>Ga0247840_10007250_pt1 | contig 15504 bp, 14 predicted proteins | sample LaCruzMarch2015__FD_192404 | JGI IMG/M metagenome (GOLD analysis project Ga0247840, IMG submission 192404) | Freshwater microbial communities from meromictic Lake La Cruz, Castile-La Mancha, Spain - LaCruzMarch2015_17m | ecosystem: Environmental > Aquatic > Freshwater > Lake | place: Spain...
TGAACATATCAAGTCACTTGAATTCCTGCCTCAGGCGGACGTCCTGGTGCCGGAGATCGAGGCGAGGCTTGATGCAGCCATGCAGGAAGCCCTGGGAGCAGAATGGTGCGCCCGATGGGATGAGGGGCTCCCGAAATGGGAGGATGTCCCCGGCGAAATCAACGTGTGGGAAATCCTGCGCCTGTGGAACTACGCGAAGGCGCTCGACATGGTGGATTTCGGGAAAATGCGCTACAACCTCCTCGGCCAGGCCGGGCATTGGTTTCCGGGAAAAAATGCGGCTGAAATCCCTGACTTGAGCGCTGCGCTTTCAGCCAGCCCGTTCCGGGACAAAATCCCATCCATTCTGCGCGATGCACATGACCTCCTCTATGACAAGCCCGTCGAGCGGCTGAGCAAGTCGGACTGATTGAGGTTGGGCGCCTCGTCCCGGTTGGATTACGATTTTTCTCATGGCGATCAGATATTTGTTCACCGACTGGAGGAGAAGGAGGCGGGCTATCCGGTCCTATCTGCGAAGCCGGAAAGCTCCCGCCATTCCCTCCGGGAATGAGAATCGGGATGAGCTGCCCGAGCGTCCCGCCCGGGCCCTGCCGAAACTCCCGACGCGGGGTGAACGGATCCGACGCATCACCGTGTGGCGAAAGCTCAGGCCGCTCATCCGCTGGCACCGCAGGGCTCCAGTCGGCGTCGTGCTGGGGGTCTATTTTGGAACTCTGGGTTTGGTGTCACTGCTTGCCTGCCTTTTCTTTCTTCTGCCCTTTCCGCAGAGCAAGGAAACTCTTCCGCCCGCGCCTGCTGGCAACGGCTCTGTGACCCTTGCGCTTGGAGTTTCCCCACGAAATGCCCTCAACCAACCGGCTTCCGTTCCCGAGGCGACCGCGATTCTCCAGCAGCAGGCCGACGAAGCGTTTCGCAGCGGGAATTTTGCCTCCGCAGAAAAGCTCTACCGCCAGATTTTCCCAAAAGCCCGGCTCAAAGCCCTCACCGGATTCCATATTTTTCTCTGTCTGCTCCAGCAGGGGAAATCTGCGGAATTGAAAATGATGATGGAAAAGATTCCGTCCGCTTCCATCGCAAAAAATCCGTTGTGTTTCTATGCCCGAGCAGCCGTTGATCTGAAGGCCGGTCGTCCGGAAGAAGCGGTTGCACCCCTCGCGGCCGCCCGCAGTCAGTTCCCGGAGATCAGCCTCTTCTACGACGAAGCCCTCCGCGAAGCCGGGCTCCCCCCGCCCGGGCACTGACCCTCACCGCGAATGCAGTCTGCCGTAGGGGCTGAGATCGGTGCGCAGCCGGGTGAAGAGAGATTTTCCGTCGTGCAGGTTCCAGTCGTTGAGCACGCGGTAGATCGCCAGCTTCACGAAGTCGAGGACGAACATCCACGCGATGTTGTAAACCCAGACCCAGCCGATGATATTCCAGGGAAGCGCAGGGATAAAGGTCCCTGCCCCGAACCCGCAGAGAAGCACCGCCACAAGCTGTGTGCCAACGATCGCCCCGAACAGGCGCATGTCCGGGAACGGAGACTTCCAGAACGGCCCGACCGAACGCGTCACAAAGAGCATGAGATGCCCGCCGGCGACAAGTTGCAGGAACATCATCGTTTGGATATGCGAGCTGTCGAGGTGGTAGATTTCCTTGCCAAAGAAGAGGAGCATGAAGCTCTCGACAACCGAAGCGATGCCGAGCACTGAGGAAATCAGGAAGACCCGCGGCATGTCCCATTTCACCGGCTTCGCGGCGGCACGGGCGTTGTCGTAGGCGATCGTCATGATCGGCAGGTCGTCGAGCAGGGCGAGCGCGATGATCATCACGGCGGTCAGCGGGAAAAAGTCGTAGCAGACGACCGAGGTCACGACGAAGAACATGATCGCGACCGTCATCGCCACCCGGTAGAGCATGTAGCTCATCATCCGCTCGAAAATCCGGCGGGCTTCCTTGATGCCGTCAATGATGACCGAGAGCCCGGGAGCGGTGAGGATCAGTGAGGCGGCGGCGCGGGCGGCATCGGTCGCGCCGGAGACGGCGATCCCGACATCCGCCTGCTTGAGCGCCGGAGCGTCGTTTACTCCGTCGCCGGTCATCCCCACAATATGTCCGGCCTCCTGAAGCGCCTTGACCACGCCGTATTTGTGCTCGGGAAAGACGCGGGCGAACCCGTCGGCCTTCACGATTTTCTGCTCGGAACCGGGAGGCAGGCTGCCGTTCGAGGAATCGGCCGCAAAGAGATCGGACGCGAGCTGGATATTTTCTCCCATGCCGAGTTCTCCGGATATCGTGCGCGCGATCGCCACGTCGTCTCCGGTGACCATTTTCACCGTGACGCCGAGCTCCCGGGCCTCCGCGATCGTCTCCTTGGAATCGGTGCGCGGGGGATCCATGAGCGGCAGGATCCCGAGGAACTGCCAGGTCGTTCCGTCGTCGCTCCGGGCGGACGCGAGCGCTCGCATTCCCTTGACGGCCAGCGCGGTGACCTGTGCCTCGACCGCTTTTCGCATCGCATCATCCGGATTGCAGAGCGCGAGAATCACGGCAGGCATCCCCTTTGTCGCATGAAAAGTTTTTCCGGAGGCATCCTGCAGCGTCCCCTCCGTGCGCTTGCTCACCGGATCGAATGGAACATAAGCGGTCTGCTTGAATGTGGAAAATGCTGAGGCATCCGAAAGACCGGCCATGACCGCGAGGTCGATCGGGTCCTTGTCCTCTTTTTTTGAAGCCAGCGATCCCGCCAGGATGACGTCCTGAACCGAGGCGTTGCCCCATGGCTCGACATCACCGAGGGTGAGCTTGTTCTGGGTCAGAGTTCCCGTCTTGTCCGAGCAAAGGATGTCGATTCCCGCAAGCTCCTCGATGGACTCGAGGCGCGAGACGATCGCTTTCTTCATGGCGAGCATCTTGGCCCCCATGGCCATCGTGACCGAGAGGACGGCGGGCGTGGTAAATGGAACCGCCGCCACGAGAAGCACAAGGACGTATTCGGCCAGACCAAAAAGTCCATCCTTGGAGAAATGCCCGCGCATCCCGGCCAACTGGTCCACCACTAGGACGGCCGCCAGCGCGATGGTCAGGACGATGAGAAAGTTTCCGATGCCGACAACCGCCTGCTGGAAGTGCGACTTCGACCCGGCGCTGGCAACCAGCTTGGCGGTGCGCCCGAAAAATGTGTTCGAGCCGGTTGCCGTCACGACCGCCGTCATCTCACCCTTTTTCACGATGGATCCGGAATAGACGGCCTCGCCGTTCTTTTTGGAAACCGCGAGGGACTCGCCGGTCAGCGCGGCCTGGTCCACCTCCAAGTATCCTCCCTCCAGCAGGACGCCATCTGCCGGGATCACGTCGCCCAGACGCACGCGCACGATATCCCCCGGCACAAGCGCGGCGGCCGCGAGATCCCCCCACTTGCCGTCGCGAAGTGCCTTTGCGGTCAGGGCCAGGGAATTCTTCAGAGTGGCCAGGGCGTTCGATGCCGCATTCTCCTCCCAGAACCCCAGCACGCCATTAAAGACGAGCATGAACATGATGATGGAAAAATCCACCCAGTCCTGGATCAGAAGCGCCATGACCGCCGGCGCTTCGACCATCCACGGCAGCGGCCCCCAAAAGTAGCTCAGGAACTTGAGAAGCGGGCTCTCCTTCTTTTCCTCGAGCGCGTTCGGACCGTATTTCGTGAGCCGTGATTTTGCTTCCGTGTCCGCAAGGCCGCTGGCTGGATCGACCTGCAACTCGCGAAGAACCTCTTCCGGCGATTTTGCCGGCGCATCTGTGGTGTTCATAATTTGGAGAGGAGACAGGTCTCACTTTAATTTCTATGCCCGCATTTGACGATATCAAATGCAGGGGACCATCGTGTCCCTCATCGATATTTTTAACGAAGGTGACGTAGATCAAAATTCCGCGCCGAAAACCGGCTCATTTGAAAATGCTGAGCACCTCACTGATCATGTGCGCCGTGTTTTCTATGGCTGCTACCGCGAGGTGGCATACCCGGAAGTCTCAGAGCACGACGTCTTTTCCCCTTTACTTCCGGGATCGATAGAGGACGTCCATGCCGAGAACCACGTGCGCCACGTAGGGAAAGACCCCATAGAAGTGTTGTGCCGGATGGCTATCCTACGTCTATGAAAACTTCCAACATCGCGGGCGCCATATCGAATCGGTTATTCCCTTCTTATTCTGCTCCTGTGTGTGGGGGTCGAAAAGTCCCCGGGGCAGGCCACATCCGGCCAGTGGGACGAGGTCGTTCGGAACGAGGTCCGGAACAACCAGGGTGTCCTGCTGGGGCGCGTGAAGGATACTGCCGTGGACCTCGAGCACGGACGCTATGTGGGGATGATCGTTTCCTACGGAGGCTTCCTCGGAATCGGTGAAAAATCTGTGATCATCCCCCCGGATGCATTGAGGGACGACGGAACTCCCCGTACGCTTTATCTGAACATGGACGAAAAAACGTTCCGCAAGGCTCCGACGTTCAAGCTTTCGAAGGATGTTGGTCCGCCCCTGTCCGCGAAAGTAGCGGAGGTTTACCGCTATTTCGGCCAGACCCCATTCTTCGACGTGCAAGGCGCCCCGTCCACGAGCGACGCCCAATCGCTGAATACCCTCGGGTTTGTCCAGAAAGGATCCAAGATTCTCTTCCTGCCAGTGGAAAATCAGCAGGGCGTTCGCTTGGGCTATGTCGCCGGGTTGCGAGAGCTCAACCGCACCACCGGACGGCTCAAGGGCGTGGTGATCCGGCCCTACGGAAACGTCTCGCCCGAAAATATGAAGGTCGTCCAACCGCAGGCCCTGCGCTACAACCGCGGCCACAAAACGCTCCGGCTCAACAACCACTTCCAGGAATTCGAAGACAGCCCGGGCTTTGATATGTCCCAGGGCGGGAGATTCATGGAGGAGAGTCCCGTGAGGCCGGGCCTTCCTCTCCTGCCGCCCGTGCAAGGCGAAAGCCCGGAGGACAAGGCCATCACGATGAAGATCGTCCAGAGTGTTATGGCGGACGACCAACTTTCCAACTACGGAAAAAACATTGAAATCAAGACCCTCCACGGGAAGACAATCCTGCGGGGAAGGGTTGAGCGCACCACCGCCCGGGATCGCCTGGTCGCCTATGCCACCGAAGCCGCAGGGGCCGGAAATGTCACCGTTGAGCTGAAGGTCAGCCCGATGAGCGCGGCGGAAAATGCCATCGACCGGTAGGTCAATGTGTGGGAAGAGGCCGCGTCGGACAAGGGGCAAGCGGGTGGTTCAAAATCTTTGAGATTCGGAGAATAAAAAAGTTCCGGCTGGTGATTTTTTAGGGGTAAAGGGACTGGTTAATCGCCTCTTCTCCGCATGAGCAATGCGGTTCTTGAAACAGTAGGCGATCAAAATTCAGTGTTGATAAACCGGCCTGTGACCTGTGAAACAATCTTGTGGATCCCAAGCGAACGATTGCTGAATTGAAAGAACTCCGCGCCCTGACCTCCGATCAACGGGGGGCACACCGTGAAGCATTCACTCCCGGGTGGGTCGCTGCGAGAAGGTTCCTCGAGGAAAAGTTGTCGGACCTTCCTCTTGAGAGGCACCGCGACGAGGCGGGAAATTTTTGGGCGACGCTACGCGGGCAATCACCCAAATGCCTCCTCATCGGAGGGCATTTGGATTCCGTTCCCAACGGGGGCTGGCTCGATGGTTCGTTGAACACCCTGGCAGGGCTCGCGATCCTGAGGAGGATTTCCAATGAGTTCAACGGGAGGCCGCCTGTGACTGTCCGCCTGGTGGATTGGGCTGACGAGGAAGGCACCCGATTCGGCAAAAGCCTTTTTGGCTCCTCCGCCTGCGCGGGGATCCTCAACCTGGACGAGGTCCGGCACCTCACCGACCGGGAAGGAATTTCCCTGCCTGATGCCCTGCGCTCCGTTGGTCTGGATTTTGAGAAGGTTTTGGAATCCGGAAAAGAACTGGCCGATGCCGCCGCCTACATCGAGCTCCATATCGAACAGGGCCCCATCCTCCTGGACCTCGGCCTTCCCCTGGCGAGTGTTTCGGGAACGTGCGGAGTCGAGCGCCATGCGATCACATTCCACGGGCAGGCCGCACACTCGGGCAGCACCCCCATGAACCGCCGGAAGGACGCTTTCCTTGCCGCCGCCAAGATGGCCCCGGAGATCTATCGCATCGCCGGGAGCCATGGCGGAGTCGCCACGATCGGATCCTGCACGACCGAGCCGGGTATCGTGACCAGCGTCGCAGAAACATGCCGGATCACTCTCGATCAACGGCATCTTGAGGCACAATCCCTCGCTGCGATGCTCGCCGATGTCCGCGCTGTGGCGGCCCGGTTTGCCACGGAAGGAGGGGTCGGGGTTTCCTGGGAGCGCCTCTGCCAGATCGATCCGGTCGCTTTTGACCGCCGCCTCCTCGACCTCTGCGACGAGGCCATTCTGGAAACCAGCGGCACCACCCACCGGATGCCATCGGGTCCGCTCCATGATGCCTCGGCGATCGCACGGGCTGGAATCCCCACGGTCATGTTGTTTGTCCAGAGCCTCCATGGCATCAGCCACAACGCCATCGAAGACACCAGAGAAGACCACATCGCCATGGCGATTCAAGCCCTCGACCGGCTTGCCTCAAAAGCCATGGAATCCCTGATTTGAAGCCCTGACGTATCGCGATCGCGACACACAGAAGATTAAATCGGGTGAATCCGCAGGAAAATGAAGCTGTCACTCGACAAGCGGGCGAAGCGGGTCATATTTTTGCGCGGCATGAACAGTGCATTGAACAACGTGGTCCGGGACATCCTCCGTTCGTATGAGGAAGTTGGAGGGCTGAACAACACCGACGGGCACAATCTCCCGTCGAAGCGTGCGCTCGGGCAGATCTGCAGCCGCTTATTGCAGGTATTGTTTCCTGGATTCCATGATGATAAGCCTATCCATAAAAGCGAGTTAAACGACCTGACTGATGAGAGGATCCGGGAGTTGGCCACCGCATTGGAGGATCTGATTGCAAAGAGCCTTCAGGTGACGGACCCGACGTGCCCGAAAGCGAAAGCTCATGAGGTGCTGATGCGATTTCTCGGGGCGCTGCCGGGGGTGCGGGAGCTCCTGCGCACAGATATCGATGCAGCCTATGAGGGCGATCCGGCAGCACTGAGCAACGAGGAGATTATTCTCTCCTATCCATGCATTGAGGCCATTGCTATCCAGCGCCTTGCACATGTATTGTATCTGGAGAGCGTCCCGTTCATTCCGCGCATGATGACCGAATGGGCGCATGCGCGGACCGGAATCGACATCCATCCCGGTGCCCGGATTGGCGCCTATTTTTTTATCGACCATGGAACAGGCGTGGTGGTCGGGGAGACGTGCGTGATTGGGGCGCATGTGAAGCTTTACCACGGGGTCACACTGGGCGCCCGGAGTTTTGCGAAAGACGAGACCGGCCAAATCGTTAAGGGGGGAAAACGCCACCCGAATGTCGGCGAGCGGGTTACGATCTATCCGAATTCCACGATCCTGGGTGGCGAGACAACCATCGGGTCGGGGTCGACGATCGGCGCAAATGTCTTTCTCATGCACAGCGTGCCATCAGGTTCGCTGGTGGTCTATGAGGAGAAACAGTTGAAGGTCTTTGACAAATCCCAGCGCACCGAGGCAATTGAGCTCGAATGGTCTATCTAGATTACAACGCAACGACCCCGCTTTGCCCGGAGGCAAGGCAGGCGATGCTGCCGCTTCTGGACGGAGTTTACGGCAACCCGTCCTCGATCCATTCCGAGGGTCGCCGCGCTCGCGCGGTGGTGGACGATGCACGCGACCGCCTTGCTGCCGTGATGGGAGTGAAGGCTCACGAATTGATTTTTACCGGAGGAGGAACGGAGTCGTGCAATCTCGGAGTCATCGGGCTGGCCCGCGCCCATGCGCCGAAAGGCCGCCACATCATCACCTCCGCCATCGAACACCATGCGGTGCTCCATGCGTTTGAGTATCTGAAACATTTTGAAGGCTTCGATGTCGGGATTCTTCCGGTGGGAGGAAATGGAATCGCAAGCCCGGAAATCCTTGCTGCGATGATCCGTCCCGACACGACGCTGGTGAGCGTGATGCACGCCAACAACGAAACGGGGACCATTCAGCCGCTGCGGGAACTGTCGGAAATCTGCCGGGATCGAGGCGTCCTGCTCCACACGGATGCCGTGCAGACGTTCGGGAAGATTCCGGTAAGTCCTGCGGATCTTGGGGTGTCGGCGCTCTCCATTTCCTCTCACAAATTTTGCGGCCCGAAGGGTGTGGGGGCCTTGTTTCTGGCCGCGGGGGTTGCCCTGTCCCGCACCGCTCACGGGGGTGCCCAGGAAAACACACGGAGACCCGGCACCGAAAATGTGGAGGGCATCGCCGGCATGGCGGCAGCGGCTGAAGCCATTTCGTTCAACGGGTCCCCTCACCTCCTGCGCGAGCAACTCTGGGAGGGAATCCTCGATGCCTGCCCGGCAGCCGTGCGCAACGGAGATCCGGAGCGGTCGCTCGCCAACACTCTTAACGTCAGCTTTCCGGAGATGGACGGGGAGGCCTTGCTCATCGGACTCGATCTGGAGGGAGTTTGTGCATCGAGCGGGTCGGCCTGCATGGTCGGGTCGATCCAGCCGTCGCATGTCCTGCTCGCCATGGGCATCGCTCCCGCGACTGCCATGGCGACGGTCAGATTTTCCCTCGGGCGCGACACAACGGAAAGCGACATCCTCCACGCGATCGGCGCCGTGTGCAACGTCGTCGCGAACCAACTTCTGCCAGCCTGATGAAATACCAGCAGCTTCTCCTGAATTTCGGAAGGGCGGTGATGCGGAGGGTGCGGTCCTCACCGGACGATCTCCATGCGCCGCGTCGAAACTCGCGGCTGAGGTCGGACCCGCTCCTCCAGGATTTCGCCAACCAGCTCCTCGTGGCCGCCGGCTGCCGGGGGCTGACGGTCTCGGTTTTTTGGAATCCCGCGCTGCGCACCACCGCTGGGATGGCAAGCTGGCGGGATCGCCGCATCATCCTGAACCCAAAGCTGGTTGAAGTATCGGCTGCAGAGGTCCAGCGCACGCTCCGCCATGAACTCGCGCATCTCCTGGCCCAGCACCGCTCGGGCCGCCGCCACATCGATGCTCACGGGCCCGAGTGGAGGCAGGCGTGCACGGATCTTGGCATTCCGAATGAAGCCCGCTGCCACGCCCTTCCGTTCAAGCGCCGCAAGGTCCAGCGGAAGCATTTCTACGCCTGCCCCGAATGCGCGACCGTGCTCGCCCGGGTGCTCCCGCTCCGCCGAAAAGTCGCCTGCGTGAAGTGCTGCCGGAAATTCAACGGCGGCGTCTATCAGGAACGCTTCCGGTTCAAACCCGTCGAGCCGCCCGTGGAGATCGCGGCGTAACCCTGTTCGCTTTGCAGAGGCAATGTGGCATCGGCGTCCCGCCGATGGGCACTCCGACATGGCCCGGACGGCCATGCCACGTCCGTGAACAGCATTGGCCCTGGTATCGTTGGAACGAAATCCGCCGGGCTAGTTGGCAGGGCGGTTTCGCGAGTCGATCAGGTTGATCCCCTCCTGCTTCGGATCGAAATTCAGCACAAGCATTTCGGGGAGAGACAGCGACTCGACCTCCTTAAGCTCGTCCGCGCTGCTCTTCATGAACGCGGCCAGTTCGGTCTGGAGGCTGAGGGTTTTGTGGGTGTTCCGGGCGGCAATGATCGAGAAGCCGATCCGCTTGTTCGCCAGCTGAAGCTTTTTCCGCTGGGCCTCGAGCTTGAGGATTGTCCAGCGCGCCCCCTCGATGGTCTCCTCGCAGGTCTTGATGTTCAGGCCAAGCGCGGCGGCTCCCTGGGCGTTGTCCAGCGCCTCGTCGGTGAGAAGCGCATCCTTGGCCTCGCGGATGGTTTTTTCTGCCTCCGCGATGATGCTCCTTGCATAGGGGATGTGGACCGCATCGATTTTTTCCATATAGTTTTTCTGGATCTTGTCGAGGGCCATCAAAAGGACGGTGTAGGTGGCGTAATACTTCCTCGCCAGATTTTTGTCCGGCTGGGCGAGCACCATGAGCTCAAGCTCTTTGGTAATGACCTGTATGCTGCGGAAACTCTGTGCCAGACCGATGATGTCGTTCCGATCCGGCGAGGAGCACAGATTTTTGACATTCTTTGCGTCTATCGGAAAGCCCTGGGCCTGCAGGGACTGGGCGATACGCTCCGCAAGCTCGTTGTTCTCCGCGGTCGCGATCTGGATCTTCCTGTTTGCTTCGGTGGTGGAAGTCATGCTTCCGGCCTGGGATTTGGCGATTGCCTCCGCAGCATCCGGATTGGAGGATTTCATCGAGGCGAGATCCTCGGTGGAGACCTTGGAGAGCTCCTCGTTGCTTGCGATCTGCTTGCGCGACACGTTGATGATCTCGTCGTTTTCCCGGTAGGTCTTGATCAGCGAGTAAAGCTCCGTGCTTCCGAGTTCCACGGCCAACGTCTCCAGCATCTGGGAAATGGTGTTTTCATTGGTGAGGCGGTCCTCCCGGAGAAGCGAGCGTTCGGGAAGGATGGAGTTGCGGTCGAGACGGTCCGCGACATCCTGCGCCAGTTTGATCTTTTCAGGGTTCGCGAGAACCTTTGAGGGTGGGTCGGGCAGCAACTCCACAGAAGTCCCGTTCGGTTTTGTGACGAGCACCTTCTGGTGGGCCAGGGCGGGTGCCTCCCACTTCCAGTTGGTGAAATGGGCCAGTATCCCTGATTGCACCAGGGCAAACCCCACCCCTGCCGTCAGGATCAAGAGGATGACGGCGGCAGCGAGGGTGGATCCGTGCTTGCCCCGGCTCATGAGATTATTCGAGCGCCTTGTGCGATCCGTCGCAGAATGGCGCGCCTGCGGTTCGCTTGCACTGGCAGAGCCAGGCCGGACCGTCTTTTTCGGCTGTGAATTTTACCGGAGCAAACCCTGTCCCCTTGTGGGCACCGTCACAAAACGGCTGGGAGGAGGATTGTCCACAACTGCAATACCAGTAGTCTTTTCCGGCTTCGAGTTCGACCTTGGCGGGGGATTTTGCTGCGACGTGTGCTTCCATCGGATCATTATGATCGATTTTCCGCGGAAAACAAAATCAAAAACCCTCCTCGCGAGGGGAGGAATGGATTTTTCGGGTTGCCACCACTGGCAATGTGCCGTTTCCCCGATCCCGGTTTCAAGGTTTTCTGTAGAATCTCAGCGCCTCGATCGGTCCACCGTAATCCCGGAGTGCATATACGCCCCGCGCACCGGCGGATCCCGGATCGCGGACCAGATAATCGAATCCCCGCTTGCCAGCGATCACCATGAAATGCGTCGTGCCGCCCGGATAGCGAAGACGGATGATCACCGGGTTGCCGCGAAGGAGGTTCGAATCAATGAGAAAAAATGACGGGGCGTCCTCGTAGTGGGGGAGAAGCCTCAACCCCGGGGACGCCTCGGCGGCAATTTCCCAGTAGAGCCAGCCCTGCGGAGTGTATCCGCCGGTGCGGGATTGCAGGAAAGCGTTGAGCCTCCCCGGGTCTGTATCCGTTCCGTAACCCGCAAGAACCATCGCCGCAGAAGCGACGGCACATCCGACGGATGCGAGCGAATCCCCTGTCGGACCAAGCAGATCCCCACCCCATGCGGGGTCGGACTGAAGGAAGTGCGGGCCGGGAATGAGAATTTCGCCGGGAATGAAGAGCCCGCCCGATGGCGGCAGCGGACGCTTTTCCATCCAGCCGGAAACCCAGACGGCCACCACGAGGAGGATCAGGATGGCAAAGATGGGAAAAATGCGTCTTGCGAACATGGGAAATCGAACGTTGCTTTGCGGGATGGTGAAACGATTGCTGATTTTTCTGCAGGCCTTCACGCTCGCCCTGCAGGCCGCGGATTTCAATGATGTTGTTCTGCGCGCAACCGCCGCCATGCCCTCCGGGGGCGGGTATTCCGTGTCGACTGCCGCGCATGAGGCTCTGTCATCGTCAGCCCGATTCGAGCCTGCAGGCCTGCGGATCCTCGCCAGCCAGGCCGTGCCGAGCTACTGCTCGGGCGCCACGTATCTCGTGTTTTTAAAGACGCTCGGAGAGCTCCAAAAGCGTGGAGCCATCCGACTCGACCGGTCTGCCTGGATCAGGTTGCTTCCAGGAAAGCTTGCCGACGGGCAAGGGGTCTGGGGACGCTGGAATGCCAACGGACCCGGAACCCCAAGGCTTTTTTACGAACTCGGGCTCGGCAGAAACTTTACCGGATTCCACGAAGCCAGACCGGGCGATTTTATGAAAATCTTCTGGACCGATGAGGTCGGGTCCAGCGAGCGCGGGCATTCGGTGGTTTTTCTAGGGCTGGAAAACCGTGACGGCACCGAGTGGGTGAGATTCTGGTCCAGCAACAAGCCGGACGGCTACGGGGAAAAATCCGTGCCGGGGACGAAAATCGCCCGGGCGATCTTCTCGCGCCTTGAAAATCCGGAGAAGATTGCGGAAGCCTCCGGGCTTCCCGACAAGGATCCCTACCTGGCCGGGCTCCTTTCGAAAAGGTCCAGCTTCGCGGAAGCCGCGCGGATGAGCGGAATCCGGTGACGGAAATCACGTTTCCTGCAGACGGGAATGATTCTTGCTGGTCAAATCCTCTGCATGTGTTAGGAGCAACTACCCCCGCCGTGCGGGCGAACGAAATAAAATTATGAGCGACATGAAAAAATTCCGGGCCGGAGTCCTCTTCGGCGAAGAGGTGAAGGAAGTTCTCGACTATGCGAAGGCGAACGAGTTTGCGCTTCCTGCGGTGAACTGCATCGGCTCGCACTCGATCAACGCTGCGCTTGCTGCCGGACGCGAAGTCAACTCCCCGATGATGATCCAGCTCTCAAACGGGGGCGCCCAGTTCTTCATCGGAAAAGGCATCAGCAAAGAAAATCAGCTCGGCCCGATCCTCGGCGGAATCGCCGGGGCACACTATGTGGATGCCTCCGCGAAGGCCTACGGCGTTCCCGTGGTTTTGAACACCGACCATTGCGCGAAGAAGCTCCTGCCCTGGGTCGATGGAATGCTCGCAGCCGGCGAGGAGCTTTTTGCCAAAACCGGAAAGCCGCTCTACAGCTCGCACATGCTCGACCTCTCGGAGGAGCCGCTTGAGGAAAACATCGCAACCTGCGCCAGGTATCTCGAAAGGATGTCCAAGATGGGGATGACACTGGAAATCGAGCTCGGCGTCACCGGCGGTGAAGAGGACGGTGTGGATAATTCCGGAGTGGACGAGTCCAGGCTCTACACCCAGCCCCACGAGGTGGCACATGCCTACGAAGTGCTCAGTAAAATCAGCCCGAACTTCACGATCGCGGCGGCCTTCGGAAACGTCCATGGCGTCTACAAGCCGGGCAATGTGAAGCTGAAGCCCTCGATCCTGAAAAATTCGCAGGATTTCATCGCCGAAAAATTCGGGACCGGGCCGAAGCCGGTGAACTTCGTTTTCCACGGCGGATCCGGATCAAGCCGCGAGGAAATCCGCGAGGCACTCAGCTACGGGGCCGTGAAGATGAATCTCGACACCGACCTCCAGTGGGCATTCTGGGACGGCGTGCGCGCCTACGAGGCCAAGAACCACGATTTCCTGCAGGGACAGATCGGGAACCCGTCCGGCCCCGACTCGCCGAACAAAAAATACTACGACCCGCGGATCTGGCTCGGGGCCGCTGAGAGCGCGTTCACCAAGCGCCTGATCACCTCCTTCGAAGATCTCAACTGCATCGGACGCAACGCCGCCTCCTGATAAAAGGCCGGGCCGTGGCAACACGGCCCCTTTTTAGCGACGAAACGAGCTGGCCGGATTCAGCCGTCTCCAGACTCGACAAAGGCCAGCGCCTTTTCGTAGCTCTGCCGCTCGAGGAAGTGAAGGAGCCGTGCGTCCGTATCGGCCGGGAGCAATGCCCGCCGGGCCTCAAGTTGCCGGTGGGCTGACTTGAGTGCCTCGAGATGTGCCGCAGGGTTGCGGTCGCGAAAGGCGTGGTCCGCAACGATGGAAAGACGATTGCGGAGCGCCTCCTCAAGTTCCGGGTGCTTCATGCCGGCCCGGTTTCTCCGGTGGCAGCCGGTTCTTCCCGGGCTTCCGGGGGCGGCTCATCCATCGCCGCAGGCTCTTCAAGGAAATCAGAAGGGGCCTCTTCCGCGGGTTGTCTTTCGCTGGCGAGCCGTCTGGACTTTCCGAACGAGTCGGCGATCGATCTCTCCGGATGTTCGGCATCCGCCTTCCCGCTGAACTTCACGCTCACGAGCTTGCTGACCCCGTGTTCCTCCATGGTGACGCCATAGAGCATGTCTGCACGGCTGATCGTCCGCTTGTTGTGGGTGATGACAACGAACTGGCTCTGGGCGACGAAGAGGTCGAGGATCTTCACGAACCGGCTGATATTTGATTCGTCGAGCGGGGCGTCCATCTCATCCAGCACGCAGAACGGGCTGGGTTTCACCATGTAGATCGCAAAGAGCAGGGATACGGCGGTCATCGTGCGCTCGCCGCCGGAAAGCAGGCTCACGCTCTGGAGCTGTTTGCCCGGCGGCTTGGCAATGATCTCGATTCCGGATTCCAGCGGGTCGCTGGCGTCCACGAGCAGGAGGTTTGCATGGCCGCCTCCAAAAAGCTCGGTGAACATCTCCTGGAAATTGACGCGGATCTTCTCGAAAGTTTCCGCGAAGAGTTCCTTCGTCGTGCGGTTGATCTTCGAGATGACCTCCAGAAGTTCGGCCTTGGAGTTCACCAGATCGGCATTTTGCTTCTCCAGGAAGACATAGCGTTGTTCAAGCTCGTCGAACTCCTGGATGGCCTCGACGTTTACCGGCCCCATGGATTCGATCCGCTCGGTGAGTTCCGCGACAATTTCCTCGATGCGATCCCAGGGGATCCCCTCCCCGGCTGCTGCGGCCTCCTGCTCAGAAGCCACGGGGTTTTCAACCGGCACCACATCCTGCGGAATCGCTTCGCCGGTCTCCTGATCCGCCTTGCGCTTGTTCCGGTCGCGGTATGAGACGAGAAGGGCGTAGGTGTCCGGCTCGAAGCCCTCGAGGTCGAGCTGGTAGCGGTGGGAGACATGGTTCCGGATATTTTCCATCCGCATCTCGGTCTGGGCCGCCTTGACCTCGATCCGGCCGCGCTCCTCCTGGATGCGGACGAGCTGCTGTCGGGCGGACCGGAGCGCTGCCTCGACAACATCGGCTTCCGAGTGAACCCCGGACCGCGCAGCCCCGAGGGTTTCCACCTTCCCCTCCTCATCGGCAAGCGACTGCTGCCACTCGGAAATCGAAACCTGGAGCGAGGAATTCTCCGCGTCGAGCGACTCGATGCGCGACTCGTAGTTGCGGATATCGGTGCGCCGGGCATCGAGAATCTCGGAAAGCTCGGTGAGGCGTGCGCTCATGGGCCCGCGCTGGCGGTGCAGGTTTTCCTGCTGTTGGCGCTCCGTGGCCACCCGCACCCGGATCTCGTTGAGTGCGTCCAGCGCCGAGCTCTCACGCTCGCGGG
>Ga0247840_10007251_pt1 | contig 15502 bp, 15 predicted proteins | sample LaCruzMarch2015__FD_192404 | JGI IMG/M metagenome (GOLD analysis project Ga0247840, IMG submission 192404) | Freshwater microbial communities from meromictic Lake La Cruz, Castile-La Mancha, Spain - LaCruzMarch2015_17m | ecosystem: Environmental > Aquatic > Freshwater > Lake | place: Spain...
TTAATTCAGGAGCGATTTTTTGTCTTTTCATATATCTTGTATATTAACTAGATTGATAAATTATACAAGATTGGTGTCAAAAATTTGGGGTCCGGGCCACGTCCCACAATGAACTCATAAAGAGTTGCACCGGTCGTTGCACCAAACACTAGCACTAACACACGTTTTATCTTATCAGACATAACCGTTCTCCTTTTTTATATGTTAAAGGCCTCTACACTGTCTAGAGTTATACTACTAATAATTATAGTTATGTCAAAAATTTTAAAACTGATTTTTGTGAGGAGTTGGACCGCTTCGCGTCTCTTTCATTACATGAACAGTACAGGTTTCCCAAAATTCTGGAATAGCAATTTCAGAATTTTATGGGAGAACCTTTTCGAGTCCAACACGCAAGCAATTCAGATTGCTTGCTTCGGCCAACAAAAAATCAGCTTCATAGCTGATTTATTTGTGCGCCGAGTTGGACTCGAACCAACGATGCCGTAAGGCCAGAGATTTACAGTCTCTTGGAATAGCCGCTATCCGATCGGCGCATATTTCCGACTGACATAGTCTATCAGATTTCCGACACGAATCAAGTCGTGAGTAAGACAAAACTAAGCCCTGGAAATATAAAAATAGAAAATTACTTATTTTTCTTCCCTTTAACCTCAAAAGTAAACTCCGTTCCCTTTAAACCAACAAGGACTGTTCCCCCGGCCATCACGCCTCGAGAAATCATTTGGCCGGCAACAGGGTTTAGAATTTTTTCCTGAATCAAACGCTTGAGGGGTCGAGCACCATACTGCGGATTGTAGCCCTCCTTTGCCAAATATGAAACCACCTCTCGACTAATTACCAGATTAATTTCTTTTTCTTCCAATCTCTTACGGACTATTTCAAGCTGAATATCCACAATTTTTGAGACGGCAATCTCACTCAAAATATCAAAGATAATTATATCATCTAGACGATTCAAAAATTCTGGACGGAAATTATCTTTCAGAGCTTTCATCACTTTGCCTTTTATATCTTCATATTCGCTCTTTTTGCTCTTTTCCATACTAAAACCAATCTCCTCCATCTTATCGATGAATTGTGCGCCAATGTTTGAGGTAAGAATAATTATAGAGTTTTTGAAATTGACTACTCGCCCTTTAGCATCAGTCAGACGACCATTGTCGAGCACCTGAAGAAGAATATTGAATACTTCTGGATGAGCCTTTTCAATCTCATCAAATAGGATCACTGAATATGGTCGATGGCGAACCATCTCTGTCAGATTACCACCCTCTTCATAACCCACATAACCTGGCGGTGAACCGATAAGTTTAGACACGGAATGTCGCTCCATAAATTCGGACATATCAACACGAATAAGGGCCTTGTCATCATCAAACATAAATTCAGCCAAAGCTTTGGTGAGCTCAGTTTTACCTACACCGGTTGGACCGAGGAAAATGAAAGAACCGATTGGTCGGTTTGGATCAGAAATACCCGCTCGTGAACGCTTTACCGTATCAGAAATTTTCTTGACCGCTTCATCTTGGCCGATAATCCTTTTCTTTAGCTCGTCCTCCATACGGCTCAATTTTTCCGCTTCAGCTTCGAGCATCCTGGTTACTGGCACACCTGTCCAACGCGAAACAATATCAGCAATATCTTCTTCACCGATTTCCTCCTTCAGCATTCGCCTGGAGCTCTGAAGAGTTTTTAATCTCTTAATTTTTATACCTAAGTCTTTTTCCATCTGCGGGATTCGGCCATAACGAATCTCGGCGGCTTTCGCCAAATCTACCTTAGCTTCCGCAGCCTCAGCCTCGATTTTGGCTTGCTCCAAATTTTTCTTTATTAATTTTATTTCCGTAATTGTCTCTTTCTCGTTCTTCCACTTTATTTCAATCTCAGAAGTCTTTTCCTTCAAATCCGCAATCTCCTTTTCAATTATTTTTGTTCGGGTCCGAGCTTTTTTATCACCCTCTTCTGCTTCTTTCTTTAAAGCCTCTTTTTCAATCTCCAAACGCAAAACCCGTCGATGTGTCTCTTCCAAAACTGGAGGCATATTTTCTAAAGAAATTTTCAAGGCTGAGGCCGCTTCATCAATAAGGTCGACTGCTTTGTCAGGTAAAAATCTGTCAGTAATATAACGTGAGCTCAGATTTACTGCAGCTAAAATAGCATCATCGGTAATTCGCACACCGTGATACAGTTCATACTTATCTTTTAATCCGCGCAAAATAGCAATCGCATCCTCAAGCGATGGTTCATTTACATAAACTGACTGGAAACGTCTGGTCAAAGCTGGATCCTTTTCTATTTTTTGGAATTCTTTTGTGGTAGTTGCTCCGATTGTTCTAAACTCTCCTCGTGACAAAGCTGGCTTCAACATGTTTGAAGCATCAAGAGAACCTTCGGCCGAACCCGCCCCAACAATTGTATGTATCTCATCAATAAAAACAATTATCTTCCCTTCTGACCTTTCTATTTCTTTAATAATATTTTTTAGACGCTCTTCAAACTCACCACGGTATTTTGTCCCAGCAATAAGCAAACCGATATCAAGCGATACTAGCTCCTTGTCTTTTAGTGACTCTGGCACGTCCCCTGTCGACATACGAAGAGCTAGGCCCTCCACAATGGCCGTCTTACCCACACCAGCTTCACCAATTAAAATCGGATTATTTTTTGTGCGACGAGACAATATCTGAATTATTCGGCCTATCTCGCTGTCACGACCAATCACGGGGTCCAATTTATTTTCTTTGGCCATCTTGGTCAGATTTCTGGTATATTTTGAAATTGATTTAAACTTTTTAACAGTTGGCACCTCAGTGATGTTGTTGACCTTAAATTCCTCCAAAATCTTTACAACGCGAACACGATCGATTTTAAATCGAGCGAGAATATCACGAGCCGGACTTGGATTATCAATTACGCTAACAAAAAGGTGTTCAGTAGAAATAAATTCGTCTTTTAATTCTTTAGCGATTTTACCAGAACCCTCAATCACCGAAGCTAGCTCTGGAGTCAGATATATTTGCATTGCGGGTGAAGAAATATTTGTACCTGGAGAAATACTATCGATAACCTCGAGAAGAGAATCCGTAAGCAAAACTACATCGACTTCCAGTCGATCTAAAATTGAGGACACCATACTTTCCTCTTGCATAATCAAGGCGACCAAAAGATGATTTGGATTCACATGATTCTGTCCACGCTCAATAGCGAGCTCATGGGCTCGTCTGATTACCTCTTTAGCTTTAGTTGTAAAATTATTGAATGGGGGCATAGTTTTAAATTAAATGATAAAAATCAAAATTACAGATAAATCCATAATAACAAAAAAGTGGGAGAATTCAAAACCTAACTAAGGAGTGGTAATAGCGAGAAGCTCTTTTTTAAGTAAGTTGGAGGGAAGGAAACTATACGGAGAAATATTTGAACTTACACGGAGCCCGACGACTTCACCATAAAGATTTAGAAGTGGACCGCCAGACAAACTATCCGCTAGATTTATATTGGTATTTATACCAGCAATCTCTTTTGAAACAGCCGGTGTGGTGGAAGAAGTAGAACCCTCTTGTGCTGGAACAATCTCCGAGTCAAAAAGGCTAGAAACGATACCAGTTGAAACAGCGTTTTGTGTCTGGCCTCCCCAAGCAATAACGGTTTGCCCTAATTTTAAGCTACTGGAATCAGAAAAATTAATAGGACTGAAAACTGCAGGATTTTTTTCATCTTGAACTATTTTTAAGAAATAAAATTGTCCAGCTTCCTTTTTAGGTAAAATAGTCACATTGTAAAATTTATTATTATCCAAAGTAACTAAATATTTACCACTCACATCAGCAAAAACATCTCCAGTTACGATCAGACCCTCTTTCGAAACGACAGTTCCCAAACCGATAAACATATTCTGAGCGACGTCACCAGCATTGGCGGTATTAGTAAAGATTCTCACGACACTACTTTTATTTTTATCAACTGACTCAACAATCTTGTCATCTTCCTTTACAACGATTGTTTCGCGAGTGACAACCGCTGCCGCATTGTTGTTTTTAGCTGGCTCGGTCACTACTTTTTCGATTGTTCTCTCAACAACACGATTTATAGTCTGAGTTAGTCCTGGTGGTGCTTGGTCCATAAGAGCCACAGTCACGATTCCAGTCGCAATAGAAGTCACAAAGCTTACAAGTAAGGTGACTAGGACAATCTGTTGTTTTGTAAGTTTTTCCATATCCATAACTGTATTATAGAACTTATTTTGAAATAATCAAGTATTTTAATTAATGGTTTGTTTTAGCTGTTTTTGAATGATTATTTTTAAATTATTAACCACAAAATCAATATCTTTTTGCATGATATCTTCCCCCAAAGAAAAACGTAGAGTTGATTTTACCAAATCTTCGCTCTTGCCAAGTGACCTAACTATTGCCGAGCCAGCTTCATCACGACGACAAGCACTTTTGGTCGAACAAATAATTCTTTTTTCATCCAAACAAAGAACTGTAAATTCTGAATCGATACCGGGAATAGAAATATTTAGATTATTAGGAAGACGGTTTTCTAAGTCTCCATTTAAAGCAGCGGTAGGAATTTCCTTTTGGATTTTATGCCAGAAATAATTTCTTAAAATAATCATTTTCTTATTCGCCAAGGCTAGGCTTTTGGACATACCAAAGGCCGAGCCTTGGCGGCAAATTTCAAGTGCTTTAGCCATGCCAACAATTAGCGGGACATTTTCTGTACCAGAACGCAGACCCATCTCCTGCCCACCACCAAAAATTATCGGCGAGATTTTTATTCCAAATTTTATAAATAAAAGACATATCCCCTTTGGGCCATATATTTTTTGCGCATCCAAGGTCATCAAATCTACGCCGAGTTCATTTACATTCAAATTTAAATACAAACCGGCCTGGCTAGCGTCAGTATGAAAAAGAGGTATGGATACCAAGGTGGAACCTCGGCTCAGAGCCGAGGTTCCACCTTGGTTACATTTGCGGGCGTGGCGAATTTCTTTGGCAATTTCTTTGATTGGCTGAATAACACCAATCTCATTGTTAGCATATCCAATCGAAACAAGAACGGTATTTGATTTTAGTGTTTTTCTTAAATCCCTTGTTTCAATTATTCCATTCTCCCCCACCTTTAAATAATCCACCTTGGCTCCCTTTTTTGCGAGCTCCAGAAAACATTCGGTGATAGAACTATGCTCAATATTGGTAGTAATAAAATGCATATCTGAAACTTTGACACCTTCGGCCTCCAAACTTTTTACAACACCAAAAATAGCTAGGTTGTTTGATTCTGTACCGCCCGAAGTAAAAACAACTTCTTGTGGTCTTCGAGATAAGAGTGTCGCAATATCTGTTCTGGCTTTTTTAACCGCCTGTTTGGCAATAATCCCCATCTTGGTAATTGAGCCAGGATTTCCAAAACTCTCACACCAATAAGGCTTCATCGCCTCTAATACCTCTTTTCTCACTGGAGTCGTGGCAGCATTATCAAGATATATTGTTCTTTTTCCTTTCATACCCTTAAAATATCAGAGCTTTCTCGGTTTGACAAGCATTATATTTTACGTTTTTACTCAATTGTATTTTTTAAAATTCTAAGGTATAATCCCTAACTGTATGAATCTTGAAATATACATCTGGGGCGCCGTGGCGCTCATTATAGTTATTTTATTCGTTTGGGTTATTTGGCTTCAAAATAAGCTGGGTAAACTCTTGGTTGGCAAAAGTAAGAACCTAGATGAGTCATTTGCTTTGCTCACAAAAGAAATAGCCGATTTAAAGAAGTTTCAGTCAAAGGCTGAAGATACTTTCAGAGACAATGACGCCCGCCTAAAGAAAACTATCTCTGGAGTAGAGACCGTGCGCTTTAACCCCTTCAAAGGAAATGGTTCAGGTGGTAATCAGAGTTTCGCTACAGCCTTTTTAAATGAAGAAAAAAACGGCGTGATTATTTCCAGTATGTATTCTAGAGATCATGTCAGTATTTTTTCCAAACCGATAAAAAAATTAGTTTCCGAATATGAACTAACCAGTGAAGAGAAAGAAGCGATGACCAAAGCTAGCGATTCAATCAAATCAAAATAAGAAAAAACAATGAACGTTTTTCGTTTAAATTTCAATTTAAAAATTCAATATGGTAAAAGAGAACGCAAAAAAGCAAATAGAGCGTCCGCCTGTGATATGTATCATGGGGCATATTGATCATGGTAAAAGTACTCTCCTAGATTATATTAGAAAGACAAATATCGTAGATAAAGAGGCAGGTGGGATCACACAAAAGATTTCCGCCTATGAAGTCGTGCATAAAGGCAAAAAAATTACCTTTCTCGATACTCCAGGCCACGAATCATTTGGAAAAATGCGCAAGCGTGGTGCGAGTGTAGCTGATATAGCTGTGCTAGTAGTTTCTGCTGAGGATGGTGTAAAGAAGCAAACAATCGAAGCCTTCCAGGCAATTAGAGAAAGTGAGACCCCAATGATTGTAGCAATAAATAAAATCGATAAACCAGGCGCGGATATTGATAGGACAAAAGCCAACCTAGCAGAAAATGAGATTTATCTCGAAGGTTTTGGCGGTACCGTTCCCTTTGTCCCCATTTCAGCCAAATTTGGCCAAGGTGTGGATGATCTCATGGATTTGATGCTACTCGTGGCTGAAGTGGAAGAGCTCAAAGGTGACTCTTCAAGAAACGCTGAAGGTGTTGTGATTGAGGCTAATATGGATAAAAAGAAAGGGATACTTGCAACAATGATTATAAAAGACGGTACCATAAAAAGCGGTATGTTTGTGGCTTCCGGCAAAGCTCTTGCTCCAACCAGAATTATGGAGGATTTTTTAGGTAAAAAAATCGACACTGCGACTTTTTCTTCTCCTATCAGAATTATCGGCTTTGATTCCCTTCCAAAAGTGGGAAATAAATTCTTAACTTTTACCGACAAAGAAGAAGCCTTGAAATATGTCTCCGAGTACAATGAACCAATAATTAAAAAAGAAATAACTGAAGAGACCGACGAAAATACGGGAATAATCAATGTAGTGATCAAAGCCGATGTGACGGGGTCAATCGAAGGGATTGAACATGAACTAGAAAAAATTAAAACCGACAGAATGAAGGTAAAAATTGTCAGTTTTGGCGTCGGTGATATTACTGAAAACGATATCAACTTGCTCGCTGGAAAACCTGATTCCCTCGTACTTGGTTTCAACGTCAAAGTAGATTCCAAGGCTCTAGCCTCTGCTGAGAAGACGGGAATTAAAATTAAAATATTTGATATTATTTACAAACTAACAGAGTGGCTCGTAGAAATGGCAGAATCAAAAACCCCAAAAATAAATGTGGAGGAAATGACCGGCCGAGCCAAGGTACTAAAATTTTTTAGTGTTATCAAAGATAGAAATATAATCGGAGCCCGAGTGGAAGAAGGAGAAATCAGAATTGGTGATGAAATAAAAATAATGAGAAATGAGGTGGAGGTTGGTCGTGGCAAGATCCGGGAATTACAGCAAATGAAAGAAAAGACTAGCGAGGTTAGATCTGGAGTGGAATTTGGTTGCCAGCTACAGTCAGCGATTACTCCCGCCCCAGGAGATAAATTAATAGCTTTTACTATAATACAAAAATAATGGAAAATACATTCAAAGCTAGTGCCTTCAAAGACGACAAACTGAAAGACCAAATCAAGCGCTGGGCCGCTGAATTTTTACAAAGAGAGTCTTCTGGTCAGTCACTAATAACCGTAACCGATGTAAAAATAGGCAACGAAGCACGCGAGGCGACAATTCTTTTCACTGTCCTACCAGAAAGCAAACAAGAAGCAGCTTTGGAGTTTGCTCGCCGACAGCTAGGTGACTTTCGTGAATTTATAAATAAAAAAGTGAAGACCGGTCGGATGCCTTTCTTCCATTTTGATATTGATCGTGGAGAAAAACACCGCCAAAGAATTGACGAAATCACAATAAAAAATTAAGATAGAGGTTCGGCGTAGTAGCCAAGTGGTAAGGCAAAGATCTGCAAAATCTTTATACGGCGGTCCGATTCCGCCCTACGCCTCAATAATAGTGAAAACTATTAGACAGAAAATTAGTTATAATTTGATAATTGCCCGGATGGATGAAATACAAACTGCTTTGTATTTCATCCGAGTCTGCGAGGAGGCCGACAGCCGGGCAATGGTTTGATTCTTATCAAAATCAAATTCGTAAGATATAATTTGATAATTGCCCGGATGGCGGAATGGTATACGCGCACGACTTAAAATCGTGTCTCGTAAGGGATGTGGGTTCGAGTCCCACTCCGGGCACAAAATAAACACCGATAAGGTGTTTTATTTTTGTCCGGAGAGTAAGTGCTGGGGAGCACTTACGTTGGGACTCGAACGGCGGAACGATGCCAAGCTAGCAAGCGAGGCCGTGAGCCGGTGCCCAGACAAAACTTTTTGACGAAAAAGTTTTAGTCGAGGGAGAGATTCCCCACTCCGGGCACAGAAATTCAGAACGAACTTGGCAAGTCTATTATTTTATGATATAAAATCTAAGGAATTTTTGAGTTGGTTTCTTTACCCAAGAATTAGTTAGGTACTATAATATCTATCGAAAGAAAGGAAGTGCATATGATTACAACAGAAAATGTATTGAAGAAACTACGTAGAAAATATGGCAGCATCAGAAGATTCGCCGCCAATCTATATTGGGTTAAGAAGAATGGTGCCTGGAGTCTCTTCACAATCTCGAATGGTAAGTTGATGATTCTGAAGTAGGTAGTAGAAATCATTAGAGTCTTAAACAACTTGGTCTAACTGTTTAGACCTATAATCACCCAACTTTTACCGGTTGGGTTTTTTAAAATTTGGAATTAGAAAACCTACACTGTCCATGTAATGGAAGAGTCCTCCTATTGACAAATAAAATTATAATGATACTGTTATTATAGAGGAAAATTCCAGTTGCGAGGATTTCGCGACAAGATGTTCATTATGGAGGTTCAGATGAAAGTTAAAATAATTCAGTCAATCGAAATGACTGGTGCAGATCGTTTCAAAGGAGAAGTTTCTGTGGGCAAGAAAACATTCAATTATGAAATAACTCTTCCCTCAGAAAAGCATGGCGTCGCCACGAGCTTTGAAGAACTAAAAAACAAGTACATTGTTGATATTATCAACGATGGCAAACACCTCAGCCTAGAAACGTTCGAGGAATACATTGTTTTTTTCAAGCTTCTCATGACACAGTGCGCAAATTTTCGGGATAAAAAACTTGAGTTAGTACCATTCGAAGATGATATTGACTTAAACACCGACGAGGTCAATATTCTAACCACAAAAAAATTCGGTTGCAGATTCGCCGCTTAAAATCTGAAAACATAATGACCCCTCATGATTTAGTCGTTTGGGGTCATTTACTTTATCTGCTTAGTTGATTTTATTACATTTTTCTGGTATTTTAATACAGCAGTTCGTTGATTTTAGTTAAATAAATCCGCCCATAGCTCAGCTGGTAGAGCAGATCCCTCTTAAGGATAAGGTCGTAGGTTCGATCCCTACTGGGCGGACAAATAAAAATTTAGTAAAATTTTTATTTGTCCGTACAAGAAAGTACTTAAAGGCACTTTCGGGTAGGGAGCGAAAAGGTTCTTCCTTATTTTTGAGTAATTCTTATTACGAAAAAATGGAAAACCTATACTGCTCCTGTAAGGAGAGATTCCCTACTGGACATCAAATAATTGCGCGGGTGGTGAAATGGCAGACACGCTAGCCTTAGGAGCTAGTGCCGCAAGGCATGGAGGTTCAAGTCCTCTCCCGCGCACAAAGAAAATCACCTTTTTAGGGTGATTTTTTGTTTGCGGGAAAAAAGCTTTGGGAAAGCTTTTGTGGGGACTTGAAAACCTTTGATAGTTTTTTGTTGTGTAATCACAACAAAAAACAGAAAAGGTGTACCGAATCTGTAAGATTCAAGATTCCTCTCCGAGCGACGAAAAATTTTTAGTCGAAGGAAAGATTCCTCTCTCTATAAAAACAAAACTTAAAGGAAAGACTCCCCCTCACCCAAAAAAATAACCGCCTTAGCGGTTATTTTATTTCATAAATCTTACGCCGCTATATCTAGCTCTTCTCTGATCTCAAGTTGTCTTTTTAAATCCACCACCTCTTTTTCAGCAGCACTCAATCTGACTAGGGTTTGAGTATCATCTTCAATCTGCTTAGCACTAATATTATTAATCGCGGTTACGTCTTTTAAAATATTACCTATCTCCTGCGCAATAGCCACATCCACTTCATTCTCTGTTAGATCTTTAGAGAACATATTATCAATATCAACCTTAACTAATTCTGCAAATTTATTTTTTGCTTCTTGTTTATTATCTGTCATATAATTATTCTAAATTATTTAATGTTCTAATTGCTAAAATTAACTTAATTTTATTTTGACCTTTAGCCTGATTATTAGTAAGATCCTCTATTTTAGCCTCCAAAACTGGCTTAATTTGTTCGTTACACTCTTCCTCGGTTAATCCAAGTTTTAATCCCTCTTCCCTAAGTTTTTCTATTCCCTTTTCAAAAACACTTAAAGTAACAGCTTCCTTCTTTTCAAATAAATCGATCGCGTTATTTGCCATCTCTTGTTTTGAATATTCGCGAATTCCTTCTCTCATACTCTGAAAACCCTCATCATCTAATATGCTTTGATTTATATTTGTTTTTTCGAGATCAGAAAGATTCTTAGCTAGAGAACTATAATTTTTTGCCTTTTTTGCTTCCTCAATTTTTTCTTTTGCTTTTTTATCAAACTCTACTCTAAGTATTTCAAAAGCTTTGTTACCCTTTAAACCACTTTTAATAGCCTCAATTTCATTTAACATATCCAAAATCGAATCCTTATTTAACTTTTTCTCATTTAATTTTAACTCAGCGAGACTTTTACTTAAGGCGGCTACCTGTTCCTTATGTTTTTTACCCGCCTTTAAAAAACCAATGCGGGAACCAAGTGATCTATTTTTATTCAAATCAACCAAACCTTCTTCACCAGCAGTTTTATTTCTATCAATTTTATCGTGAATACTGTTTACTAACTCAATCTTCTTTGCCCCAGTCAGTTTTGTATAATCACCTTCCATCTGCAAGTCTCTAAAAGCTTTTTGGTATTGGTCATCAAGTGATTTTATTTTACTAATGGACTCCAGATATTTTGATACTCTGGTAGAAAAATCCAAAAAATCATCTGGATTTTCTATGGAGATCTCTTCCAAACCCTCAACGAAAGAATCATCAACTATTCCAGCATAGCCAGAATTAGATTCGGCAGTAATATACTTTTTTACCTCTGCTTTTACTTTTTGAACTTTCTCAAATACCTCTATTTTCTCAGTGAGATATTCATTATTATTGGCATTATTAACGGCATCGGGATTTTTTTGCAAAAAATTCAAAAACTTTGGGTCATTAAGTTTTTTAGCAATATTCTCATCTGTTTCCTTCTTTTTCTTGGCTACCTTTTCTGCTTGCTCTTCTGCTGTAAGAACCTTTTCCTGTTCAGCTTGTGTTTCATCAATTTTTGACATTTATTTGAAATTAATTAACTACTAAAACTTATAAAATAAGGAATTAGATTCTAATTATACTGATTATAATTTCGTAAAGCAAACAATCAAATTGGTTAGTCCTAATTATTAAGACGATAATATTTTATGACTTTATAACCTCAAAAGACAAACCTTCGCCTAAATTGCCAATTAGCTACAAAATACCCTTATAAAATAACATATTTTAAACCTAGCCTTTACTTGACTTTTTGATTAAAATATGCTAGTATTGTGGGTAGACAAACGAGGCAAGTTCGCCTCATCTTGGGGAAGTTCCCCTGCCAGATCTTTGACAGATTTGGAAACAATATATTAGTAAATGCGGTTATTTGCGTTATACGCAAAGAAGGAGTAAGCGATGAAAAGTATACTTAATAGGTGGTTCGTTTTTCTGCAAATATGTTTTCTCATTCTTGATACCTTTCTTGTTCTCAAGAAGGTTTCAATTGATGCTGAAAACGTCTGGAATTATGGATGGATAATCCTGAGTCTCCAGATGGTTTATGCCGTTCTAAGTTTTAAAACCGTAGGAGCGGAAGAAAAGGCAGCGGTTCTCTTTTTTGGAAGACCAATGAGTGAAGTACAGAGTGGCTTGGTTTTTGTACCATGGCTTATCTGCACGCTTCGCAAAGAATCTCGTCTGACGATTCAGATACAGATTCCGGGTGAACCAGAAGAGATTGATAAGTCTGGTGTGGACGAAACAGGAGTCGCAAAAGGTAAAGTTCTTCCGATTAGAGCCACAACGACATCATTTGATATAGTGAAGGATAATCCAGATTTTTCTGGGGACCCAGCACTAAATCAAAATGATCCGTTGAGCGTCAGAATGACACTCGAAGTCACCGCTCAGATCAGATTCAAGATTAAGGATATTGTAAAATTTATCCGAAATATCGGTAGTACCAAAGAAGCCAAAAAACAGCTTCGCGATACAGCCGAAGCGGTAATCAAAAGTGAGTTTGCAAAAAGAACTCCAGCATTGATTATCGCCCACTGGTCTGAAATAAGTGATATTCTCAAGAAGAAAATTGGGATTCTCGTAAGAGACGATCTCAACACCCCTGAAGACGATGAGGGTTGGGGTGTATTAATCGAAACAGCCCAGTTGATTGATGTTGATATCAACAAGAAAGTCAACGAGGCTTTGAGTCTAGTCACTGCGGCAAAAATTACAGCGGTAAAAGTTGAGATTGACGCTAAAGCGGCCAAACTGAAAAAAACGGAAGAAGGTCTAGGTGAAAAGGCATTCGAAACGAGTAAAGGAGAAGGATTGGCCAGTGCTCGTCAGGCAATGCTTGTAGCTAACTCTGTCGGTTATAAAAAACTGGAAGAATTAGCAAAGACACCTGAAGGCCGAGCGGTTCTTGCTACAGAGCAAGCTCGCTTGATGTATACGGAAGCAAATTATAGTGTCCTACCATCTGACGGTAGTGGTCTCTTTGGAGCCATTGCCGGAATACAGGAAGTCCTGAAAGGGATTCAAGAGAGTAAGGACGCTAAGAAAAAAGGAGATGAGTAATGCATATTCCAGCTCCAGTTATGATTGGCATAGCAGTTTGTGTGTTATGCATAACGTGGAAAGCGATCCAAGCAAACAGAAAGGAGGCGCCGAAGGTAACTTCGGCACCTCCAAACGTGGCTACTCCAACAAGTGATGGAGAAGCAAGCAAAAAAGATAAGGGTAACGATACAACCGCCGAAGCGGGAAAAATTCCTGAAAGAGGTTCTCAATGGGGGTGGATAATAGCTATTGTTATTATCATTGGGCTTGCTGCTAATGTCCTAAATTTATGGATAAGGCAAACAAGTATCAATGAGAGTACGATAGCGTCAGTGCCAAAAAACACTGAACGCCCCTGGGAATACATCCTGGAGAAACCTCCAGGCAAGCACGGAATAATCCCTGACAAGCAAGTAATCAAAGCCCGCGCAAGACTCATTGAGGACAGCAATAAAATCTTGGAGTTCGTTGTCTATTATGATAGTACGGATGAAACCAAGGTTGGACAAATGTTCCTCGATCGTAGTAAAACAGAAGGGGTTTGGACTCAGCGCGAGCCAGCCAGTGAAGGTCATTGGCAGTTAATGGAAACCCAAACAGTGCCTGGTGGCTACTGTATTAGAATCAATCGAAGCGAGTCGTCCAATGTTTGGGCAAACGCTTTCTTGATTCCAAAGTAAATTATTGTTTCTAAATCTTTAACCTGATATCTCTTAGGAAATTGATATCAAAACACCCCACACTTGAAAGTGTTGGGGTGTTTTTAAATATTTTTTAAATGAAACTAAGGTCTTATTGTCTGGACAATTAATCTTACGACTCCGTAAGCTGTTACCATAAGAAATAGTCCTACGACACCATAAAGCATATGCAACCCGCCCTTTTTTCTTTCTTCAGGGCTTTCAGCATTACGAATAAACTGAAATACCCCCCAAAGAAAATACAAGACAGCAAAAGCAATCATTAGGGCTATTAGAGGATTCATAATATTTACGAATATGCTTTTTAAAAGCTCCTCATAATTACCAGAAGAACTAGTTCCTGGCATACCTTCACCTAGAAAAGCGTTCTCCGCATATGCTTTTTGAATAAGATTTTGAAACATTTATTTTAATTATTGAGGCAAAAGTCTATTTACATTTCCTGCTCCGGTAGTGCTTACTCCAAAGATATTTTGAAGAACAGCGACAAGACCCCAAACTGAAACGATGACGGCGATAGCAATAATACCCTGTATCATTTGGCTCTTGGCTGCACCCTTCTTCTCTTCATCCTCGGACATGGTGTATCGAACAACATTCCAAATAAACCAAACGACAGCTAGAGCGATAAGAAAGACTACCAATTGATCCAAAAGAGTCTTTGCTCCACCAATAAGAGATTGTAAATAAGTGACGTTTGCGGTTTGTGCAAAAGCCATAAATGGCAGTGCCCAGGCTGACCCAGCGATAATTTTTGCGATTTTTTTCATATTTTTCTTGTCTCACTATAAACTTTTAGTTTTAAGTGAATAATTATTTTAATAAATTGATAAATAAATTTATATCTAAATCAAATCAAATCTAATATTACCTCCCCCAGCCCCTCCACCATCCACCCCAAAAGCGGTTCTTAATATAGCCACGATACCCCAGATAGAAACGATAACCGTGAGAGCAATGATACCATTTATCATCTGACCCTTAGCCGCACCCTTCTTCTCTTCATCCTCAGACATGGTGTATCGAACAACATTCCAAATAAACCAAACGACAGCTAGAGCGATAAGAAAAATAAGTAACTGACCCAAAAGATCAGTGGCTTGATCAATTAAATCACCTAAATAGGAATCAAGTTTTGGGGCAGCAGCCAAAGCCAGGACTGGTAAAGCAAGCGGAATAATTGAACCTATACTAATTAATGTTTTTTTCACTGTTTTAAAATTTAACTTATAAACACGACCTTTGTTTAATTTCCTATACAATTATAACTTTTTATGTAAAAACCAGCAAACCTCATATCCACATAAATTAAACAATCCTAAAAATCAAATAATCTTCTACCTGTTTCATCATCTCGAGCATTAAAATTGTTAGCGGGGGTGGCACTTCCACCTGTATTAAAACCAGAGCCAGTTGGGAAGCCAGAAGTACTATCCACCCCAAAAGCGGTTCTTAATATAGCCACGATACCCCAGATAGAAACGATAACTGTGAGAGCAATGATACCATTTATCATCTGACCCTTAGCTGCACCCTTCTTCTCTTCATCCTCGGACATGGTGTATCGAACAACATTCCAAATAAACCAGACAACAGCTAGAGCGATAAGAAAAATAAGTAACTGACCCAAAAGATCAGTGGCTTGATCAATTAAATCACCTAAATAGGAATCAAGTTTTGGGGCAGCAGCCAAAGCCAGGACTGGTAAAGCAAGCGGAA
>Ga0247840_10007256_pt1 | contig 15492 bp, 10 predicted proteins | sample LaCruzMarch2015__FD_192404 | JGI IMG/M metagenome (GOLD analysis project Ga0247840, IMG submission 192404) | Freshwater microbial communities from meromictic Lake La Cruz, Castile-La Mancha, Spain - LaCruzMarch2015_17m | ecosystem: Environmental > Aquatic > Freshwater > Lake | place: Spain...
TGCCCATGGTGGGCTGATAGCCGAGGCGCGAGGGCATCTGGCCCATCAGCCCGGAGACCTCCATGCCGGCCTGAATGAAGCGGAAGATATTGTCGATGAGCAGCAGCACGTCGCGATGCTCATCGTCGCGGAAATACTCGGCCATGGTGAGCGCCGCGTGCCCGATCCGGAACCGGCTGCCCGGCGGCTCGTTCATCTGGCCGAAGACCATGACCATGTTCGGCAGCACGCCGGCGTCCTGCATCTCGCGGTACAATTCCTCGCCCTCGCGACAGCGTTCGCCGATGCCGCAAAAGAGGCTGACGCCTTCCTGATGCCCGATCATGTTGTGGATCATCTCGGTCAGGAGCACCGTCTTGCCCACGCCCGCCCCGCCGAACAGCCCTGCCTTGCCGCCGCGCTCCAGCGGCATCAGCACGTCGATGACCTTGATGCCCGTTGCAAAGACCTCGGACTTGGTGGAGCGACGTGCCAGTGGCGGCGGGGCGCGATGCACGGAACGCCACTGGATCCGGGTCGGCGGCGGCTGGCGGTCGATCGCGTTACCGAAGACGTCGAACATTCGACCGAGTATCCCTTTGCCCACCGGCGCCTTCAGGGGTCCGCCCGTGTCCTCGACGACCATGCCGCGGGCCAGACCCTGGGTCGGCGTCAGGACGATTCCGCGCACCTGATGGGCATCGCGCTGGGCCAGCACCTCAATGACGATCCGCCGCTGCGGTCCCGCGCGCAGCAGGGTGTAGATCGGCGGCAGCCGCGCCGCGAAGTGCACATCCACGACGCTGCCGCGCACCGCGACCACCAAGCCGATATTGGGTGACGCGTCGGCGGGCGGCGGGCGGCGATCCGGCTCAGGCGCGTCCATCGTATCGGTCATCGCGTCGGTCACCGTTGAAAGTGTCGAGGAGCCATCGGGATGTATTTGCGCTTACTTGCGTTCAGTTGCGGCCAAATACTCTTTTTGGGATAAACGCAGCGCATCCACCGCGGCGCTCACTCAATTCTCCATAAAACGCTTCAGCAATGCCTTCTTCAGCTCTTCATACTCCTTCCTGTCGATCAGCCCGCCCTTGTAGAGTCCTTCCGCCTCCTTCAATTTGCCCTTGAGTCCATCTCGGGTCGACGGGCCGGCAGTGGGTTCCTTGGAAGGCGCGACGGCGCCGGCCGCGGGCGCGGGGATCTTGAGCTCCAGGCCGACATTGAGGACATTGGCATACTTCACCGTATCGCGGTTGGCCGCATAGATGCTCGGCCAGCGTGTGGGATCGCCGTAGAACTGCAGCGCGATCCGCGACAGGGTATCGCCCGGCTTGACCACATAGGACGCCAGCGTGTCGCCCTTGATCGCTTCAGGCTCCAGGCTTGGATCGAACTTGGAGTATTTGCCGATCAGGCGGGCCAACTTGCCGTCCGCCTTCATCCGGGAAAGAACGTCATTGACATAGATGAGCAGCCCGTGATCCCCCTTGGCCACCCCGATCCCATACTGATCCGCTGACAGGGTACCGTCCAGGACATAAAGATCGGGGCTCTGCGCGGCCGCGTGGTCGAGAAAGACCTTATCGTTGATCAGCGCATCCGCCTTGCCGCTGCGCAGGGCACCGTAGGTCTCGGCCGTCGCCGTAACAAAGAAAAAATTGGCGTCCGGCACCAGTTCGCTGATGAGCCGCTCGCCGGTGCTGCCGCGGGTCGAGGTCACGGTCTTGCCGGCCAGGTCCTTATAGCTTTGGATTCTGGCCTTGTCGCCGGCCTTGATCATAACGGCCAGCCCGGTCGTAAAATAGGGATTGGAGAAGTCGATGACCTCAAGCCGTTCCCTGGTAATGGAAAAGCTTGAAATCACGAGATCCGCTTTCCGCTGAAGGAGCGCCTCTTCCCGGAACTTCGGGCCGGCCAGAATCACCCACTCCGGCTTGACACCAAGCGCATCGGCCAGGGCTCTTCCGAGATCGGGGTCGATACCGACCAACTCCCCCTTCTGGTCCCGGTATTGAATGGGCGGGATGTCCTCCCGGATACCGATCCTGAGCACCCCGCTATCCCTGATCTCTGCCAGACTGCGGGCCTGCACGGGGTTTCCGCAGAGCAGGACCGGCGCCAGCGTGAATGCCAGCAGCAACCACACGAACCGGTTCAGCGGTGTCATCGTCTTGCGCCCCTCATGGTGATGTCGGGCCCGCATCGCGACAGGTCCGAAATCCGATGTAGTGTTGGTAACTCCGTTTGGTGCCGAGCCGGTTCACGCGCTTCAGATCGGCCGCGGCGTGGTCGGCCTTGATCCAATACCAGTAGCCGCCCGCGAACGCGGCCTCATCGGACCCCGAGTCGACCCATTCGCTGACATTTCCGACCATATTGAGAAGCCCATGGCTGTTACTGTCGCGTTCATCGCTGACCGCGCGGGGGCTGTCCATCGTATCGCCGCTCAGATTGGCGGCCGAGGGGTCCCGCACCTGCCCCAGGGCAAAGAGCCACTCCCCTTCTTTGCACAGTCGTTTCCCGCCACTCTCGGCAAACCGCTTGGCATCCTCCCAGGTGACATCCACCACGGGCATGTCATTGGTGAAACCCTTGGGCGTCTTGTAGCCGGGTGCCCAGGCCTTGAACGCCGCGATGCTGACCTCCGTCTTGTCGATCCAGAAATCGGCGACCCGGACCATCCCCTCGTAAACCGGCGCCGCCGGGGCGGGCTCCGGGGGAGCAGGTTCCACCCTGGCCGCGGGCGGCGGCGGCGCGGCAAGGTCCGCGGGCTCGACGGGGGCCGGTGTTACCGACGTGTCGGAAGGCGCCGGCTTGTTCCCCAACAATTTCATCCCACCGTAGCCGAGGGCGCCAAGCACCAGCAGGGCAATCACCGCCAGGGCGATCACACCACCGATCGGCCGTGCACGGCCCGCTCCCTGGTCGCTCACCAAGAGCTCCCTGCCGCATTCGGGGCAGAGGGCGTCGGCACCGGCGGGAATCGTTATCGCGGCCCCCGTATCGGCCTTGGAGCAATTTCCGAATCTGGTGCATTTGCCTATTCGCTCGGCCATCGCTGATCTCCACATCCCCAAAGCTGGTGGCAATTGTCGTTGAACTGGGTCGAAAAACGGCCGGGGAACGGCAGCCGAGGCGGAAAACCCGCTATCCGCTCAACTGCCCGCGACCGCCACTGCCGCCGATCTTAGCCCCGCGCGGGGCGAGCGGCAAGGGCGTTCGCGGCGCCCCCACCGAGGCCTCGCGAGACAATCGGATGCGCCGCGAGGGTGGGCGGGTGCGATCAGAACCGATGTGGTGACCGAGATCCCGGGTACGCCGTCGTTGTCGTTGTCGTTGTCGTAATCGAATATTCCGACCACGATTACGACAACGACAACGACGCCCGGACCATGAGAACGTCCGGTAGCTGTAGCTGTAGGGTACGCATCGCGTACCCGGCTCCGGTGGTCGTGGCAGCTTGGCGGGAACGGATGCGTACCCTATCAAATATGCGCAAATACATCAGTTCTGATCGACCCCAGGGCGGGCGCTGGGCTGGCGGGAGCGGCACGGTTGCTCGATAATGAGGCACCGTTTCGTTCCCGTCCCTGAGGCCGGACCCGACTTGCCGACGCGGTGCCGGTGGCCGCCGCGGCCGGCCGGCACACCGCGGCTCGCCGCTCCAGCCCCCGCGCTACCCCGGATGCGCACCCGGCCCCGGGCCGCCTGACGGCCGTCGGTCGCCACCGCGGGGCCGCCTGGCCACCTCACACTGTTCAACCCTGAGAATCGGACATGAAGAACCACTTGGTCATCGGTCTGGGCGGCACCGGGGGCAAGATCCTCCGCGCCCTGCGCAAGAACGTCTTTCAGGAATGGCGCGGGGGCGAACCCGACCAGGTGCGGCTGCGCTATCTCTATGTCGATTCCAGCAAAGAGATGATGGCCATCGACGATACGACCTGGCGGATCCTCGGGGAGAGCGTACAACTCGCCACGCGCAGCCAGCTCTTGATTACCGGCGGCAATCTCAATCAGATTCTCGACAATATCAGCGGACACCCGAATATCCAACCCTGGATCGGTAGCCGGGACCAATGGAAGGACATTCTCAACAGCATCGTCGGGGAGACCCTGGGCGGCCAGAAGCGCCGGCTCGGGCGCTTTCTGTTCGCGTGCAAGGCGCGCCAGTTCAAGGACCAGATCAAGCAGTTGGCCGGCGAGCTCACCACCGGCGGTGACGCCAGTGTGACCTTCCATGTTTGCTGCGGCCTGGCGGGCGGTACCGGCAGCGGCGCGGTGATCGATGCGGTGGCACAGATCCGGGCGCTTTACCGCGACCCCAAGATGTACCGCATCGTCGTCTACGCCCTGTTGCCCGAGGAGATTCCGAATCCGAATTGGGATACCGGCAATTATCACGCCAACGGCTATGCCGCTCTGGTCGAGTTGAACGCACTCAGCGTCGGCGCCTATCAACCCCACGACCTTGCGGAGCGCGGCGAGCGTCTCGCACTCAGCGATGCGTTCAACGGCTGTTACATCTTTTGTAACCGCAACGAGAACGGCCTGCAGGTCGATGTCGACAAAACGCTGCCCGGCATCCTGGCCGATTTCCTGTTTCAGAAGCTGATGGCCGTGCGCAACGCCGAGGCAATGAAACTGTTGGAGAAGATGGAGAACGCCGAGAACGGCGACGGCACGCCGGAGACGCGCACGGGCGGCACCACGCCCCTGCGCTCAAAGCGGTTTCTCACCTTCGGCATCAAGCGTCTGGCCGTGCCCGAGGGCGAGATCCGCGAATATCTCACCTATCAATTCGCCCGCCAGGCCGCCCTGCAACTACGCTACAACAACTGGGACGATACCTTCGGCTTTCGGGACGAACCACGTAATCAGGATTTCGGCGAGTTCGTGCGCGACCAGCAAACGCTGGAGCGCTGGTCGCTGACCGACGAACACCTGACCCTCTCGCGCGGCATCCTGCCCGAGGAAATCAATAACAAGAAATGGAAGCCCATCGTCAAGGAGTGGCTCGATCTGCTGCCGCAGCTCATGGGCCTGGTGCAGACCCTGGACGACGAGGTCTGGATCAACGAGATCGATAAGCTGATGGCGCAGGGTTTCGACGACAACTTCCGCGGGCTCGGGGTACGCAAGTTCTACGAAACCAAGCTGCAGGCACGCAAGGACCATGTCCGCGAATTGCGCCACCGGGTCGAGGGCGAATTGTTCGACGAATGGAAGAACGGCGTCAAATCGATGCAGGACATTGCCCGCTGCCTGAACGCGCTGAGCGCCGCGCTGCAAGAGCGCCTGGTGGCCGCCGACGATCGGATCAGCCGCGCCAAGAGCGCGAGCGCCGACGCCGAGCAGAAGGTCGCGGCCAACCGTGTCGCCTATGCCAACGTCGGTCTGGTATCGCAGTTGCTCGGCAAACGCCGCGGCCTGCTCGACGCCGAGGGCGAGGCCCTGCGCGAACTCTATACCGCCCGCACCCAGGTGGAGGCCTGGGCCTTCGCCAAGCGTCTGCTGCAGGAGGCGATCAGCGAGTTCAATGCCTTGGCGAGCGATGTTGCCGCCTGCACCAGGCTGGTGGACGACTCGATCAAGGAATTCCAGGAGCGGATCGACGCGCGCTGCAATGATGGCGCAACGCCGGATCTGCGCCAACCGCTGGTGCGCTTCTACAATGCGGAAAACGTTCGGCTCTTCGGTCGCGAACTGGAGAAGGACCGCGGCGAGCAGACGCGGCAGGCGCAGGCGGTGCGCGTCGCCCTGATCGAGCAGTTGGCCGCCGATCCGACCTTTTCCGCCTTCCAGGCGCGGATCAGCCGCCAGCGCTTCTTCGACGTCCTGGAACAGCAATGCGCGGTCAGTTCTCAGAGCGCGCACGACGCCCTGGTTTCATCCAGCCGCGAGCGGCGCCCCCTGCTCGGGGTGAACATCATCGGCCAACTTGAGCGGGAGTATTCCGGGCGCAGCGACGAATTGAAGAAGTTCATCCACGACCTGGTCAACCAGGCCGGTAACTTCCTCGAATTCGACCCCCAGGCCGTGGTGCTGGGCGCGGCCAAGACCAAGGTCTCCCAGTTCCTGGTCATCCTCCCCAAGGCGCCCGATCTGGCGCAGTTCGGCGAGACGCTGGAGGCCCTGTTCCGCGACAACTTCCGGGGTGACGTGCCGGTGGACATCATCCGCAGCGAGACCAATCTGAACGAGATCACCCTGCTTGGGCTGACCAATCTGTTCCCCTTGCGCTACGCCAAGGCCACCCGCTTTCTCAAGGAGCAATACGACCGGCGTATCGCCCAGGGCGGTAATGCGGAGCGCATCCGGCTGGAATTGAACGCGGAAGGCGACGGCACCCAGTGGCCCGCAATCCTGTTGGCCGATGAACGCGCCCAGCGCGACCAGGCGCTGCCGGCCCTGCTGCTGGCCAAGGCCCTGGGTCTGATTGTCGCGGTGACCAGCCCGACGACCGGCCTGCGCGAACTCTACCTGATCGGTGAGGACGCCGAGGGTCTGCCGGTGCGGACCCGCCTGGGAAAGGGACTACCGGAGGTCTTCGAGGGCATCGACCTCACCGCCGCCCAAGGCCTCGTCGATGCGGTCCAGACGCGGTTGAGTCAGGACGCCTTTCGCCATGTGGACCAACGGACCGCGCTCCAAGCGGCCGTGCGCGACGAGCTCAAAGGGGTTCTCGCCGAGCGGCGCAATGACTTTGAAGACCCGGTTTACCGCCGCTTCGAGGCCGCCGCACGGGCCGCGATTCAAGCCCTCAAGAACGATTGACTCATCCCTTTGACGCGGGACACCAGACACGATGAAAATAGGATCCGCAATACTCGGGTTGGCACTGGCACTCGGTATCCGGGGCGCGGCGGCGCTGGACCCGAGCGGCACCGTGCAGGTCACACCACTGATGAAGGCCACGACCAGTTGGAACGGGCAACCGCTTGCCTATCCGACCGAGCCGGCGGAGGTTACCGGACTGCTGGTGGAGATAGCGCCGGGCGGCGAGACCGGCTGGCATAAGCACCCGGTTCCCTCCTTTGCGCTGGTGTTGGCGGGGACCCTGGAGGTCACGTTGCAAGACGGTTCGGTGAATCACCTGGAGGCGGGCGAGGCGCTCGCGGAAGTGGTCGACACCCTGCACAACGGGCGCAATGTCGGCACGGTGCCGGCTAAATTGGCCGTGTTTTACGCCGGGGTCCGCGGGCAGCCGGTGACCGAGAAGGCGCTGCCCGCGCAGTGACCAAAGGAGCGCGGGCGTCCCGCCCGCCCGCGCGCGTGGCGCCGGGCCACGGGACGCCCCGGCTCCTCAGCCCCGCCGACGGTGCCACAGGATATAGCCGCCCAGGGTGAGTCCGACGAAGACCAGGACGGCGCCCGTGACCAATGGCAGGTTATCCCGCAACAGGTCCTCGTTGCCGCCGATGAACCACCCCATGGCGATCAGGACCAGGGTCCACAGTCCTGCCCCCAGGCTGGTGTAGAGGCTGAAGGTCAGCAGATTCATGCGCGTCAGCCCGGCCGGCAATGAGATCAGGTGACGGATGCCGGGGATCAGGCGCCCGGTGAAGGTGGAGATAGCCCCATGGCGAGCGAAGAAGGCGTCGGTCTTGTGCAACAGCGGCGGCCGCACGAAGAAATAGCGTCCATAGCGCTCCAGGAAGGGCCGCCCGACCAGCAGCGCGAAGCCGTAATTGATAAAGGCCCCGGCCAGGCTCCCGAGGGTGGAGGCGAGGAAGATCAGGGGCACGCTCATCTGTCCCTGATAGGCGAGATAGCCCGCCGGGATCACCACCAACTCGCTCGGCACCGGCAGGACGGTGGACTCCAGGGCCATGAGGATGAAGATGCCCGCATAGCCCCAGTCATGGACGGTGAGCAACAGCCAATTAATCAGTTCGTGCAGCATGATCTTGGGCCCCCTGGCCCGAAGTGGTTAACCCGAAATCCGGAATTCCAAGCCAGCCCGTGAAGGCCGTGCAAGTCGGTTGGAAATAGACAGGACCTTCCGCGTTAGGCTGCCAAGTCGCTGCGCCACGTGTGCCCATGGCGCAGCGCCCGCTAGGCCGCCACCGCCAACGCACTGTGATGCCGTGAATAGGTGAAGTAGATGAGGAGCCCCAACGCCAGCCAGACGCCGAAGCGCAGCCAGGTCACCAGCGGCAGGCTGGCCATCAGATAGAGGCAGGAGGCGGCCCCCAAGAGCGGGATCAGGGGCGAGAACGGGGTGCGGAAGGGGCGCGGCAGATTCGGATGCGTATAGCGCAGGACGAGCACACCGACCGACACCAGGAAAAAGGCGGCCAGGGTCCCGATGTTCACCAACTCGGCCACGTCCCCGATGGGGGTGAGCCCGGCAATGGCGGCCATCAGGAGCCCGCTCGCCGCGATGACCCGGATCGGGGTCTGGGTACGGGGGTTGACGCTGGCGAAGAGCGGCGGCAGCAGACCGTCCCGGGCGATGGCGAGGAATACGCGGGTGAGCCCGTAATACAGGACCAACATGACCGTGGTCAGGCCGGCGATGGCCCCCGCGGCGACCAATCCGGCGCCCCAGGGATAGCCCAGGCGCAGCACCACGTCCGCCACCGGCGAGCCGACGTTGAGCGTAGCATAGGGCACTACCCCGGTCAGGAGCCCGGCCACCAGGATATAGATCAGGGTGCAGAACGCAAGCGACACCAGGATGCCGATGGGCAGGTCGCGCTGGGGGTTACGCGCCTCCTCCGCCGCGGTGGAAACCGCATCGAAGCCGACGTAGGCGAAGAAGATCAAGGCCGCCCCGCCCATCACGCCGCCCCAGCCGAAGGGCATGAAGGGACTCCAGTTGGCCGGATTCACATGAGAAACAGCGATGGCGATGAAAACCCCGATCGCCAGGAGCTTGATCAGGACCATGGCGGCATTGAAGCGCGCACTCTGGCGTACCCCGAGCGTCAGCAACAGCCCCAGGATCAGGACGATGGCGGCGGCCGGCAGATTGATCAGCCCGCCCTCCAGCGGGCCCTTGAGCAGCTCCGCGGGAAGCGCCAGCCCCATCGCCTGGAGTGCGTTGTTCATATAAGCCGACCAGCCAATGGCCACCGCTGAAACCGCGACAGAATACTCCAGGATCAGGTCCCAGCCGATGATCCAGGCGACCAGTTCCCCCAGCCCGGCATAGCTGTAGCCGTAGGCACTGCCGCAGCCGCCGATGGCCGCGGCCAGTTCCGCATAGGCCAGGGCGGCGAAGGCACAGGCAAACCCGGCGACCACGTAGGACAGGACAATGGCTGGGCCCGCGTAGGTGGCCGCCGCGACCCCGGTTAGGACGAAGATCCCGGCGCCGATGATGGCCCCGACGCCAAGCAGGGTCAGGTCCACCGGCCCCAGGACCCGCCGCAGGCCGGTGTCGACCAGGTGATGGTCGGCGTTGATCGTCTTGGTACGCAGCAGTCCGGTCATGTGCGCCTCCGATGGCGAGTGGAATAAGGTGCGGATCACGCCAGGTCGTCGGGCGGGCGAGCACGCGTCCAGGGGGCGCGCAGGCCGTCCTGAGTCGGCAGGCGCGTCCGTCGCCCCCCAATCCACTAGCGTATCAGTGTTGGCCCCCTGCAAACTACAGGAAGTGACAGGGCCAGGTCGCAGGCCCGCGCCGCCGGTCGACCCGCAACCACACTTCCACCTCATGAAAAAGCCGCGCGATAGGGGCCTTGCGGTCGGGGTTGCCGACGGCGTGAGGTAGGAACCGGACCCCGCAGCGCTGCCCGAAGTGGTTGATGGGCACGGCGCTCGCTGCCTCCGGTCCACCGCGGGCGGCCGCCGGGACAGTCGTTGGCTGGGCCTAGCGTACCAGCACGATCAGTTCCTTGGGGCCGTGGACGCCATAGGTCAGGGTCTGCTCGATATCGGCCGACTTGGAGGGTCCGGTGATCAGGAGCGCGTTGGTCGGCATACCCTGCGCCCAGTCCTGGGCCGCGAGCAGTTCGGCGAAGGTGCTGTAGATACTGTCGGCGTCCAGCAGGACCACATGGATCGGCGGCACCAGGGAGAGCAGGCGGGGCTCGTGCGCGTCGGGCCACAGCACCAGGCTGCCGGTCTCCGCCACCGCGCCGCGGCAGCCGCTGAAGCCTGCCAGGGCGGCCTCGAAGAGCCCGTCCCGACACTGCTCGACCGGCTCCAGGTAAGGCCGCAGGCGCACGCCGGACCCGTCCGGCCACCCCTGGACGAGGGCCTCGCCGTGGCAACCGCCGGGACCGAACAGCAGGTCGCGCACCTGGCGTCGGCGCAGCAGGTCATGCAGGAACTGCGGCCATTGGGTAGCGACCCGATGCACCTCCCCATGGACGGCCGTGAGCCGCCCCTGAAAGCGTGCCAGCCGCTCCTCGCGGCCCCAGGGAAAGCGGCGCGGCGGCACCGCTGCCGCAGCGCCGACAGGGTCGCGGTGGGTCGCACGCAGTCGCTCAAGAATCAGTCGTCGTGCATCACACATTGAAATTGTCCTCTGCGCGCTCGCGCCGGGCCACGGGGCGCGGCCAGGGGCCGTGTTCGGCCGTGGCGGTTGGCCGACCGAGGAAATAGCCTTGGGCGCAGTCCACCCCAAGCTCGCCCAAAACCGTATAGATCGCGGCACTCTCGACGAATTCAGCCGTCACCTGCTTACCCATCCCATGGGCCATATCGGTGATGGCCTTGACGAAGATCCGGTCCTCCCGGTTGGTGGCCAGATCGCGGATGAAGGCCCCGTCGATCTTCACGTCATCCACCGGGAGGCGCCGCAGATAGGCATAGGAGGCATAGCCGCTGCCGAAGTCGTCCAGGGCGAAGCGACAGCCGAGCCGCTGAATCCCCTGCATCAGTTCGGTCGCCCGCGCGATGCTCGCCACGGCAGCGGTCTCCGTGACCTCGAAGGTCAGGCGTGTCGGGGCCACCCGGTGCTCCTGGAGCATCCGCTCGATGTCCGGGAGGAGCGAGGGGTCGTCCATCGCGCTGCCGGACAGATTGACCGCCAGGCGCAGGCGTGGGTCCCGACCGAGGATGCCGACCGCGTGGACCATGACCCAGTGATCGATGGCCTGGATCTGGCCGGTCTTCTCCGCCACCGGGATGAAGCGGTCCGGATAGACCAACTCCCCCCGGGCGTCGCGCAGCCGCAGCAGGGCCTCCCAGTGGTCGATGGTACCGGTGGCGATGGTGACGATGGGTTGGAAATGCAGTTCAAAGCGCTCATCGCGCAGGCCCTCCGTGATCTTGTCCCGCCAGGTGACCCGCGCGTCCGCCTGCTCGCGCGCCTGATCCGCGGCCGCGAACAGATGCCAGCGCCCGCGCCCCTTTTCCTTGGCCTGGAACATGGCCAGATCGGCATTGGCCAGGAGTTCCTGGGGCTCCTGGCCCTGGTCCGGGAACAGAGCGATGCCGATGCTGGCGGTAACCCGGTGGACGCGGCCGTGTTCGCGGATCTGGATGGAGCTCACCGCGGCCTGGATGCGCTCGGCGCACGCCAGGGCCGCCGAATCGGTACATTCCGGCACGACCATGGAGAATTCATCGCCCCCCAGGCGGGCCAGGATATCGCTCGGATGGGTCAGCTTGCTCAACTCATCGGCGACCCGCTGCAGCATCACGTCTCCCACTTGGTGGCCACTCAAGTCATTAACGTCCTTGAATTGATCCAAATCCAGGAACAACAGGGCGCCGCGATGGCCGAAGCGCTGTGCCTGATCGAGGACCCGCCCGAAGTCATCGTTGAAGCGCCGCCGGTTGTAGAGCCGCGTCAGGGGGTCGTGGTCCGCCAGCCACACCAGGCGGGTCTCGGCCTCCTCGCGGTCACGCTGGAGCATCTCCATGCGGTCGGTCAAAGCCTGGGCGGTTTCACTGAGCCGATCTACCTCATCCGCGGGGGTCAGCCGCCCGCCGACCGGCGGCAGGCTGGCGCGCAGTTCGGCGTAGCGGTTCTCCGCGAGGAGGGGCAGCGCGGCGGCGATACGGCGCAGCCGCCCCACCGAGGATTGGGCCAGCCAAAACAGCAGGGAGCCGGACAAGGCCAGGCCGCCCAGGCCCAGCATGATGCTGTTGCGGGTCGTTCCCTGGATCGCCTGACGCTCCGCCGTCACCTCATCGACCACGAGGGCACTGACCCCGGGGGCCAGACCATCGACGCGGAAGACCTCGAACCACTGGCCGCCAAGCTCCCCCAGCACCGGTCGCCCCACCCCCGCGGCCGTGCCGGGGTTGCGGGTGGGGGCGGCCGCCAGGTCGGGCGCCAGGACGCGAATAATCGGCGCGGTGCGGCTCGGATGGGTCATGGCCGGAAACCGCGGCGCCGGCGCCGCCCCGCCGTGCGCGTTGGTCGCGGTGAACACCGCCACCTCGGCCCCGGTCAAGATGTTGAAGGCGAGCAGGGCATCAGCCAGGGAGCGTCCGAGGACCAGGGTCCCCGCGGGCTTGCCCTGCCACAGGACGGGCGCGGCGAGAAATTGGAGACATTCGGGCTGGCATGCAAGCACCTGCGTGGCGGCGTCGTCCTTCCTGGTAAGCGCGGTGAGCAGCTCCGCCCCCGGGGCTGTTACGTCCGCCGGCCAGACCAACGACAGGCGCCCATCCGGGGTGATCCAAAAGACCGAGCGGACATCCCACTCCAGGCCCAGCAGGGCGCCCTCAGTCTCCAGGCCGCGCCGCAGGCGGGAGCCAAAGTCCTGCACCGTATCAGCGCCGCCGTCCGGTCCCAACGTTGGCACCACGCTCACCAAGCGGGTCATCTCCTCGTAGTTGCGCCCCAGCAGACCGCGCAACTGACGGACCTGATTGTCCCGTACGCCCGACTGCTGGAGGTCGAACTGGGCCGTTGAATGCCGGTAGGCCATGAGCGCGAGCGCGCCATTGACCACCATCAGGACCAACGACAGCGCGATCAAGGCCTGCCAGCGCAGGCTCATGAATTCCAGTCGGGTCCATTGTCGGCGCGGGCTGTCCACGATTTCTCCCGCTAGAAACGCACGGCGAGTTGCAGCGCGAAGAGGTCCCAGTCCTTCACCAGGGCCGCTGGGTCATTCTCACGGGCGGCGATCGTGTAGGTGCCCTGGTGGCGCTCGTACTGGGCCCGCAACATGACGTGGGGGTTCAGGTCCCAACGGACCCCGAGGCTCCAGATCCTGGCAAAATAGTCCCCGGGCGGGACCGCGCCGCCCACCAGCGATGACGCGCGCGTGCCGTCGCGATCCTTGCGGTCGGCGAAGCCTTCCTCATAACGCAGCATCAGTTCCAGCGTCGGCAGCACGCGATAGGTCCCTTGCAGGTAATAGCCTTCGCCAGGCAGGTTGTGATAGGGAAAAGACGCGCCGAAATCCCGATACGCCATCGGCAGCCGCCCGTATTCCGAGGTGAGGGTCCAGTGCTCCGTATTATACTGCGCGGACAGGACCAGGTAGTTGAAAGTAACACGGCCCGCGCCGAAGTCGGGCGCCAGGGCCGGCTCGTAGCTGAAGGAGGAGATGATGTCGCTCACCCCCAGCCGCAGCCGCTCCTGCAGCGCGGAGTACCACAGGCCGCCGACCCAGCTCAGCCCCCGCGCCCGCAGCCGCCCGGGGAAATCCGCGCCGAGCAGTGTCCACTCCACGTTCTCATCGACCACCGGCTGACCGGCGCTCAGGGTGAACGAGAGATCGCCGTGCCCGCTGTAGAGGTCACCGTAGACCATGATCCCGTCGGTCGACAGGAGCATGTTGCGCACCTTGTCGAAATAGATGACCTGGGGCAGGAAGATGCTCGGGCGGGTAAAGGGGACATCGCGCGTCTCGTTGTAGAGCCCCACCGGGTTCTTGAGGCGCCCCAGGCGCAGCCCCAGACGCCGGGTGGGCGTCTCATCCAGCGTCACGTCGGCCAGCCCATAATCCAGGACGGGCGTGCCGTCATACATGTCCCCGGCATTCCGCGCCAGAACCTGCCCGGCAAACAGGACACGCGAATTGAGTTGATAGGAGGCGTTGACCGCAACCTCGATGAAGTTCCACGACAGATCCGGACTGTCGCCGAAGAAGCGGTTCGCGCTCGTCTTGACCGCGGTGACGCTGGCAAAGCCGTGGATCTGCAGGCGCTCCCCCTGCAACTGCTCCCACCACGCCGACGCGCGGCCCTCGCCGGCGGCCGCGGCGCCGGCGGCCAGGGCCAGGAGCCAGGGGACCAAACGGGATGTCACGGCCATGATCAGCGGACCTCCAGGGAGCGCACGGGCGCGTCGGCGGGCACTGACCCGACATAGCCCAAGGCGCCGGGGGTGGCGGCAACACGCCGAATCATCTCGGCCTCGCTCGCGACGGCGGTCGGGGCCTGACCGGTACCGGAGAACAGTTGGCGATCCCACACGCGGCGCAGTTGGTAGGGATAGAGCCCCAACACGGCAGTGGCGAAGCGGCGGTGCAGCGGGTCCTCGTCGGGCAACACGAAGACCTTGACCGGTACGCCGTTCGGCCAGGTCTTCAGCCGCATGGTCAGGTACAGCCGCGCCTCATTGGTCGTTATCGCCGTCACCTCGACCCCGGGGTGGACGATCATCTCCTGGGCGGACAGGGCGCACGCACACGCGAGCAGGACCAGGCACAGGCCCCCGACAGCGGCGCTGCGCGGCCGCTGCCAAGGTGCGCCGCTCAAGCGAAGACCCCAAGCCCGTCACGGGGAAAGCCGCCTGGGGTGCCGCGGTCCGCGCAAATCGTGTGCCGAGTGGGCATTGCTGTTCGCCTGGTTGCGATTGGGTTCGACGCAACGGCGACGGGGCTGCTGCCGCCGCGCCGTCGCCCGCCAAGCCCGCGGGGACCGCCCTTGGGGTTCGCTCCCGCGCCGCCGCGGGACTGGACAGGACACCAGGATAGCCGGGATCGCCCCCAACGTGTAGTGGTGTAAAGGCGGGAAGGCGGTTGCGCGAAGATTGCACGGCGCGCCCGGAGCGATTAGTGTTGCGCGGCACGAAAATCAGCAACACCGCGGGGCCGTCCGGGACCGCGGTCACCCTTACCGGAGGAGATGTTATGGGCTACAAGGCCACCTACGATCGCTCGATGAACGAGCGCGACGCATTTTGGGCGGAAGCCGCCAGCCTGATCGACTGGATCAAACCTTGGGACCGGGTCCTGGACGACTCCACCCCCCCCTTCTACCACTGGTTCAGCGGGGCCGAGCTCAACACCTGCTACAACGCCGTGGACCGCCATGTGGCCACCCGCGGCGACCAGCCGGCGGTCATCCACGACAGCCCGGTAACCAACTCCAAGGAGATCATCACCTACCGGCAGTTGCAGGAGCGGGTCTCCCGGTTTGCGGGGGCGCTCAAGGACCTTGGCGTGACCAAGGGCGACCGGGTCATCGTGTACATGCCGATGGTGCCGGAGGCGCTGATCGCCATGCTCGGCTGCGCCCGCATCGGGGCCATCCATTCGGTGGTCTTCGGCGGCTTCTCCGCCCGCGAACTGGCCACCCGCATCGACGACGCCAAGCCCAAGGTCATGGTCGCCGGCTCCTGCGGCATCGAGACCAACCGGGTCGTGC
>Ga0247840_10007257_pt1 | contig 15489 bp, 15 predicted proteins | sample LaCruzMarch2015__FD_192404 | JGI IMG/M metagenome (GOLD analysis project Ga0247840, IMG submission 192404) | Freshwater microbial communities from meromictic Lake La Cruz, Castile-La Mancha, Spain - LaCruzMarch2015_17m | ecosystem: Environmental > Aquatic > Freshwater > Lake | place: Spain...
TTTATTGTTAGGAACTTCGGCTAAATGGCATCAACGTTTCGACCATTTTTATTATAAAATGCACGCAACTTATACCGATTATTCCGACTACAAAGTACCGACAGACAGCATTAATTACATGACTTATTATTTTAAACTTAAAAATAATAATTTACGAAATACGGCAGGGCGCGAACGAAACGGAAGCGTTACGCTGGGATATTTGAACGATAATTTTTCGAGTCATTTGAGTATGAGCGACAATTTTTCGAAAAGTGGTTTTTTTGCCAATGCACATGGATTGGAAATCCGAAATTCGCAAATTGAATACGACAATTCAGCACGCGACATTGATTTACCAAGCCAGCAGGTTAATCATTTTAAAGTATTGAGTAATACGATTTGGATGATAACCGATTACAAATTGAATGTGGATTTGGGTTATCAGAATAATCTCCGAAAGGAATTTTCGGAAGCGGTGGAGCATGGCAATATGCCTCTCCCATCCGATTCGCTCGAACGACTTTACGACAAAAACACCTATACCGCCAATTTGAAATTAGAATTGCCACAACACAATAAACATCAGTTTACAGCTGGCTTAAATGCTGAATTTCAGCAAAACGAAAGTGGAGGTTGGGGATTTATGTTGCCCAATTATCGAACATTTACGGCCGGTGCTTTTTTATACGATTTTATACGTATCTCCGAAAAATGGACAGCCAATGCCGGTTTGCGATACGATATGGGGAATATGCGTACAGATGCCTATTTCGATTGGTACACAACGCCAACTGATGGAGCTGACACCTATATTCAACGTGCCGAAATGCTAAATCGGACTTTTGGAAGCGTCAGTGGCGGATTAGGAATTGTACGCAAATCAGAAAATATTACTTTGAAAGCCAATGTGGGTAAAAGTTACCGAATGCCAACTGCCAAAGAACTGTCGGCCAATGGTATTAATTACCATTATTACCGTTACGAAAAAGGAAATCCGACATTAAAAGCCGAAGAATCGTATCAGTTGGATTTGGGAATAATAATGAAAAACAATAATTGGTTTGCCGAATTGTCGCCCTTTGTAAATTATTTCCCAAACTACATTTATCTGAATCCTACTCCCGATTATTACGAAGCACAACAGGTATTTTATCATAGCGAAGCAGAAGTGTTTCGTACGGGTGGTGAGTTGGTGGTGAGCTACGAAATTTTGCCAACGCTCAAACTCACTACCGATTTGGAATATATTTATTCGCTACAACTTTCGGGTAATAAAAAAGGCTATACTTTGCCCTTTTCGCCACCTGCAACATCGAATATCGAATTGAAATACAACTCGTTGAACACGAATGGAGTATTTAAAAATCCTTCGGCTGGTATAAATGTAAAATTAGTAGCTTCGCAAAACAATATTGTACCGCCCGAAAAGAAAACAGCGGGTTATGCGTTGCTAAATTTTAGCGCAGGAGCTGGAGTAAAAATAAATAAACAAGTAGTTGAAATCAACTTACAACTAACAAATGCACTGAATACACGCTATTACGACCATACTAATTTTTATCGACTGATAGAAGTGCCCGGACAAGGACGAAATTTTGTAGCGACTGTATTGATACCATTTAACAGCCCCCCAACCCCCTAAAGGGGGAGTTTTAGAGTGTTATTTGAAGATATTTAAAAATTGAAATTTTTTATCAATAATTCAACTTTCGTATATATATAAAATTGAATATGAGCATGTTATTTAAATGTACATATCTTTCTACTTGCAGTGTCTTGTTCCCCTCTCCTCAAGGAGAGGGGTTAGGGGTGAGGTCGAAAAATTAGAAATGCCCCAAACCCTCCGTCAGTGGACGGCCATGCCCTAAAGGGGTAGTTATAAAGCGTTATTCAAAGATATTTAAAAGTTGAAATTTTTTATTAATAATTCAGATATAAACAACAATTAAAAATGAAAAGAAAAATGAAAAAGTATTTTAAACATTTGGCATTTATTGCATTAGCATTAATAACATTTTCTTCGTGTGAAGAAATAGCTTCTCCCGTTATTTCGGATGTAGAAGTAGGGTTACAAAATTCGAAAGTAGCTTATATTGGAGGCGATTTACACCTCGAAGCAAACATAGTAGCCGAAGGAAAAATCTCAAAAATACAGGTTACCATTCATCCTGCTGATGAAGCCGAGCATATTGGTGCTATGAAAGCAAAATCGGCATTGGCGCACGAAGGCGAATGGGAAGTGGATACAACTTACACCAAGTTTTCGGGATTGAAAAACACTTCTTTTCACGAACACATTGATGTTCCGATAAATGCACCTGCTGAGGCTTATCACTTGCACATTATTGTGGTGGATATGGAAGGAAACACCACCGAATACGAGGAAGAAGGTTTAACAATTATGGCGCCTGTTGCCGACGGAGTGTTGCCTACAATTACAATTAGTGCTGCTCCAGCTGCAAATCAGGCATTTACAACCGGACAAACCATTACAATATCGGGAACTATAACCGACCCCAAAGGTTTAGCCGGAAGTTATATTGGCTTAGTAAAAGTGAGTCAGGGACTAACAGATGCTCTGGTGAGTTCGACAAATACCATTACTTTACTACATTTTCACGATTTTAGCGACCCCAAAAATTATTCGTTTGCGGCAAGTATCAAGGTTGGGGCTGCAAACGATAATGATTTAACACCAAAAGCTGCTACATGGACTGCGGGAGAATATTATTTAGTAGTAAAAGCACCTGCCTTAGATGGTGAAGCTGGTTTTTCTGCTCATTATCCAATAACAATTCAATAATGTGCCAATAAAACAGATGAAAAATAGCATTTTTTTTATATTGATAATTGCTGTAACTTTTGCTTTCTTATCCTGCGACGATACAGTAAAAGATGACAAAATGCCCGTGATAGATATGACGGGCGATACAGCATTTCCGCAAAACTGTGTTACGGTATATAGGGGCGAAAGTTTTACTTTCAGCGCCCTATTTACCGACAATATTGAGTTAGGTTCGTATAGCATCGAAATGCACCATAATTTCGACCATCATACGCACAGTACTTCGGCGCAAGAGTGTGAATTAGGCGCCATAAAAGCACCTGTAAACCCATTGCTTTTTATTAATCAATATTCGATACCAGCCGGAAAAACCAATTATTCGGCTCTGATTGAAATAAGTATTCCTTCGGATGTGGACACCGGCGATTATCATTTTATGGTGCGCCTTACCGATAAATCGGGTTGGCAAACGTTTGAGGGAATTAGCGTGAAAGTGGCTGATAAAAACTAAAAAAGCGCGGTTGTTCATGTTACTGAGCAACCGCGCTTATCAATTGTAAATAAACTATATAATATTAGCTTTTGTAGGAAACCAACATCCACAACAATTTTTCCTGTTCCTTAATGTAATCGCTCATCATGGCCACTGTGGCTTCGTCGCCCGCTTCGGATGCTAATTTTAAAATGGCGCGTTCCGATTCAGCAAAGTACGAAATTGTTTCCATAACTTGTTTTACACCTTCGTCGCCATTACTTACGTAGCCGCTCTCTTTTACTTTCGATGTTTTCAGATATTCGCTAAAATTATGTGATGGGATGCCGTCTAACATTAATATACGTTCGGCAATTTCATCAACTTTTTCGGCTGCATTGATATACATATTCTCAAATTGAGCATGCATTACAAAAAAATCTTTTCCCTTTACATTCCAGTGAAAACCACGGAGGTTTGTGTAATAAACCTGATAGTCGGCTAATAATTGTTGTAGAGAATTTACTACATTTTTTGCTGTTTCAGCATTCAGTTTTGTGAAATCTAATGTTTTCATTTTGTTCTATTTTTTATTGTTATTTTTTTATTGTTATTATTTTGTTTTGTTTTTGTGATGCAAAGATACTACTAAAAACAATATAGAAGCAACTGATATTATTTATACGACAATAGACATAGACGATAATCTTACAATTAAATACGGTTGGTTTGCAAATCTGCTTGCACAATTAAGAGTTAACCCAACTTTCAAGAACCAAAAAATACGCTGACTTACTGCCGATTACAACAACAAACAAAAATAAATCTCTAATTTTCTGTTTCAGATACCGATTCGTTATTTATAGAAAAATCTTAAGTATCTTTGTGAGAACTTTTGTGTCCCCATAGATAGCGGGATGTTACCGCGCTCGCACCAAAGTGATTTTTTGGTATTATTTCCGGGATAAATCCTTAAAATCTCACCATTTTTAGTACATATATATTGATTGAACGAAAATAATGAGTTATCTTTGTGAGAGAAAGTTCGCTAAAAAATTTAAAAAGACTAATTAAAGAACAAATTATACTTTTATGCGCTATTTTTACATTTTTGCAACTCTTTTCTTAACTGTCTATGGTCAGCTAATTTTAAAATGGCGGTTAACTGAGTTAAAATTCTCACTTCCTGAAGGTGGAATTGGAGAAAAATTGGTATCATTGATAAAGCTAATCTTCGACCCCTTTATATTTTCGGGTTTTGTATCGGCATTTATAGCTTCGTTGTTTTGGATGGCAGCTATGACTAAATTCCAGATTACCGAAGCTTATCCGTTTATGAGTTTGGCACCGGCTATTGTTTTTATACTTGGAGTCTGGCTACTCAACGAAACATTTACTTGGGGAAAAGTGTTAGGGTTGGTATTGATAATGATTGGAATAGTGGTAACGGTGAAGTGGTAGAGAACCCCTAACCCCTAAAGGGGAAATATATTAGTATAGATTATTTTAAGTTAATTGTTTTATGATTAAGAATAATATAGACGAAGCTAACTCTTACTCCCCTTTAGGGGCTGGGGGCAAGTCTATTTTGCTTTCCATTGTTTCGCCGGTATATAGGGCTGAAAATATAGTGGAAGAACTTGTGAGGCAAGTGAAAGAAAGTGTTTCGACAATTACCGACAATTTTGAGATTATTTTAGTTAACGATGCTTCGCCTGATAATTCGTGGATTAAAATTGCCCTCGAATGTGAAAAGGATATACGCGTAAAAGGTATTGATTTAAGCCGAAATTTTGGACAACATTATGCCATTACAGCTGGACTCAGTTATGCTAAAGGCGACTGGGTGGTAGTTATGGACTGCGATTTACAGGACAGACCGGACGAAATACCTAATTTGTACCAAAAGGCGCAAGAAGGATGGGAAATAGTATATGCACGTAGAATGGAACGTCAGGATGGTTTTTTCAAAAAACTTTCTTCAAAACTTTTTCACAAAGTCTACTCCTATTTAAGTGGAATTAATACGGATAGTTCTATTGCAAACTTTGGGATATTTCATCAGAAAGTGATAAATGAATATAATAAAATGAAGGAATCAGCCCGTTCATTTCCATCCTTGGTTCATTTTTTAGGCTTTAAACGCACAACATTTGATGTAAAACATGCTGAACGATTTGAAGGAACAACTTCTTATACTTTTTCTAAACTTTTACATCGAAGCAGTGATGTTATTTTGTCAAATAGTAATAAGCCCTTAAAACTAACTGTAAAATTAGGATTTTACATATCATTCATGTCTTTTCTTCTTGCTTTATACAATATAATTGCACATTACACAGGTGTTATAAAAGTTGCCGGATATACTACCACAGTTTTTTCTATTTGGTTTGTAGGTGGATTAATTCTACTAGTTTTGGGAATTGTAGGTCTATACGTTGGGAAAATATTTGAACAAGTAAAAGAGAGACAGATTTTTATTGTAAGTAAAGAAATTAATATTTAAATTATGATTGAAAAATATATCAGTACATTAGACACTGAGCGTTTTGGCTTTAAAGTAGCAAAGCTTCCTTTTAATTGTGCAGATTCAATTAAAATTGTTGAAGACTTAAAGAAAACATCAACCAAACTAATAATAGTCCGAGTTGATGCAAATAATATCGAATTAATCAATCAATTGGAAATAAATGGATTTCAATTCAAAGATGGACAAGTAACATTTAGTTTTGATTTGCATAAAAGTTTACCACAACCTATTGATAGAGCTTTTACAATAAAGGAATATGATAAAAAATTTCTTCCTGATATAATTGAAATGACCAAATACTCTTTTCAAAATTATGGACATTATTTTGCAGATAATAAACTTGATAAAACAAAATGTCTTGATATTTATGTTGATTGGAGTAAAAGAGCATGTGATAATTTAGAAATTGCTGATAAAATACTTGTTGCAGAAAAAAATAATAAAGCAATAGGATATGTTGCTTTTAAATCATTTGAAAATACTGCTGAAAAATATAAAGCTGGTGTTATTGGTGCGGTATCTCCCGAAAGTAGAGGATTAGGTGTTTTTCAAGCAATTCATATAGAAAGCATTCATTTGTTTAAAAATGAAGGATTTGATAGGATTGAAAATAACGTTTTGGTAACAAACTATCCGGCAATGAAAACATATATTGGTCTTTCATATAATATTATTCGATCCGAAGTTACAATGCATTGTTGGCTTTGATATTCTTTTTTCGCTTTTTATTTATTTGATTATTAATATTTTATTATTATGCAACAACTTGTTAGAAATGTAAAAGTACTTGGTACAGGTTCTTATGTACCCGATACTGTATACACAAATCAATATATCGAGACATTTTTGGATACGTCTGACCAATGGATACAAGAGAATTTAGGCATTAAGGAGCGAAGAATTGCTGATAGTAATCAAGCTACTAGTGATTTAGCAACCATAGCAGGATTACGTGCCATAGAAAATGCTGGTTTAACTAAAGAGGATATTGATTTAATTATTGTAGCAACCGCAACTCCAGACAGGCAGGCACCTTCTACTGCTGCTTTTGTTCAGCACAAATTACAAGCTTACAATGCTGTAGCCTTTGATATTTCTGCTGTTTGTAGTGGATTTCTTTTTGCAACCTCTGTGGCATCACAATATATTGCAAGTGGTGTTTATAATCATGTTTTGGTAATTGGAGCAGATACTTTTTCGCGAATAATTGATTGGAAAAGAAGAGATGCGGTGTTTTTTGGGGATGGTGCTGGCGCTGCTGTATTAACTCATTGTGATTCAGAAAATGGATTCTTGTCTTATCGCTTATATTCTGATGGAAGAGGAAATGATGCATTTACAGTTCCTGCCGGAGGCTCTCAAATGCCAACCACGGCCGAAACAATTGCAAATGGATTACATTTTTTTAAAATGGATGGAAAAGCCGTATATAATACAGCTGTAGAAGTATTACCTATTGCCATTAAAAAGGTACTTGAGGATACAAATTTGAATATAAATGATATTGATTTGATGATACCGCATCAACCCAGCATAAAAATTCTGAAAAAAACGGCTGAACTTATTGGTCTCCCTTTCGACAAGGTAATGACTAATATGGACAAATATGCAAATACTTCAGGAGGTACCATTCCTATTTTGTTGGATGAAACGAATCGTGCAGGGAAAATTAAAAAAGGTTCAAATATCTTATTTGCAGCTGTAGGAAGTGGATGGACTTATGGTGCTGCAATAATAAAATGGTCATAGAAAAAATAGTATGGGACTAATTGTTTTTGTAACAGGTGGTAGCAAAGGAATAGGTAGAGCCATAGTTGAAAAGCTATCACCTTTGGTTGATCATGTTATATTTACATGTAATCAAAGTATAGATAGTGCTGAAGAGTTGGTAGCTTGCTTTAAAAATTGCTCTTATTACTCTTGCGATTTAAAGGATTTTGATCAATGTAAATCAGTAGCTGAAAGTGTATTGAAAATACATGGTAGAGTAGATATATTAGTTAACAATGCTGGATATGACAAAGATTCTACTTTTCTGAAAATGGGCAGAGAAACTTGGACTGAAGTGCTTGATGTGAACTTGAATTCTATTTTCAATTTTACAAAGATGTTTGTACCTGAAATGATTGATAATGGTTGGGGTAGAATACTTAATTTGACTTCTATTGCAGGATTTACAGGTGCTTTTGGGAAATCAAACTATGCAGCAGCCAAAGCTGGTGTTGTAGGATTTACGAAATCATTAGCTATGGAGTTAGCCTCTAAAGGAATAACAGTGAACGCCATTGCACCTGGTGCAATTGAAACTGATATGCTATTTAGGATTCCCGAAAAATACAGAGAAAAAATACTTGAATCAATACCCGCAAAACGATTTGGTAAACCCGAAGAGGTCGCTGATTTAGTACAATTTTTAATTAGTAAACAGGCATCATATATTACAGGGCAAACTATACATATCAACGGTGGTTCGTATTTATAATTTATATTACTTGTTATGATACATAAAAAACTTGATGATAGTACTTTAATATTGACTTTCGATTTTGGAAAAGGAAATTCTTTTTCCAAAAAAGATATGTCTGAGCTGCTTGAATTACTTTCTGATATTGAAATTGATAATAATGTAAAAGCAATAGTGCTTACAGGGTCAAATAGATCATTTTCGATAGGTGGTAATGTGGAAGAAATATTTAGCCTGAAATCATCCAAAGAACAAGAAGATTTTTTTCGGGTGATGGATTTGTTACTTTTAAAAGTTTTTTCAATAAAAAAACCTATAATTTCTGCAATAAACGGTCATGCAATTGGATTGGGTTTTTTATTGATGCTTTGTTCAGACCTGACAGTATCAATTGGAAATGATAAAATTAAATTTGGACTACCAGAGATTACAATTGGTATGACCATAGATAGCTTGATGATAGATATTCTGGAATTCAATAATATTAAGGGAAAAACGCTTGCGAAAATTATTTATTCGGGTGAATTACTTGGATGTAAAACAGGACAAGAATTAGGTTTAATTGATTTTATTGTTGAAGAAAATGATTTGATTTCCAATTCATTAATACAGATTGATAAACTATTGAAATATGGTACTCAAACTCACTCACTAAATAAATTAAATATAAGAAGGAAAACAATTGAAGCTATGGAAGAATCATTTAAAGGAAATAGTTACAGTATTTTTAGCAAGATATTGTCCGACAATCAAAATATTATCCAAGTATAATGTAATTTTTATTATAAATAATCCATCATAATTAAAGAAAAAATATACGAACAAGTATTAGAATAGTAAAAATAATATATGGAACCCTTCCAAAAAATTTATTTTCCCAACCTAAATGGGCTTCGATTTATTGCCGCATTTATGGTGATTATTCATCATTTAGAGCAAGTATTATATGTTTTTGGCCACGATAACAATTGGAATAATCCAATTATTTTTTTAATTGGTGGATTAGGTGTTGAACTTTTTTTTGTATTGAGTGGCTTTTTAATTACTTATTTACTTTTAACAGAAGAGAAAAATACCAAACAGATATCTATCAAAGACTTTTATATTCGCCGAGTACTTAGGATATGGCCTTTGTATTACTTTTTAGTTGTTTTGGCTTTCTTTGTTTTTCCACATATTAATGCATTTCAAATACCTACTTACAGTGAGCAATTGGCATCTCATTATTGGCAAGCACTAATTTTATTTGTGTTGTTTTTGCCAAATTTAGCGTTATCTGGTTATGGTTTAGTGGTTCCCTATGCTTCGCAAGCTTGGTCAGTAGGCGTTGAGGAACAGTTTTATTTAATTTGGCCAATATTAATGAAGTTTTTTAAGAATAAATTGAATGTTTTGTTATCAGTTATTCTACTTTACCTCCTAATGAAGTTTTTAGGCTTTAGGTTTATCGAGCGTTTCTTGTTTTGGAATCATTGGCTAGATCTGTTTAATTCTTTTTGGTTTAGTTTTAAAATTGATTGTATGGCTATAGGAGGTGTATTTTCATATATATTATTTAGCAAACATAAAATTTTGAACCTATTGTTTCATAAGTATGTTTTTGCTTTGTCATTATTAACCGTAGTTATATTAATAAGTTTTTCTGTTGGAATTCCATACATCCAGCAAGAAGTTTATGCTGTATTTTTTGGTATTATCATTTTAAACTTGGCTACAAATAATAATGGTGGATTAATACTTGAGAATAAAATTTTTAATTATTTGGGTAAGATTTCTTATGGACTTTATATGTATCATGTTATTGCTATAGTTATTTGTATTCAGTTATTTAATTTTTTTGGCATATTGAATTATCATATTTTTCTTTTATTATCGTGTTTGTCAGTTACCATTTTATTAGCAAGTATATCTTATAAATTTATAGAAAAACGTTTTATTAGTTTGAAAACAAAATACTCCAAAGTAATTAGTGGAGATAATGCAAAATAAATCTATGATTCCATTCAATAAACCCTACCTCACAGGTAAAGAAACACATTATATTTACGAAGCTGTAAATAGCGGAAAACTATCGGATAAATAAAGAATTTGCTGACAAGTGCAATATTGGGTTATAACCATAAAAAATCAAAATAAACACACTATCTTTGCGGTTATAACCACAAATAATAAAAATGATAGCACGAGACGGATATTTACAAAAAATACTAAGTTTTAAAGACCAGCCATTGATAAAATAATCACTGGTATTCGTCGGTGTGGAAAATCAACGGCATTGTCGTTACTAATTTATGGATACAGATAGAATAAAAAATATTATTAACCAGGGCGAAGGTCTGACCATCGAATTTAAGCGGGCGAAAGAAGAGCTCCCTCAAAATTTGTTCGAAACTGTGTGTGCATTTCTCAACCGCAATGGTGGTACTATTTTGTTAGGTGTAAATGATGATAAAACCATTGAAGGAGTTAATCCGCTTAAAGCCGAGGAGCTTTGTAAACACATAAGCAACCTAAGCAATAATGCTCAAAAGCTTTATCCAACCTTTCTGCTCGATGCACAACAAGTGAATCACAATGGAAAAACATTGATTTCTATTTTTGTTCCCATTTCGTCGCAAGTGCATACTTGTAACAATAAGATATTTGACCGTGGACAGGATGGTGATTTCATAATCATTGCCAGCGAACAAATAAAAAACCTGTATATTCGTAAAAGTTCGCAATATTCCGAAAATACGGTATATCCTTATTTGTTTGAATCTGATTTTGAAGCTGGAATTGTGGCAAGAGTTCGGAAAATCATTAAAATACAACGTCCAGAACACCCTTGGAATGAATTAACAGATGAAGAATTCTATAGAACTTCAGGGCTTTACCGAAAAGATATGGCTTCGGGCTTAGAAGGATTCACTATGTCGGCTTTGTTGCTGTTCGGAAAACCCGAAACCATTGGTAGTGCTTTGCCACACTACAAAATTGATGCTTTGCTCCGTATACGCGATACTGAACGCTACGACGATCGCGAGAATATTCGTTGTAATTTGGTGGACGCTTACGATAAATTAATGCAATTTGTAGCTAAACATTTACCCGACAAGTTTTACTTAGAAGGCGACCAACGTATTTCGCTCCGAGATATTATTTTTAGGGAAGTTGTATCTAATTTGCTTATTCATAGGGAGTACTCAAATGCTTTTCCATCTACCTTTATTATTTATCGAGACAGGTTGGAAGTTAAAAATGCCAATAAGCCACATAATTATGGACAGTTGACACCTACTAACTTCGAACCTTTTCCGAAAAATCCCCATATTGCTCAGATTTTCACTCAAATGGGACGTTCGGAGGAACTTGGTACAGGAATTCGGAAAGTATATAAATACTCAAAAGCCTATTCGGGTAACGTACATATTGAATTTGTAGAGCAGGATATTTTTATAACCAACGTGCCATTAGATGAGGTATTTAACGAAACAGAAAGTAAAGTAAATTTTAATGGTGAAATAAATGGTGAAATAAATGGTGAAATAAATGGTGAAATAAATGGTGAAATAAAAAAAGTATATTTGATAGTTTCAAATAATGAAGGTATTAAAGCAAAAAATATTGCTAAACAAGCAAACAGACCCAAAAACACTATTGACAAGTACCTTAAAAATTTAAAAGAATTAAAATTAATAACTTACATAGGCTCAAATAAAACAGGTGGATATTTTAAAACAACTTGATAATTACTCGGAAGAACTTGGTACCGGAATTCGGAAAGTATATAAATATTCAAAAGCCTATTCGGGCAATGAACATATCGAATTTATTGAGCAGGATATTTTTATTACTAATGTGCCTTTGGATGTAATTTATAATAAGACTGAAAATAATGGAGAAGAAAACGGGAAATTAAAAAATGCAGAAGAAAACTATACAGAAAACTATACAGAAAATACAATATTATTAGCAATTAACAATAATCCAAAAATTACTATAGTTGAATTATCAAGACTTATTCAAATTACTGAGATTGGAATAAAATGGAATATAAAGAAACTCAAACAAAAAGGACTTCTCCAACGAATTGGATCAGATAAAGGCGGATACTGGAAAGTAATAAGTAAGGAATAACTAAAAACAAATCTATGATTCCATTCAATAAACCCTACCTCACAGGTAAAGAAACGCACTATATATACGAAGCTGTAAATAGCGGAAAAATATCCGGCAATGGTATGTTTACCCAAAAGTGCCAACAGTTTTTTGAGCAACGTTATGGATTTAAGAAATGTTTGCTAACCACTTCGTGTACTGATGCGTTGGAGATGGCAGCCATTTTGTGTAATATTCAGCAGGGCGATGAAGTGATTATTCCAAGTTACACTTTTGTGTCTACAGCATTGGCTTTTGTGCGCCAGGGAGCAAAAATTGTGTTTGCCGATAGTATGAGTAATCATCCAAATATTGATGCCGACAAGATTGAAACATTAATAACACCCCGAACCAAAGTAATTGTACCCGTACATTATGCTGGAATGGCGTGCGATATGGATAAAATAATGGCTTTGGCAGATAAATATAATTTATTGGTGGTGGAAGATGCGGCGCAGGCAATCGACTCATATTACAACCCCCTGCCCCCTAAAGGGGGTTCTTGTACCCCTTTAGGGGCTAGGGGTCATCTTTCAGCATTTTCGTTTCACGAAACAAAAAATATTATTTCGGGCGAAGGGGGCATGTTGGCTATAAACGACGAACGTTTTATACATCGTGCTGAAATAATTTGGGAAAAAGGAACTAACCGAGCCGAATTTTTCCGTGGAGAGGTAAATAAATATGGCTGGGTGGATACAGGATCATCGTTTTTACCTTCGGAAGTAATTGCGGCTTTCCTGTGGGCGCAAATTGAAAACTTAGACGATATTCAGAACCGTCGCAAACAGTTGTGGCAAATGTATTACGAAGGATTAAAACCATTGGCAAATAAAGGCTATTTTAAATTACTGGAACTGCCCGAATATGCCACCAATAATGCCCACATGTTTTACTTGGTGTGCAATTCGTTAGACGAACGAACCAAACTAATTGCATTCTTAAAGGCAAACGACATTTTAGCAGTATTCCATTACCTAAGTTTGCATAGCAGCGATTATTATGCACCGAAGCACGATGGACGTGAATTACCTAACAGTGATAAATTTACAGACTGTTTGGTACGATTACCGTTATTTTATGAGTTAAAAGAGCAAGATGTCAAAAGAATAGTAAAAATAATTTATGAAATTGCAAATAAATAATTTAATCTCAAATACAATTCAACATTCGAGTTTTAAATGGAGCTTTTTTATTTTTGCTTTAATTTATTCATTAAGTCATGTGTTTTTTGGACTTGACTTTACGGATACTTTTTTTTGGCTTAATATGTTGGACGATTACTCAAAATATCCGATGGTTTCAGGTACACTTTATATAGGTAAAATTATTGGTAATTTATTGCATGACAATTTATTAACATTCAGACTTCTTACTTGGATTTTTGGACTTTTTGCATTTATTATTCCGTTTATATTTTTAATACCGGAAAAAATTAAGTATTTGAATTTTTTGTCTTTATCAATAATTCTAATTAGAAATCCAATATTTGGGGTTGATATTACAACTTTATTCTTTGCATCAATTATTTCTACTTCAATTATTTGGAATTATAATAATAATAAAATATCAATAGAAATATTCAATTCAATTATTATTTCATTTCTTATTTTCGTAAGGTTTCCAAATATTATTGTAGTATTTTTATATATTTTTATTACTTTGATAAACAATAAACTAGGAATAATAAATAAAATTCGTAACGTATTTCTAGTTTTGACATGTGTTATAGTATCATTTTATTTAATAACTATTTTTCTACATGAGTCAACTCAAAATTATTTTGATATTATAAATAATCAAATCAGCAATTCTGTATTAAATTCTGACTATACATTATCATCATTGCTAATGAGATATATTGAAGATTTTATCAAAATTTTAATTGGTTCATTATTCTTGGTATTAATAGATTACATTTACAGATATGGAATAAACAGAAAAGGTATAAATAGATTTTTAATTCAATCATTCACTTTGTTACTTTTTATTGCATTTTGTTATTTAATAATTTACAAAAATGCTTATCGTTGGTATGATAGATTGTTTCTTACATCAATTTTTATTTATCTATTATCCCTTTCATTCAAGTATAAAAAATTAAATTACAACAACTTACACATAATATTAATTATTAGCTTATTGGCACTAACTAGTATTTCAGGTTCAAATACAGGTTTTTTAAAATTTTCTCCACTAATCATCGCATTCTTACCAATAATTATCTATTACTTAAAAATTGAAAATAATTTAAATACTAATATTTATCCATATATTGCAACTCTATTGGTATGTTTTATGTTATGTCATAGTAAACCTTACGAAGATTCAAGATTTATCTATTTGAGAAAAACGGCAGATTCTATTCCAAAATTAAAGAATATTTTATCAACTTCAGAGCGAATTGATTTTGTAAATGATGTATTAGTTAACTCTCAAAATTATAGTAACAGAGAGGTTGTATATTTAGGGAATTGTAGTCATATTTTTAATTATCTTACAAAATCAGAAACTTTAAACATTCCATTTAAAATGGAAATGACTAACTTTAAAGAAATTGACATGTTTATAAATAGATATTATAAAGGTAAACCTGTAATTTTTTACACGCCAAATTATCCGCCTAATGAAATTAATCAAGATGACATAATACTCAATAAATATATGTTTTCAATTGGTTATAATAGAATCGAAAAAAGAGGCTATAATATTTATACTAAATAATTCATAAATATGAACAAACCAATCACAGTAACTCAACCCTATATGCCACCCTTGGATGAGTTTATACCTTATTTAGTGCAAATTTGGGAGAACAAATGGTTGACAAACAACGGTCCTTTACATCAGCAGCTTGAAAAAGAATTAGCTGAATACCTAGGTGTAAAATACATTTCTGTATTTTCGAACGGTACCTTAGCCTTGATTACTGCTTTACAAGCATTAAATATAACTGGTGAAGTAATAACAACTCCTTTTAGCTTTGTAGCTACTACACATTCACTTTGGTGGAACAAAATAAAACCGGTTTTTGTAGATATCGAACCCGAATATCTGAATCTCGACCATGCCAAAATTGAAGATGCAATTACCGAAAAAACCACTGCAATTATGCC
>Ga0247840_10007258_pt1 | contig 15488 bp, 15 predicted proteins | sample LaCruzMarch2015__FD_192404 | JGI IMG/M metagenome (GOLD analysis project Ga0247840, IMG submission 192404) | Freshwater microbial communities from meromictic Lake La Cruz, Castile-La Mancha, Spain - LaCruzMarch2015_17m | ecosystem: Environmental > Aquatic > Freshwater > Lake | place: Spain...
GGCGTCCATTTTACCAATGCTTTCCACGGCCAGCAGGCTGACTTCGCGCACAGCATCCCCACCCGCGTGGGCATCCCCCTCCAGTCCCATGCCCACCTTGAAAACGGCGGAGTCAACCGGCAGCTTGCTGACGCCTTTTGCGGTACTGCTGCAGACGGCTATAACACTGGCCATATTATCTTCCTGTACCGCTCCATCACCCTTTATTTTATGGGGAAGGGACGCGACCCGTGCTGCGTGTCGTTCATGGTAAAGGCCGAGGACGTGGTCTCGAACATCAGGCCGACTTCCAGCGGGTAGTTCATGGCCACATTGCAGGCCCGTTTGGCCGCCTGCACCACCACCGGGTTGTAGCCGGCTATCTCATCGGCCATTTTGAGCGCTTCCTCCATGAGCTTCTCACGGGGGTATAGATGCTGTACCAGGCCTATACGCAGCGCCTCCGCGGCATCTATCTTCTTTCCAGTGTATATCAGCTCCTTGGCCTTGCCGATCCCCACGGCCCTCGGCAGTCGCTGGCACCCGCCCATGTCAGGGATGATGCCCAACTGGACCTCAGGCAGCGAGAAAACGGCCGAATCGACGGCCAGCCTGATGTCGCAGGCCAGCGCGAGCTCAAGCCCGCCGCCCAGGCAATAGCCGTTTATGGCGGCGATCACGGGAACAGTCAGCTTCTCATACATGGTGAAGACTTCCCTGAGCTTGCGGATGCCGTCGTAGTAGTCGCGGATGTCCGGTCCAGTGATGAACAGTTCGCCCGCGGCTATCTTCTTGAGGTCTATGCCGGAACTGAACGACTTCTCGCCCGCACCGGTGATGACAAGCACCCGGACATCCGGGTCGTTATCTATGGCGGCGGCCACCTGCCTGAGCTCCTCGTTCATGCCCCTGTACCAGGCGTTCAGCGCATCCGGACGGTTGAGCGTTATTACAGCAACGTGCCCCTTCACATCATATTTAAGGTCGCGGTAAGCTGGCATGGTTCCCTCCTGGCAAAAAAGTAGAGGGGCTTTGAACCCCTCTACACTTTATAGATTATTTATTTAAATTTCAATTATGCCTGTCCCCTGCTGCCATTGGCCCGGGCTCAGTAGTTAACTTTGCCCAGCCCTTTCAGCCCCAGGATGGCCCTGGCCTCGTCCGGGCTGGCGGGCTCGAGGCCAAGTTCCCTCATGATGCGTACAATCTTCTCCACGAGTTCGGCATTGCTCTTAGCCAGCACGCCCTTGCTCAGGTAGAGGTTGTCCTCCAGGCCGACCCTGACATGGCCGCCCATGGCCAGCGCGACCGAGCAGATGGGCATCTGGAACCGCCCGGCGCCTATGGCCGACCAGGTGAAGCTGCCCGCCCCCAGGGCGTCCCTGGCGGCATTGACCAGGGTAACCAGGCTATTTACCGTCGACGGCACGCCACCCAGGGTGCCGGTCACGAACTGGATGTGCACCGGCGGCTTGATGTGCCCCTTCCCCACCATGAAGGCAAGGTTATTTACCATGCCCAGGTCGTATATCTCCACTTCGGGCTTGGTATCACTGGCGGCAAATAGCGACAGGAACTCGCGCAGCGTCTTGAAGGTGTTGGGGAAAATGTAGTCCTCGCTGGCCAGCATGCCGAGCTTTTCCCAGGGAAACTTCCAGTCCCTGATCCTGTCGGCCACGTGGGCAACCGAGAAGTTCATCGATCCGAAATTGAGGGAGGCCAACTCCGGCCTGAAGGTTGTAACAGGTGACGCCCTCTGCTCCGTGCTCATACCCATTCCGCCACCCGTGGTGAGGCAGATGACCGCGTCCGAACCCGCCTTGATGCCGGTCAGCACCTCGCGGAATACCTCGATATCGGGGGTCGGCATACCGTTTTCAGGGTTCCTGGCGTGTATGTGCAGGATGGCCGCCCCCGCATCCGCGGCCCTGATGCCTTCCTCGATAATCTGGCCGGGAGTCAACGGCAGGTAGGGAGACATGCTTGGAAAATGGGCCGAACCGGTTAAAGCTGCGGTAACGATCACTTTTTGCCCTGACATCACAACACCTCCATCAATACTGCAATAATAGTCAAGGTATAATCGGTAGTCAAATCTCACAGGTGCTGCTATAATTCGCACTCAGATTGAAAGTTGACCTTCATATCCATACAAACAGGCTTTCCCCTGACAGCAGGCTGGACCCCGAGGACGCCATCCGCAGGGCGAGGGAACTGGGCCTGGACGGTGTCTGCTTCACGGAGCACGACCGCGCCTGGGAACTGCCCGACATCGAGGGACTGAGCAGCAAGTATGATTTCCCCGTATTCCGCGGGGTCGAGGTGATGATAAAGGAGGGAGGAGAGATACTGGTCTTCGGCCTCAATATCAATTTCACCACCGTCATAGATATAGATACGCTGCGCAGGCTGGCCAAAGATGCGGATGCCTTCATGATCGCCGCGCACCCTTTTAGGGGTTATCCCTGCCATGCCATCACGGACTTCCAGCCCGCAGCCGACCTGGTGCTTCAGCGTCCTGTATTCGACAAGGTGGATGCGCTCGAGGGTTTCAACGGCCGCAACATGGAGGGCAATAACCTCTTCGCCTGCCAGCTTGCCGAGAGGCTGGGGTTACAGACTTCCGGCGGCAGCGATGCCCATTTTCTGGATGAGATGGGCAAATGCCTCACAGTTTTTGAGCACGACATATGCAATGAAGGGGAACTGATGGCCGAGCTGAAAGCAGGCAGGTTCTGCGGCTCGGCTGGAGATAACCACCGATGATCATAGCCGGGGTCACGGGCACCATAGGTACGGGCAAGAGCACGGTTGCGCGCATGTTCGCCGAACTGGGGGCTTTCGTGATAGACCACGACAGGTTGTCACGTGAAGTGGTTGAGCCCGGCAAACCGGCCTGGCAGGCCATATCCGGCTACTTCGGCAGCGCGGTGTTAAATGCTGACCGCAGCATAAACAGGCAGGCACTGGCGGACATCGTATTCAGCGACCCCGTCAAATTGCAGAAGCTGAACTCCATCGTCCACCCGGCGGTGCTCGAAGAGGACAACAAGCTGGTGCGGGAAAGGGAGGGCGTTGACCCCGGGGGCCTGGTTATCAAGGATGTCCCCCTGCTGCTGGAGGCGGGCCCGGAGATCGCGCACCTGCTGGTGGACAAAATAATCGTAGTTTTTGCTTCACCGCAGACCCAGTTGAAGCGGCTGACGGCGAGGGGGGTGCCGGAGGAAGACGCGCGCAACAGGATAAGGACACAGTTGCCCGTAAAGGAGAAGACAGCGTACGCCGATTACGTGGTCAACAACGACGGTACACTCGAAGAGACCGCGCAACAGGTGAAGGAAATATACTCGAAACTGACGGGTCGTCCGCCCCAATGACGTTTTTTGCTCTCGCCCGAGAGGCGGTGTTATAATATCTCGTTTGTCACCCGAAAGCCGGGCAAACGGCCCGGAACATGCATATTCCTCGGTAGCTCAACGGTAGAGCGGGCGGCTGTTAACCGCTAGGTCGTAGGTTCGAATCCTACCCGAGGAGCCAAACTCTTTTTCCGGCATTTGCTTAACTTTCGCCGGTGAAAGTTTCAAGTCGGCCGCTGCTTCCCTGTACAATCGATTTCGATTTTATGCCGTTCTTCTTCTAACGACCACTAATAGAACACCGATAATGCCAACAGTAAACAAGGCTATTATGCCGTATATCAGGGCATCGTTATTGGTGAAAAGGTCTACAGTGAAGCTTCCCGCCGGGACACCATTTACCATGACCGAATAAGTACCGGGATCGTTTCGGCTGACGCTGAAATTCATTGTTGTTGATTGCCCACTGGATAGCGCTACACCCTTTGATTCTGCTTCCTGCCCATTTATATAGAGGGTCACCTTTGACGTACCGTTGGACCTCCCTTGTTTGCAACAGAAGCAGTTATATCCACACTCTCACCCGGTGATACTTTGGCAGTTGCCATGGTGGCACTCTGTACAACAATATTGGACATGTTAGACGGAATAGAGGAAGTTGCTCCAGCACCTGCTCCGCCAGTCCCATGGCTACCTGTAGTGATGCATCCTAGAGTCTGGAATGACAATACGTCGCCATACCCTAGGCAAAATCGATCAGGAGCTGGTATGGAAATAATTTGGGGTATGTGCCTGTAGCCCAAACCAACGCCGGCCCCCTGTGTGAAATAGTTGTCCTTATAAATTGAACCGCTCCGGATCTCCATGTATATCTTCGTGCGGTAATAATAGGTAGCACAGGGGCGCAAACCACTTATTGCCGCCCGGAAATCACCTGACTGTGTCATCTCCACCTGAGGAGTTTCAGCGGTATAAACCCCCGGTTCAGTACCATATTGGAAAGAAACATATGTATTACCAATCGTTGTCAACATCACGTCAATCAACGAAATACCGTTTGTCAATACATTGTTACTTGCCTCATCAATAAGGATATCAAGTCTTCCGTTGAGAGTAGCCGTCGTAACTGAGATGTCGGTTGCAGGCAGTGTAACCGTAGGAAAACATCGAATATCGCCCGCTACGACCGTACTTGCAGAAGGACACTTGAGGGCATTACCTTCAGCTGCCAAAGGCAACAAGCACATCTGCACAACAAGCAGGGACAAAAGTACCGTCGTAAATAACCTTTTCATGAACCCTCCCGTTAAAATACCGGTTAATGACTTTTTAAAATGATTTGTTTCTGAGTATACGAGGGTAATCATCGGCTGTCAACAGCGCTTTTATGCAGCTTTTCAGGCTTGCTGCCGTGTAATCCTTTACCGATCCGCTTTAAGCCTTCTGGCAGTTACTGCTCCTTTTCCCCCATTACGCTCAGCCTCCCACCTGTTTCCCGGTTATCAGGTAGTAAATCAGCGTCACAACCAGGAACAGTACCGGGATACTGAGGATGGAAGCAAGTACTGCCAGGGCCACCAGCTTGAACCCATGCAGTTTTTTCCTCCGGATTATCCCTATGAGCAAAATCACGACGCCGGCATCCAAAATAATCAGCCCCAGTACGTCGGTATCTACACCAAAGTAACCGTAGAGAGGAATTACCAGCAGGAAGGCGACTATACCGATCCCCATTATGATGAAGGCGGCGGTTATCAGCTTGCCGAATCTCTTTACCATGTTACCTCCTTCAGCGGTGCGGATAATAGCTCAGCGCAGTCTCGAACATGGCGTAAATATTCTCCGCAGGCGTACCTGCCTGCACGCAGTGCGAAGGCCCCAGGATATAGCCACCGCCTTTGCCGAGGACGTCTATGAGCTTTTTGGTCCCGCTGACCACGTCTTCATATGAACCGAAGGGTAAAAGCTGCTGCACGCTCACGCCGCCCTCGTAACAGAGGCGGTTGCCCGTCCTATCCTTAATAGCCTGCGGGTCCATGCCCCTGGCGTCGAACTGCAATGCCTGCAGCACATCGACACCCATATCGATGAAACCTTCGAGCGCGTCCATGATCCCGCCGTCAGTATGGTATATCACCTTTGCGCCCATATTATGCACCATCTGGTTGAAGCGCGCGTGATAGGGCTTGACGAACTCCTCCCACATGGGCAGGGACATAAGCATGCCTGTCTGCTGACCCACGTCATCGGCTGTGAAAACCAGGTCGACCATGCCACTCGTGGCCTTCAGCAAGCGCCAGAAACTTTCAACGAAAAAGTCCGTAACGCGTTGAGTGATACTGTGCACCAGTTCCGGCTTTGTGACCATGTCTATGAAGTTCTGCTCGAAACCCCGCAGGAACCAGGTCGTCTCAAATGGGTTCGCATAAGCGGCGATGATACAATACTGCGCATCGGCGTTCAGCACCTTTATCATGTCTTTGACAATGTCGTACTGGAACCAGTCAGCTTGAGGCCACCGGTAGCGGTCAAGCTCACTGATGGTCTCAACATCCCTGAGGGGATGGTAACAGATCTCGTCGTAGGTGCCTTCTCCATAGCTAACCGGTTTCCTCCTGATGCCCCAGAAATCCTCGCCGGTTCCCAGCGCAGGCCCGTTGTATAGGTATGTGACGGCCCGTGTATCGACAGCATCAACTATATAACTGATTGCATCGGTATTGTGATTGTCTACAAGATACTCATTGAATGCCGCGCCGGCAGGGGGATTAAGTGTGCCGCAGATGTCGCTTATGGGTACCCTGTCGGTAGCGCAATGGGACAGGGCGAGCAAAACCCGCTCCCGCTTGGATAACTGTTCCCTGATTCTCAATTCAGCCTCTTCCTAGCAACAGTCCGACTAATTCCCCCGGTAATGGCCCCGCAACACCCGTGAATGAAAAAGGGCCGGTACCCGTTGAATACCGGCCCTTTACACATTACTGTTGAACAGGAACTACTTCAGTTCCATCGACTCGGCGACCAGTTCCGCGATGTCCTTGGCCACCAGTGTCTCCTCGGCGCCCTTGGCCTTGATGGCGTCGGTGAACATCTGCACGCAGTACGGGCAGGCCGAGGCCACGATATCCGCACCGGTCTCCATGACCTGCTCTACGCGCACCTCGCTGATGCGCTTACCGATGCGCTCCTCCATCCAGAAGCGACCGCCGCCTGCGCCGCAGCAGAAACCGTTGTTGTGCGAGCGCTCCATCTCCAGCAACGGCAACTTATTAATGGCCTGCAGGACATGCCTCTGGGGTTTGTATACGTCGTTGTGCCTGCCCAGGTAGCAGGAGTCGTGGTAGGTGATCCTGTTTTCCTTCATGACCACGGGCTTGATCTTGCCCTCGCTGATAAGCTGGGAGATGAAGGTGCTGTGGTGGATTATCTCGAAGTTGCCGCCGAACTGCGGGTACTCGTTCTTCAGGGTGTTGAAGCAGTGCGGGCACATGGTGATTATCTTCTTGATGTTGTAGCCCTTGAACTGCTCAACGTTGTTGGCAGCCAGCGTCTGGTAGAGGTACTCGTTGCCCAGCCTCCTGGCAGGCTCTCCGCAGCACATCTCCTGCGCACCGAGTATGCCGAAGTTCACACCGGCGGCCTTGAGTATCTTTGCAGTGGCGATGGCTATCTTGGTGCTCCTCTCCTCGAGCGATGCGGCACAGCCGGCAAAGAATACGTACTCAACACCGGGGTCCTCGGACAACTGCTTGATGTCCAGGCCGGCCGTCCAGTCGGTCCTGGTGAGGGTCGTGCCCTTGCAGCTGTGCCCCCTGGCCTCGATGCACTGCAATACTGCCAGGCCGGTTTCCGGGACCTGCGCCAGGTCAAGCACAAGGTGGCGGCGCATGTCGATAATCTTGTCTATATGCTCTACGAACACGGGGCAGATGTCCTGGCAGCCGCGGCAGGTCGTGCAGGCCCAGATGACGTCCTCCGTTATGATCTCGCCCACCATGGCCTTGGAACTGGCGACGGCTTCCTGGGCCGGGGCAGCCTCGCCGCCCGCCTTGGCAGCTTTGGCCCTGGCCTTCTTCTCTGCCAGCAGTGCGGGTGTGCGGTCCTGCCAGTGCGTCTTAAGGTCCTGCACCAGTTGCCGCGGTGAAAGGGGCTTGTCCGTCAGGTAAGCAGGGCACCTGTCCTGGCAGCGGCCGCAGTTGGTGCAGGCGTCCAGGTCAAAGAGCTGCTTCCATGAAAAATCTTCGATTTTGCCGACGCCGTAGGTCTCGGCATTCTCCAGGTCGACAAGGCTGAGAGCGCCCTTGGGCCGGGAGGTCTTAAAGAACACGTTGGCCGGAGAGATGAGGATGTGGGTCAGCTTGTCCCACGTTACGATAATATAGAAAACCGCACCCACGGTGATTAAAACGTGACCGTACCACAGGATTTGATACCACAATATGCGGGAAACTTCAGGAAGCCCGGCGAACATGCCGGCCAGCCAGAAGCCGACGAACCTGGCCTGGCCCCACTCGGGATGCAAATAGTATTCGGCTTTGGCCAGGCCCAGCGCCTCGGGCGTGGCGCCGATAATCCTGAATCCCTGCAGGAAGAAACCGGAGATCACTACGATGAATATGAGGAAAAGGGCCATGCCGTCGTCAAAGACCGTGTTAAGCCGTTTGGGCTTCTGTATGTAGCGGCGTATAAAGGCCATCAGCAGCCCGATCAGCACCATGATCCCGGCGATGTTCCACAGTCCGCCCAGGTAGATATATACCGGGCCGTGGATAAAGGCGGCGTGAAAAGGCTCGAAAACGTAATGGTTTAAAAAGTCCAGGCCGGCGCCTATGAAGAGAAGGATGCAGCCCACGAAGATGAGAAAATGCATGATGCCGGAGTAGGGCTCACGCAGAAACCTCCTGTGGAACGCGCCGTCCAGGATGCCGAGCTTGATAAACTCGCCGATGCGCCCCCACAGGTTGTCGAAACGCTTGTCGGGCCTGCCCAGCATCCACATCTGGTAGCGCTTGTAGACCGTGAAGCCGATCAGGGCGATTGCCGCGGCGGCGGCAAGGTAAACGAGGATCTGTACGAACAGGGGGATGTGCCAGAAAATTTCTCGAGATGCTCCTTCCATGTTTCTCCTTTCTGGATTATTATCGTAAAACCGCAATATTATATTACTTTTTTACAGCCTGTTCCATCCGCTTTTTCACTGAGATGCGGCTGCGTTCAGCAGAAATAGCAGGGCCAAGCCTCCGGGCTTACCGCTGCACTAAGATTGGCTGAAAGTTTTCCCTGCGGCTGCAAACAGGCGCTCTATGGAGCTTACGGGTATGTCCGCGGAACCCGGCAATACCTCCCGGTCATCCTGGAAATGGTGGTAATCGGTGCCGCCCGTGGTGAGCAGGCCGTGACGCGCCGCCATCTTCACACACCTCCGGACTGTCTTGCTGTCGTACTGCCCGTAGTAAGCCTCCAGCCCAACCAGGCCGGCTGCCTTCAGCCCAACTATAATGTTGTCCACGTTGGCAATATCGGCAGGGTGGGCAATCACGGGTATGCCGCCGGCCTTCTTGACTATCCCGACCGCATCGGCAGGCCCTACCTTCTCGCGCCCGAAGTAAGCGGGGCCGTTCCTGCCTATATATTTTTCGAATGCTTCCTTTTCATCGGAGACATAGCCTTTCTCCAGCATTGCCTGGGCTATGTGCGGACGGCAGATCGATTCGCCCTTAGCCAGGTCCTGCACCCTCTGCCATTCCACGGGCATGCCAAGCTCCCGCAGTTTTCCCACCATTTTCTGGGCCCTGCCAACCCTCGATTCCCTTATATTTGCCAATGACGCAACCAGGTCCTCATCCGTGTAATCGATAAAATAGCCCAGCACATGCAGCTCACCCGTGGCCAGGTCGGTATTTATCTCCACACCCGGGATGACGGTTATCTTTCCACTCCTGCCGGCGGCTGCCACAGCCTCTTCCACCCCCCCGACGCTGTCATGGTCGGTGACTGATATGACTTCCAGCCCCCTCTCCAGTGCCAGGGCAACCAGCTCAGAAGGTGTCAGCCGCCCGTCCGAGGCCGTGGTATGCAGGTGCAGGTCGGACTTCAAGGACGGCTCTCCTCACGCCTTATGCGCCCGATGCTGAGCGCCTTTCCAGTATCATTATCAATGTCCAGCAAAATGGCATCGAGGGCGCACGGCCCCTTGCCCACCGAAAGCCTGTGGGGAAGGCCCTTGAGGAAACTCTCGAGCACGTTAGCAACGTCGTCACCTATGATGGAATCCATGGGCCCGACCATGCCTATGTCGGTGACATAGGCCGTCCCGCCGGGTAATATATGGCTGTCAGTGGTACCCACGTGTGTGTGCGTGCCCAGTACCGCGCTCACGCGCCCGTCAAGATACCTGCCCAGGGCGATCTTTTCGGATGTGGCCTCGGCGTGAAAATCAACCAGTATCACTTTGGGCAGGGGGCTCAACGATGACAGCATGGCGTCCATGGCCCTGAAGGGACAATCAGACGGGCCGATGGAAATGCGCCCTATCAGGTTGACCACCAGGGCGCCCTTGACTTTAAGATAGCCGCGGCCAGCCACACCGGGCGGAAAATTGAGAGGCCTGATGATGGGCAGGTCCCCGTCCATGCAATCGATGATGTCGCGCTGCGCCCAGATATGGTTGCCGCTGGTTATGACATCCACGCCGGCATCGAGCAGTTCCTGCGCCGTTTTAACCGTGATGCCGATGCCGTGGGCGGAATTTTCGCCGTTGGCCACCACCAGTTCAATATCCAGTTCATTAATTAAGCCTGGCAAAAACTGCTGTAAAGCTCTTCTGCCAGGCTTACCGATGATGTCACCGACAACCAGGATCCTCAATAACCTTCACCTTACTGATTATTTAGCGTAATCTACCGCCCGCACCTCACGCATTACTGTGACCTTTATCTGGCCGGGGTATTCCAGGCTTTCCTCTATTTTCTTAACGATGTCACGCGCCAGCCGCATTGCCGCCAGGTCGTCCACCTGTTCCGGCTTGACGATAATACGCACTTCGCGGCCGGCCTGGATGGCGAAGGCCTTTTCAACTCCGGGGAAGCTGCTGGCAACGTTTTCCAGTGCCTCGATGCGCTTGATGTACTGGTCAAGTGACTCGCGCCGGGCACCCAGCCTGGAGCCGCTGATCTGGTCTGCAGTAGCCAGGATGAATCCCAGGGAACTGGTGGTAGTAGCCTCGCCGTGGTGCTCCGATATGGCCTGCACCACTTCCAGCGACTTGTCCCATTGCTTGACAAGGTTGGCGCCGATCAGCGCGTGCGGACCTTCCACCTCGTGATCCACGGCCTTGCCTATATCGTGCAGCAAAGCGGAGCGCTTTGCCAGTGTGACGTTTGCACCTATTTCGGCGGCCAGCATGCCGGCGATGTAAGACACCTCCAGGCTGTGCGTCAGTACATTCTGCCCGTAACTGGTCCTGAACTTGAGCCGCCCCAAAAGCCTGACCAGCTCCGGGTGAAGACCCTGTACCCCGGCCTTGCGGGAAGCCTGCTCGCCCTCGAGCCGTATGGTAGACTCAACCTCGATCTTGGCCTTGTCTACCACTTCCTCGATCCTGGCCGGGTGTATGCGCCCGTCCAGTATAAGGTTGGTGAGCGCGACCCTGGCCACCTCCCGGCGGATGGGGTCGAAGCTGGAGATGGTGACCGATTCGGGCGTATCATCGATGATGAGGTCAACGCCGGTGGCCTGCTCCAGCGCACGGATGTTGCGGCCCTCGCGGCCGATCAAACGTCCCTTCATATCGTCACTGGGAAGGGGTACCATGGAAACGGTGGTCGCAGACACGACATCGGTTGCGCACCTCTGTATGGTGGTGGCCAGGATATCCCTGGCTATATTATCTATCTCGTCCTTGAAGCGGACTTCCCATTCCCGCACGCGGCGCGCAGCATCATCCTTGATCTCACCTTCAACGGTATTGAGCAATTGTTGCTTGGCTTCGTCGCTGGACATCCCGGAGACCTCTTCCAGGCGCTGCAGTTGCTTTTCCTTGACCTCTTCCACCTGCGCCCTGACGGTATCGATCTCCTTTTCCCTGCCGATCAGGCTGTGCTCCCTGCGGTCCAGGGCTTCGAGTTTGCGCTCGAGGCGTTCCTCGCGCTGGCTTGACCGCCTTTCGAGCCGTTGCAGCTCGTATCTTCGTTCCCTGCTGTCAGCTTCAGAAGCCGCCCTGACCTTTACCGCCTCGTCCTTGGCCTCCAGGACCATCTGCTCATATTTGGCCTGTGCACTCTCAAGGAGTTTTTTTGCTTCGTTCTGTGCGTTGCGTATCTGTTGATTGGCCAGGAGCTGCCGGGCGAAGTACCCTACCAGTAGAAACAACACGGCTACCAAGCCGATTATCACATAGTATATCCAGTCCATAATACAGTTGCCTCTCTTTATAATTAAACCATCGCAGGTTGTACATTTTGTTAAACCTCTGTAAGCATTATACTATTCTTTGATAGCGAATAACCAATTTTGGTGAAAATTTTTATTTTTTCCCTTCCGCACCGTCCACCCCACCTTCCCACAGGCTCCGCACAACACCCTGCACCAGCCCGGCCTCATAACCCTTCCTGCTCAAATACGAGGCCAGCCGCTTGTAAAACTCCGGGTAGTCAAGGTCCCTGAGCAGCCTGGCCCTGCCCTGTCCCGCCCTGAGGGCGTTGGCCTCATCATCGATGCCAGCGGTTGCCCTGTCGATGGTGGCGGCATCCACACCCTTCTGCATCAGCTCACGCCTGACCATCAGGCTGCTCTTGTGCCTGTGGGCGACACGCTCACTGGCCCATTGCTCGGAAAAAACTTTATCGTCGATCAGGCGCAGCTCCTTGAGCTTAGCAACGGCACGTGTCACGGACGCGTCCTGGAACTTGCGTTTATACTTCAGGTGCCGCACCACCTCCGCCTCACTGCGCGGCCGGTAGTCAAGGTAGTGCAGGGCTGCCTCGTAGCACGCCACGTAGTCGTCGGCGGCCGCAGCGGCTTTAGCTTCCCGCTTAGTCAACTGCCTCCCTGCCGGCAGGCGCGCTCACCTGTGTCGACATGGCCGCCTGTCGGACCTGCTTCTCTATCTCATCCGCCATCTCCGGGTGCTGTATCAAGTATTCGCGCGCCTTCTCCCTACCCTGCCCCAGCTTGGTGCCGGCAAAGTCGAAAAACGCGCCCGATTTCTTGATCAGGCCCGTGCTTACCCCAAGGTCGATTATATCGCCTTCTTTGCTGATCCCGCAGTTAAACATTATGTCAAATTCAGCCGTGCGGTAAGGCGAAGCCACCTTGTTCTTGACCACCTTGGCACGCACGCGGTTCCCGATGATCTCGCTGCCGTTCTTGATGGCCTCTGATTTGCGCAGGTCGATCCTGATGGAGCTGTAAAACTTGAGCGCCCTGCCGCCCGGGGTCACTTCCGGGTTGCCGAAGATGACGCCGACCTTTTCCCTCAACTGGTTGATAAAAATTACCGCGGTATTGGATTTGCTGATCTCGTGGGTGAGCTTGCGCAGCGCCTGCGACATGAGCCTGGCCTGTAGCCCGATGTGTGAATCACCCATCTCACCTTCGATCTCCGCCCTGGGCACCAGCGCCGCCACGCTGTCGATAACCACCACGTCCAGCGCATGTGTCCGCACCATCCTCTCAGTGATGTCCAGCGCCTCCTCACCCGTACCCGGCTGGGCACCTTTGAGGGCGTCCACGTTCACACCGCAGACTGCTGCATAATGCGTGTCGAGCGCGTGTTCCGCGTCGATATAAAGTACAAGTCCGCCCGTTTTTTGCGCCTGGGCGATTATATTGAGCGCCAGCGTGGTCTTTCCCGAGGCCTCCGCACCGAATATCTCGGTGATGCGCCCCCGCGGGATACCCCCCACACCCAGCGCCAGGTCAAGGCTCAGCGAGCCGGTGGGAATGACCTCTACCTTCACCTTGGCCTGCCTCTCACCCAGCGACATTATGGACCCTGCCCCGTACTGTTTCTCGATCTGGCTTATGGCCAGGTCCAGCGCCTTGCCCTTTTCAACTTTTACCTTTTCCGATTCCATCTCTCCTCCTGCGAAGTTATTTTAAACACGGTAATCGAACCTGTTTAACCCTATATTAACACAATTGTACTACAAATAAAATGGCCCTGCAACATTTGACTATTATGTCCAAATTTCGCAAAATCTGTCTGGAGAATAACCTATGCCAATCTACGAATATATTTGCCCAAGGTGCCACATCAGGTTCGAAAAGCTGCAGCCCCTGTCCAGGTCGGGGGAAGATACCGACTGCCCGAAGTGCAAATCGCGGTCCGGGCGCGCCATATCTAAATTCGTTTCGCGCGCCAGCTCTGACATGAGCATGCTTGACCACGTGCCATCCGGGGGTGGCGGCAGCTCCTGCGGCGGGTGCAGTTCAACCAACTGCTCCACCTGCGGCTGACAGCGTTACCGGCCGCCTTCAATCAACGCACGGCCAACCCGGGCCTGCCAAGCATTGTTTTACCTATCACCAGCGCGACCAGTCCGAGTATTACAGCCTCGGCCATAATCGTTGCTATGACCATTATGGCAGCGTCGTAGAAGAAGCTCTCGGTGAACATCATTATGAGGTAGTCCCTGGATGGGTCCAGCAGCCACAGCTGATTGGAAAAGCTCACTATGTGAAACAGGTAAAACAGGCTGCCGAAATCAATCAGTGACCATACCACCAGCAGCACCATCACGGACACCGTCGCAATTGCCCCGGCCAGTACCCCGTGCAGGAGCCTGCGTATCCCAAGCAGTGCGAAGACAACGGCCCCTGCCACAAGGAATGCCAGTAAAGCCGCAATTTGAAGCACCTTGAAGATTGAAATGATGCTGCGCACGTCATCGAGGTGTACCAGTTCCTTCTGGCTGTACAGCTGACGGTCCAAACCCTTGAGCGTGACCGTCACCTGGGGTGACGGCTGTCTCCCGTCTAAAAAGTCCGCCATGCTTTGTGCCACCACTTCCAACTGCCCGCTGCCGATGCCCGTGGACACGCTGGTGTTGTACCTGGTAAAGCCGTACCTGTAGAGGTCGGCGGACCTGGCAAAGGCGCTCACCGTGCCCGAGATAATTAGAACGGGTATGGACATCGCCAGTATGACCAGGGCCAAAACGCCCGGCAACAGTAACAGTTTCTTCTTCATTTCATCGCCCCTGCTTTCCGCAGCATTACAATACGTTCACCCGTGAGTGGGCTGAAAAACTTGTGTTATAATTCTATACCAAATCTCAGGGCGTGCCATATGTTTACCCACCTTCACGTTCATACCGAATACAGTTTGCTTGACGGGTGCTGCCGCATTGTTCCCCTCGTGCACAGGGCCAGGGAACTGGGCATGCACAGCCTGGCCATTACAGACCACGGCAACATGTACGGCGTTATCGATTTCTACAAGACGGCCAGGGAGTGCGGCATCAAGCCCATCGTGGGCTGCGAGGTATACATAGCTCCCGGCGATTACCGCAGCAGGGAGGCCGCCGACAAGTCCAGCTTCCATGCCACCCTGCTGGCGCAGAACCATACTGGCTACAACAACCTGATCCAACTGGTCACGCTGGCTAACCTCGAGGGTTTTTACTACAAGCCGCGCATCGATAAAGACCTGTTGCGTAAATACCAGGAGGGGCTGGTGGTGCTCTCCGGCTGCGCCCAGGGCGAACTTGGGCGCCTGCTGCTGCAGAACCGGTTGGACGAGGCTGAGGAAGCCGCCGCCTGGTATAAAAACAACTTCCCGCATTACTACATCGAGATCCAGCGGCACCCGATTCCGGAGATCGAAAAAATCAATGACGGGCTGCTCAAGCTGGCGAAAAAGCAGGGCATACCCATCGTGGCCACCAACGATGTCCACTACATCAACAAGGAGGACGCCTACCTCCACGACATCCTGCTGTGCATCGGCACCAACACAACGGTCAACGACGAGCGGCGGCTCAAGATGGACGGGGACTATTTTTACCTCAAAAGCCCGCAGGAGATGCAGGAGCGTTACGCCGACATACCCGAGGCCATTGAAAATGCCAGGGTCATAGATTCCCTCTGCAACCTCGAGATCGAGTTCGGCAAGCCCCATCTCCCCCAGGTGGACCTGCCGGAGGGCAAGAC
>Ga0247840_10007261_pt1 | contig 15485 bp, 14 predicted proteins | sample LaCruzMarch2015__FD_192404 | JGI IMG/M metagenome (GOLD analysis project Ga0247840, IMG submission 192404) | Freshwater microbial communities from meromictic Lake La Cruz, Castile-La Mancha, Spain - LaCruzMarch2015_17m | ecosystem: Environmental > Aquatic > Freshwater > Lake | place: Spain...
CAAAAAATCGGAGAGCCATTCCAATCGGAGGTTGATACCTCCACAACCAACACGTAGAGTACAAATCACACCCGCATGCCATAGCTTATTTTAGCTTCTGCTGGTTTGAAAACGGGGTCCACCCCAAACCGCAGTCTTTAGCGCCGTCAACAGCGCTCAAATGATTCAGGTGGATGCCAATCAAAATGTCCAAGGATTGCTTTTCACCAATACCGACACGACTACCTTTCAAAACATTACCGGAGGGGTAAGAACACTCACGGTGGGCAGTGCCGGTCTCACGATTAACGCGACTGCGGGAACCGTGGCTTTCACAGGAACCAATGCAGCAACGAGAATTCAGTTCACTCTGAACGGCAGCCAAACGTGGACGAACAACTCGTCCAATGCGTTGGCTCTGACCAACCAGAACCTGATCTCGACCGGAGGAACTGGAGCCAACAATGGAGCAGCGTTAACTATTGCTGGAACAGGGGACATTTCCATCGCGTCTGCCATCAGCCAAAACGGAACGATCACCAAGAACGGCAGTGGGCAGTTAACCCTGAGCGGTGCCAACACTTTCAACGGCACCGTCACACTCAACGCAGGCAAGCTCGTTTTGGGTGGCAATGGAGCCCTCGGGAATCAGACGCTGACGATTAATGACGGGACGACGATCGACGTGACCACCGCGCGGTTGAACAATAAAAACAACGCGATGAACTGGAACGGAAATTTCACGTTCGGCGGCTGTAATACCTGGGACACCGGCACGGGTGCGGTGACGATGAATGCCTCGCGCACAGTGACGGTGAATGGCGCTGGGGCCATGACGGTCGGTGGTGCGATTGGCGGGGCTGGGCTCACTTTGACAAAAGCGGGCAGTGGCACTCTCACCTTGAACGCGACGAACACTTACGGAGCTACGACGGTGAGTGCCGGTGTGTTGTCCATCGCTTCAACCGGTGCGTTGCCCGGTTTCGGCACCAGTGGTTGTTATACCGTTTCCAGCGGTGCAACCTTGGCGATCGGCAATGCGGTGACGGATGGTAATCTTGCCACCATGCTCGGCACGACGAATTTCGCCGCCGGTTCAAACATTGGCTTTGATACGATTGCAGGCAACCGCACGTATTCCGCCAATATCACCAATACATCGAATGGCGCGCTGGGTGTGACGATTTTCTCCCCGACCAATGCCTTGACCCTGAGCGGCAACAACACCTACACCGGCGGCACGACGATCAACGCGGGAACTCTGGTAATCGGTAGCGCCAAAGCGCTTGGTGCAACCGCCGGCACCTTCACCATCAACGGTGGCACTTTGGATACGACAGCCAACGCCACCCTGACGATGTCCAACAACAATCCGATCACCATCAACGGGAACTTTTCCTATTCGGGCTCTGCGGGGACGGCTGCGGAGTTGAATACTGGCACCGGAGCCGTCTCGCTTGGCACGGCGGCCGGAACGACGAGGCAGTTGACGGTGAGTGCCGGCCAATTGACGCTTGGCGGCAACATCACCGATGGCACCACGGCCAACAGGATCACCAAGGCTGGGGGCGGAACGCTCAGGCTGAATGGCAACAACACCTACACCGGGGGAACGGTGGTTAGCGCTGGAAACATCATGGCCGGAAGCAACAACGCCTTCGGAACCGGAAACATCACGTTTACGGGGGGCAGCATCGAACTCAGCAGTTTCACGATATCAAACGACCTGATTTTTTCCAGCAATCTGGGTAGTTCGAACGTGCTGGGCGGAGATATGGTCCTGAACGGGACCATCAGCGGAACAGGCACTTGGGGCTACAACGGCTTTTCGAATGGTTCTGTGGCCTTCGGCGGAAATAACTCGGGTTGGTCTGGAGACATCACGCTCGCCGGCGCGCAGATCAGGCTTGGCCATGTCAACGCGGCCGGGACGGGAAAAATCATCATCGGCAACGTCCTCGGCTTGCAGAGCATGAGTTCGTCGGTTGACCTCTCGGGCGGTGCCGGGGTGGCTAACACCCTTGAGGGCAACCAGGGCTTTGCGTTCTATCTGGACAACAGCCTGAAGTATTCCGGTGTCATTAAGGATAATGCCGGAAATTCCAATCCGACAGCCAGCATCCGCCTGAACAGCGGCAGCACGGGCACACTCTACCTGACCAACAACAACACCTACACCGGGTTCACCAACATCCAGGCGAGCGTTCTGGAGGTGACCGCACTCGGGAACGGCGGGGAAGCACGCAACATCGGCGCGGCCACCAGCGCGGCGGCGAATCTCGTCATTGGCGGTAACAGCACCGGGGGCACCCTCCGCTATGTTGGTGCCGGCGAGACGACAGACCGCCTCTTCACCATCGGAAGCGCCTCCACCGCTTACAACATCCTAAACGGCGGCGGCCCGGCACCGGTCGTTAACCTCGCTGCGACGGTCAACAGCACGATTGATTCCTCCGGATCCGGTGCACTCGTCTTTGGGAACACGGGCAGCCTCCTGGTTGGCAATGCTCTCAATACGGTCTTCGAATTAACGGGGTCCAACACCGGCAACAACACCATTGCGGCGGTCATCGGCAACACGAGCGCTCATGCTCCGATTGCCCTCGCCAACAGCACCACCGCAAGCAACACCACCGGTGGTGGCAACAGGCAGATCCAGGTGACCGACACGACGGGCATCATGGTCGGCGACATCATTACGGGAACCGGGATCACCGGAAGCACGACGGTGGGGCAGATTCTCGGGCCCACGAGAATAGTCATGGTTGACGGCGCAACGCTCAACCAAACAGCGAATGCCACCCTGACCTTCACGAACCCCGATGTCTCGCTCAACAAGACGAGCGTGACAAAATCCGGCACGGGCACCTGGGTGCTCACCGGCACGAATACCTACTCGGGCAGCACTACTGTCAGCGCAGGCACGCTGGTCGCGGCGCATAACAATGCCCTCGGCACCACCGCCGCCGGGACGAGCGTCGCCGTGGGAGGCACACTGGCCATGACGGGCGGCGTGAGCATCGGAGCCGAGACCCTGTCGCTCACCGCCGACACCAGTGCCAGCAACTCCATCCTGACCAGCATCGGCGGCTCCAACACATGGGGTGGAGACATCACGGTGGACACCGGATCGGGAACGGGCCGGACCATCCTCAACTCCGAGGCCGGCAGCAATCTCCTCGTCGCAGGGAACGTCAACCTCAGCGCCGGCGCGAATGACTTCGTGATCCGTGGCGATGGAAACGGCGAGATCAGCGGCCAGATCACTGGAGCGCAGCGCCTGTTCAAGAGCAGCCTCGGCGCTGGCACTTGGACCCTCAGCGGCGACAACTCGGCCACATTCACCGGCAGGACCGCCATCGCCAATGGGACACTCCAAGTCTCCAGCGAAGCGAATCTGGGGGCCACCCCGGGATCGATAGTGGCAAATCAGTTGTCTGTTGGCGGCGGGTCCACCAATGGCACGCTGAAGACCACGGCAACCATGGCCATCTCCGCCAATCGTGGCATCGCCCTGAACGCCGGTGGCGGCACATTCAATACCGACGCCTCCACGGATCTTACCGTGAACAGCGTCATCTCCAGCACAGGCAATCTGACGAAATCCGGCGCCGGAAGCCTCATCCTCGCCGGTCTCAACACCTACACCGGGGAAACGTTTGTCAATGCAGGAACGCTCCTGATCAACGGTTCAACCAGCACTTCAAGTGTCGTGACCGTGAACAGCAGCGGCACCTTGGGCGGCAACGGGATCGTCGGCGGGGATACGACCATCGCGGCCGGCGGTAATCTTTCTCCCGGAAACAGCCCCGGAGTGCTCACCTTCACGGGGAACCTCACGCTTGGAGGCACAACGACGATGGAGATCACTGGCGTGACGACCCGCGGCACAGACTTTGATGGCATTGACGTGGGTGTGAAGCTCACCTACGGCGGAGACTTGAGCTTCATGTTCGGTCCAGGCGCCCTCAGCAACACGCTTCCGATCGACCTGTTCGGTTTCGCATCCCGTGAACCGCTTTCGGCCTTCGCTAACGTCACTTCCACCGGATTCTATAATGGAGCATGGACACCTTCCGGGGATACTTGGACATTTACCGATGGCGTGCAGACGCTAACATTCGACCAGACTACCGGGGATCTCGGCATTGCAGCCGTCCCGGAACCCACAACCTGGCTGCTCGCCGCCTTGGGCCTGACGACCGTCGTCGTCTTCCGCCGCCGCAGACAGGACTGATCTCCCTTTGGGGTTTTAAAACAGGGCGACACTCGGAAGCGGGTGTCGCCCTTTTTGTTTGTTTTCCCACCAAAGGCGCGGCATCGAAACCTGGAGGGACACCCGCCGTGGCGTCCAAGGTTATTCCATCTCGAGCTCCTCATTTCACATTCCGTATTGCGCGAAGCGCGGCAAAGTAAGCGGCAGATCCGGTTTTCGGGTTAACCCGCATATTTCACGGTTGCGTTATAGCGTCGCCCTATGAGCGTCGATGCCTGCATGGTTGAAAAAATGCGACGGTCACAGACCGCCGCTACACCATGCGACTTTCCCAAGCCGGAGTTATGGGCAGTGATGTCATCGCCCCGCTTTGGATCGCAAATGCGCCCATTCGGGCTGCCCCTCGGACAGGCTTTCCCTGCGATCAACCATCACCTTCTGTTCTCGGGATGAAATCCGATTTCGCATCCCTCTGTTCCGCTATCCCGTCGGTTGATCGAGAGCCTATTTCCCCTTCGTCTTTAGCATCTGCTCGATGAGTGTCGCGTCGTGTGGGGTGTCCACTCCGGGACCGGAGGCTTTTGCAACGACCACCCGGATTTTGGCGCCGTATTCGAGGGCGCGGAGTTGTTCGAGTTTTTCGGATTTCTCGAGAGGAGTCTGGCGGTGCTTGACGAGATCGAGAAGGAAGGTGCGGCGGTAGGCGTAGATGCCGATGTGGCGGAAGCGGGCTGGCCGGATGTCGCCATCGCGGTCGCATGGGATGGGGCTGCGGGAAAAATACAGGGCGTATCCGGCGAGATCCGTCACGACTTTGACGCAGTTCGGGTTGTTGAGGTCCTCGGGGGCGAGGGGACAGGCGGCGGTTGACATTTTCGCTTTCGGGTCGGATTTCAAGGCCTCGATGACACGCTCCGCGAGACGGGGTTCCAAGAATGGTTCGTCGCCCTGGACGTTGAGGAGGATTCCTGCGGACGGCAGGTTTTTGGCAACTTCCGCGAGGCGGTCGGTTCCGCTCGGGTGCTTGGCGGACGTCAGGGCGACTTCCGCGCCAAAGCCGAATGCGGCTTCGAGGATCCGTGTGTCGTCGGTGGCGATGATGACCTGGTCCGCACCTTTAACAGCAAGGCAGCGTTCCCAGACGTGCTGGACGAGCGGCTTTCCGGCGATCGGGTGCAGTGGTTTTCCCGGGAATCTTGTGGAGCCCCAGCGGGCGGGGATGATGATGACGACGCGTGACATTTCCCTATTTCAAGCACGGAGGGCTTGGGGAACACAGGAGAAAAAGCATTCCATTTTGCCATGTTTTTTTCTTGACGCTCTGGCGTCCACCCGCAGAATTTTCTTATGAGCCGCCCCTCGTGCTGCCTCCTCGCTCTGAGTTTCGCGCTGCTATTCACGCTTGCAGGCCATGCCGACACTTTTCAATGGGACGGCTCCACCGGGGTCTGGCCTGTCGGAACGAACTGGGTCGGCGGCACCGCTCCGACTATGTTCGGGAATGCGGCGTATACCCTCGGCTTCACGAATAACGCCACGTCCACCTACACATCCACCTACGTTGGACAGGAGCATCTGGCGACCGCCTTTAATTTGGACCAGCTCACTCTCGGTGGTGGCGCGACCACGGCGACCGGCAACAATGTCATCAACAGAAATGAGGACATCTATCATAACCTGAGATTTGTCGGAGGCGGAGGAGGCATCGTGAACTCCACTTCCAATGGAGTCGGCTACACGATTGACATGGCTGTCGTCGTTGCTCCGCCAGTGTCGTCCGGCTTCGCCACGCTCAACCTGTCCGGAAGCGGCACCTCGCTGGTGACTTTGGATCAGGGGATCATGGCGGATCCATCTGTGTTTCCCTTCTACAGTGTGAACATAGTGAAATCCGGGACGAGCACCTTCAAGCTTAACGGCACCCTGACCGGAACCACTACCATCCAGGAAGGCGCGATCGAGTTTGGAGCCGCCGCGCAGGTCGGTCTTGGCCCCATCAACCTCGGGAACTCTACGGGCACGGCTGACGCCAGGATCATCCTTCACAACACTGACAACCTGGCCAATACCGGGGACATCACGGTTGTGAATAGCGGCGATGGCGGCACGCGCACCATCGAGAGCACAGCCGTTGGCCTCGCGCAGTATGCCAATATCAACGGGGATATCGCGATCAACCACAGCGGCGGGCTGAGAATTTCCACAGGCACCGCCAATATCGAAGGTCCCCCATCGGTCAATTTGACCGGATCCATTTCCGGCACCGGCGATCTGATCGTTACCGGCAGCGGACGCGTTGTCACTTCGGGCAGCATGACGGGATTTACAGGCGACATCGTGGTCGAGAGCGGGTCCTACGCGGACATGGGCAGCTTCTTCGGCGGCGGCAGTATCGTTCCGGTGACCGTAGGCAACGGAGCCGGTAACGCAGGAATGGACTTCACGAACAACGGGGCCACCTATGCGCAGCCCATCACCATTGGCGCGGGTGCTGGCGGGCGTGATTTTAGCGTCACGCAAAATGGCACGCTCACCGGCGACATCACCTTCAACCGCAGCATGGACCTCACGGTAGCTGCCAACGCAGCCTTCGCCATCGCAGGCGGAATTTCTGGCACCGCTGGCATGGTCAAGCAGGGCGCGGGCACACTCACACTGAGCAACAATACCACCAGTTCCCCACTCTACACGGCGAACACCACCGTCTCAGAGGGTACGCTCAAGGTGAACCGCGACATTTCCAACAGCGACGTGATCGTCGCCGACGGCGCGACCCTCAAGGGCAGCGGTGCCGTCGGCGATATCAGTGGAGCGGGCCTGTTTTCACCGGGTAACAGCCCTGGTATTCTGACGACCTCGCAGATCAACCCCGGCGGCGGTCTCGACTTCGCCTTCGAGATGACACGCACGAATGCGAACGGGGGCACGAACTTCGGTAACGCCACGAGTTCCTTCAACGACGTGGCACGCATCACCGACCCTGCGCCATTCATCTCCAACCTCGGCAGCGGGAATAACGTTGGCGTCTACTTCAACCTCCCGTCCCTGTTTATCGGCGATATCTTCGACGCGGGCTTCTTCACGGACAACGCGGCGGACTTCTTCAGTTCCATCAACGGTGGCACTTTCAACTACTTCCTTGCGGATGCGGGCGGCAGCACCGTCTTCGAGGGAGTGAATTACTCTCCGCTCAATCTCTCGCTCTACTCCGTGAGCGTCAGCACGGTGGCGAAAACGGCGGACTTCGGCGGCGGTCCGGTCAGCGGGCGTTCCACACGCTTTACTGTTTCCTCCAGCGTGCCGGAGCCGTCATCGGCCGCGTTGCTGCTCCTGCCGGGGCTCTTCGCGCTGGCTTTGCGGCTCAGGCGGCGTAAGAATTAGCCTGATGGATTAGGCTTCGCGGGCAAGTCCCGGAAACAACATCTTAGGGCGTGGAAACAAGACAGCCTGCTTTTTAAATCCGGTCAGCCGCAAGGATGATCCCTGCTGCCTCAACGATATCCTCCGCGACATGGTCGGGCCCCGAAGCGGCATGCTTTGCTCCGTAGCCGGTTTTGACGAGGATCGTCCGGCATCCGGCGGCGCGTCCGCATTCGATGTCGATACCCTTGTCGCCGACCATCCACGAACGGGCGGGGTCGATGCCCAGATCTCGAACAGCCTCCTCAATCATGCCGGTTCCCGGTTTCCGCCGATGGGTCGGGGAGGTGGAGGAATCGGGGCAGAAATAGACGGCGTCTACAAGCCCGCTGAGTTGCCGCGAAAGCTCGGCTTCCACCGCCTGATATTCCTGCAGGGAGATTTTCCCGGAGGCGATTCCACTTTGGTTGGTGATGATGACATTGAGCCAACCGGCATCACGGAGTTTTTTCAGGGCTGCTGCGGCAGCGGGAAACGCCTTCACTTTGGCGGGGTCGTTGCAGTAATGCACCTCTTCCATGAGCGTGCCGTCCCGGTCAAAAAAGACAGCTTTATTACCGGCCATCCTGATCAAAACTGGCGACGAGTTCCGGGGCCTCCAGCGTGGCTGTGCCGAGCTTCGCGACCACGACTCCACTGGCATGGTTGGAAATTTCCGCTGCCTCCTGCGGATTGGCCCCGGCGCAAACGGCCAGCGTGAACAGCGCGATTGCCGTGTCCCCCGCGCCGGACACGTCGAAGACCTCGCGGGCCCGGGTGGGAGTGTGGTAGGGGGCCGCGTCGGCTCCGAACAGCATCATGCCGTGCTCTCCCAGAGTGATGAGCAGTCCCTTGAGGTGCCATTTTTCCAAAAGGATTTTCCCCACTTCAAGCAGGGCTGTGTCCGCCAGAGGATTATCCAGAGCGCCGGGGTCCTTTCGCCCCGCCATGGCGAATGCCTCGGAGCGGTTTGGTTTGAGCAGGTCCACCCCGCTCCAGTCGAGCGGATTGCCCGGGTTCGGGTCGGCCGTAAGAAATTTTCCATGGGACCTGGCCAGCCGGCACACTTCGTTCTTCAGTTCCTGGCAGACAAACCCCTTCCCGTAATCCTCGATGATCACGCCATCCACCGAGGGCATGAGCCCGGCGATGAGTTCGGAAGCCCGCGAGGTGACCTCCTTGACCGGTCCTGTATTGCGCTCCCGGTCCACTCTGACCACCTGTTGCTGGCGCGCAACGATACGCGTTTTGACAATCGTGGGGGCTCCTCCGAAGGCGACGAGGGCGTTGGTTTCGATCCTTTCGCAGGCAAGAAGGCCCCGGAGCTTGCCAGCATAGGAATCCTCTCCAACGGCACCACAGAGTTCGACCCCCGCGCAAAACGGCCGGAGATTCCTTGCCACGTTAGCAGCGCCGCCCGGATAGGAGGACTCGGCCTGGACCTCGACCACCGGCACAGGAGCCTCCGGAGAGATGCGGGAAACCCGCCCCCAGACAAATTCGTCCAGCATGACGTCCCCCACCACCAGTATCCGCCGGGACTTGGCCGACTCAAGAAGATGTTGTAATCTAAAAGGATTCATCGCATGATCAACGTCCTTTCTAGATGGACCACGCTCCATCCACAAAGCTCAAATTTTCACATGACCAAGAATATCCCGCTGATTCTGGCCCTGGTTTGCCTCTCCGGCCTGTCTCCCTGCGCAGGGCAGACCGTACCCGAGAGCATTGACCTTTCAAAGTTTCCCGGTGCCGAGGTCGAGGATGTCGTCGTTCCGGTGCCGAGCGAAATCTTTAATGTCCTCGACAAGCTTGGCAGCCCGAACTGGCGGAGCGAGCTCCGCGATTCTTTGGGCAAAAACACCGGCAACCGTGCGCAGGTGGCGCTCCTTCTCGGCACGGTGATCGCCGAGGGCTTCATTGCCGTCGAGGCGGAGGATTCCGGAAAAGTCCAGGAGATCGGCCGGGAGGTTCTCGTGCTGGCCGAGGCGATCAACGTCCGCAAGGCGGTCATCGCGCGCAGCAAGAGCATCACCGAGAAAGCCGATGCCAAGGAGTGGAAAGCGGTCCGCAAGGAATTCGACGGGGCTCTGAATGATGTCCGCGGGGCGATGGAAGAGCTCGGCGACGATGAACTCGCGCAGCTTGTGAGCATCGGCGGGTGGTTGCGCGGCACCGAGGTGCTGACCTCGATCGTATCGAAAAACTATACGCCCGATGGAGCGGAACTTCTCTACCAGCCACAGCTCATTGACTATTTCAACAGGAAGCTCGACAGCTTGAAAAACACGCGGCTCGGCAAGGACGACCTCGTTGTGAAAATCCGGAAAACCCTCGCCGCAATCCGCCCGCTCATCGGGAAGGACGACGGGACAAAAATCTCTCCCGATGCCGTCGAGCGGATCAACAAGATGACCGGCGAAACCGTCGCCGCCATCACATCCCGGAAGGAGTCCTGAATTTTCCTGTGAAAAAATCCCTGATCCTTCTGGCGCTGCTGGCCATCCCGGCCTACGCCTACGTAAACGATGCGCTTTCCTTTGCCCATGAGGCGGCGTTGCCCTATGTGAAAAAGGGGTTCTCCGTTCGCGAGGATGCCTGGGGAGGCGATCTCGGTGTCAAGGACCAGCAGGCGGTGACTGCCCAGCTTTTCAAGGGGAATGAATACTGGTTCTGCCTCGGCACCGATGTGCGCGGAGCCGTGCTCACCATCCACATCTACGATTCCAAGGGGAAGCTCGCGGAGGCTGAGTCCTGGCAGAAGGGCCGGTTTGCCGGAGCGCGCGTCGTTCCCACAAAAACAGGGACCTACTACGCCATCATCACGGTGGAGAAGTCCCCTGAGGAACGCACGGGCTGGGCGGTTGTTTACGCCTACAAGTAGCTCCTCATGGAGAACCTTACGTTGGAATTTGAAAACGCCCGCGCGGTTCATGCGCTTTACGGGGGCGACGAAAAGCTTCTCCGAGAATTGGAGGCACGGCTCTCGGTCCGCGTGACGACACGCGACGGCTGGCTTCGCGTCGAAGGGGATGCCGAGAATATCGAGCGCGCCCGGGCGGTATTTGAGCAACTTCAGGATGCCGTGAAGCGAGGGGTCGCCGTGCGCCGGCACGAGTTCCAATACGCGCTAAATTCGGTCAATGGGAAAAATGCCGGAGGAGAGGGGCTTGGAAAGCTTCTTGAGAACCGGATCATCTGCTCCCCGCGCAAGGCTCCCATCGTGCCGAAAACAGCCGGGCAGAAGGGATACATCCAGACAATCCAGAATCACGACATCACGTTCGGGGTCGGTCCCGCCGGCACCGGGAAAACGTATCTGGCGGTCGCCCTCGCGGTGGCGGCCCTCAAGCAGGAGAAGGTCAGCCGGATCGTGCTGACGCGCCCGGCCGTCGAGGCCGGCGAGGCGCTCGGTTTCCTGCCGGGCGACCTCCAGGAAAAGATCCTGCCCTACCTGCGTCCGCTCTATGACGCGCTCTATGACATGCTGGAGCTCGAGGAGATCCAGAAATTCATGGATCGCGGGATCATCGAAATTGCACCGCTCGCCTACATGCGCGGGCGCACGCTGAGCAATTCGTTCGTGATCCTCGACGAGGCGCAGAACACGACCGCGGAGCAGATGTTCATGTTTCTCACGCGCATCGGCGCGGGTTCGCGGTGCGTCGTCACCGGCGACAGCACCCAGATTGATCTTCCCCGGAACAAGCTCAGCGGCCTCATCGAGGCGGTGGGCGCTTTGCGCGAGGTGCCGGGCATCGGCATGCACTTCTTCAGCGAGGAGGACGTGGTCCGCCATCCGCTCGTGCAGGCGATCATCCATGCCTACAAGGAACACCGCGGAGCGAGAGAAAGCAGGATCTGACCTATGTGGGATTTTTTCAAACGCAGACGACTTGTCGGCAAAGGCCTTGACTGCGGGAAGCGCCGCAGGACGATCGAGGAAAGCGAGTTCACCGACGCGCTCCAATCCGGCTGGCCCGCCCGCTCGGTGCTTCTTGCCGCATTCGTTGTCGGCCTTGCCATCCTGATTTTTACCGGACAGCAGGACGAGCCGGCCAAGAAATTTTTGCTGTGCCTGCTGATCTTTGTGACCGCGGTCGTGCAGCTCTGGATCAATCATCCGCAGACGCTGGCAGTGAACTCCCGCCTTTGCCTGCTTCTAGGGGTTCTGCTCGTCCAACTCGCCGCCATCAAGATCACCCTCGTCCAGGCAGCCGCCGGGAACATCGATCACCAGCTGGCGCCGCTTCTGGTGCCCTATGCCTTCGCTCCGCTGGTGCTGTCGGTTCTTCTCGGCCGCAACCACGGGCTCTACGCGGCCGTGTTTGCGAGCCTCTGGGGATCGCTGCTGGTCGGGAGGATCGATCCAGTCTTTCTGGTCATATCTCTGATCACCGGGTTCATTGCCGTCTATGTGACGCTTCAGGTCCGTCGCCGCAGCCGGCTCATCCGGGCGGGGGTGTATGTCGGTATTGCCACATGGGTGCTCGCTGCAGCGTTCGGGCAGATCGGGCCGGTCATCTGGGAGTCTCCCGCGCAGACAGACTGGCGGATGATTGCGCTCCAGAGCCTCGCGGCCATCGCGACCGGCATCGGGACGGCTGTGATCGTCAGCGGGATCCTTCCCATCCTCGAACCGCTTTTCAAAATCACGACAGACATCTCATGGCTTGAGATGAGCGACCTGAACCACCCGTTGCTCAAGCGTCTCAGCATGGATGCCCCCGGCACCTACCACCACAGCCTCGCCGTGGCCAACCTCGCAGAGGCAGCCGCCGAGGTCGTGGGCGCGAACCCGACGATCTGCCGGGTCGGATCGTATTTCCACGATGTCGGGAAGCTCGTGAAGCCGGACTACTTCACGGAGAACATCCCCCATGGGAGCAATCCCCACGATGACCTCACCCCCACAATGAGCGCGCTCATCATCATCGCCCATGTCAAGGAGGGGGTGGACCTCGCGCTCAAGCACAAGCTCAACGGCGAGGTCCTGGACATCATCCGCCAGCATCACGGCACGTCGATGGTTTCGTATTTCCACAAGCGCGCGCTCCAGCAGCAGGAGGATGCCCGGCTCGGCGGCAAGATCATGAACATGCGCGAGGACGACATTCCCGCCGTCCGCGAAGAAAGTTTCCGCTACCCCGGTCCCCGCCCGCGCACAAAAGAAGCCGCGATCATCAACCTCGCCGACTCGATCGAAAGTGCCTCTCGGAGCCTGGAGCGTCCGACCCCCCAGCGGATCGAGGACCTCGTCAACGGGATCGTGGAAGCCCGCATCGCCGAACACCAGCTCGACGAATGCCCGCTCACCCTCGCGGAGATCCACCGCGCAGCGGAAAGTTTCCGCTTCACGCTTTTGAACATGCTCCACGCCCGGATCGCCTATCCGAAGCGCGAGGAGCCCGCGACGGCAAGCCGTGAGGAAAAATCCGTCGCCTGAGCGGATTCTTCCCGCGCTGGTGATTGCAGGCCGCCAGCGGGCGGTGCGTTACGATCATGGCAGGCTCGTCGCGATTGTCCGGGCCGCGCTGCCTGCGTGCGTCGAAGTTTCCGGGGAGATGGGAGGGGTGCTCGCCGGGCTCCCACTCCTCGAGATCTCAATCCTTGGCACCCGCGCGATGGCAAAAATCCACCGCGAATTTCTCAACGAGCCCGGTGCAACCGACGTGATCACATTTCCCTACGGCGAGATCGTGGTGTGCGCGCCGGTCGCGGCCTCCCGTGCCCGCGAATTCCGTCACACGGTGACCGAGGAACTCGCCCTCTACTGCATCCACGGCCTCCTACATCTGGCAGGACATGACGACATCCAACCCGCCGACGCGAAGCGCATGCACCGGGAGCAGGACCGGATCCTGAAGGCGGCACTTCGCGGTTGATCCATGAAATTCCCGGTGGGGTATCAACGGTGCCGCCAGGAATATTTATCGTTCTCCCAGTGCTTTCCAGTGATATGGATGGGTCATGTCTCTGGGTTTTCTGCGCGAATTCTTCAAATCCCCTGGATCGGTGGGGGCGGTCTGGCCATCGTCGCCAGCCCTGGCGCGGGCGATGGTCCGGGCGGCGAACGTCTCATCAGCGGATTTCGTTTTGGAAATCGGGCCGGGGAGCGGGGCGTTCACGGGGCCGATTTTGGAAAGCAAGCGGCCCGGGGCACGCTTCATAGCGATTGAGAAGAGTCCGGATCTTGCCCGTGCTGTGGCCAGCAGGTATCCCGCTGCGAAGATCGTCGCAGGGTGTGCGACCCGGCTCGCGGAGCACATTGACGGCAGTCCGGATTCCGTGGTTTCCGGGCTTCCATGGGCTGCGTTCGACGAACCGTTGCAGGATGCCATCATGCACCAGATCACAGCCGCGCTTCATCCGTCCGGGACATTTGCGACGTTCGCCTACTTCGGACCGCACCGCCTGAAGGCCGGGCGGGCATTCCGCAGCAAGCTGGCCACGCATTTCCGGGATATCCGGCGCACGCCGGTTGTCCTCGCGAACATCCCGCCGGCATTCGTGTATTACTGCCGCAAGTAACCTTTTCCGATGCCATCGCTCGACAGTCCAGAAACGCTCGAAAAAACAGGTCTGGACGTGCCTTGGAATGTGGTGGTCCACAACGATCCCGTGAACCTGATGAGCTATGTGACGCTCATCTTCCGCAGGGTTTTCGGTTATTCCCGAGAGAAGGCCGAACAGCACATGATGGAGGTTCACAAAAGGGGCCGCTCGATCGTCTGGACCGGTCCACGCGAGCAGGCCGAACTGTTTGTCCAGCAACTTCAGTCGCACCTGCTCCTCGCCACCCTTGAATCCGCCCGCTGAATGAAACTCCAGCCTGCCGATGACGGAGCCCTGATGCTCGAGGAAATCCCGCCCTTCCTGTTTCACCTACTCTCGAACATCGCTGCCCGTGCATCCTCCCGGGATCCGCGTGTTGAGGCCCGTTTTTTTCCCGATCCGGCCAGCGAGGAATCGCTTATTGAGGATTGGAAATCCCTCGTCCAGCCGGAGCTTCAGTTCCTCTTCCAATCCGCCCGGGAGACGGTGCAGGCGGATCTGCGGGGGGCGTCGGAGGAAGATGGGGTTTATTCGATGAAAATTCCCCGGAAACATGCGGATGCCTGGCTGAATGCCTTGAATCAAGCCCGTTTGGCCATCGCGGAGGAGTCCGGCTTCGGCGAGGAGGACATGGCTTCGGAGGTTGAGCCGGATCCCGGAGACGAGCGTGCGATGGCATTGTTCGAGATCAGCTTTCTTGGGTTTTTGCAGGAATGCCTGGTCCGCATGCAGGAATGAGGCGTTACTGGGTTGACATTCTAGATTCGATACAGTTGATTTGATGTATGAGAACCATCACTGTCAATGTATCTGATCTGGTGTATCAGGATTTTCGGGCATTTGCCCGGAAGCGTGATCGCAAGGCATCGGAGTTGATCCGGGAAGCGATGGAGATGTATCGTCAAGTGCACATTCAACGGCGGACATCATTGCGGGATATTCGGCCGGCGAGCGTGGGGGGGCCGATCCGGCCGGTCACCGGTGACGACGATTTACTTGGAGAGATGCTGGATGACGCACGGGATTGACACGGATTTTCTGGTTGCGGTGGAGATCCGCGACCACCCATCTCACCGGCAGGCGGATCATCTGTTGAAAGAACTGCTGGCGGGCGGCCATGACTTTGCGGTGGCTCCGCAAAACCTCGCCGAGTTCATTCATATCGTCACGGATCCCAAACGGATGCCGCACCCGCTGACGATGGCGGAAGCGGTTTCCCGGGCTGAGCATTGGTGGCAGGCCGCCGAGGTGCGGAGAGTGTTTCCCGATGGCGAGTGCGTGACAGATTTCTTCGGCTGGCTGGGGCGGTATCGTTTGGGCCGCAAGAGGCTGCTCG
>Ga0247840_10007263_pt1 | contig 15482 bp, 22 predicted proteins | sample LaCruzMarch2015__FD_192404 | JGI IMG/M metagenome (GOLD analysis project Ga0247840, IMG submission 192404) | Freshwater microbial communities from meromictic Lake La Cruz, Castile-La Mancha, Spain - LaCruzMarch2015_17m | ecosystem: Environmental > Aquatic > Freshwater > Lake | place: Spain...
ATATAGACGGCATGACTCCCACTGGCGCCATGCCGTCCTTGTAGGTATAACTGGCAAACTACACGGCTATTTTAGGCATTATACAATGGCTGTTTGTAGACAGAATGGAATAGCTGTAACAATTAATGAACAAAAGTGAATTGGCGAGGCGTATGGGTTGTAATCGTCGTACTGTTGATAAATATATTGGCGAAACAGTCATTACACCTAATAAGCGTGAATACACATCGGTTCTTGACGATTACAAAGCAATAATAATTGATAAAGTTGATACATATGGAAGTCACGCTATGTCAGTGTACAAATTTATTCAAAAACGTGGTTACACAGGAAAATACGGCATTGTTGCTAAATGTGTTAAGGAACATAAGAAAACTCAAACACAGATTGCTACAATTCGTTTTGAGACTACACCTGGGCTACAGGCTCAAGTTGATTGGAAGGAGGAATTAAAGATGGTAAACTGTCACGGCGAAATTTTCAACGTAAATATATTTCTAATGGTTTTAGGGTATTCACGAAAGAAATTTCTCAAATTGACAGTGGATAGAACTCAAAATACATTGTTTGGGTGCTTAATCAGTGCATTTTCCACTTATGGTGGGGTTCCGCACGAATTGTTGGTTGACAATATGTCAACAGTTGTGGATAGAAATAATTCGACATTTAAAAGTGTAGCAATAAATAAAACTTTTAAGTATTTTGCTGATGATGCAGGTTTTTCAACAATAACCTGTCGTCCATACAGACCGCAGACAAAGGGTAAAGTTGAATCATTAGCACGTCTTGTAGATAGGCTTACGCCATATAATGGTGAGTTTGAGACCTTTGAAGACCTCGAAAAGATAACATATGATTTTATGTTAGAGATAAACGATGAAGTTTCACAAGCAACAAATGAAGTGCCAAATATTAGGTTCGAAAGGGAACAGGAGTATTTAAAGCCTTTACCACCAATGGATTGTTTGCTATCTTATATCTCCGTCGAAAAAGAATACAAGGTTTCAACAGAATCCATGGTGAGATACAAAGGGCAAAAATACTCCGTCTCCACAAAATATATCGGACAAAGCCTCACAATTAAAGAAGATGATGACTGCGTCCAAATATATTATAACGAAGATTTAATAGAAAGTCATCCTAAATCCAAAAAAATATTCAATTACAAACCTGACCATGTTAGGGAGATATTAAAATCAGATGCATTAAAACATTATACCGATAATGAAATAGATAAATTTATTGCTGAAAACTTATCGGCAATGGATTTGTTATTAGAATAGGAGGAAGCTTATGTATAACAAATTGTTAAATAATTTAGAGGCTCTAAAGCTTGAAAAGATGCACACGTACTTGCCAAATTATCTTGATAGCATTGCAAAATCAAATGTTACGCTGACCGATGCACTGCTTCATCTTACGGAAAAAGAGATGGAATTTAGAGACGATAGAGCATCTAAAATTCAGGTGATAGTATCAGGGTTTCCATTTGTAAAAACCATATCTGACTTTGATTTTGACTATCAACCGTCAATTAATAAAAATCAGATACACGACCTATGCAGTCTTAGATTTATGGAAAAAGCTGAAAATATATTGCTTTATGGTTCATCAGGAGTTGGCAAGACACATCTTGCAATAGCAATTGGTGTAGCGGCTGCAAGCAAAAGAAATATTACATATTTCATTAGTTGCCACGACCTCATAATGCAGCTTAACAAAGCACATAACGAGAATCGATTAGAGGCAAAGCTTAAACACTTTGGGAAGTATAGACTTTTAATAATCGATGAGATAGGCTATTTGCCTGTGGATAAGCAGGGGGCAAACCTGTTCTTTCAGCTAATTGCCAGACGATATGAAAAAAACTCGACAATCATTACCACGAATCAACCATTTAGTAAATGGGGCGAGGTCTTTGCCGATGCAACCCTCGCAAACGCAATATTAGACAGACTTTTGCATCACGTTCATGTCGTGAAAATAACTGGACCATCATACAGACTAAAAGGTGCCCTCGAGGAGTTCGAGGACACCAACGCAAATTCTTTGAAATAGTTGTGCACTTTAACATTAAAACTTTGGGGCGCTTTGATGTTGACATTTACAAGAAATATATTAGCGAATTGGTCGCTAAGTATTTTAAAGGCGGAATAGCCGCAATTACAGAAAATCATTATGGCGGAAATCGGCGAAATATCAGTATTGAAGAAGAACAAGTGCTATTGAAACACTTTGAAGAGCTTGCAAAATCAGGACAAATTGTTGAAACAAGCGACATTAAGCGAGAGTACGAAGAAAAAGTCGGGCACCGAATTGGAAAAGGGCAGATTTATCGGGTTCTTAAACGTCACGGTTGGCGAAAAATCATGCCTAGAAGCAAACATCCAAAGAAAGCAAGTCCAGAGGATATAGAATCCTCAAAAAAATTAACATTGCCGTCAGAGAGCAAATGGTAAATTTTACCACAGGTAAAGTTCGTTTGATGTTTCAAGACGAAGCTGGTTTTGGGAGAATAAATAAGCCCAAATATTGCTGGTGTTTTAAAGGTTTGCGACCAGATGTGCCTTGTCATCATATCCGTGAATATCGTTATGCATATGGTGCTGTAGAACCATTGACGGGAGATTCATTCTTTCTTGTTATGCCTTATTGTAACACTGATTGAAAGCTGCTGAAAAAGTGCTTGTTTGGCAAATGCTTATGTGATAAGCCCTACAGCGTTTTCGGGGAAGTACATTTTATATAGGGAGGAGGCCGTAACTTTTATACGGTATAATAAAATGAAATTATACATAGAAATATTTTTAACATTTCTAAAATTAGGAGCATTTTCTTTCGGTGGTGGCTATGCGATGATACCACTTATCGAACGTGAGGTTTGCATAAACAAAAAGTGGATAGAGCGAGAAAAACTATACGATGTATTTGCAATATCCGAGGCATTGCCGGGCGCTATAGCGCTGAATGCTTCGGCTTTTGTCGGGTACACCATTGCGGGTGTTCCAGGTGCAATAGCCGCACTTCTAGGCAACCTTGTGCCTTCTGTGCTTATTGTATGGGTACTTATTGCCTCATTTGTACAGTTTAAAGATAATATGAATGTTCAAAATGCCTTTAATGGCATACGTCCTGCGATTATAGCGCTTATAACCTTTGCATCATATAAAATTGCCAAATCAGGCATAAAAGACTTTGTTACTCCGTTTATATTTATAGGTGCTTTTGTTTCATGCCTATTCTATAACTTGCCTCCTATACCTGTAATAGTTTCAGCAGCAACTATTGGCATTGTAGTCAAATCTTTTAATAATAAGTCTTCAAAAAAGGATAGTGGGGTGCAATTATAATGAGCATAATGACAACATTGTTCTTAATGTTTGCTAAACTTGCAGCATTCAGCTTTGGTGGTGGGTATGTAATGATACCTATAATGATGCAGGAACTTGAAAAAAATCAGTTAATAGACCCATCGAAGGTAACAGATGTAGTTGCAATTGCAGGAATGTCGCCAGGTCCTGTTGCAGTAAATGCTGCTGTTGGCTTAGGCTACTATGTATCACAATTAAACAATATGGGTGCTTGGGGCATACTTCCTGCCTTTTTAGGCATAGCCCTGCCATGTGCCATTATAGTAATAGTTGTGGCAACATTTTTCTTTAATGTGTATAAAAATAAGCACATTCAAGCAGCTTTATATGGTTTGCGTCCAGCAATTGCTGGTATAGTATTATACGCTGCGGCAAAGCTTGCAATGACTAATGGCATCTTTTTTTCACATATAGATAAGCTTATAAAAACAGGCTATAATATAATAATATCAGCGCATCACATAGTTGAAGTAAAAAGCCTTGTTATATTTGCAGTAACATTTATATTACTTGCAAAATCAAAAATACACCCTATATTTCTTATAATAGCATCAGGAATAGCAGGGATATTTTTGTTCAGCATTTAGAAGGAGAGATAACCTTGCCACCGATCAGTTTGCTTATAAAACCTGCATCAAGCCTTTGTAATCTTAAATGTAAATATTGTTTTTACCATTCAACAGCCAGTCAACGTCAAACAGAGTGCTATGGTCTGATGGATGTTAATCTGCTTGAAGAGCTTGTAAAAAAAGCACTTGATTATGCAGATAGTTCATGCACTTTTGCATTTCAAGGTGGAGAGCCAACCTTAGTTGGACTTGATTTTTATAAACAACTTATCGAATTTCAAAAAAGGTATAATAAAAAGGGAATAACGATAAGTAATGCCCTGCAAACCAATGGTGTGGTAATTGATAATGAGTGGGCGATCTTTTTAGCAAAAAATAAATTTCTTGTGGGTTTATCGCTTGATGGTCCAAAAGAAATTCACGATTATCTTCGTGTTGATGCTAATGGAGATGGCTCATTTAATGCTGTTATGGGTGCATCTAAATTATTTGATAAATATAATGTGGAATATAATATACTGACGGTTGTAAGTGCAAATGTAGCCCGTCACGCAAGTCAAGTATATAATTACTTTAAAAAGAATAATTTTAAATATCAACAATATATTCAATGTCTTGATCCACTTGGTGAGGAACCTGGTGGGTATGAATATTCACTTACTCCTAAACGCTATGCCCAGTTTCTAAAAACTACATTTGACCTTTGGTATGATGATTTGAAAAATAATGATTATACAAGTATTCGTATGTTTGATAATTATGTTAGTATGGCAGCAGGCTATCCACCAGAATCCTGTGGAATGTCAGGTGTATGCACTTGCTATTTTGTAATAGAAAGTGATGGTGGAGTATATCCCTGTGACTTTTATGTGCTTGATGAATGGCTTCTTGGAAATATAAAGAATAATGGATTTAATGAATTATTGCTGACAGAAACAGCTAAAAGATTTGTCGAAAAATCAAAGCACGTCGATGAAAAGTGTCGAGCCTGCAATTGGTATTCCCTCTGTCGTGGCGGTTGCCGAAGAACAAGAGAACCTTTTGAAGACGATAAACCTAATTTGAATTATTATTGCTCCACTTATTATGAATTTTTCGAATATGCAGGAGAGAGGTTATATGATATATCAAAAAGAATGAAAACACGTTAGGCACTGAACGAATAATAGTGCCAAAATTGTTTCGATAATAAGGTGCATAACAAAATTGTAGTCCTTATTTAGTTGTATTGATTTCAGGAGATGATTTTGTTGCAGTGTTTTAAGCAATACCCCATCATTTTAATAGCTGAGTGTGAAACTGGTTGAAAAAGCCAGAATTTGCATTCGGCTTTTTGTATTTCAGAATGCGAAATTTGATGAAAAATGTTGTTGGGTATATTTGGGTGACCATCCGCCATAGCCTCATATATATTTTTTGTAAGCGTCAAACGAAGTCCACATATAAAAGTCTTAACGGAAATGATATAATGCCCTCAAATTAAATTTGGGGGTATTGTTATGAACAGTAAGCAAGAAATAAAATGGGATGTATTATTTAACGAATTCAAAGGTAGTGGCAAGACACAACGGCAATTTTGCAAGGAAAACAGCATAGCACAAAGCACATTCAACAAAAGGCTTGCTAATTGGAATAACAACGAAAGAAAAAAGGAACCTGTATTTATTGCTACCGAGATACCCAGTGCAAAATCGCAAATTGAAATCGAAATTGGCAAATGCAGAATTGTAATAACCGAATTTAACAAGACTTTGCTTTTGGATTTGTTAGAGGTGATAAGCAGATTATGTTAGAGCATAATAAATCAAACAAAGTGTATCTTGCCTGTGGCGTTACAGATATGAGAAAATCAATAAATGGGCTTGCAAGCTTAGTGCAGGAAAACATTCAATTAGACCCATTCGAAAAAGCATATTTCGTATTTTGCAACAGGCAGAGGAACAGAGTGAAAATACTCACTTGGGATTGCGATGGGTTTTGGCTGTATTTAAAAAGGTTGGAAAGAGGTCATTTTAAGTGGCCGCTAGTTGAGAGTGATAAAAGCATGGCACTTGATTACGAAGAATTAGTTCAGCTTTTAAAGGCACCAGGCTTAGAACAAAAGTTAAAGCGAAAAGATGTTTTTGGAATAAAATTATATTAAAAAAACTCAATAAAATCAAGGGTTTAGCTTGTGTTTCAAGTGTTTTTGTGGTATAATAATAGTATCAAAAACATTAGAAACGGAAACATTTTTATGCTTACAAATGAACAGCTTTTAGCTGAAAATAAAGTTCTTGCCCAAAAAGTTGAGCAACTTGAAAAATTGAATAAATGGTATGAAGAACAGCTTAAACTAAACCGCAAAAAGATGTTTGCTGCATCCTCTGAGCGTAGTGATATGGAACAGATTAATTTATTCAACGAGGTAGAAGCTGAGGCGCAAGCAATTTCTCCCGAACCTACAATCGAGGAAATCACATCATACAAACGAAAAAAGAAAAAGGGTGGCAGAGAGAAATTACTTGCCGAACTGCCTGTTGAAACAATTGAATATACAGTTGATGACACCACTTGCCCTAAATGTGATAATGAATTACACATTATGAAAAAGGAAATACGCAAGGAGCTTAAAATTGTTCCTGCTAAGGTTTCGGTAGTTGAGCATGTTAGTTATGTTTATTCTTGCAGGAATTGCGAAAAGACTGATACCCATACACCTATAATAACTTCTTTATCACCCAAAGCTTTAATTCCAAAAAGCCTTGTATCTCCAAGCGTTATGGCATATATTATGAATCAGAAATTCGTTAATTCAATGCCACTATATCGACAAGAACAGGAATTTAAAAGGTTTGATGTATCACTTTCAAGGCAAAATCTTTCAAACTGGATGATAAAAGGTGCTAATATATTAAAGCCTCTTGCAGATAGAATGAAAGAAATAATGCTTTCAAAAGAAGTGTTGCATGCTGATGAAACCACATTGGAGGTACTGTGCGAGCCTGGCAGACCTGCACAAACGACATCATATATGTGGCTTTATAGAACATCGGGCTGTGATGAGCCTATTGTGATATATGATTACCAAGAAGGTCGCTCGGGCATATATGCGAAAAACTTTTTAAATGGATTTAAAGGTTACTTGCACACCGACGGTTGGGGTGGGTATCACAGGTTAGAGCCTGATATAACCTTGTGCGGTTGCTGGGCTCATGCAAGGCGTAAGTTTGACGAGGCAATGGTCGACAAATCAGACTGCATAGCAAGCGTTGGAATCGCTTATTGCAACAAACTATTTGAAATAGAGAGGGATATTGCAGATAAATCCATAGAGGAAAAATTTGCTATAAGACAAGAAAAAAGCAAGGTTGTTGCAGAAGCATTTTATGCTTGGGTGGATGAGCAAATTACAAGGGTGCTACCTAAAAGTTTAGTAGGCACAGCCCTACAATATGCACTAAATCAAAAGAAATATCTGCTTTCATTTTTAAATGACGGACGACTTGAGCTGTCCAATAATAGAGCTGAGAGGTCACTTAAACCATTTGTTATAGGTCGCAAAAATTGGCTATTTTGCAATACGCCTCGTGGAGCCAATTCGTCAGCAATAATTTATAGCATAATCGAAACAGCAAAGGAAAATGGTTTGAAGCCACTGGAATATCTGGCTTTTGTTTTTGAACAGTATCAAAAAAACGAAGATATTAAAATCCTGCTCCCTTGGTCAAACTCAATCCCTGAAAGTTGCAAGGTAAAGAAATAAATAATTTTAAAACCCCATGCATTTGACCAATTTGGTCGTTGCATGGGGTTTGTCAATGTGTCTTTGGTTTGACGCTTACTATTTTTTGTATTATATCTTAAAAATATATGAGGAGGCAATACAAATGACAAAGAAAGAATTATCCCAATTATATTATCTTAACCGTGAAATAGAGGAACAGCAGAGGAGACTTGCGGAACTTGAAGCGGGGGCAATATCATGTAATGCTACGATTACTGGAATGCCAAAAGCTCATGGTGTTTCGGACAAGATTGCCAAATATGCTGTAGAAATAGCTGACTTGAAAGCATTACTGGATTTGAATCTGAAAAAGTGCTTTTATGAGCTCAACCGATTGAATAGGTACATAAACAGCATAGATGACAGCCAGATAAGAATAATATTAGCACTTAGATATATCAACGGATTAAGTTGGCGACAAATTGCTTTTAGTATTGGAGGTGGGAATACAGAAGATGGAGTCAAAAAGATGGCATATCGATTTTTAAATAAGTAATAGAAAAATTTACAGTTGTCCTTTTTGTCACTTTTACCTGTGATATAATTTAAAATGTAAAGAAATAAAAAATTGGTGGATGCTCCAATACGTTATGTGTTGGAGCTTTTGCTATGCGTGGAGGTATGATATGCCTATAAGACCGTTAAAACCATGTCCACATCCCGGATGTTCTAATTTAACTAATGACACATATTGCAATGAACATTCAAAGATACATCAAAGACCGTCCACACAGGAGCGGGGATATGACAGCAGGTGGTGCAAGCGTTCCAAACTGTTTTTAAAGGCGCATCCGCTTTGTGAGGAGTGTTTGAGATGACAGGTATTGCAGTGAACACTCTAAGGAATATGCTGTTGAGATATCAAAAATGGTCTGCACAGGAGCGGGGATAATTCATGCCTATTGGTACTGGCATTTTTTAGTAAAAATAAAAAATATGGAGGAAAGAAAATGATAAAAACAAATTGTTTTGCAATAAAAGGGAATAAGTGTATAGCTTTAAAAGAGTTGTATTGTCGATATAAAGAATGGCAGACATTGACTGATTGTTCAGCTATAAACGAGTATTGCTTATACAAAGATAAGTCTACATGCTCAGTGGCATACTTATTTGTGCTTGAAAGAACAATCTACACATATACTTATGCGGTCAACCTTTGATAAGGCAGCACACTCACCTCCCCGTGGTTTGTAGTGTATCTGCAGCTCAACAAATATATTATACAAAAAAACACACTCAGCTGCACTAAAAACTGTTTCATTTCGTTTTGTGCCTTGAGCGTAGAGAAAGGAATGGTTATACTTTTGACAAAAAAAGAATTATCACAGCTATATTACCTTAATCGTGAGATAGATGAACAGCAACGTCGGCTTGCGGAGCTTGAAGTGGCGGCAACATCGTGTACTGCATATATTACAGGGATGCCGAAGGCTCATGGAATATCAGACAAGATTGCCAACTATGTCGTGGAAATAGCAGATTTAAAGGCACTCTTAGATTTGAATTTGAAAAAGTGTTTCTATGAACTTAACCGTTTGAACAGATACATAAACAGCGTGGATGACAGCGAAATGAGGATGATACTTTCACTGCGGTACATAAACGGACTGACTTGGTTACAAATTGCATTTAGTATTGGAGAAACAGATGAAAGCTATCCGAGGCGTAAGCATAATAAATTTCTGAAAACAGTTAAAAATTAAAACTTGCCGAAAATGCCGATTTAGATATGATATAATTGTATCATGTAAAACTGAATGAGATGTAGATGCCTTGGCACGATATACAGTGTTCAAGGCTTTTTACGTGTAATTTTCGAAAGGGTGTATTTCTTTGCCAACAAGACCTATGAAACCGTGTCGACATCCCAGATGTCCTGATTTAACTAATGATACATATTGCAATAAACATATAAAGTTATATCAAAGACCGTCTGCAAAGGAGCGGGGCTATGACAGCAGGTGGCGCAAGCGTTCCAAACTGTTTTTAAAGGCGCATCCGCTTTGCGAGGAGTGTCTGAGACAGGATAAAATAACACCATCGACTGTGGTTGACCATATCATTTCGCACCGTGGTGATGAAAAACTTATGTGGGATAATTGTAATTGGCAGGCGTTATGCAAACGATGTCATGATAGAAAAACGGGTAAATTCGATACAATAAAACATTATAAATACTGAAGGTAACCACAAAAATGGTTACCTTCTAATGACTAAAATTTCAATTTTAGAAATTCTTCTGGAGTAATTGCTTTAACCTTTGAATTAGTAAAGTCCTTTGTGTTGCGAGTAACAATATAATCAGCACCAACAGTAATAGCACAATCTGATTGAACAGCATCTTCAAAATCGGATTGCCTTTGTTTAAGAGCATTGAAAACATTTTGCTTTGTAACATCACACAGTTCCACAATGGATATAAATTTTTCTAAGATAGTGTATAGATTTGTTTTATCTGAAACGGTTTTGCCCAAGATATAGTAGATATCGGTAACAGTCGTAGTAGTAAGAAAACCTTTAATTTTATTTGTTTCACAAAGCGTTAAAACTTCTGACGAATGTACAGAAAAAGGCATACGGTTACTAAGCATATCTATAGCAACATTGGTGTCAATTAACACTTTCATAGCGTTTTAACCTCGCATCTCTTATAAGGTCCTTGTCGTCGATACCTTCAGGAAGAGAAATGATGCCACGAAGTTCACTGACGATACTTGTAGTTGGGTCAACAAGCTTTGCTATTGTTTTACCGTTTTTTGTAATGAAAATATCTTCTTTTGTGATAAGTTCGAGATATTTACCAAAATTTGCTTTTAGTTCAGTAGCTGTCACATACATAGTTAAAACCTCCTTGTATAGTATATGCATATCATAGCATATTTTAGGCGAAAAATCAATATATTATACGAAATTTATAGATAAAACCGTTCGATACAATGATTCTATTCAATGTATGTGAGAAAAATCGTACACTTTGTATGATGAAATAGTAATAAGAAATTATTGTAAAAAAGCTGAAAATCACTCCCCCCACGGGCCTAACAATCTCTACAGCCTTTGCGACGGAAGACCGCAGCCTCCCAAAACACGCATTGTTGCAGCTAAAACAGGGGGGGCGTCTAAAATCAGTCGCAAAGCTGACGGAAACCTTATGGCGTATGGGCTGAGGAGTGTTTTTTAATTTCGTGTACACAAGTGAATAAAAATGCCGTTTAAGCCTTGCGATTGCTGGGTTTGACGGCATTTTTAATGCAGGCGTTAATTTGATTAAAAACATCGAAAAAAACGGTGTTTTTATATAAAAAAGTGCCCAAAGGGTGGTCAAAATCAGGGAAAGTTAGGAAGGGTGGTCAAAATGCTATGAATGCCAGACAACAACAGATGTTACGGGTTCTTCGGGGGCTTGGAAAGGGGTATAAATCCATCGCCAAAGACATGGGTTTGCCGAGGAATATGGTCCGGTGCTACTGCCGATACCATGGCCTCACCGGATATGCGTCAAAGCAAATGTTCGGGGAAAACAGGAAAAGGGTCTTAAAGAAGCTGAAGCCTGTTTCCGGCGCCTGCAAGAACTGTGGCTCTGAGATTTACCATCATGACAGTGTTCCTGGAAGAAAAAGAAAGTTTTGCTGTGAGCAGTGCAGGTACGCTTACTGGAATAGCAAAAAACATAGGGGAGGGTGATAATGCTTACGGAAAAAGAAAAACAGCCGGTCGAATATCTTTGTAAGGGCAAGATGAGTAATACTATGATTGATGAGGAGGTTGAAGATGAATGGAACATGTGGTTCCAAAGGCTATGGCGGGAGATATTCCGGTATATTGTGCTCATGACGGTATTGTTGATATCACAAAGCTTGTGGGCAATCCGAGAAATCCCAACACACATAGCAAAGAGCAAATTAAGTTGTTGGCAAGAATTATACAAAGTCAAGGATGGCGCTCACCTATAACCGTTTCAAAGCGGAGCGGTTTTATTGTGAAAGGGCATGGACGGTTGTTGGCGGCAATTGAAATGAAAACAAATGTGGCTCCGGTGGATTATCAGGATTATGACAGTGAGGCGTCTGAATGGGCGGATCTTGTTGCTGATAATAGGTTGTCGGAGCTTAGTGAATTGGATGAAAACATGGCGGCGGATATTCTGGCTGAAATTAAGGCAAGCGGCGATATTGATTTTGAACTGACCGGGTTTACGGTGCAGGATTTGGATGAAATGATGTCCAATATCACGAGTGACAGCGTGAAAGAAGATGATTGCACAATTGAGTTACCCGCAGAACCGATATCGAAGCAGGGAGATATATGGCTCCTCGGAAGGCACAGGCTTTTGTGTGGTGACAGCACATTGGCTGAAAGCTATACGGCTTTGATGGATGGCATTTCAGATGTGGCAATTAGGGTTATATACATTTAGTGAGGCTGCACTTGCCGTGATGGGGCCAGCTGGTTGGATTGCACTTGGGATTGGAGTTGTAATTGCTCTGACTGCTGCAATATGGCAAAACAAACAGGCACAAGGCGTTTTAAGTGCTGAATATACTAAGCAAGCACAACAGGCGGAGCAAAACCGAAAACAGGTTGATGACCTTGCAAATGCACAGCTTGGACAGGTGTATTTAGTGGAACGCTTAATTCCAGAACTTGAAGCACTATCCAATAATACAAGAAAATCGGTTGCAGAAAAACAACGTATGCAACAGATTGTAAGCCAATTAAATCAAGTTATACCTAATTTATCTCTTGAAATTAATAATGAAACAGGTGCGCTTTCAAAACAGGTTTCAGTTGTTTATGATGCAATTAGTGCTTACAAACAGTTAATATTAGTAAAAGCCTCAGAGAAAAAAGCAGAGGCAGCAGCCAGTAGACTCCTTGATGCACAAAAGAAGATTGATGGTGAGAATAGTAAAAGTAGGGAGATGAGGTATACTCCAAATGGTGTACCTGTATTTTATAGTGCTAGTACAGAATATAACCCTATAGTTAAGGAAAATCAGCGTATTGTAAATGAGGCTAATCAGGAAATAGAGGATGCATATAATATGCGCAAACAGTATAACGATAAATTTGGAAACAGCACATATATACCTGAAAACACATATAAGCCAGCTTTTGCAGGCAGTAATGTTGCTCCAATTGATATTGGTGGTAATTTTGCAGATAAGAGTAATAAAATGGCAGATGCAATAAAAAATGTGCGTGATGCGGTTTCATCATATATGGAAAAATTGAAGCAGGCAACTGATACAACACAACAATTTGTCGGTTTATTTGACCGCTTTGAACGTAAAACTATAAGCCTATCACGTTTAATTAAAAATATGAGTATTAACCGAGATGTAATGATAAGCTGGCAGGGGAATATTTCAAAACTGCAAAACAACGGTCTTGATCCTGCATTTTTACAGGAGTTAATCAAAAAAGGTGTTTCGGGATACAACGATGTTAAGGCACTTGCGAAATCAACACCCGAGCAGATTGCACAGCTTAATTCCCTTTGGGCAGACCAAAGGTGGAATGCAGGTAATGTTGCAACAATGCAATTATCTAATGACCCTGTAATTACTCGTCAAACTGTAAACCAAACTGTAAAAGTAGATATACATGGTAATGAAATTAGGGATGAAAACGATATAGATTCATTAGTGGATAGAATTGTTGAGGCGCTCAGCCGAAAAGGGGTTCTTGTGAATGGTTAAAATATCACTCGGTGGAATTAATAAAACTAAGTATTGCAAACCCAAAAGCTTAAAAATTGATATGGATTCAAGCCATTACAAGACATGTTCCGTTACATTATATAATATAACAATGTCAGACGGTGTGCCAGAAGAAGGGGAAAGTTTAAGAGTGGATTTAATAGGAAGTGATGGCACACCTATTATGCTATTTGAGGGTCATATAGATAGCAAACCAAGTATTAAGCAAATGTCACCTAATAGTGATAAGTTAGAAGTTCAGATTTCTTCTAACGGATATAGATTTATACCATATCGTAGAACAGTTACAGAAACCTATGATATTCCAATTGGATCAGAATATATAACAGCAAAACAGATTATTCAGCAACTAATTACTACATATTTAGTAGTAGAAGGTGTTCAGTTCTTAGAAATTGGTGTCATTGAAGGTAAGCATTATGATGACACTCAAGAATTTATCTGTATGTCAATTGGTGATATATTTGATAAATTGGCACAGGATAGTAATGCAAATTGGTATATAAATCAGCTTAAAGTTCTGTATTTTGATGAGGAATATTACAGCTATAATGGTCTTGATATGTATGATATAGATACAGATTACCAAATGATTGTAGATTTCCGCAACCCCGAAGTATCAACGAGCCTACAAAACTATGCAAATAAGGTATTTTTCAAAGGTGATGTTGGAGAAGAAACATCTGTATTTAAACAAGATGATACAGAAATAGCGCATATGGCGAGCCTTGATGGTGGAAGTGGTGTATACGGTTGCACTGTTGATAATTCAAGCATTACAACAAAAGTAGAGGCTGAGGCATATTGTCAAAAAATACTAGATAAACGCAAGGCTAAGCCAAAGACACTAAAATTTGATACCTTTAATGTGCTTGATTATCAAGTAGGGCAAATGCAAACTATTAATATCCCCTGTATTGGAATTACAAAACCAGGAGGTGGAGTTCGCAATTACATAGTTGAACGAATAAGTGTATCTGACTTTGATGGTAAGCGACTAACCAAAAATGTAGAAATGAAGCAGCTGTTTCCAAACGGCATGGGTGGGATAACCTGGTCAAAATCGGCTCAAGGTGTGGATTTCTTTAAAAAGCTTGTGCAAATGGCAAATAATCAAGAAACGCTAATTAAAAATATAATTAAAAACAATCCATCAGGAGCAGCCGAAACTAAAGTATTAACCGATTTAAAGTTATACGAAAATGGTATGACAACAACTTATGCAGATGGCAGTGTAAATGATTATACATTTGCAAAGGACACAAACGGCATGATAACAACTATGACCAATACCACAACAGGGCAAAGCTTTAATGTTGCATATTATAATAATCCGAAGTAAGGGTAGGTGGTTGAAATGGATGATTTTGAAAGAGGTTTTGTACTAGGGTTAAATATAGGGCAACAGAACAGCCCATATTTTAGGATGATTATTTTATCAGATAATTATGTTCCTACAGCAATTACTGTTAATAACTTAAATGTTAGATTACCTACATTATTTGAAGAATTATCAGCTGTAACATTAGGCTATATTGATGATGGAGTAAATGAATTATATATTCCACAATCTCTTACCCCTAATTTAAACATTAACATTAAAAGCATTGTTGGAACAGTAACAGCTGTACCAAAATAGAATGGAGGGGGAATGTCTTATTAATTTAAAAGGAACTACAAAAATACAATTATTTGAACAGGGCAAGGAAATATATAACGCTGAAGAAACAAACATAATAACCAATGCTTATAAGAATTTTATGGAGCAGGTAATAGGGAATTACAGTTTTCCACCAATAGCAAGTAATATTGGAAATGTTGCAAGGGATTACTCACCTTCTATTTTTGGAAAAGGTGTAATTCTTTTTGATACACCTCAAACAGAAAGTGTTGATACCACTTTTATCACAGGTGGTAACTGTATCGGTTGTTAATACTACCTCAGAAGTGCGCCAAATATGGTGCACTTTTTTAGTTAAAAACTACACCAGTAGTTGCGAAAAAGGTCGTTTTGGAGTATAGTGGTGTTATTGAAAATATTGTAGGTTAAAAT
>Ga0247840_10007264_pt1 | contig 15482 bp, 6 predicted proteins | sample LaCruzMarch2015__FD_192404 | JGI IMG/M metagenome (GOLD analysis project Ga0247840, IMG submission 192404) | Freshwater microbial communities from meromictic Lake La Cruz, Castile-La Mancha, Spain - LaCruzMarch2015_17m | ecosystem: Environmental > Aquatic > Freshwater > Lake | place: Spain...
ATTTGCAAAATAGATAACTGCCTTTGCAGTAGCATTATTAACATTTTGCAAAATATCTATGTGCAATTGTTTAAATGCTTCAAAACATTCTTTTGATCTTTCAGGTTTTCCTTTACTATCAACTCCAAAGACATAACTTGAATTTTCACATAAGAAATTCGACTTAATGTTTACCGCTCTTTTTCCTTGTTCTGGCACTTCCATAGGTTGTGGGACTTCAACCATTTTCTTACCCCTTTGTACACTTATTTTCAAAGGAATAATATTTAACACTTCACCTTCTAATGATAAATTAATTGCATACGAAACGTTAGCCTTACTATAACCTAATTTCGGAATATTGCTTTCCTCGTCATTTGCCAATATTTCGTAGTATTTAACAAGTGATTGTAAAATCATTTAAACACCTCACAATCCTTTAAATCAATAATACCATCACGCATAATTGCTCTAAAAAACATTGGTCTAATATCTTCCGAACAAGTAAAATCCATATCATAAAGCATAAAGCCGAGGTCTGTTTCACCTATTAAACTTGATTTTGGCAATTCATCCTCAACCAACTTAAAATTAGCTGGAAATTCCCTACATCCAAGGCAAGGATTATGATAACATTGACCAGTCCTCATTCTTCTAAGTGCAATGTTATAGTGCTTTTCTACCGTATCTGTTTCTCCTGCCTTATCTGTTAATTCAAAATGTGCTTCAATAACATATCGAACATTTTTAAGAATCATAGATGCCCTTTGTTGTCTATCAGCATTGGTATTTATGTATAAAGGTTTATCCCCTCCGTTCATAACAGACTCAACCGTTCTTGCTGATATTTTTGAGCTTACTTCATTTCTTCTAATATTGGTAAACTCAATAGGGCTTAACACGTGGATTTTATCAATCTTCCAAACAATAGCCGGCTTCCAATATATGGCTTCAATTATACCTCTTGCTGCCGAAGGGGTTATAACATCATAGCTAACCCTTTCAACCTTCATTTCAGGCCGAGTGAATAGTGCATAGTCCCCCCAAACTTCAAGTTTAATTCCAAATCCCATTTTCATCACTCCTTTATATTCTTATTATGGTTATTTAAATATACCTTACACCAAAGATTAAAATTTGTCAATAATTTTTTTAAAAATATATATTATTGACAAAAAACTTTATAAATGTTACAATCCATATGTCATTTCATATGAGATGTGGATTGAAATTTATTTTGGTTTTTTAAAACGAGAACAACTATACCAAGTAGCCAATGGTCTATCATTGGCTACTTGGTATTTTATACAAATATTCCTACACCAGTTTCTATTGTAAATTCAAGACCCGTGTTTTCTTTATACTTACTTGTATCCCTAAGCACATATATCCCCTCTTTTATAACATCAAGCAAATTTGCACCAAACATTTTCATAAATTCATTTTCATAAACGTTTACTATATAAGGCTGTATAGCCCGTAATGTTTTCTTATATTCATCTGCAAAACGAAGCTTATTTATTAACTCTTTTGACTTATCATCAATATCAACTATTACAGGAATTGTGTTTTCATCAATCAACTTAAACTTCTCCGCAACCTGTTTAAAATTAAAATTGAAGTTAAAATCCTCCGCACCTTTTTCCATTTCATTAAATACATTGTTAATATCTAATCCCATTCCCCCCTTAAACATATATAACTCTTCAAAATACGCTTTAATTGCTTGTGGAGAAAGTATATCTTCAAATCTCGCAACGATATTTTCCGCTACTTTAATAGGTAGTTGAATTGTTGTGGGCATATTTTTTGTATAAACGCTTTCAGGTTCAAATATATTTATTATACCAATTTCTAATTTACCCTCCCTATTACATCTACCGCCTGCTTGCACTATTGAATCAATTCCAGCCATAGACCTATAAACGACAGGGAAATCAACATCAACTCCTGCCTCAATTAACTGAGTGGAAACCACTTTGCAGGGTTGTCCATTTTCTAATCTCTTTTTAATTTCACTAAGTACTTTATTTCTATGTTTAGGACACATTCTTGTTGATAAGTGAAATGAATTTTCAGCATTTAGTTTTGAATATATTTCAATTGCGTGCTTTTTGCTATTAACTATACACAAGGCTTGATTGCAACTGTTTAACTCTTCCGTTAATTGTTCCACTTGCATTTTCCCTCTATTTACAACTTTTGTTCTTCTGAAAAATTGATACAAATCTTCAGTGTTCTCACATATTTCATTAATTTTTATTGCTTCTGGGAATTTATCTTTTAATGCGGGTTGCGTTGCACTACATAACACGCAAGTAGATTTATAATTTTTAACTAATTCAGAAATAGCCATAATGCAAGGTGTTAAAAATTGCGTCGGTAACATTTGAGCTTCATCAAAAATGATTACACTGTTTGACATATTATGTAGTTTTCTACATCTTGAGGACTTATTTGCAAATAGCGATTCAAAAAATTGGACATTTGTTGTTACAACTATTGGTATGTCCCAATTTTCAGTAGATAATTTTAATTTATTCAATATCAAATCTTCATTATTATTAAAATCAAAACTTGAATGATGTTCCAGCACAGAGTCATTTCCTAATATGTCTTTAAATATTTTCCCTGTCTGCTCAATTATACTTGTATAAGGGATTACATATATAATCCTATCCATATCATGCTTAATTAAATGGTTTATAGCAAATGCAAATGATGATACAGTTTTTCCACCACCTGTTGGCACCGTAAGAGTATATAACCCTTTTCCAAGTTTTGATTTTTCAATACAATTATTTAAAATTTCAGTTCTTTTTTTATTTATTTCTCGTTCTTTATTTTTAAATGTTTTAACATAAGCATTTACTTTTTTATTTAATGCTTTAAAATCATAATCATTACTTCTATCAATTTCATTATTCATAAATGCTTCTGTATCTAAAAAATCAGAATCCACCAAGCATGAATATATCATTCTTATATAAAAAGCTAACGAAAATCCACCCTTATTTAAAGGTTTTATATTAGGAGGTATCGCAGGTAAAAAATCAGCAACATTTATTTCTGTATCAAAAACCGAATAATCATTAAGCTGTTTTTCCCTTTTTAATCTACCATTTAAAGTTACTTCAATTGCAGTATCACTTTTACTACCACCATCTGGCAGTCCACCATGATGCCCAGCAATGCAATATGCTAATAATTTCCCAAAATAATCAAAATTTTTATTTATCTCTACCGCTCCTGCGGTGGAATGGTCTACCCTAATGTTGAGACTATTATTTATTTTATTTTGAAATTTTTCAGAATACTTTCCTAAATCGTGCAATAGTCCACAAATATAAGCATAATCACCATTATCAAAGCTATCACCAAATTTTTTTGCTTGTTTTGCAGTATTCTCCAAATGTTCCTTAACACTTTGTTTCTGCTTAGTTATTGGGTTAATATGAGCACAAAACATAAGCTCACTCCTTTGTTTATTAAACATCATATATTAGTTACATTAATTATATATTAGTTCCCATTGGCAGTCAATGGTAAATACTAAAAAGTCATTTATAAGCATTCATTATTTAATTATTAAAATTCAAAATATTATTTGCACACAACAAATAGCACCTACTAGTTAGTAGAGGTAAATTAAATAATGTCATCTAAAATTATGTGCATTTATCTCCGTAGCTGTATGGTAGCTGTATTTTAGGAAAAATTCCATCTTGTAAAAGTATAGCAAAAAACCAGTAGCCCTTTGAACTGACCCCAAAAAGTTAGACAAAATTAGGTTAAGCAACTAACTCGGAATGAGTTCTGTAATTTACAGGGCTCATTCCTTTTAATTTTCTCTTTGTTCTGCGGTGATTATAATAGTTAATATAATCGTGTAATTCTTTAATGAATTGCTCCATAGAGTCAAAATACTGTATATATAAAAGTTCTGTTTTGAGTATTTGTAAATGTCAACATCAAAGCGCACAAAAGTTTTACTGTTAAAGTGCACAACTATTTCAAAGAATACGGTGTACTTTTAGCCACAGCCCTTTATAACTTTTATTTATGTATGCACCGTAAATTCCTAAAAATAACATTATAAACATAAGTACTGCTGCAATTACACCTGTTGCAGGAATTATATTTCTTGAAAAAGCAATTAAAAAGTGTGTGGTTAAAGATATTATCGCTATCACACCTGCTAATTTATGGGTTCTTACTACCAATTTCATTATTACCCTATAAAAATCAGCTATTTGCTTATACGCTACTCCCAATTTGCTAATATATTTTTTATTAATATACTTCACAAAAAAGTTTGAAATTGCTACTCCATAGCTTAAAGCAGTTATCCAACCTAACAACCCTATTAACTGTCCAGTGCGCATAAAATTTTCCTTCAAATTAACAATTTTGTATTTTATCTACCGTTCTATTCCATGAAGCAAAGCCAAAAGCACTGCCGCAAATGCCACCTATTATATGTGCAAATTGCGATATATTATCTTTTACCATAATTCCGTTCATTACCTCTCGAACAACATAAATAAGTACGACTAAAATAAGTGTAAGTGGTATTTTGCCCTTTTCAAAATTGGCGAATGAACTAAGTAGGATAGTACAAATATCAGTGTTATTATTTACCCCTTGTCATAAACTCATTAAAACGATAAATAAAAACAGCTGTTTCTGCTCGGGTAGCATTACCATTTGGATTTAGTGTATCGCCGTCGCCCTTTACAAGTCCGTTAGTTATTAAGGTTGCAATAGCAGTGCTTGCATAATCCGAAATATCCTTTTCATCTACAAAACTGTTTAATACTTTCGTATCACTATTAGTTACAAGTTGTAATTTTAGGTTCAAAATCCTATATGCTATTGCAAACATATCCTGCCTTGAAATAAAGCTTTCTGGCTCAAATTTATTACTCCCAATTCCACTGATTAAACCGTTCGTTTTTGCAATACCAATCTCTTTGTAATAATATTTGTCATTTTCTACATCTGTAAAATTTTCATTCACATCTGCTTTAAGCCCTAACATTCTGACCAGCAAAACAATATAATCTGCTCGTTTAATATTATTCTGTGGCTCGAATGTCGTGCTTGATGACCCTTTTATAATGCCCTTGTCCGCCAAATAATTTATCTCTTTCTCTGCCCAAGAATAATTTGAAATATCTGTAAATTTAATATTTTTTTCGGTTGGTATAGATGTATTATTGTGTGAATTATTTGAAGATGATACATTTTCACTTACTGTATTATTTATTATTTCAATTTTCCCATTTTGAATAGATATTGGAAGAGATTTTTCATCAAAGTCTCTAAAATCCACATTAGCTATGCTAATATCCGCCACACCCTCAGCAGACTTTATTTTAAATACAAGCTTGCACAAAACTCCACCATTCTTTATTGGTTGAATGGTCATAAAGCTTATTTTTATAACATCTGGCTTATAGTTATAATTAATAGAGGGCATAGCATTTTTTATAACGCCCCCAGCCTCACATAAAACTAATTCAAGTTTTAAATTATCGTAAACAATATTGAGCGAACTTCCTACGCAAATATTAGAGTTCTCTGAAATAGTAACATAAGCAGTGACCTCATCTCCAATTACTCCTTTATAATTATCCACTTTCAATATAATGCTTTCTTGTGCAAACACTAAATTGCAAGATAACACAAAAACTAACACTGATAATATATACCTCATAACATAGCTAACCCCTCTCAATATCTTTTCGCAAGTGGCATTATACTTCCAGAATTATTCCAAACAAATATTTTGAAATCAGACAGCCCAATTACATCTAAAAACGAAAACTCATTTGTTACAGAAGTATTATTTTTTAATCCACTTATATCTAATTTTCGAGTAGCTATTAACTTACTTCCATGATATACAGAAACAAAGACTGTTGCATTTTCAAGGTCATAGCCTAAATTATTTTCGAATGTTGCAGTAATGGTTTTATCTTGTTCATTAACGCTTACATTACTTATTTTAAGAACATAAAAAGTACTGTCAAGGTTGGTATAAATTTTCGACAATGGCTTTAAAGTTATATAACTATCCCAAACAAATATTTTAAAATTAGATAAATCTACCGAACTTGAAAAAGTAAGCTGTTTTGTTATAGAGTAGTTATTTGCAAGCCCAGTTATCGGCATATTTTTAGTAGCAACAAGCTTGCCCTCACTATACACGGAGGCTACAATTGTTGCAAGTGCTATATCATATTCCAAATGATTTTCAAAGGTTGCTGTAATTGTATTGGTAAGTACATTAATATTTATATTACTTATTATAATAGTTTTAGGGAATGTAACAATGGTACTTCCTACACTACTGCTTGATTTAAAAGCATCTTCTGTCGCCTTAGTTCTTGAATAAAACGTATATATAGTTTCGGGCATCAGCCCAGTAAACACCGAGCTATCCTGCCACATACCGTCATTACATTTATATTCTGTACCACTTACTGCATCAAGCGTAACAGATGTTGCCGTCCTATTTTTTGCGACAGGCGAACCAGGAGCAGCAGGTCTTGCGGGAATAACAAAGGCTAATGTCAAGCTTGGGTAATGATTAGCATCCTCTTTAAACCTCAAATAAATTGTGGTACCTGGCTGCATAACAGATTCTGACACAATTACTTTTTCTGTAAAGTTAGGTGAAGAATTTGCCTCTAAGCCTAAACCAAACGAGATAGATTCATTTATAAAATTAATTACGGCATCTGTATTATTAGGCACAGGCTGTTCTGCTTTATTTATTACAAGAGTTGCATTTAAAACAATATCCGGTATAGTGGCAAAGCCACAATTAAACGAAACCCTCGCAACTGCGTCATAAGCACCTGCATTTGTTGCCACATTATTAGTGTATAAAACTGTTACTGCAATAGGGTCGTTAGAGTCATTAACATAATTACCCCCTGTTACTGTAATTCCTTTTTGTGTTTCGTCATATACAAAGGTCTCCCCTGCAAACGCTATATTATTTGGGTTTCTAATAGCAACTTTTGTTCCTACGCCTGTGCAGAGCACAGTAAGACCATCAAAATCTCCTGCTACTAAATCCAAAACATTCAATGATGTCTTATCTACAAGCACAGATGAAGACTTTGCCTTTAATGTTATATTAAACAATGTTCCATTTGTTATAGGCGAAGAGGAAAAAGCATAATACAATATATGCCCTTCACTCGCAAGCGATACATAAGACCCATTTGGTGCAGTTTTAATTTCATCACTAACAAATTCAAATTTCGTGCTGTCATAAGCGATTTCAAATGACATTCCGCATATTTCAGAATTATTAGACAGAACAGCGTTAAAAACGATATTCTGCCCAACATCAACATATGTTTGGGTGGGCACAAGTTCCACACTTGTGCCCCCAACCGCAAACACGGTTAACAGCCTACACAATATTACGCTTATTATAACTGTATATACTATTCTACGCATATCTTTTCACCCTTTATCCGCTGGATTTTTTACAATTAGTTATTTTCGCTATAATACATTGCGTATCGCTGAATCAGTAACGCATCTAAAATATTAATTTTCCCATCCTTGTTAGCATCTGCCGCTATCTTTTGCGGTTCTGTAAGGTCGGCAAGCTTCACACTATATTTAAGTATTTTAAATGCATCTAACATATCAATTTTGTCATCACTGTTAACATTACCATCATACAGCGGTGAAGGTAATAGTTCAAGAATAAACACATCGCTGTCTATCATACCATCAAAAACCGCAATTGCTTTTACCGTCTTAACATCTTCTGTAATAGTAATAGCATCTATAAATTGTGTAGAAGCAGTGGTAGGATTATCGCCATTTGTTGTATAGTATATTTTAACCCTTGCTGTTTCTGTGGAAAATTTTAGCTTAGTTGCTATAATTGCAAGACCACTTGGAATATTTGCAATTATATGCTTAACTTTTTTCTTAATTTCCAAAACGGCTGTTTTACTACCGTAATAATTAAAATCATTAATAGTAACAACAACATTATAGATACCAACCTGTGTTGGTGCAACCGTGGTTTTTTCATAAACTGTTCCATTTATGCCCTCATACTGCACTTCATAATTTAAGTTATTCGCTTCTATGTTAGGCATTATGGAATACCCTGTATATGGTTTAACAAGCTCACTGATTGTAATATTAGCAATAGCTTTCGGCATAGTCACAACATCTATTGTTATATCTTCGTCCTGTACTGTGAATTTACCTGTTTTTGTTATAAACAAATCCTTTGCTACGCTATAAGTATATGTTCCATTTGGCAAAGTGAATGTTGCAACACCATTATCATCAGTTAGCATATTTTGCTCACCGATTTTAACATTTGCATTAGCTAATGCTGATAAATCGCTCTTTACATTAAATGTTACAGCCCTTTTAATGCTATCATCTGAAATTAGTTCAATCGCTTTATTTACAACATTACCATCAATCTTTACATTTTCGTCTTGCATAATATAACCGTTTTTTGTTATCACAAAGCTATATATGCCATTTTGTCTTGAAAATACTGTTTGCCCCTTAGAATCAGTTGCTTGATTTTCACCATCAAACGCAATCAAAGCATTAGTAATTGGGCTGCCGCCTGTATTTTTAACTGTAAAAACAACTGTAAAGCTTGCATTTGAATTGGTTTGCACTATAATATTTTCTGTTTTATCACAATTGCTTATAGCAGTGCTTCCACTTACTGTCTTATAACCATTTTTTGTTACTGCAAAGCTATATGCTCCATTTGCAAGAATAAAAGTTGCCACACCATCAGGCCCTGTTATTGCTAATTGCTGACCAATTTTAACCTCCGCATTAGCAATTGGATTATTATCACTACTTACATTAAATGTTAATTTATAGCCCTCCACAAGTGCAATACTTATAACATTATTATTTGCACCTGCAATTACTTTGCCGATTTGCTTCAAGTACCCGTCTTTCATAACAACATACTCATACTCACAATTTGCAAGCGTGGTTTCCACTTTGCCCTCTGTATTTGTTAAAAGTGTTTTACCGTTTATTGTTATATTTGCATTTTCAACAGGCCTATTGTTTACTTCAACAACAAATGTCGTATCAATAGCACCACCAACATTAAATGAATAGTCAATTATTTTGGATAACCCAATTTCATTTTCTGCCGTTATGGTTACTTTGTGTGTGCCATTGCCCAAAACAACCTGTGGAACTGCTTCAAAATGTTCTGCCGAGCTATTGTAAGTTACATTTGTTAAAATACCATCTATATTAACAATCGGCATACTTTCGTTTAATCTACTCTCCGCATCAAAAAGCTTAAACTCTATCTTACTAATAGGCACGGTAGAAATATAACCGGATATCGGAGATATGATTTCTATTTCCGGCGGTGTTATGTCAAATGCTTTAATAACCACAGCCTGCTTTGGTGTTGCCACACTAAATATTCCTGTTTCCGAAATAGTTTTAGCATAAACCCAAGCTGTGATACCAATTGCCCATCTCTCATTATCGAGCATAAACTCCGCCTCATATAAACCATTTTCATTTGCCTTTGCAATTGCTTTTACAACGCCTTCCTTCGTATCGTCGTTAGTAACGAAAAGATATACCTCTTCATTTGGCATTGTGTTACCACTAACTACAACCGTGTTAAGTGCCTTAGAATTTAGTTTAACTGCATTTAGTGTTGGTGCTATTGGTTCTGTATTTAACACCTTAACTTTGATTGGCAGTGTAAACGTATAGCTTCCATCAGCCTCATTTGTCCATATATATGGGCTGTTTGCAAGGTCAAAGCTGTTTGCACTTAGGTTTATTGCTATGCTGCCGATATATTCACCATCAACAAGATTATTAGCAGGGTAAATATTAGCTACAAGCCTTCTGCCTTTTCCGCTTTCAATTGTAAAGCCTTGTGCAATAGTTGTTTTTGTTTTGTCACCAAGGTTTACGATTTCAATACTGCTTGCAGGAATTTTAATAGCAGAATCAGTCGAAAGTGTTAAATCGTTTACTGTAATTTTTATGTTGGTTAAAGCCTCACGAAGCCCTGTTTCATAAATAGAAATAGGAATACTTGCTTTTAATGTATCAGAATCTGTTTCGTTTTCTTTAACCAGCTTAGTCGCAAGAACATTCACGCCCTCAGTGTAAATACCTGCTACTGCCCCAAAGTAAGGAGCTTCTACAACCTGCAATGCAAAGCTTTGCTCGTCTGAACCTACATTTACAACCTCAATAGTATATGTTGATGATAGATTGCCATTTATAATAACAAAATCATCATTGTTCATTAGGGTTGTTGCATTAATTGGCTCATTACTTGCATTTTTAACAGACAATTTAATATCGCTCTCACCGGGTAGGCTTGCTTTGAATATCCTAAGTGAATTATTAGAATCCTTAGGCGTTATTACAATTGACCTTGCCTCATTTACTTTAAGAGTGCCACCCATTGGTTGTGAGGCAATAACCCTGCTTCGTATATTTGTAAGCGTTGCTTGTGAATTAGCATTAAAGCATGCAACGTATGGTCCATTTGCTGTTGCGATTGTCATCGTGTCTGCCTCAGCAGCACCAAATTTCACAACCGCCATATATCCGTTGCTATCACGGAGCGCATTGTGTGGCACAAGCACTTTTACCGAAAATTCCTTAGTCGCTCCCGCTTCTATGCTATCACTCTCAATGCTTGCAGAATTAACAAGCCCATAGCTATCGTAAATTTCAACAATAGGTGAAATCATAACAGCACCTGTATGCTCATTTTTAATTGAAATTACAACATTTGTATAACCCTCGCTTGCACCATTTTCAAGCACAACATCAGTCGCTTGCATAGTTGCCAATTCAAGTGGCAAAGGTGGGTCCACCTTGCGCCATTTATCCATTGTTGTAAATACAGCATTGACATCACTTGCAATATTTGTTTCCTTGTTAATCATAGCAGATGTGTTAACTGCAAGGTCTGCCATACCCACAGCAAGATATGATAAAACTTGATCATCAAGAGTATCTAATGATTTGTAATACTCTGATGTATCCATTAGAGTTCCTGCCACATTCAAGGCACTTCCTACTGCCGCCATTGCAGGTGATGCTCCAAACATACCAATCATTGCACCAGTAACCTGTGCACCTGTTTCGTAATGCTTAATCATATTAAGCAGATGCCTATCAGCAATATAACCATAACCCTCTGCAAATAGATGGTCTATCTGCTGTTGAGATTTATAAATATCACCCATTTTAATCTCTTTTGGCACTAAATCCATTCCGTTAGTATCGTATGTCCATAGGTTTCTGTATTTACCTACGCTATTAATCGGTATATTTGTTATCTGACCATTGTTATTATAGGTGTACATTCCTCGAAGTTGACTGTTAAGCCCCTTCAAGTATGCCAATAGCTGTTTTGCCGGATAATATGCAGTCATATCCGAACCGCTAATATAGCTTTGCAATAGTGCTTTTATGCCATCAACGTCTAATTCAACACCATTCATCATTGCATACAAGGTCTTTTTGCTCGTTGCTGAATCACGTGCAGCAGTGATGGCTGCCCTATATTCAGATTTGCCAGAGGAAATAGCCTTTTCAAGGTTTCTTTCGTAAAGGTTCGGATCTATTACTGAAAATCCGTGCAATTTTATTGCTTCTTTTATTGTATAAATGTCCTTATTCTTTTGCGTTTCGTTGTTCGGATAATTCCCCACAAATTCGTCAATAAACCATACGAATTTCGCCTTCACAACATCAGTTTGTGTGTCGTACGGGCTGTGGAAGACAGCTTCAAAGGTTTTGTCCGCAATCTGTCGTGGTGTAAGATTGGGCGTGGTTTTAATTACTTGTGTAAGCCCACCTAAATTTTTAACCATTTCAGGAGTTGTTTTAACAATGTTATCAAGCTGTGATACATCCATCAAATTATCAAAACCCTTTTTAAGTTTATCATAAACATCAATTGCACTTGTTACCATCTTTCTAAATGATGTATAGCCATCCCTAAGCGCATTATACTTATCCAAAACTGTTGCCGCTTTATCATATCCGATGCTTTCTAAAATTTGCGAATAAACATCCTCTTCATCACTACTTGCTTCGTCTTCCTCTTCGTCTTCGCTTGCATTATTAAGTTGTGCATCAACCGAAGCCGCAACACTGCTAATTGCAGAGCCAGCATTTTTTATAAGGGAAACTTTGCTTTCGACTTTGTCAACAGTTGAAATTAATTGTAAATTCAAGTAAACACTTTGAAGTTTAGTGCTAACCACCTTATCGAACGAATCAAGATAACCGATAGCTGTTTCCTTAATATTTCCTGAAATAGTCTCTACAACGCCTGCTTTGCTTATTTCTTGTGCTTGCTCCACCATTGAAATCACATCTGCCAAGACACCGCCACCGAACTCTTTAATTTCTTTCGCCTCGTCAAAAAGCTGTTTCGCAGTCTTAAAATCTGCCAAAGCTTGTGGTCCTAAAGTCTCCCTAACCTTAACATCTGAAGATTTTATTATTTGGTCGATTAGCCTATTGCTATTTTCAAGCGCTTGATTTGCAAGTATCATTTTCGCCTGATACTTTTCAAATGTCGGGCCAAGTTTCACCACGTTAGCATATTCATCAACAGTATTCTTATATTCCTCCAACTTTTTACTTGTATTAACAATATCCTTAGTAATGGCAGTTATCACTTTGCCATAATCCAGTTCATTTATGCTGTCCATTACTTCGTCTATTCCATCCTTCGCCTTGTTGATAAGCAATTGGCTTACGCTAAGCTTTTCAATCTGTTCGGTTGTTAGTTCTTTAGCTTTAACGAGTACATTATAACTCTTCTTTGCTTCCTCATAATAATTCTTCATGGTTTTTGGCAATTCAGTTGCCTTTTTGATTATTGCAACGAGCGATACAAAATTAGCAATTAAATCATAAGATTTTGTGATGCCGACAGCCCCTGTTAATTGCCTTGCATATTCCCAATTATCCAATATCGAGCGAGCAAGCTCCGAGGCTGTTTTATCCGTCACATTTCCAATGTTAATTTGCAATTTATCAAGCTCTTCATTGAGCTGTTCCACCATAACCTTTGTTGTTACACTATTCATTGCTTCAAGCATCATAGGTGCAACAACCATACCAACATTAATACTGCTCTTTACAGGCAGTGCAGGCATATTTGCAAGCCTACCCAGTGATGCCAATTGTGATGGTGTAACATTGCCAACTGCAACAAGTTCAAATTGTGCAACAACTGTCCTCCCCGCTCCAATAGTGCCAATCTCAATGGTATCACCATTTAAGCCATTTACCAAACCACCTTCACAGCTACCACCTATAACCTTAAATTCAAATCCAAAATTCGGAAGCACAGGTTTGTTAACATATACTCCTCTTGCTTCACCCTCGCCAAGATTAGAAATGGTCGCCTTTAATAGATACACGCCATCTTTTGGTCCTTCTAACGAATAGCTTACGAAAAGCTTTGGTTTTGGCAACACCTTATATTCCCTTGGTGTTGTTGTAAACGTATGCTTCTTTCCATCAATATCAAAGCTTCCCTCAATTCGTGCAAATACCTTACCTACATTAGTTCCACCAAAAATATCCGCAACATCAGGGTTGTTATTCCTCAAAGCTGAATAAATGTCGTTTACCTCATCTAATTTTAAACTGTAATTCAGCGAAAGCTTACCCCCTGCCGAAAGCTTGCCATTTGTTATCCCATCAATGCTTTGAGTAGCTTCACTTATGCCATTGCTGTCCACCTTTAAATTAGGATATATAACATTTCCACCCTCTAAAAGTTCGCCGTTTTCATCATAACCTGCATCACTGATTACAAGATGAATTTCAAGATTTTCCATAGAATTCAATTTTGAAGGATTAACAAGATTAAAACTAATATTTGTTACTTGCTCCGCAAAACCTGTTTCGTTAGCGAACCCAAAATCGCCCATTGCACCATCAAGGTTCTCCGGCACATTTGGCTTTTCCATTCCTATTTTCTTTAAGAATCCGGAGCTATATGACATTTTCGCCACTGTACCAATACTTGGTGCGAAAAGTGGCTCTACCGCTATATTTTGCTTAATTTCAGGGTGGATATCATATATATCCGCAAGCTTATCACCCTGCTCGGCTTGGCTATTAGCATTCACATAATAATCAGGCGAAATATACCGCATACGAACGGGAATAGTTGTTTTAACCTCATTTTGCGTACCTGATACTGTGCCTGTGATAAGTAGCTTAAAGTCAAACTCAAATATTTTATCACCATATAAATATGGCACTCTATCACTTGGAGATGTAAAACTTCCATCATTATTAACCCTAACCCTATAAATACCACTGTTAGTGCTTTCATCAAAGCTTATTTCTTTTATTATTCCACTACCCGTCGGGTCATTTGCGGCAACATAAGCATTAATTACATCCCTGTTTGCATCACTTGGAAAAACAAGCCTATATTCACCGTCATTTTCTGTTTTTGAAACAGTAGCGGTGCCAAAGAATTTATCGATATTTGCCTGCCACACAATATCTATAACGCTCTGCTCCGAGACTATGCCAATATCTTTTATTGGTGTAACGCCTGTTTCTGCCCTTATTCCGATTGCATTTTCCGGTATTCTATCATCAATATCAACAATCTGCACTGTTACATTTTCAAGTTTTGTATCCTTTGATGGGTTTTTAAATGATATTTTGTTTAACAATTTGCCGGATTGATAATAAAATTCCTTTTCATCTGCAGGGAAATTCGGCAATAGCTGTGGCTCTGTGCTTTCAGCAAGCAACTTAGCCTTGAATACCAAATTATCATAATCTGCACTGCTTGTAGAGGTTTGGTTTCTTTTCTCAATAGTGCTTTCGTCATAATCAAATGCGAATAGTTGTCTTTCAAGGTTTATTACCTGAGGCACAGGGTTAATCACCGCTGGAATTTCTACTGATGTATCAAGCGTAGTATTATAATCAGCTTTTACCTTTAAGCTATAATTACCTGCTGGGATATTTTCAAGCCTAATTTGACCATCTGCATTTGTTGTTTCATTAAATTGTATTGCAGACATAGACTCGTCGATTCCACTTAGCATTACGTTTGCATTTGCAAGTGGTGTTTGATTATTATCCCGCACTTCAAATATGCATGTTGCTACTCTTTCATTGCCCACTGATATTATAATAGGTATTCTCTTTTCACCTGCGTTTGAATTTAGTACTATTTCTCCCTCATACCTACCGGCTTTAACGGAATCACTCGGTGAAACCGCAACAACGATTGATGCTCTTCCACCCTCTGCGCGTATGCTGTATCCTTTATTTACAGGCATAATATCTCCAAATGTTCTATCCGAAATAGCAACAAACGGTAAGCTCTCGGTGGTTGTTACAGTAAGTCCTTTAATCGGTGCAGTCCCTTTGTTTGTAACTTGAATAACCGCTGTTTTAACCTCACCCTGCCTTAACGACAT
>Ga0247840_10007270_pt1 | contig 15476 bp, 15 predicted proteins | sample LaCruzMarch2015__FD_192404 | JGI IMG/M metagenome (GOLD analysis project Ga0247840, IMG submission 192404) | Freshwater microbial communities from meromictic Lake La Cruz, Castile-La Mancha, Spain - LaCruzMarch2015_17m | ecosystem: Environmental > Aquatic > Freshwater > Lake | place: Spain...
CGTCGCGTTCCGGCATCGCGCAGGAATCGACGGCCATCGAGACCGCGGCCATCACCTCGCCGGGTAGTTCGCTCAGCCAGTCGACGGGGAGTTCCTGGAGCACGGGTGCAACGAAGGGGTGTTCGAAAGCGCCTTGCTTGCTGAAGGTGTAGGTGACGAATTCAGTGTGACGCTCCCAGCGCACGCGCAGGGGTCCCAGGTCGGCCCAATAGTGCTGATCGATCGTTTCGGGGATCGGCCGCCCATAGAGTCCAAGCAGTCGCTTGAGATGCTGGACCTGACGGCCGGTTCCGCGCTCACCGCACACCACGGCGAGATGAGAGACCCGTTCCGGAGCGCGGAGCGGTTCGAAGGTGCGGGCGTGAAGCTCGGCCGTGACGATACGGCGGAGCGGATGCTCTCGGAAGACCAGGGACATGATGTGGATAATCCGTAGTGGGATGCGCGCACGTCACTGAATTGACTGACGAACGGCATGAATTGTATGGGGTGGCGTCAGCGCTTGGTCGGCCGCGGCGTTGGTCTGGAGCATTCTTCAGACGGGGTCTGCTGACCCAAGTGTACCGTTTGCGAGTCCCGGTGAACGTCTCTGCGGTCACAGGGTCGATGCGACACTGCGCTGGAGCGAATGAGTCGCTGCCGGACGCGATCATCGCAGACGGGTGTGACGCCGGTATGATGCCTCGTGTTCGAACAGATCGACAACGGCCTGGGCTTGCCAGGTGCGACTCCGGCCACCCCGGCAGTGCAACATCCGGCGGAGGGTTCCGATGCCTGGGCCGCATTGTCCCAAAGGACGTCGTCGGGCTTTCGGTCAGGTGGATCCACCGGGGCGTGCCGGGGTTCAGTCGTCCTTCACCCACTGGTCACAGCACCGTCACTTGGGCGAAACGTCGAGTGATTATCCTCTGCTGCGGTGCAGCATCGCAACCCTGCGCCAGTTGATAGCCGTCGCACGTGATAACCAGGCATAGGCGCAGGTTCAATGCCAGCCCCTTCACCAAAGGTTTGTCTGGATATCAGGGGCGACGGATATACCCTGTCAGCGAAACGACTCCAGCGAGGAATCCATGACTGCCGACCGACCTTGCGCGTAGCGTGCGGTCGGCAGGTCATCAAACAGGAAGCAGATCATGCTCGATTCAGATTATTTCAACCTTGACGGCAAAAAGGGGCTGGTGCTCGGGATTGCCAACGAGCACTCGATCGCCTACGGCTGTGCCCGCGCCTTCCGTACCCTGGGAGCGGATTTGGCCGTCACCTATCTCAACGAAACGGCGCGTCCCTATGTCGAGCCGGCCGCCGCGGCAGTCGACGCCGAGATCTTCCTGCCCTGCGACGTGATGGTGCCGGGCGAACTGGAGTCGGTCTTCGCGGCCATCCGCGAGCGTTGGGGGCGACTCGATTTCGTGGTCCATTCCATCGCTTTCGCGCCGCGCGAGGACTTGCAGGGCAGGCTGATCGACTCATCGGCCGAGGGGTTCGGGCTGGCGGTGAACGTCTCCGCCCATTCCTTTCTGCGGATGGCCCACCTGGCTGAGCCGCTGATGCCCGAAGGCGGTTCACTCTTCGCTTTGACCTTCTACGGGGCCGAAAAAGTCTTGCCCACCTACCACCTGATGGGCCCGATCAAGGCCGCCCTGGAGGCGGCGGTGCGCTACACCGCGGCCGAACTGGGGCCGCAAGGGATTCGCGCCTTCGCGGTCTCGCCCGGCCCCTTGCCGACCCGTGCCGCGTCCGGTCTCAAGGGCTTTGATGTCCTGATGGCCGCCGCGCGGCAACGTGCACCGCTGGGCCGGCTGGCGGACATCGACGACGTGGGTGCGGTCGTCGCCATGCTCGCCACCCGCACCGGCGCCATGCTGACCGGGCAGACCATCTACATCGACGGAGGATTCCACATCATGGGCTGAGTATCTGTCCCAAGGATCGCCTGAGCGATGGGGTGCTTGCTGTCGCCGAGTGGCGAACCCGCCGGATTCGGGCGATGGACGGGGTGAAAAGCACTTCGCGTTCCGCTCGGCTCTGGACTATGCTTCGCGAGGCGGGTAGGTCCGGCATATCTGGAGGTTCTGTGATGACACCACTCGAAAAAGTCGACGCCTTGTATGACGAGCTCGTTGCCTGGTACGGCGAGGGACAAGACCGGGAGATTCGGGCCGCATCCAAATTGCTGATGATCGCTTTGCTCAAGCTCAAGGAGCATGGCGGATTTGGCTGGCAGGGCTTGCTTGAAGAGTATGTACTGATATTGAAAAACGATCCCGAGCGTTATCGGGAGATGCTCGAATCCAACCGGGGGGAAGGGAGAAGCGGGATGAACCCGTAGCCGGTAGAGGCGTCGATCGCGACAGCCGGACCTAGCAGCCTGTCGGACTTAGCCCCTAGGATAAGGGCATGAGTCAACAAAAAGGCTTTTTGTTGCTCCACAATCTAACGTAAGGTGATTTCCGCGAAAAATCCAACCCGTAGGAGCCCGCTTGCGGGCGACGGGTGGGGGCACAATGACGCGATTCCGGCAGGTCACGTCGCCCGCAAGCGGGCTCCTACGGAGCTTGATTCTTGATAGCGTCTTATTCGGAAATCGCCGAAAGTCCGACAGGCTGCTAGGGGCGGGTTTTTAACCTGCCTGACACCAAGGCCATGTCGCGATGTCGGGGACGAAGCGATAACAGCCTCCGCCCTGACGCGGCTTCGTCGCCGTACGCCAAGTCACGATCTGACCCATGGTTTCCGGACACGCTCGTTATGCCTGACACGTTGATCTGGACCGCCTTCTGGATCGGGATCCTGAGTGCCGTGTCACTGCCCATGGGGGCATTGGTGGCACGCTTCTGGACCCCGAGTGATCGCCGAGACCATGTTGCCCGAAGCCTACCTCAAGGGCGGCAATGTCGTGGGCTTATCGACCCTCGCGGGCTTCCTGATTGCGATTTTTTCCAAGACCTTGGAGCCGGTTGACGCGACCGGGCACCGCCCCCATGTCCGAACCGAGCCCGCCGCTGCGCAGTTGATCGTGAGTCGCCGGGACAACCCTATTCATCGAACAGTCACGCAGGCGTCATGGAACGTTAATCTGCGGTCCGTACCATCCTGCCTCGGGACGAGCCGGATCGTCATGGCGCAGAAGCGATTGACACACAAGCGGAGAGGTAACACATGTTGAAACAGCATCTCACATGGGGCGCGCTGCCTGGCATCCTGCTCATGGGCGTTGCCGCGATCAGTGCAACGCCCTTACCTGAAGACGGCGTGCGCCCCGCGGTGCAGGATTACGATTCCAGCATTCCGCAACCGAGCTTTCAGCGGGTTGCGACCTTTGCCAATTACCTCAATCTTGACCCGGCAGCGCGTGACGAGGAGACGGTGTCGGAGATCATGGCCGCGACGAAAGACGGCAGGCTGCTTGTCTACACTGACAGTCCCGGCGAGCGGATCGGTTTCGTCAATATCGCCGACCCCGCGAGTCCGCTGCCGGAAGGTACACTCGCCATGGGTGGTGAACCCACGTCGATCGATGTGCTGGGCAACGACTATGCGCTGGTCGCCGTCAATACCAGTGAGAATTTCATCAGCACCGGCGGCAAGCTGGTGGTCGTCGATATCAAGACCAGAACGGTGACCGGTGAAATCGACCTCGGCGGTCAGCCGGACTCGATCAAGATCAGCCCGGATCGCAACTATGTTGCGATCGCGATCGAAAACGAGCGTGATGAGGACGTGACCGTCGATGGGGTGGAGGGCGGACTGCCGCAGCCGCCGGCCGGGTACCTCGCCATCCTGGATATCAAGGGTATGAATCCCGTGAACTGGGTGCGGCGCGATGTCGATCTGCGTGGTCTCGCGGCTTACGGCGGCGACGACCCGGAACCCGAGTTTGTTGATGTCAATATCCGTAACCAGGCGTTGGTCTCGCTGCAAGAGAATAATCATCTGGTTGTCGTCGATCTGGTGAAAGGTGAGGTGACCAATCATTTCGATGCCGGTGCGGTCAGCTTGGACGGTATCGATCAGACCGAGGACGGTGTCATCGCGCTGACCGAGTCACTCGCCGATGTCCCGCGCGAACCGGATGCTGTCGCCTGGGTCCCTGCCGGCGGTTATCGCTTGGACATGATCGCGACCGCCAATGAAGGCGATCTGTTCGGCGGCAGCCGCGGCTTTACGCTGTTCGACCGCGCGGGTAAGGTGCTGTTCGATAGCGGGGCTTCGCTGGAGGCAATCGCTGTGCAGCACGGTCATTATCCGGAGGACCGCTCCGCGAATAAGGGCAACGAACCCGAAGCCATCGAGTACGGGCGTTTCGGCCGGGACGACTATCTGTTTGTCGGCTCCGAGCGCGGCAGCTTCGTTGCGGTGTATCGGCTGAAGGACGGGCGCCCAGCCTTCAAGCAACTGCTGCCCGCGCCCTTGGGTCCGGAAGGACTGCTCGCCGTTCCGTCGCGTAACTTGCTGATCGCCTCCGGCGAGAACGATGACCCAAGCTTCGGTGTCCGCTCCAGTCTCATGATTTATCAACTGAAAGCCGGTCAGCCGACCTATCCGCAGATTCTCTCCGACGATCCGTCCGGGTCCCCGATTCCCTGGTCTGCGCTGTCCGGAATGGTTGCTGTTCCCGGTGAGCGCGACAGGCTGCTGGCGGTCTGGGACTCGTATTACAGCGAGAGCATGATCTTTACGATCGATGTCTCAAGCAAGCCGGCCGTGATCACCGCGTCACTCAAGATCGAGGGTGGAAGCGGTGATTATGATCCGGAAGGCATCGCCGTGGCCCCGGACGGGAGCCTCTGGATCGCCAGCGAAGGGAACGCGAGCGACTCCCGGCCCAATCGGCTATTGCAAGTCGATTCGAGCACGGGGCAGGTCATGCAGGAAATCGGTTTGCCTGCTGACATCCTGGCCTGTCGCGGCGCGTCGGCCAGCCGGGGAACGCTCGGTTCCGGCTTCGAAGGCGTTTCCGTTCGGCCCGGCGCCGACGGCTACCGCCTCTTTGTCGCCCAGCAGCGCGGTTGGGACTACACCACACCGGAATGTGAGGCGCTTGACGACGATGCCGGCGGGTTGAACGCGCTCGGGCAGCCGAACCAGACCCGCATCTGGACTTACGACCCACTGGCGATGACCTGGAACCACATCGCCTGGGAATTGGCGCCGTTACCGGAGAATGCGGATTGGGTGGGCCTCTCGGAAATCACCCGCGCCCCCGATGGGTCCCATCTCCTGATCGAACGCGATAATCTTACGGGTGACTTCGCTGGCTTGAAGTCACTGGTCAAGGTGCCATTCACTGCCACCGTTGACCGGCTGGTCAGCAGCAGCGAGAAGTCGGTCTTTGATCTGATGCCCCGAATGAAAGCAAGCGCCGGCTGGATCACCGACAAGCCGGAGGGTGTTGCGGTCACCAGCGACGGCAGAGTCTTTGTCGTCACGGACAATGATGGCGTTGAGGATTGGTCGGGCGAGACCTGGTTCCTCGATCTGGGGCGCTATCGGCAGTTGTTTCGTTAGCGGCAGACGGTCCGCACAGCGCATCCGACGGTAACGCCGTGACCTGTAGGGTCCGCTGCGCGGACCGACGACCGTGCCGATCGCGCGGTGGCCGGGTTTATGATCAAGGCCCCGCCGTCCAGACTGCGGCGGGCAACGAACCATCGGTCAGGGGGTAACAAGCCTGTCATCAGGATCAGAGATAATCCAAGGCTGTGTGTCCGTTTCCGGACGCTCGGAAGCTCGCTTTCTGACTGGTTACGCGTCAACCGCATGCATACATCACTCGCGTCGTTCCCATCGCGCTCAACCTTCGGTGCGATCAAGACCATCGAACTGATCTGGTTCAACGCGGGAGGTGGTCACCGTGCAGCCGCGCAGGCGCTGGAGCGGGTGATTCGTGACCAGGAACGGCCGTGGAATGTCCGTAACGCTAACCTGATGCAGGTGATCGATCCAAAAGGGGTCTTTCGCCGCTTCACGGGCATGGAGCCGGAAGATCTTTACAACAAGCGCCTGGCCAGCGGATTCACGCTAGGGCTGACTCAGGAGCTCAAAGTGCTCCAGCACGCGATTCGCTGGGGTCATAGTGCTATGGTGAAACGGCTGACGGCGCATTGGCAATGCACTCGTCCGGATCTGGTCGTGTCACTGATTCCCAACTTCAATCGTGCCATGCACGACAGTCTGGCGCTGGCTCGGCCGGGTGCGCCCTTCGTGACCGTGCTGACCGACATGGCGGATTATCCGCCACACTTCTGGATCGAACCAGACCTTGCGCAGCATGTGGTTTGCGGCACTGATCACGCGGTCGCTCAGGCGCTGGAGGCCGGCTGCAAGCCGGGCTTTGTGCATCGCAGCAGCGGCATGATTCTGCGCCCGGATTTCTATGCGGCGGCGCCTGGTCAACGTGTCGCCGAGCGGGTGCGCGAGGGGCTGGACGCGCATACGCCGACCGGACTGGTGCTGTTCGGCGGTACGGGTTCGCGGGCGATGAAGGGGATTGCCGCGCGCTTGCCCGACGTTCCCCTGATTCTGATGTGCGGGCGCAACGCCGCTTTGGCCGATGCGTTGCGCGCGCTGCCGGCGCGGGCGCCCCGCGTGGTGGTGGGTTTCACGACCGAGGTGGCGCGGTGGATGGGGCTGGCTGACTTCTTCATCGGCAAGCCGGGGCCGGGTAGCCTGAGTGAGGCGGTGCAGTGTGGATTGCCGGTCATCGTGACCTTGAACCCCTGGACCATGCCGCAGGAACGCTGGAATACCGCGTGGGTGCGTGAACATGGTCTGGGTGTCGTACACCGCAGTTTCCTGAGCGTGCGGGCAGCGGTTGACGAGGTGATTCGCAACCTGCCGGAATACCAGGCGCGCGTCCGCCGCATCGACAATGGTGCACTGCACGAGATACCGCAGATTCTGGAGCGCATCCTCGATCAGGCGCGGACGCCGGTTGTCAATGTGCGCCAGGTTCCTGTCGCGGTATCGTCATCGGGCTATCCGCGCGATGTCATCAGGGCAGCGCGACGTGCACGGACCTAGCAAATAAATGACTTTCGTCAGGTGAGACTATGAACACTACGTTTGCCGCAATCGGCTGCGTTGTGCTGTCGGTGATGGCGCAATTCCTGATCAAGGCCGGTATGTCGAGTGTTGCGGTGACGACCGCGCTCGCGCAGCCTGCCGGTCTGCATACGGCCGTGGCTGTGATGCTGGACCCCAAAATCATCGGCGGGTTTACGCTCTATACGCTCGGGGCCGTCGCCTGGCTGAGCGTCCTGGCGCGCTGGGATGTCAGTAAAGCCTACCCGTTGGAGGGTCTGGGCTTCGCGCTGGCGTTGGTCGTCGGCTTCATGATCGGCGAACAGGTTACCTTGCTGCGCACGCTTGGCGTGGTACTGATCTGCGCCGGGGTGTTTGCGGTCAGTGCGAGCTGACGGTTCCTGAAAACCATCGCTGTACCCCTGTCTGCGCAAGTCAATCAGAACACACCCTCGGCGTCGTTGTCGTTGTCGTAATCGAGAGTGAGGAACCTGACGATGGCTCTCACGTACCGCATCGTTACGTAGTTCTTGTGTTGCGAGCATCAGCCGATCGACATCGGGCTGCTGATGCCTGAAGGGTATCGCTTCTCCGACTACGATTACGACAACGACAACGACAATATTCGTTGTTAGACTTATTTCTGGCTCGTTACTAACCTGGAGATCGACATTCAGATGGCATACGAACAACTCATCGGTGAACACACCTATGTCTTCGATGTGGACTATGGCGAAGAGCACGAGTGCGCGAGGATCATCGTGCGCTCCGCGGAGGGAGGTCCCGAGGGATTGTTTCTGGTGGACGCCGAGGGCGCGGCGGAACCAGCCGACGACATCGAGGGGTTTGGGCCCAACCCGGCAGCGTCCGACGGTCTGTGGCCGTTGCCGCCCGACGAGCTGATCGAGGATGCGCGGCGGATCGCCGCGGTCAAGGGAAGCGCCGACTAGGCCGCCTTTGAGGCGCGAGATTCCGCTGGGTCACCCGGTGCCGGCCGAGTACACCGTTGTCCGTTCGTCGGATGTCATAAAACGGTCATAAAATCGTCACAGCATTATGATGTCTCTGCTGCGACACTTAGGGCGCTTAAGATCGATTGCGGCCGGCTCGATGCGCGCCGCCATCCCTATTAACCCTATCAGGAGTCATGACATGCAGAAGGCATCCGTCATCAAAGCGGTATTGACCGCTGGTTGCGTCGCGCTGTTCGCCTTGTCCGCGCCGGTGAGCGCCGACGTCAAGCTCAACGGCTCGGGGGCGAGTTTCCCCTTTCCGATCTACTCGAAATGGTTCAAGGATTTCAGTAAAGAGCATAAGGATATCCGCGTCGACTATCAATCCAAGGGCAGCGGCGCCGGCATACAGGACCTGATCAACGGCACCGTGGACTTCGCCGCCTCGGATGCCGCCATGGAAGACGCCGAGATCGCCAAGGTCAAGCAGGGCGTCGTGCTGCTGCCGATGACCGCCGGTGAAATCGTGCTGATCTATAACCTGAAAGGCGTGAACGAGCTCAAGCTGTCGCGCGCCGCCTATGCCGGGATTTTCAGCGGCACCATCACCAAGTGGAACGACCCGGCCATCGCTGCCACCAATCCGGGTGTAGCCCTGCCGGATAAAGCGATCACGGTGGTGACCCGCTCCGACTCATCCGGCACCTCCTATGTGTTTTCCGGTCACCTGGCCGCCATCAGCGAAACGTTCGACAAGACGGTTGGCAAGAGCAAGCAGCCCAACTGGCCATCCTCCGGCAAGTTCGTCGCTGCTCCTAAGAATGATGGTGTCACCGCTCAGGTGCAGCAGAACGAGGGTGCCATCGGCTATGTCGAGTACGGCTACGCCAAGCTGACCGGCTGGAAGCAGGTTGCCCAACTCGAGAACAAGTCGGGCAATTTCGTCGCCGCGGGGCCGCAGACCGGCGCCGCCGCGCTGGCTGCCTCCGAGTTCTCCGGCACTACCCTGCCGAACAGTGACGTGCCCAACCTGATTGCCTGGAACTGGGACCCGGCGGGCGCCGATTCCTATCCGATCGTCTCCTATACCTGGATGCTTTTCTATAAGGATCAGGACGACGCCAAGGCCGCGGCGCTGCGCAAGCTGGTGAAATACGGCGTCGAGGAAGGTCAGAAGATCGCCGATTCCATGGGTTATATTCCGCTGCCTGAGAATGTGCAGCAGAAGGTCATGGAGGCTGCCGAGTTCATTCAGTAGCCGGTGCGGGACGCTCTTTCAGCCGTAGGGTGCGGTGAGGGACGAACCGCACCGCGGGCGGTTGATGCGGTTCGTTCCTCACCGCATCCTACGGACGTTTTAATTTCCGGCACGGCCGCCATGCCAAAGCGTGCGGATGTCGCCGCCCTCATTCCTTTCCATTTTGTCAACCTGACAGGGTGACCATGGCTAACTTATTTGCATCAGCAGGCTCGGCGAGCAGCGTCTCGGGGCCGCCATCCGGCAGCGATTATGCAGCCGACAGCATTTTCCGCGGCCTAGCCTGGATCAGTGCTGCCCTCATCATTGCTCTCACCGTCTACATCCTAGTGGAGATACTGCGCGAGGCGGGCCCCGCGATGCAGGCCCATGGCGTGGGCTTCATCACCGGAACCACCTGGAACGTCAATACGCAGCAATTCGGCGTGCTGCCCGAAATTTGGGGCACGCTCTACAGCTCGCTGCTCGCGCTGTTCCTGGGGGGCAGTTTCGGTATCGCGATCGCCATCTTCCTGACCCAGGACTTTCTCGATCACCGGGTGGCCACGGTCTTCCGCACCATCATCGAAATGCTGGCCGCTATTCCCTCTGTGGTATTCGGGCTCTGGGGTATTTTCGTGCTGATCCCGCTGCTCAAGCCCGGTGCGGAGTGGCTGCACGGTCAGTTCAGCTGGTTCCCGCTGTTCAGTACCGATCTGGCGGGGCCTGGCATGGCCCCGGCCGCCTTGGTATTGGCGATCATGATCCTGCCGACCGTGGCGGCGATCTCGGTCGATGCCTTCCGGCGCATTCCCTATAAGGTCAAAGAAGCGGCCTACGGGATGGGCACCACCCGCTGGGAGGCCATCCTCAAGGTCATGGTGCCGACTGCCTCATCCGGTCTGCTGGCCGCACTGGTGCTCGGCTTCGGCCGCGCGCTCGGCGAGACCATGGCGCTCGCCATGTTGATCGGTAACGCCAACCAGATCAGCCTGTCGCTGTTCTCCCCCGCCAACACCCTGGCCTCGCTGCTCGCCTCCACCTTCCCGGAAGCCGGCCAACTCGAAGTCCAGGCACTGATGTACGCCGCGCTGGTGCTGTTGGTGATCACCTTCATCGTGAATGTGCTCGGTCTGGCGGTGCAGCAGTATACGATTCGCAAGTTCGAGGGTAAGAAATGAGCGACTTCGATCTCACGAAAGCGGTCGAGACCGCGCGCCCCATGCCGCAACTGGCCCGTCAGGGCTTCGAGGTGCGGGCGCTGAAAAGCGGTCTGCTCACCGGGCTGACCTGGCTCGCCGCGTTGATTGCCGCGGTGCCGCTCGTTTCAGTGATGTACCTGCTGCTGGTCAAGGGCGGCAGCCGCCTGTTCGGGGCCGATTTCGTGGAGGTCCTGACCGGGCTGCCGCCGGCCGGCTTTGAACTGGGCGGCGGCATCGGCCCGGCGATCGTCGGCACCCTGGTGATGGTCGGCATCGCGTCGGTCATCAGCATCCCCATCGGCATCCTGGCGGCGATCTATCTCGGCGTGCTGGAGCCGCGCAGCTGGCTGGCCAACACTTCGCGCTTCCTCGCCAAGGTGTTGACCGGATTTCCCTCCATCATGGCGGGCGTGTTCGTCTACGCGGTTCTGGTCATCCACTGGGGCTATTCGGCCTGGGCCGGCGGGATCGCCCTGGCTGTGCTGATGCTGCGCACGGTCGTCCTGGCGGCCGAGGAGGCGATCGCTCAGGTCCCCCAGCGGATGAAGGACGCCGCCTACGGCATGGGTTGCACCCGCACCCAGGTGATCTGGAAGGTGGTGTTGCCCACCGGTTTGCCGGGCATTCTGACCGGGGTCCTGCTGGCGGTCGCCGGCGCGGCCGGGGAATCCGCCCCCTTGTTGTTCACGGCGCTATTCAGCAATTACTTCATCTCCGAGCTGTCCGAACCCACCGCGTCGCTCTCGATCCTGATTTACAACTTCTCCGGCATGCCGTTCCCGAACCAGATCGAACTGGCCTGGACGGCCTCGCTGGTGTTGGTGCTGATCGTGCTGATGTTCAACATCCTGGCACGCCTGATCGGTCAGCCCAAGGTCTGATTTCACCGCTTACAAGGTATTGCAACCATGAACGCAGCAGCAGAATCGACGTTCGTCGCTGACCCCTACGCCGCCGTTGGTGAGGTCGTCATCGATTGCCAGGTCGATAAGATTTTCTACGGGGACTTTCTCGCCGTGCGAGACAGTCTGGTGCCCGTCGAGAAGCATAAGATCACCGGGTTTATTGGCCCCTCGGGCTGTGGCAAGTCCACGGTGCTGCGCAGCCTGAATCGCATGAACGATCTGATTCAGGTGTTCCGCTTCGAGGGCCGCGTGATGTACCACGGACAGGATGTCTATGGGCCCAAGGTGGACCCGGTGCTGGTGCGCCGCTACATCGGCATGGTCTTTCAGCAGCCCAACCCCTTCTCCATGAGCATCTATGACAACGTCGCCTTCGGGCTGCGGCTCAACCGCTTCAAGGGCGACCTGGATGAGCGCGTGCAGAAGGCCCTGGAGCGCGCGGCCCTGTGGAACGAGGTCAAAGATAAGCTCAAGAACAGTGGTCTGTCGCTCTCCGGCGGCCAGCAGCAGCGCCTGTGCATCGCCCGCGCCATCGCCACCGAGCCGGACGTGCTGCTGATGGACGAGCCCTGCTCCGCGCTGGACCCGATCGCCACCCGGCAGGTGGAAGAACTGATGCTGGATCTGAAAAAGAACTACACCCTGGCCCTGGTGACGCACAACATGCAGCAGGCCACGCGGGTGGCCGACACCACCGCCTTCTTCTCGGTGGATATCTCCCATGGCGGACGGACCGGCTACCTGGTCGAAATGGGTCCCACCGCGCAGATCTTCCAAGCCCCCAGGGAACAACTCACCAAGGACTACATCTCCGGTCAGTTCAGTTGATCCAAGTTGCGCGAGGGGACGACGATGAAGGCTTCAAGACGATTCGCGGGGGCGGTGTTGGCGGTGCTGGCCGCCGTGGCGATTCCGGTGTGCGCGGAAACGCCCGCTGAACCGCCGGCGGCCCAGACCCCAGGACTCAAGCTCACCGGTGCCGGGGCGACCTTTCCCGCGCCGCTCTACCAGCGCTGGATCCTCGACTATCGAGAGGTGCGTCCGGATTTGACCTTCACCTATGACGCCAAGGGCAGCGGCGAGGGCGTGAAGCGCTTTCTGGCCGGCACCGTGGATTTCGGCGCAAGCGACGCCGCACTCTCGGATGCGGAGCTTCAGCAGGTCGATCCCCAGCGCGGCGCCCTGATGATTCCCATGACCGCCGGAATGGTGGTGCTCGCCTACAATATTCCGGGCGTGGCCGAGGGTCTGGTACTCAGTCGCGAGGTTTATGTCGACATCTTCGCCGGCCGCATTCGCCAGTGGAACGACCCCCGGATCAGCGCGGCCAATCCCGGCCTGACCCTGCCCGCGAAGGCGATCATCCCGGTCGTACGGCGTGACTCCAGCGGCACCACCTTCGCCATGACCAACCATCTGGCGCATGTCGATCCCGGGTGGTCGCAGCAGGGTCCCGGCGTCGGCAAGCTGGTGGATTGGCCGGGTGCCGCCATGACCGCCAGCGGCAACGCCGGGGTCGCTCAGCGCGTGAAGATCACCGACGGGTCCATCGGCTATATGGAATACGAGTTCGCTGAACGGTTGGGACTGCCCATCGCGATTCTGCACAATAAGGCCGGCCAGCCGATCATCCCCAGCCCGGCTGCCGGACAGGCCGCACTGGCTTCGGTGACCGAGATCCCGGCGGACTTGCGGGTTTTTGTCCCGGACCCCGACGGGCCGGACGCCTATCCGATCGTCAGCTATTCCTGGCTGCTCTTGAACGCGCGCTATGCGGACCCGGCCAAGGCCGCGGCACTCAAGGACGCCCTGGCATGGGGGCTGGATGAGGGTCAGTCGGTCGCCAAGGATATGGGGTATGTGCCCTTGCCCGCGGCCATGATCGCCAAGGCGAGCGAGGTGCTGGCACGGGTTGAATGATGTCATTTGCGAGGCGCTGGGTGCCTTCTGGGTGGCCGAGATCGAACAGGCCGCCTATGCACCCTTGCGGCCGCCTTTGAGTGCGCCCGTCCCGGATACGCGGTTTGGTTCGACGACGGCAAGAGCGGTGGGGTGCTCACCGCCAACGATGGCGAGCGGATCGCCTTCAACCGTCATCCTCGCATCGCTGGTATGAAGCTTCCAGTGTTTTGCATGTTGTTTCTTTTCGGTGCCGTCGCCATTGCCGCAGAAGACGAGGCGGCCTTGAAGGCGCAAATGCATAAGGATTGCGCCCCGCTGTTTGCGCCGGGCGGCGCCTGTGCCGACTTGGCCAAGGGGACCAGAAAGTGCACGCGGATGAATCTGGCCAAGGGTGGGGCGGCCTGTGCAGAGTTTGAGAAGGCGCATCCCGCCTTCTTCGACGCCGGCATGAACGACGAAATGATCAAGAAGTAGGTCGGCGCGGAACGGCAAGGCCGGTCGCGGTGAGGTCGGGCGAGGCTCCTGCGTTGCCCGACCTTTCTGTTTCTCATTCACCTCAAGGTCGGCAGGGCGGCTGGATCGGTGCCGATAGAGCCGATCGCCGCCTGCTTCATGAAGCCGTCGTGGCGGCGCTGCCGTCCGTACTGCCTCGCGTTGACACGGAAAATCGGGGACGTGCCACGATTACTCCGTCAAGCGTTTCAAGGACCGCCGGCCCCACGAACCTCGGCAAGATGTACTCTGCACGGATTTGGATGACGCTCGGTGCCGAAGCGTTGGTCAGGAACAGTAGGGAGCCGAAGTCGAGGTCATGCGTGAGCACGATCTGAAAGTATACCTACTTTCGCCCGGTGTCCCTGGGTCCTAGGTTGCGGTGGCGGAGACCCTGAGACCCTGCCCACCCGGACCGCCGCTCTCGCCCCGCAGGCCGGGGAACCGTCGGTGCCGATGCCTAACCCCAATCCCGTCAGTTCAGCCCAGGAGTTGCGTATGAGACCGTCTTTGCCTGTCTCTGTGCCTGGCCGTCGCCCTTCCTGCCCTGGTCGCCGACGGCATCCGCGAGGAGCGGGTGCACTTCAAGGCCGGTACTCCCAGGGTCACCGTCAAGGGCCATCTGATGCGAGCCGCGGTCCGGCGCGACGAGTCGGCCAACGATCGGGTTGATATCCACATCGGCAGCGACAACCCTGCGCAAGTGTGTGTGGTCGGACGGCATCAATCGATCGCATAGGCCTCCACGATCACGTACTGCGGGTCCTCGCTGCCCTGGTCATAGACGAAGATCAGCGGCTTGGCGGCGGTCGCGATGGCCTCATGCGCGGCGGCGCAGACGGCGCCGAGGCGCACCGAGCCGTCCGGCGCCCATTGCGCGTTGCGGCTGCGCGACATGCGCACGTCGGCGTACCAGTCATCCTTGTGCCCCGACTGAGCGCCGGTCCAGTGGTCATCCTTCGGGCGCGTGCCGCCCTGCCAGACGTCCACCGCGAGACCGACGCGGTAACCGTGCGACCAGACGTCCTTGAGCTCCTTCGGCGCCTTGTCGTCGCCGCAGACCTTGACCGGATTGGCGGTAGCCTTGGCGCCGGCCTTGGGGGCGATATCGATCAGCGCCCAATCGGTCTTGGCCTCCTTGATCACCCCCTTGTTCTGGGCGAGCTTGACGATGACCGGCTGGCCGGCCAGTTGCATGAGTCCGATTGCGTTGGTTTATTCAGTCCTTGTTGCTAAATCCACAACAGCGGAGATCACTGATGACCAAGAAGTTACTCACCCTGGCAATCGCTGCCGCCATGGCGGCTCCGGCAATCGTTTTTGCCGAAGCGATCCTATACGGCAGGCTCAATGTTTCGCTCGACTATATCGATGTCGATCAAAACGCCACGTTCTTCCGTCCTGGACGGCAAGTTGGCCCGACATTCAATATGGCGACGTTCACGGGCGCGGGGACTTACAACGCCGTGTCGAATCTGGGGACTTTCAGTCCCGTCTATTCGGCTATTGCCCCGAGCCTGGGCTCGCTGACGACAACAACCCTGAGTAACGAAGCGACGGCTGCCTACTACGAGGCAGCGACAGCCGCCCTGAATTCGGGCAAGACACAGGCCCAGGCGCAGGCCGCCGGTGTCACTGCCGCGAATCTGTACAGCACCACGCTTTCGACGAACCCCACGGTGCGCGCAGCCCAGATCGCGAACATCGAGAGTGCGCGAGAAGCTGCCTTCGCGACCGGCGGGGCCGCGGCTGGTTTTACCGC
>Ga0247840_10007271_pt1 | contig 15476 bp, 21 predicted proteins | sample LaCruzMarch2015__FD_192404 | JGI IMG/M metagenome (GOLD analysis project Ga0247840, IMG submission 192404) | Freshwater microbial communities from meromictic Lake La Cruz, Castile-La Mancha, Spain - LaCruzMarch2015_17m | ecosystem: Environmental > Aquatic > Freshwater > Lake | place: Spain...
GGGATAGCATTAAGATAGTTATTTATCAACTACTTTTCAGGTTACCCCCCAAGCTGCATTCTTCCTGTGATGGACATTATATCCGGCCCTTCTTTATCAACTCAATGATAGCGGTTTTCGTCATCCGCTGATCCACGTCAATTCCTTTGTCCATACATAATTTCAACAGGTCACTCTTCAACATTTCTTCCAATGCTTCATGCGCTTCTTCCTGCTTCGTCTCAACGCCCAAGGATGATTCACCGGTAACCGGCGCCCCGGCTTGATCTTTTTCCTCTTCCGGTTTCTGCACCGGCGCTTCAGCCTCCGCAGTGATCTCCTTTATCTCTTCAGTTGCCGCAACCGAAAGCGCCTCAACGGCCTCCGGTTCCGCAGGTTCAACCGCTTCCGCATGAACCACCGGCGCTTGCGTTTCTACCGCTTCTGCAACTCTCTCCTTCTCCTCTTCCACCGGAACATCTGCCGATACTTCACCCGCAACGGGCGCCTCGACTGCGTTGGTTTCACCTGCGTCTGCCGCCGGTTCCGCCTTCGCTTCTGCACGACCTGTTGCAGACTTTGCGGCTGCCTTTTCCTTTTCCGCAATGGCCCGAAGACTTTGCTCCATTCTTTCTATTTTCACGCGATACTCGGCAACAAGCTTAATCCCGGCTTCCGCAACCGCAGACACCTGTGCTGAATTTTCACCCAAAGCGACTTCCTTGCCGATCTCGTAGTATAATCGCTCAACTTTTTTTTCATATTCCCTGATCAGGGTTTTAAGCTTTCCCTGCTCGCCCGGCACAAGACCGGCCTTGATCGAAGTCGCTGCATCGTACATATCTACAAGCGCGGTCCCGCCGGCATTTAAAACCCTGGCTATCCCTCTGAGCAATACCGTTCGCGTTTCCATCGGTTCCATCACATCCTCCTGATTTTAGCCTACCATAAGCCCATCGATGATTTCTACAAGTTTGTTCAGCTCAGACAAGAGCTCACTCCTCCGGTGCTGCTCGCATTTTTCCATATCATCTTTGGGTAAAAGCGCATCGGAAGAAACATCCATACCCGCGACCATTTCGGCAAGCACAGGTGATGTTATTCCAACCATTTGTTCTACCACAAAGAGATTCTTGTCACTTGCCAAATTGCCTTTTTTAGCCCGATTAAAATGGGTAACCATGGCCTCTGGCGTCTTCTGTTCGGCAATTTCTATCAACAGCCGCCTTGGATATTTGTCATCCTGGCGGCACTCATCTTTTATGACCTCTGGCAAACGATTTAGCTTTATTGCTTCAGAAACAGTATTCTGTGCCTTGCCAATGGCCAAGGCGAGCTTTTCCTCGGTATAGCCGTACTGATCTATTATGCGGCCAAGGGCTTCGGCTTCTTCTATGGGTGTAAGGTTTTCGCGCTGCAGGTTCTCAATAATTGATATTTCCAAAGGGTTCCCCTGCGTAAAAATAGCGGGGATCTTCTCAAGTCCTGCCATTTTTGCCGCTCTTAAACGCCTTTTACCGGCCACCAAAATAATTCGATCGTTTTCATCTTTGCGGACCACCACGGGCTGGTAGAGATTTTTTTGCCTGATCGAATTGGCCAGCTCTTCCAAGGCCACCGGTTCATAACTTTTCTCCGGCTGTTCCGGATCGGGAAGAATCATGTTTGTGTCCAACTGGTAATAACTGCCCTCCTGGCAATCGTTTACATTGGCTGCCGGATGATCGTCCTGCTTTGGTCTGTCCTGGGCCAGCTTTGTTGTTTTTCCGGCCAATTTCTTTCTAATGTCTGTCATAGGCTTAAAAACTCGCTAACAAGTTGTTCATAATCCTGTGAGCCGACGCTATCAAGTTTAAAATCGAAAATCGGTTCCTGGGCCATTTGGGATTGATTCAAGGCTTCATTACGCCTGATATAGGTATTCAGAATTAAGTGTTTGTAAGACTCCAATTGCTGAAAGACCCAGTCGTTACTGATTTTGTTTCTGCTGTCATACTTGGTCAGTAGTATCCGAATAAAATCGGCATTGATAAAATCGCTGTTTTTTACATGTTCGATGGTTTCCATCAGATCGGCAAAGCCATCGAGGGCATATCGTCCCATCTCGCACGGTACAATGATAAAATTGGCGGCATATAAAGCGTTTATGGTCAACGTGCCGAGGGTAGGCCGACAGTCAATCACAACATATTCAAAATCAATGCTGTCAATGGCTTTTTTTAAAAAGGTCTCTCTGAATAGTTCCGGCGCCAATTGCTGCTCAATCTTGTCGAGTCGGATATGCGAGGGGACGATAAAAAGGTTCTCGGCTTTTGCCGCCAGGATAGTCTCTCCGATAGGCTTTTTTCGGGTCAGAACATCGCTGATTGAGGCGGTAAAACTCTCGGGCTCGATTCCGATACCAATGGTTGAATGGGCCTGTGGATCCATGTCAATCAACAAGGTTCTTTTTCCTTGCCTTGCCAGGCCTGCGGCAAAATTAATGGACGTCGTCGTTTTGCCTACGCCACCTTTCTGATTGATAATCGCGATAATATTTTTATTCATAATATTAATGTGTTGTCCTTAACCGTTCCTTTAAGGTGCTGTAGGCCTGCACCGTCTCCTGAAAATAAGCTGTAGCCTCTTTCTTCAATCCTTCGGAAGAAAATCGGTCCGGATGAAAAGCCACTTTTAAGAACTTATAGATGCGATCTATGCGAGAAGGATCGGTTTTATCGTCAAACCAGGGAAAATCACGGCGCTGCCGACTGTTGTGAACGTATTCCTCCTGTCCATCAGCGGATTGAAGCCTGATGATCGCCAGATCGTGGATATAATCGCGGATCTCGTTGATCTTGAGGACCAGTTCGTACAAGGAGACCGTCCCTTTTTTGATCTCGCCTTCCACCATCAGTGTTTCCTTTTCCAGCACCGCCGCGACGTGTGCGATATCCTGATCATCAACCTTGTCCAGTTCCCGCAAGCGGTTTCTCAATTCATGAACCAGAAAAACGAGGCATGTCGTCCTGTCTTCCTCGCCCAGACGTATTTTTTTCCGCAATGCACTGAGCTGCGCTTCTGTCTCGCTGCTCTCAAAGCTCTTCATTTTATTTCTTAAAATCAACTCACGCTCCGAGAGCTGATCCCGCTCTTCACGGATCTCCATCAAGACCCCTTCAAGTCTCTGAATCGTGAGGGCGAACGCCTCCTTTTCGGTAATCAATCCCTGCATAGAGCGCAGATAGCCTTCCGTAAAAACATATTTCGCGATCATCATTCCTGCCGCCAGGGAGGCCAAAATCGTCATGTAAATATGCGCCGTTGCCTTTAACTGACCGGGAAACATGGCCGGGTACCAGGCATGGACCAGCCAGCACAGCGCACTGAGAACCGCCGAGACATAAGCCAGCTTGTCGGTAAAAGACGATTTTAAAATACGGAATAACAGTTTCATACGCTTAAAGGATACACCTCGCCCTGTTAGCCCTCGGGATTAACTACCTTCGGTGCTTTTTTTGTAATGTCAACTATTTTACTCCACATCTGCGAAAAAAATCGCGCCGTGTAAAAATTGGCATTTTTGAAGATATTTTCATTACCGACATCAAACACTTCGATCCTTCCTTCCCGATACAATACAGAAACGCTGGCGCCATCGGGATGGATAAAGACGCCATCGGGACGGAGTTGGAAACGCACGGCCCGGACGGTAAGCCCCGTAGCGCCATCGATCATGGACATCGTCCTGTCTTCTCGCAGGAACAACCCCCATTTCCCGTCAGGCGACAGATCAAATGCGTATATCCCCTGCGTATTAAAGGGGATGAACTCTCTTTTTCCATAGGGTGAACGTAACATATGAAGTCCGTTGCCGGACATCCAAGCAGAGAGGTTGTTGTTGATCTTCCTTAAATCAACGACGCCCGTATTATCCAGACCCGTAACCTGTTTTCTGTTCTTCCAGTCATACAATGAAAGGTTGTCCGTCTGAAGAACATAGCGATCCTCCAGAAAAAAGACGCCTCTCGCTCCGGCGCTGTTCCTTGGAAAGGTTGTTACAGCCTGGTTTTCCGCAAGATCCCATACTTTGATATGGGCCATCCCGGTGAAAACAAGATAGCGCCCGCTCTGGTCGAAATCCATGTAGATGACCGGTTCTTCATGATCGATCCGGAAAGTCTGTTTCCCAGTTACAACATTGAATATTCGGACACTTCCCTTGCCATCCGGTGTCAGACCGCATCCGGCGACGCTCTCCCCCCCCGGCAAAAAGTGCACTTGCAAAACCTGGAATTCGGGACCGGCGTCAATCTCTATAACCGGTTTTTCATCGGGCAACTGCCATAACCTGATGCGTCCCTCTTCTCCCGTAGCCATGAGATTTTTCCCGGGGGTGAAATCTATGGCGCCTGTATGGCGCAACCCGGCCAGCACATGCGAGGGATTTTGAGCAATCGAAGGTATTTCGCCTGCATTTTTTTTGCTTATCGCTGTCTTCGCATACCCGGAGAAAGGATAGGCATAGGGCAGATCCGGGCTTGCGGCCACATAGACCACAGCAATCAGGATAACGATAAACAATATGTATTTAGCAATCGCATTCATTTGATATCAGATCTTATTTTTCAATCCCAATGTCCTAAGAAAATCACCACAAGCCATATCACAAACAATGTCTGCTGCGTATGGATCATACGAAGCAGTTTTTGCTCCCCTGGCAACATCCGGTAGTGCATCACAATTCCTTCCACAGTCAAAAAGACCGTGATGATATAAGTCAAAATCAGAAAGACACCTGACTCCTCTGAATAGTGGCAATGGATGATCATCGCGACAAAAGCGACCAGGTTCATCCAGATGTGCGCTTTCAGGTACTTCCTGAAAAATGCCACCACCGGTTTTGGTAAAGGTTTAAATTCCCGTGCAATTAACCGGGCCGGATAGTAGGCATTGGCCACCAGGAAAAGGATTGCCGCAACATATGCGAAAAAAGAGCTTACCTCTTCCCTGTTGCGGCTTTGATCCCAAAAGAGGATAACGACCGCAAGCCCAATGATATATGGAATAAAATGTTTTTTCTCTATCATGATTCAGCCATTTCTACATAACGTCCATAAGTAGCCTGAATGCCAGCAAAAGCAGGCACACGGCAATAATTTTCTTTATGATGTAGGGTTGCGTCTTAAGAGAGAGCCGCGCCCCAAAACTGGCGCCAATAATCGTACCGATCCCCAGGAGAACCGAATAATCCAGATCGACGTAGCCGAGACCGACAAAAACGATGCTTCCGAGAAAGCTCGTGATCGCCAGAATGCAATGCGACGTAGCCGTTGCTATATGCACCGGTATCCCCAGTGCGGAATACATGAAGGGTACATGAATAATACCGCCTCCGATCCCGAACAGTCCAGAAAACAGGCCGATCAAAGTGCTGGCGGAAAAACCCACAGACATGTCCGGGGCATAAGAGAACACCTCGCCTGTTGCATCCTTGAGATATCTCATTTGCGGCGCCTGGGCGGCTTTGGTCCGGACTACGGAAAATTCCTTTCCCGAAAACAGGTAATAGGACAAGATGGCAAGTATCGCGCTGAAAATAAGGGAAAAAGTGGTGACACTGAAAAGCTGCGACAGCAATGCTCCGATAAAGACACCGGGGCTTGCGGCTACAGCATACTTGATGGCGATTTCATAATCGATCCGCTTCTGGGCCAAATAGGAAAAGGTGCCGGATATCGCGTTCATCATGACGACTGTCATTGATGTGCCAATGGCATGCTGGGGTGAAAACCCGTAAAAAATAATGAGCACCGGCACGTGGATGAAACCGCCTCCAGCACCGATCAGGGTACCGATCACTCCGATCAGGACACCGGTATTAAATACGATGATCGCCCCCAGGAGGCCCAGCGTAACATGGGTCGGCATAACGGATTGCTGCCCCATTGCGCTCCCTGCCATCAGAAGCATCATCAACACGAATAATGCCGTTAGAATCTTTTTCTTCAATGGGTTGTCCATAACCGTTCTTTCGCGATTCTGCATATTCTTCATTTTACGTCGGGGACCCTTTTGGCCGATTTTTCCGATTCGAACGCCTGTACCGGATCGAACCTCATCACAAATCCGAAGATGATGCCCGGAAACATCCTTAACCGCGAATTGTAGAAATTGGATACCGTGTTATACCGAATCCTCGCAGTGGCTATCCTCGTTTCCGTATTCGACAGTTCCATCATGAGGTTCTGATAGGTTGCAGACGCTTTAAGATCAGGATAGTTCTCGGCTACGGCCTGAAATTTGGAAAGGGCGCTCTGCAAGCTCAATTGAGACGGCGTCACCTCTGGGATGCTTTTCAGGGAACTCAAAGCGCTCCTCACATCGGCCGCATGTTGAAAGATCTTGTTTTCAAAGGCCATATAATCATTGACGGCCTTCACGAGGTTCGGGATCAGATCGTTTCTGCGTTGTAACTCCGCTTCGATCTGCGTTATTTCAAGACGCGTCTTGTAGTACTCCACCGTAAAAAAGTTGTAATAATAAACGCAAGCCGACAAGAGGGCCATGGTCAGGGCCGTAATCGCAATCCTCATCGCGACTGACTGACGGCCCCATACCTTGTCCTTGATGCGTGCCAAATAGTCCATCCACTTCACCTGAATCGCGGAAGGTGCTTCGGCAATCAGATCCAACTCTCTGGCATACAATTTTTTGAGTAATTCTTTATTCATCTTTTCATTTTTCCTTGCCCATCATCAGTACCGGGGGACACCTTGCCGTAAGGTGTCCCCCCGCACCATCGACCATATTACTTTACGATAATATAGAGGGGATTTCCCGAACGCATAATGTCGAGGAGACATCCCTTCTTGATCTTCACCTTCGTCGTCAGTTCGATGAATGAATTCATATCGGTTACCTTCGAATTGTTCACCCCCGTGATGATGTCGCCTGCTTTGACGCCGGCAGCCGCAAGCACACCCTCCACTTCGACGACAGAAACACCCGCCTTTTCAGGAGGCAAAGCATTCATATCCGCGCCCAGCCAGGCAAACGACTTCGGTTGTTTGACCGGGGTTGTTCCCGCCATGGCCTGTGCGGCTCCACCTGACGGCATTTTTACCTTGACCGTTTTTCTGACACCAAACCGTAAAATAACCAGGTCGATCGCGGGCCCGCCTTTTGCCTCAAGAATCTTCGCAAAGCTGGCACTGTCCTGAATCTTCCTGCCGTCCACCCTGAGAATGACATCGCCCCTCTGCAAGCCTGCGGCATCAGCGGGCGTACCCGGTATCAGGCTGATGACGAAAACGCCACCGGCACGCATCATGTTGTTCTGATTCGCGATCACATCATCGACATCCGAAACGGTCATCCCCAGAGAAATGTTGTTGGGCCCTGCGACCGGACACCACGGTCCGGGGTTCCTTCGCAAACCCGCCGCGCCTGGATACGGTACCTGGCCCCTGCCCTGCCCCGGTCCAAGATACCTTCGCTGACCCCAAACCTGGTTCGTCCCCTGCCCCGGAGGAGCGGGGAGAACCGAACCGAACCTCATATTGTTCGGATCAAAGCCCGCGGTAAGAAACTGCGGATGACAGTCGGTGCATGTCCCCCGGTAGTTGTGCGGCGGAATAAGGGTCTGTCCGTCGGGAAACCGGTAGGCATTGCCGATCTGCTTGCCTGTTTTACCCCATGCGGCAAGCTGCCCCTTGGCGATCGGAGGCGGTTCGTTCTGGAAATCGATGACACCGCCAAGAAGATCCAGGGACCTGTTGATCGGAACCGCAAAGCTGATCCCGGCAAATGTCCCGCTCGTCGAATAAATGGCCGTGTTGATCCCGATCACATCGCCTTTCGAGTTGAGCAGGGGTCCGCCGCTGCTCCCCTTGTTGATGGATGAATCGGTCTGGATCAGGTTCTCATAAACCATTCCACCAACATTGAGGGTTCTGTTCCGGCTGCTGATAATGCCCGATGTAACGGACTGCTCAAAGCCGAAAGGGCTGCCTATTGAAATGACAACATCGCCCGTTCGGGTCGCATTGGAATCCCCCAGACTTGCGTGGGCGAATGGCCCGTCTCCGAGAATCCGCAAAAGGACCAGATCAGACGTCTTGTCCGCCTTGACGATCCGGAGGGGGTATTCAATCGCTCCCGCCGGGCCATATACCGTGGCCTTCAGGGATGAGGCCCCTTCTACTACATGGAGGCTGCTCAGGGTGTACCCCCGGGGGTCGATGATCACACCGGAACCGATCCGGGCGTAATTGGCGACAGGATCTCCCGGATTGGCATTTTGACCCTGAACGACGGCGTCAATACTGATGACCGCCGGTCTGGTATCGTCAATAATGCCATGGTAGGAGGTTTGAAGCGCTTTGGCGGCGCCAGGCACGGCGGTGTTCAAGGCCGTCTGATCGCCGTATTTACTCGCGCCGGCCAAGGTGCGTCCCTTAAAAAACCGTCCGACACCCCCTCCTCTTTGCTGCGCCTCATAAATAGCCCAGCCGAGGGTAAATATGACCATGACCACAAGCGCCAATATCCACGGCTTGAAGTTACTCGGACACCGCGGCACAGGTGTTGAGGCGGCTTTTCCTATATCATCAGCATTTTTTTCCGTTCCCATAATAAACCGCTCCTACTCGTCTTTTTTCTTGGTTGTCGGTTCAGTTGACTCTGCCTTCCTGTTTCCCTGCATGAGATTTGCTTTCAGTCCTGTGTTCTTCAGGCCGGCCAGCAGGGCGATGATCCCGACGAACAGGAGCACCAGAGGAAATATTGCGATGATGACGTCCACCGTGTACCACCAGTAGTTAACCAGTCCCCAGATCCCCAAACAGATGGCCACCAGAGCGAAAACGATATTTGCCATAACAAACTCTCCTTCTTTATTTATTTTTCAAAAACTGTTTCTGATTGCTATTTGCCGCTACGTCTCTCTTCGATATCAATGGCTTTCTTGAAATACTTCACCGCTTCATCCCGCATCCCTTTAGATTCATAAGCAAAACCGAGACTCTGATAAGCCCTGACATAATCCGGACTGAAGGAAATCGCCTTCTGATAGGCATCAATGGCTTGGTCATGCTCGGTTCGGGCATCAAATATGAGGCCCGTCTTGTAATACGCCTCTGCATAGCCGGGGTTGAGTTCCACGGCTTTTTGGAGGGCATCCATCGCTTCCTGGTTTTCATCAAGCGCAAAATGGGCGGAACCCAATAGATAAAAGGCCTGCGCAATATTATTGTCCAGCACCACCACCTTTTTTAACACATCCCTGGCTTCGCTAAACTGGCCGATGTTAACATACACCTTGCCCAACTTAAAAAGCGCATTGGCGTTGTTCGGCTCGGCTGCAAGCATTTTCTTATAGACTTCCGCCGCCCCTTTATAGTCTCCTTTTTGTTCCAGTTCTTTGCTGATTTCGAGGAATACATCCTTTGATTCCTCCGGATCCAGGGTTAACAGACTGTTATATTTGTCAACCGCCCGGTCCAGGAATTTTTTTAAGTTTATGGCAAATACCTTGCCATAATACTTAAACTCTGTTGTGTTGATACCTTCCATTGTGTCCCTCCATGTAATCATTCGTATCCATGTTTCTTTTACGCCTGAACACGCGTCATTGCTCAATAATTCCCGAACACCGTCTTTTTGACGGGGAAGCAGTTAACGGATATCCCGCCGACTTTCTCAATCTTTCCGATGACAGCCTTCTTCACATTTTCCCTGATCGTATGGGTTTCCAGGATCGATTTCTTCCCGGAAACGTCAATAACCAAATCGATCCAGCTCTTCTGCCCCATGCGCCTGGCCTGGATAGACCTGACCCCTTCAACCCCTTCTACTGCAAGACTCGTCTTCTTGACATGATTAATGATCTCTTTGTCGGGAGAAGAATCGATCAGGCCATGAATGCCCTGCAGAAACATCTCCATGCTCATGTGGTAGATTAAGAGCGCGACAAAAGCTGCCGCAATGGCATCAGCATAAATAAAACCCAGCTTGGTCCCGATCAGACCTGCAAGCACAGCCGCCGCCGAAAAACTGTCGGCCCGGCTTTCGTAAGCGTCCGCCATGATCGCCGGGCTTCCGATTTGGGTACCGGCACAAATGTTTGACCGGTAGAGCATATAACTGTAAAACAAACACGCCAGCGTGGCAAGCAAAGCTGCATTCATCGGCGTCTCATGGATGCCGTGCACCACCGCCAGCACGTCATCCACGATAATCAGGGAGGCGCCGATAAACAGAAAGGTGGCGGCAAGAAGGGTGCTGATGTATTCCACCTTGCCGTAGCCGTAGGGGTGACTCTCGTCATGGGGCTTTCCTGCGATCATAAGCGAGAGGAGGATAAAAGCTGAAGCAAAGGCATCGGCAATGGAATGCACGCCGTCGGCCACCAGACCTTTGCTGCCGGTCAGCAGTCCCACGGAAATTTTGAAGATGGCCGCAAGGATATTCCCGATGAGGCTCATCCGGGGAGATAATTTCCCACATCTTTCGCATTCAGCGTATTTCATCGTCAAACCATTCTCCGAAACATCAATTTCCCTGAACCCTCAGTTTGCTTTTAATAACAAATTATTCAGAGACGCATAATCCAGAGGTCCCTGAAGGAAAGGCTGTTCCCTGAACCCGAACACTATCGCCAGAATCCTGTGCGGAAACAGGTGGCACGTCACGTTATAGTTGTACGTCCAGTTGTTAAAATTCAACCTCTCTGTGATAACCTGATACCCAGTCTGCTGCATCGTCTCCATCAACAACACATAGGGCCCCTTGGATTTCAGACCCGGATACTTTTCTATCAACAGATCAAGCTCGTGGACCAACTTCATGATCTCCATCGACTCGCCCTTTACGATTTGCGCCCGTGTGCCGTGTGCCTTGGTCAGTCTGTGGAGCTCAATCAGGCGGTCCTGAAGTTTTCCTTCCATGTTCGCATACAGCGCGACGGCGCTCCGGCATCCGGAAACAACATCCTCTCTCCGCTGCATTTCGACAAGCAACCTGCCGTGCGCAACTTCGAGAAAGTGTTCCATGTCCACCAGCTCGTTGTATGTTCGCAATCCATATAAAAAAGAGCTTATCAAGTAAAACCCGACAAAGGCAACCGTGACAACCTTTCCCCAGGAGATTCGCTTATTCATCTTTTTTACCGACCACCAGCACTCAGCACCCAGCGCTCAGCACTTTCCCTCCTACGGCACATACGGTTCGATGGAAACGGAAACATTGGCGATATAATTCAATGCCTTTATAATGCTTTCCTTTACCTGAAGGCCGATCAGATATCCTTCACTGGCAGACTTGTCATGATCTACCTTAATGGTGATATCAATCCAGCGATCCCGCCCCAACTGCCGAACACCGACATTGCCAACCTTTCGGACTCCTGGCACAATCTGGGCAATCGATTCTATTTCCTCCTTGACTCCAACCGCTTGCGCAGAACCGTCCAGCACACCATTGAGACCCTCTTTAAGCATCCCGATACTTAACCACATCAGGTCCAGCGTTTCGAAAACAGCGACGAGCGGGTCCAGAAACATGAGGCCCATATTGGCCCCGATGACGGCCAGAACGACAAAAACCGAAGTCATCGCATCCGAACGATGATGTCTCGCTGCCGCCAGAATGGATGGATGGTTCTGTCTGGTTCCAACACAAAACAGATACTTGTAAAGCTTATAGTTCGCAATAACGGATATGCACCCCGCACAGAGGGCAATGAGTTCCTGAACCTCAAGCTTACCCTGCCAGACCGCCCATACATCCCTGACGGAGTTGAAAAAAAGAAACAGGGCTCCAACAAAAATGGCAACCCCGATAAAGAGCATCGCCACGAATTCTATTTTGCCATGTCCGTAAGGGTGCGTCCCGTCCGCGGGCCTTTCGGAAACCTTGATGCCGACAAACACCGCCAAGGTGGTTATAAAGTCCTTGAAGGAGTAAAGGGCGCTGCCCATGATGGCCTTGCTGCCGCTCACATACCCAATAAAGACCAGAAAAACTGCCATCAGGAAATTAATAAGGGCGGCAACCAGCGGCGCATTCTGCCCACAACGGTCACAATCTTCGTTATCTGGAGATCTTACAGCACTACATGGCATAATGTGCATGTCCCCCTGTTCCGGTGAGGCGGCGGAGTACCCCGGCGTATATTCGGCGCTACCTTTGTCAGGTTGTCACCTGCGTCTTTCAGCAGTTCAGCAGGATTCAGGGCGTTCGGGGAATTCAGGGCAGTCTTGGGCCTGGTGGCATTGGTGGAAATGACATGGCATTTGTCACAGGGCCCGTAGTAGGCATGGGGGCTTCTGTCGGTAGCCAAGATCATCGGCGCCGATTCCATCTGCGCCATCCCCAATACCTCGGTACTGAAAACCATGATCTCCTTATTTTTGCCGCCGCTGAAAACGGATATGTTTGCCCGATTCGACTGGGCCACATCTTTGGTCGCCTGCTGAAACGACTTCAGATCCGCTACCTTCCTGCCGTTTATCGCCGTGATAACATCGCCTGCGAAGAGCCCGGCTGCCGCCGCGAGCAACGTCACTTCATCAAGCAAAACCCCCACCACGCTCAGCGGGATCGAATTTGCTTTGGCAATGGCCGGCGTTAAAGGGATGACCTCACCCCCGATCCAGTGCCCTTCTATGAGCTGCTTGTCCGGTACCGCAATAGGCTGCTGCACGGGGGCATTCTGATTGGGCTGGGCCGGAAGAATACTATCCGGATTCCCCCGCTGTGCACCAGCCTGATTCGGCGTCAGAAACTGATTCTTCGGGTTGGGCTGGTCAAACTGGTTCTGCTGCTGGACAACAGCCCCGGCAACCTGCTGGTTGGGCTCGTTAATCAGCTCCTGCTCACGACCTGCCTGCCCCTCCACAAGCGGAGCATTGGGAGCTACCGCAGCATTGGGATCGGGCGGAGGCAAAACATTCTGCTCCGTTTCCACTTCCGTTTTTGTTAAAGGCGCCATTCCGGAAAGCGGATTGCCGCCTTTCAAATAAACGAAATAGACAAACGCGAATGCGCATATCAGAACGACAACAACTATGGGGTGGCCAAGCAGCCTCAGGCGATCCAGCATCGTTAAGCTATTGCCTCCGACGGCGATAAAATGCTGTCCAGACCATCGAATACTTTATTTTCGAATTTTTCCGTAAGCTCCGGCTTTGTCCTGTTGAGCACCTCATAAACCACGGCGCCGATAAAGACGACCACAAATACTCCTATCAGAACCTTTGACATACCTTGCCTCCTTCGTAAATGTGAAATAGATTCAGACAGTCTTCCCCTTGCAGCCACACTTCGTCATTTTCTTTTTTTCTTCAAAAGACTCTAAATATCTGTCTATCTTCTCCGCCTGGGCAATCAGTTCCACCAACTTGTCATCCCTCTTCAGGTCTGCAAGACCCTCTTTTTTCATCTGGACCGTTCTCCGACCGATCAGGCTTAAGGATTGAATTTTCTTCTTGTTGAGATCGTGGATATCATAAGTCAACACAAGCCCTTTGGCTTGTTTTTTTGCAGAATCCACCACAATTGTCAAGGCATCGACAAAATAATCCCCCAGGTGCTGCATCTTGTACCTCATATCATCGCTCATACAGGCCTCCTCTTAACCTTTCCCTGGTGATGGTTTCTCTGCATTTGACAACTCATTTGTCTTTTTTTCTTTTCATTAGATATACGATTCCAATCGTTATCGCCGACGAAACCACCATACTGACGATAATGATGAGGGTAAGCTCCAGATGAAACGGATTCCCGAAAATTATTTTAATCGGCACCGGCGTCCGGTTCTGGTCCAGAAAAACACCCATCAAAAAGATGGATATCATCATGACAATGTAGCTTGATTTAAACTTCATAACGCTTGCGCCTGAGATTGCATATTATTTGCGTCTATTGAAAAGTCCCAATACACTGCCTGTTTCCCTTGCGCTTTCCACCAGTCCCCTCGCACCACCCGTATCCTTGGCGCCTTTTAAAAATCCCAGGGCGGCGCAGGTCAAACCGAATGCCTTGAACGTCAAAATGGCAGGAATGGCAATTTCAGCAACCGCTGCCACAGCCAAAGCCCCTACACCCAGGGTAAGCCCCACGCCCAGCCCCGTGGCGGTTGTGCCCGCCAGGACGGCAACCTTCTGCGCGGCATTGTGCAACGCATTCTCTTTTTTTTCACATACATTGCAATTTGTAATCATGCTCTCACCTCTTCTCCGGTAGAAACGATGCTTCGTAATATCTTACCCGCCCTTATTTCAAATCCTTGGCGCCATAAAGGAATCCCACCGCGCCGCCTGTCAAACCGAGCGCCTTGAACGTCAAAATGGCAGGAATGGCGACTTCAGCAAAGGCTGCCAGTAAAAGCGCTCCTATCCCCAGGCTAACCCCCACACCCAACCCCGCGGCCGTTTTACCTGCCAGCATGGCAGCCTTGTAGATTACATCTCCGCCTTTTCCATCATTGTCGTAAGCCATATTCACCTCGTCTTTTTGATAAAATCACAGCCTGGCAACAACCTTCCCTGCCGCAACCGGTGCCGTAATATGGATGGCAACCGCTCCCGTTTCACTCCGGTTTGACCACCGCTCCATCGTGCAGTTGCTGCAACAATGCCTGCTTGGACAGCGGCACCTTGTCCCCATACTCAATCAATTTCTTTTCGAAATAGGGCAATTGGCCTGTCTCCTTCAGACAAATCCCGATCAAGAGATCGCTCAGGTCGGAGATCTCTTTCAGGTAGAAGAAAGCCCCACCCGTTTCGTTCGCCATCCAGCGGAAGTTGCCTTCCGTCTCGGATATGCTGTTACATAAAATAGGATAGATCTTTACCCCTTTGGTCTTGAGCGCATTCACCTCTTCCCGGTAATCGCGCATTTTTGTGCAGTTTTTAAGACCATCCAGCACCCCGTGGGGTGGCTTGTCACCAATCAAAATAATCGTTTTGGGGGCCATTTTGTCCCAGGTAAACCCTACCGCCTCGTGCAGAGCGCATTCCACCGCTTCCGGTCCGCCGCCACCTTCTCCGATGTGCAATTCCGGTGACTGCATAAAGCCGATGATCTCTTTTCTGTCGAACGTCAGCGGCAGGATCCTGGTCAAATAATATTCATCTTCCCCTTCATCACCGTGATCCTTGAAAGCGACACAACCCATTCTGATCTTTGGCGAATATTCGAGGACATTTCCCATGATCCGGATGATATTCTGTTTTACCTCATCGATGTAGGGGTCCATACTGCCGGTCGTGTCAATCATGAATACGACATCGAGGGATGAATCGACGTAGAAATGACCTTTTTTCAGAAGCTTCTCTTTTTCAGCTATCTTTTTGAGAAGCTTCTCTTTTCTGTCTGTCAACGCTTCATCACTCATCGATTGTAAAGCCCCTTCTGTTACTTCAAAGCCACCGCACCGACCGTAACCCTATGCAAAAACAGTCTACGTTTGCCCTGAATTAATTTTTTTTGTCCTTAGCACCCCCCCCCCCCCC
>Ga0247840_10007274_pt1 | contig 15473 bp, 11 predicted proteins | sample LaCruzMarch2015__FD_192404 | JGI IMG/M metagenome (GOLD analysis project Ga0247840, IMG submission 192404) | Freshwater microbial communities from meromictic Lake La Cruz, Castile-La Mancha, Spain - LaCruzMarch2015_17m | ecosystem: Environmental > Aquatic > Freshwater > Lake | place: Spain...
CATCAGCGACCTGGTGTACACCGAGAACATCGGCGCCTACACGTGGGCCTCCTCGACCAGCTTCAACGGTTTCCCGCCCGCCAAGGTCATCCACATGAATCAGTAGCTTCGCCAAAAAAGTCCTTCATCATTCCGGATCCCTCGCGCATAATCTGAAGCGACATGCGCACTCCCTTATTTGATTCCCACGTTGCCGCCGGCGGGCGGATGGTTGACTTTGCCGGCTGGGAGATGCCTGTCCAGTATTCCGGGATTCTTGCCGAGCACAAAGCGGTCCGGGAAGCGGTCGGGATTTTCGACATCTCGCACATGGGCGAGTTTTTTGTCAGCGGCCCGGGAAGCGCGGCCTGGCTGGATTCCCTGCTCACCAACAACGTCGCCTCCCTCCCGGACGGCACGGCCCAATACTCGCTCCTGCTCAACGAGCGCGGAGGGGTCATCGACGACCTGATCGTTTACCGGCTCGGCGCGGAAAAATTCCTGCTCATTGTCAACGCTTCGATGATCGAAGAGGACGCGGCATGGATGAATGACCGTCTTGCCGGGGGAGTCACGTTCGAGAACGCGAGCGCGGGCTTTGCGGCCCTTGCGATCCAGGGGCCTTTGGCGGGGGGCGTCTTCGAGAGGCTGTTCGGACGGGAAATGCCTGCGGAACGGAACCGGATTCTCCAGATCGGCAGCGATTTCGTGGTGACGACCGGATACACCGGCGAGTCGGGGTTCGAGTGGCTCATGCCTGCGGGCGAGGCCTCCTCCGCCTGGCGGCGCGCGCTCGACGCCGGCGCGAAACCCTGCGGGCTTGGCGCGCGCGACACGCTCCGCCTCGAAATGTGCTACCCGCTCAACGGCTCGGATCTTTCGCCCAACCACACGCCGCTCGAGGCGGGGCTCGGGTATTTTGTCGATCTCAACAAACCGGACTTCATCGGAAAAGCGGCCCTGGCGTCCCAGAAAGCGGACGGGGTTCCGAGCCGGCTCTGCGCGCTCCGCGTCACGGAAAAAGCGCCTCCGATCCGCCCGCATTATCCGGTCTGGATCGACGGCGAGCCGGTGACCGAGACGACCAGCGGGGCCTTGTCGCCATCGCTCGGCGACGGGATCGCCCTCGCCTACCTCCCGGCCGGATACTCGAAGCCGGGGCAGGAAGTTGAGATTGAAGTGCGCGGGCGGAGATTCCGCGCTTGCGTTCGCAAAAAACCCCTTTACCAAAAAGAAGCATGAATGTTCCTGAAACCCTCCGCTACGCCGAAAGCCACGAATGGATCCTCGTCGAGGGCGACACGGGCACCGTCGGCATCACCGACCACGCCCAGGCCGAACTCACTGACATCGTCTTTGCCGAACCCCCTCCGGTCGGAAGAAAGCTCGCGGCCGGCGAAGTCGCGGCCGTGGTGGAATCCGTCAAGGCCGCCAGCGATATTTACAGCCCGGTCTCCGGGGAGGTGATCGCGCGCAACGCGGACGTGGAAGCGGACCCCGCACTGCTCAACACCGATCCCTTCGGCGCGGGGTGGATTTATAAAATCCGCCTCTCGAACCCTGGCGAAGTCGCCGCACTCAAAGACCCCGCCGCCTACAGCGCGCAGATCGGGGCATGAGCGCATTTGCCTCCCGCCATATCGGGTCCTCCGGGACAGAAATCGACGCCATGCTCAGCGTTGTCGGCGCAGCTTCTCTCGACGCCCTCATCGCAGAAACCGTCCCGGCGGGCATCCGGCTCGGACGGGAGCTCACGCTGCCCACCGCGCGTTCGGAAGAGGAGACTCTCTCCGATTTGCGTGCTCTGATGGATCGCAACGTCGTGGCCCAGACGCACATCGGAGCGGGCTACCACGGAACTTACACGCCTGCGGTCATCCGTAGAAATATTTTGGAAAATCCCGGCTGGTATACCGCCTACACGCCATATCAGGCCGAGATCGCGCAGGGGCGATTGGAGGCGCTGCTGAATTTCCAGACGATGGTCTGCGACCTCACGGGCATGCAGATTTCCAATGCGTCGCTGCTCGACGAGTCCACCGCCGCGGCCGAGGCCATGGCGCTTTGCCACGACATCAAGGGCGGAGACGCGTTTTTCGTGGCCGACCATTGCCACCCCCAAACGATCGCCATCCTGCACACACGCGCGGAACCGCTCGGCATCAGGATTCTCAGCGGCCCCGCGGAGTCGGGCCCGGAAGAGCCGGTATTCGGCGCGCTGTTCCAATACCCCGCGACCGACGGCACGATCGACGATCTCGGAAGTTTGATTTCCCGCACCCACGAGTCCGGCGCCCTCGCGGTCGTCGCCGCCGACCTGCTGGCGCTGACGATCATCACGCCGCCGGGAGAGTTGGGCGCGGACATCGTTGTCGGCTCGGCCCAGCGCTTCGGGGTTCCGATGGGATTCGGCGGCCCGCACGCCGCGTTTCTGGCCACGCGCGACGAGCACAAGCGCCGGATGCCGGGCCGGCTGGTCGGCGTCTCGAAGGATGCCGCCGGCAATCCCGCCCTGCGCCTCACGCTCCAGACGCGCGAGCAACATATCCGCCGCGAAAAAGCCACCAGCAACATCTGCACCGCCCAGGTTCTTCTCGCGGTCATGGCCTCGATGTATGCGGTCTATCACGGGCCGGAGGGGCTGCGCGCGATCGCGGAGCGCGTCCACCGCGTCGCCCTCCGCCTGGCCGGGTCGCTCGGGCACCTTGGCTACGCCGTGCATCCGGGGCCGTTTTTCGACACCGTGCGCGTCTGGCTCGGGAGCCGCCATGCCGACGAGGTCCTTCTCCGCGCCGCCGCGCGCGGGATCAACCTCCGCAAGCTCGACGAGCACGCGGTGGCGATCGCCCTCGATGAAACGACCGGCGACCTGAGGCCTTTGCTCGAGGTTTTCGGGGGGACTCCCGGTGACATTTTTGAAGATCTTCCCGAGGTGATCGGGCCGGCGCTCCGGCGCAAATCGGATTTTCTGACCCATCCGGTTTTTCATTCGCACCATACCGAGACCGGGATGCTCCGCTACATCCGCCGCCTCGAGGCGAAGGACCTTTCGCTCACGACCTCGATGATCCCGCTCGGCTCGTGCACGATGAAGCTCAACGCCACCTCCGAGATGCTTCCCTTAACGTGGGACACGGTCGGCGCGCTGCATCCGCTCGTGCCCCAGGATCAGGCGGCAGGATATTTCGAAATGGCCGCCGAACTCGAGACGTGGCTCGCGGAAATCACCGGCTTCGCCGCGGTTTCGCTGCAGCCGAACGCCGGCTCGCAGGGCGAATACGCGGGCCTGCTCGCCATCCGGGCCTGGCACCGCTCGCGCGGAGAATCCCGCCGCAACATCTGCCTGATCCCGACATCCGCGCACGGAACGAACCCGGCCAGCGCCGTCATGGCTGGCATGAAAGTTGTGGCCGTCGCGTGCGACGCGCTCGGGAATATCGATCTGGCCGATTTGCGTGCAAAGGCGGACCTTCACCGCGAGGCGCTGGCCGCCGTGATGGTGACGTATCCGTCCACCCACGGGGTGTTCGAGGAAGGGATCCGGGACCTCTGCGACATCGTCCATGCCGCGGGCGGACAGGTTTATATGGACGGCGCAAATATGAACGCGCAGGTCGGGCTCTGCCGTCCGGGCGATATCGGCGCGGACGTCTGCCACTTGAACCTCCACAAAACGTTCTGCATCCCGCACGGCGGCGGCGGTCCCGGGGTCGGCCCGATCGGCGTTGCCGCGCACCTGGCACCGTTTCTGCCTGGTCATCCCCTAGCGCTCAACAGCGCCGCCGGCCCGGTCTCCCAGGCCCCGCTCGGCAGCGCGAGCATCCTGGTGATTTCGTGGATGTATATCGCGATGATGGGCCCGCGGGGGCTCCGGGATGCCACGGCGGTCGCGATCCTCAACGCCAATTATATCGCGGCACGGCTCGATAAATGTTTCCCGGTCCTGTTCAAAGGAACCCAAGGCCGGGTGGCGCATGAATGCATCCTCGATCTGCGCGAATGGAAGCGGCGCGCGGGGATCGAAGTCGAAGATGTCGCCAAGCGCCTCATGGATTTCGGATTCCATGCGCCCACGATGAGCTGGCCGGTGGTGGGGACGCTCATGGTCGAACCGACGGAGAGCGAGCCGCGCGCCGAGCTCGACCGCTTCTGCGACGCGATGATCGCGATCCACAGCGAGCTCCTCGCGATCGAGCGCGGAGAGCTCGACCGCACGGACAACCCGCTGAAAAATGCCCCGCACACGGCCGCCGCAGTGACGTCCGACGATTGGGGCCACCCTTATTCCAGGTCGGTCGCCGCATGGCCGGCCCCCTGGCTGCGCGAGCACAAATTCTGGCCGTCCGTCGCCCGCATCGACAACGTTTACGGCGACCGCCACATCTTCTGCTCCTGCCCGCCTGCTCCCGCTTAGGACTCAATCCTTCGGGAGGAAGAAGGCGCAGCGCATCGGGGGGAGAACGAATTTTGTTGTCCCGGAGTTCACTTCGATCGATTGGCCGGAGAGGGCGTCGGAGTAGGTGCCGTCGGGGAGTTCGGGGCCCGGTTGCAGGTTGAATTCCGCCTCTCCGCCGCCCCGGTTCCAAACCGCGAGCACCTTGTCATCGAAGTGACGGCGGACGAAGGCGTAGCGGTCGCCGTCCGCGACAAGAAGCCGGCGGCTTCCGTAGCGGAGCGCGGGATGAGCGGAGCGGAGCGCCGCCATTTTGCCCAAGTGCTCGCGGACGCTTTTTTGTTCCGCGCCCAGCGCGTCCTCCGCCGGCATCATCCGCCGGTTGTCGGGATCGCCCGCGCCGGTGAGCCCGACCTCGTCGCCGTAGTAAACCATCGGGACCCCGTCGATCGAGAGGAGGAAGCCGATCGCGAGCTTGAGTTTTTCGTAGGAGGCCGGGCTGTCCACGCGAGGGGGCTTCGTCCATCCGACGTCCTCCTCCTTAGCGATTTCCGGATCAGGAAGATCTCCGTCGGCGTAGGCCATGAAGCGGGATTTGTCATGGTTACCGATGAGCGGGGACATGAGGGTCTCCTTGCCGTAGATCGTTTCCGACTCGGAGAGCGACTTCTCCAGATCCGCAAACCCTTTTTGCCCCTTGGCGAAGACATCCATGATCGTGTCGTAGAGCGGGAAGTCGAACTGCCCGTCGAGCATGTTCGGGCCGACGAATGACATGATCCCCCGGCGGTCCATGAACGTCTCGCCGACGAAATACATCGGGGCCAAATGCTCCCGCTCCTGCATCTCGCGCATCGCCGAGCGGAATTTCGGCCAGAACGAATACTTGATGTGCTTCACGGCATCGAGCCGGTAGCCGTCGAGGCCGAACTTTTCCGCCCAGGCTTCCGCGTTGGAAATGAGGAAGGCGACCGGCTTCGGGTTGTCAAAATCGAACCCCGGCAGAAACTCCTCGAACCATGTGGTGAACTGCTGCGCATCCCAGAGCCGCAGGTTTTTTGTCCCGTCCGGGAGCGTGAGGCGGCCGAACCAATCCGGGTGTTCCTTCCACAGCGGGTTTTCGATGTGGACGTGTTTGAGGACGAGGTCGGCGATGATTTTGACCCCGTTTTTTTGCGCGGTGCCGACCAGGGCTTTCAGGCCCTCTTCGCCGCCGAAACGAGGTTCGACCTCGGACTCGGAGACCGGCCAGTAGCCATGGTATCCGGTGTAGGAGCGATAGGGAGGCAGGCATTCCTTCCACGCGCCGTCCGGATTGCGGTTCAGCGGCGCGAGCCAGAGCACGTTGACCCCGATCTTTTTGAAATAGCCTTCCTCGATCTTTTTCTGGATCCCTTCAAAATCGCCGCCGAAGTAGTTGGCCTGCGGGAGAACCGTCGGATCTTTCACCGGCCGGTCGTTATTCTGATCGCCGTTCACGAAGCGGTCGGTGAACGCGTAGTAGATGATCCCGTCCTGCCACTGGAATCCCTCCTTCGGGCGGACTTGAGCGCGGGCGGCGCGGCTCACGCGGCCCTTGTCGTCCGCCGCCACGATGCGGATCCACGAACCGTCGGGGACGGCCTCAGTCGGAACCCTGACACTCGTGCCGTTCAATTGAACAAAGGCCGTGAGGCTGCTCGATCCGTCCGGACGTTCGAGCACCGCGGAAATGCGGGTGACCGGCGAGGCGCTTGAAATGCGGAAAGTGATGAGCCCAGGCGTTTGTGATTCGGCAAACACCGTCGGCGATTCGGGCAGCCCGCCCGGCTCCCCTACGGCGATCGTGAGGATGCCCTCGCGTCCGGTCGGGCGGCCGCCGTTGGCCACTTCCAGCGGAATGTCCACGACGCCTTTCGCGTCTTTATCCATGGACACCACAAGACGATCCGCGTCGCAGGTGGCCCGGTATTCCTTCGTGCGCGGCGAGGGAAGGCTGATGCGATCGCCGGGTGCGGGCTCAAAAAACCGGTGCATGTCGACGGCCAACTCCCCGCCGGCCGGAACGTATTGGACAGGGATCCAGCCAAGGAACCCGTGCTTCGCGGGTTCGGCGGCGCGCAGTGGCTGCAGCGCCAGCAGCGCGAAACAGAGGCAAAGCGGAAGCGCGTTTCGCCCGAAAACACCCGCTCGTCGGGAGAAACCCCCAAGGCCAGCGGATACGAACGACTCCCACCACAGGCTTAAGCGGTTCAATCGCATTCGAGCCCGAAATACTGTTTGGCGTTATCGAAGCAGACGCCCCGCACTAGGCCGGCGAGCAGATCCATGTCGCGGGGAAGTTCGCCCCGGTCGACTTCCGTGCCGATCAGGTTGCAGAGGATCCGTCGGAAATATTCGTGGCGCGGGTATGAAAGGAAGCTGCGCGAGTCGGTGAGCATTCCGACGAAGCGGGACAGCAGGCCGAGGTTCGAGAGCGCGTTCAGCTGCCACTCCATCGCTTCCTTCTGGTCGAGGAACCACCAACCGCTCCCGAACTGGATTTTGCCCGCAACCGAGCCGTCCTGGAAATTTCCGGCCATCGTCCCCATGAGGTAATTGTCCGCGGGGTTGAGGTTGTAGAGGATCGTTTTCGGCAGTTCGTCCGTCCGGTCGAGCGCGTCGAGATACCGGGACAGCGAATGCGCCTGAGGCCAGTCGCTGATCGAATCAAACCCCGTGTCCGGCCCGAGGGCCTTCAGCAGGCGGGAATTATTGTTCCTCTGCGCCCCGAGATGGAGCTGCTTCACCCAGCCGCGCCGTGCGTCGAGCCGTCCGAAAAATATCATGAGGAATGCCGCGAACGCCAGCTGCTCGGAATCCGCGACCGCTTTTTTGTCGCGAGCCTTCGCATAGATCGCGGCCGCTTCGCCCTCCGTGCAGGGGTCCCCGAAGCAATGCGCGAGCCCGTGGTCGGATAGCCGGCCTCCGTTCTCGTGAAAAAACGCGTGCCGGCTGTCGAGCGCATCCAGGAACCCGTCGAATGTCGCGCAGCCCGAGCCGGTCACCGCGCAGAGCTTTTCCAGCCACGGCCCGAAGACATCCGGCTGGTTGACCGCGAGCGCCTTGTCCGGGCGGAAGGTCGGGTAAACCTTCGTCGCGAGCGTGCCGTCCTCACGGATCCGGCGGTGGCTTTCGAGGCTGTCCGTCGGGTCGTCCGTCGTGCAGACCACCGCCACGTTGCTCCGCTTCAGCAGCCCGCGCACCGAGAACTCCGGCGCGGCGAGCTTTTCGTTCGCGCGCTCCCAGACCTCGTCGGCCGAGGATTCGTTCAGCAGCAGATCGATACCGAAATAGCGCAGCAGTTCGAGATGGGTCCAGTGGTGGAGCGGGTTGCGGAGCGTGGCGGGAACCGTCCGCGCCCAGGCGTCGAACTTTTCGCGCGGCGTCGCATCTCCGGTGCAGAAACGTTCCGCGATGCCGTTCGCGCGCATCGCCCGCCATTTGTAATGGTCGCCCGCGAGCCAGATCTCAGAGAGATTATTGAAGCGCCTGTCTCCGGCGATCTCATCCGGCGGGAGGTGGGTGTGGTAGTCGAAGATCGGCAGGGTGGCCGCCGTCCCGTGGTAGAGTTCGCGGGCGGTCGGCGAGTGGAGCAAGAAATCTTCCGTGATGTAAGTTTTCACCCGTTGAGCATCCCTTCAAGACCTGCTGTTGGCAACCCGGATCCTCCGGATCCTCCGGAGTTTTTCGCTTTGTCTGCCGGACCCATCTCCGGCAGAGTAACCGACATGCGCGATCCATTTCTGCAGGCCGCCATTGACGAGGCGCAAAAGGGGCTCTCCGAAGGCGGTATCCCGATCGGGTCGGCGATCGTCCATCGGGGAAAGATCATCGGGCGCGGACACAACATGCGCGTCCAGCTCGGCAACCCGCTTCTCCACGGCGAGATGAGCGCCTTCCAGGATGCCGGGCGGCTACCCGCTTCGGTTTACCGCGAATGCATTCTCTACACCACTCTTTCCCCCTGCCCCATGTGCAGCGGGACCGCTCTGCTCTATAAAATTCCCCGAGTGGTCATCGGAGAAAACACCACATTCCTCGGGGCGGAAGACTGGTTGCGCGGAAACGGCGTGGCGTTGCATGTTCTTCAGGATCAGGAGTGCATCCGGATGATGAGCGGATTCATCGCGGAGCACCCGGAACTCTGGAACGAGGACATCGCCGAATAATTCGTCCATCGCGCAACAATTTTGCGCGGCATGATTGACACTCTGGCAATAATTTGTGAATATTTCCGACCGCTGCAAAAAAGCCGCTGCTTAACCCACTCCGAACAGACTATGGCCGAACCGAAGAAGGAAACTGTAAGAATCGTTCTCCCCGCGCGCCGCGATGGCTCACCCATCGCTTCAAGCCCGAGGGAAACGGCAATGATCAACCTGCCGCCGAAGCCTGTTCCCGTGCCGGGAGGTTCTATAATCCCCCCTCCGCCGAGCGCTCCCGTCGGATTGAAGCCACCTTCCTCGATGCCCGGAATGCCAGCGATTCCCAAGCCACCTTCGGCTCCAGGGATCCCTAGGCCGCCTTCGGCTCCCGGAGCAGTCATTCCGCCGCCTTCTATTCCAGGGATTCCCAAGCCGCCTTCTATTCCAGGGATTCCCAAGCCGCCTTCGGCTCCTGTTGTCCCCACAGCGCCATCGTTTCCTTCGGCGACTATCCCGCCCATGGCTCCCAAGCCTCCGGTCCCTCCTTCCACTGCGCCCGGAGGACCGGCAGCAGCGGCTCCCAAAGCACCCGCGCCGCCTTCCGCTCCTGCGGCTCCGGCCAAGCCTGTGGCACCGGCACCGCTTCAGGCCGAGGTGAAAAAGGAAACCGCAAAAGTTCCCGCATCGACGCCCGGATCAAAGGTTCTGCCCCAGGCAACTGTCCAACTCCAGAAGAAACCCGACGCCACCTCTCCCAAGTCGGTGTCCGGGGCGATCACGGTCACGTCCACAACTTCCGGCGGTGGCGAGGATCTGAACCCGATCATCGGGATCGCGGCCCTTGTCCTGGCTCTGGCCTCGCTTGCGGTGCAGGTGTGGATGTTCATCAGCTGATTCTCAAACCCCGTTCCATCTTCCTATGTCCAGCCCACACGTCACCGAACTCAAGGATACCGACTTCGAATCCTTCATCAAGAATGCCGCGACGCCAGTTCTCCTGGATTTCTGGGCCACCTGGTGCGCGCCCTGCCGGATGCTGACACCTGTCGTCGAGGAAATCGCCGCCGAGAACGCCGGCAAATTCACCATCGCAAAAGTGAATGTGGACGACTGCCCGGCCGCAGCTTCGCAGTTCGGCATCAAGAGCATCCCGACGCTGATCTTTTTCAAGGGCGGCGAAAAAAAGGACCAGGCCGTCGGAGTTTCGGGAAAGGCGGACATCGTCCGCCGCCTCGAAGCGCTCGTCTGACATCGCAGGCCATGCCTGCGCTCCCGGTGCGGAACTCATCGCCGACAACCCGCGGGAATTTTCATGTCTGCCGGATATCAAGCCCGGAGACAGGATCGCACGGTCCTCGCTGCGTGATGCGTGCTCTCTTCACATGAAAACCACCGCCGTCGCGATTCTCGCAGCCCTCGTTCTTTCGTCGTGTGGTCGGACGTCCCCGCAGAAGCCAACCGCCGCCCAGCCCGCACCGGTCGAGGTCGCGGCCGCTGAGACGCGCAACATGCCGGTGGAGATGAAGGCTATCGGTGCCGTGGAGCCGGTCGCCACGGTCCAGCTCAAGTCGAAGGTGCAGGGCGAAATCCTCGAGGTTCATTTCGCCGACGGCGCGCCGGTGAAGGCGGGAGACCTGCTGTTCAGCATCGATCCCCGGCCGTTCGAGGCCGCTCTGAAGCGCGCCGAGGCCAACCTCTCAATCGCGCGCTTCGCCGCCGCCAACGCGGTCGAACAGGCCGGACGCTACAGCTCGCTCATCAAAAGCGGAGTGGCCTCGAAGGAGCAGACATCCCAGATCCTCTCGACCGCCGATGCGCAGAAATCCGGGATCGCCGCGCGCCAGGCCGATGTGGACGAGGCGCAGCTCTCGATCGATTGGTCGCAGGTCCGGGCCCCGATCACCGGCCGCGCGGGAGTTGCCCTCCTCAAGGCCGGCAACATCGCGCAGCCGAACGTGGACACCCTCGCGGTCATCAACCAGATGCAGCCGATCTACGTCGCGTTCTCGCTCCCGGAAAATTCCCTCGCCGACGTGCGGAAGTGGATGGACAAAGCCCGCGCGTCGGTGAGCGCGTTCGATCCCGATTCGGGAAAGCTTCTCGGCACCGGCGAGCTGACGTTCGTGGACAACGCCGTGGACCGGGCCTCGGGCATGGTCGCCTTCAAAGCCACCTTCCCGAATGCCGATGAAAGCCTCTGGCCGGGCCAGTTTGTGGATGTCACCGTCAAGCTCGCCGAGGAGCCGGATGCGATCGTCATCCCGGCTGCCGCGATCATGGAGGGGCAGCAGGGGGCGCAGGTTTTTGTGGTTGCGGGAGACACCGCCACCCTGCGCAGGATCGAGGTCGAGCGCTCGCTCAACGGCCTCTCCATCATCAAGGAAGGGCTCCAGCCCGGCGAGGTTGTCGTCACGACCGGCCAGCTCCGGGTCACGTCCGGCGGTAAGGTCAGCGTGAAATCCGCCGCCCCGGAACCCGCGCCGCGATGAGCCCCACCGATCTCTTTGTCCGGCGCCCGATCGCGACGGCGCTGATCATGGCATCGGTTCTGGGAGCTGGACTGCTCGCATATTTCCAGCTGCCGGTCAGCGATCTGCCGAGCGTGGATTTTCCGACGCTCATGGTGTCCGCCACCCTCCCCGGCGCGAGCCCGGAAACGATGGCCTCGTCGGTGGCGCTGCCGCTGGAAAAGAAGTTTTCCACGATTGCGGGCGTCGAGTCGATGACGTCGGCCAGCGCGCTCGGCTCGGCCACGATCACGCTCCAGTTCGATCTTTCCCGCGACATCGATGCCGCCGCGCAGGACGTCCAGGCCGCGATCTCGCAGGCGCAGCCGAACCTTCCCTCCGACATGCCGTCCCCCCCGTCGTTCCGGAAAACGAACCCGGCCGAGCAGCCGATCCTCCTGCTCGCGGCCTCCTCGGATTCGCTCCCGTTCAGCAAGGTGGACGAATACGCCGACACGTTGATCGCGCAGCGGCTATCGACGGTTCTCGGGGTTGCCCAGATCGACATCTACGGTTCGCAGAAGTTCGCCGTGCGCGTGAAGGTTGACCCGCGCGAGCTGGCGACACGCGGAATCGGGATTGACGAGGTCGAGCGCGCGATCGACGAGGCGAACTCGAACGCCGCCACCGGCCAGCTCGACACCGGCGTCAAAGCCCGCACGATCGAAACCACCGGCCAGCTCACCCGCGCGGAGGACTTCCGCGAGCTCATCGTGAGCTATCGCGACGGCCGCCCGGTCCGCCTCCGGCAGGTCGCCACCGTCCTCAACAGCATCGAGGACGACAAAAACCTCGGCTGGTATAACCAGTCGCGCGGTATCGTGCTCGCCATCCAGCGCCAGCCCGGCGCGAACACCGTCGCCGTGATCGACCGCATCCGCGAGCTTCTCCCCGGCTACAAAGCCCAGCTCCCGGGGGGGATGAAGCTCGACATCCTCTACGACCGGTCCCAGTCGATCCGCCAGTCGCTGCACGACATCGAGTTCACGCTCCTCCTGGCCGTGGTGCTCGTGGTGACGGTCATCTTCATTTTCCTGCGAAACGTCCGCGCCACGCTCATCCCCAGCGCGGCCATCCCCCTCTCGATCATCGGCACGTTCGGCGGTATGTATCTCCTCGGGTTCAGCGTGAACAACTTCTCGCTCATGGCCCTGATCCTGGCTGTCGGGTTCGTCGTGGACGACGCGATCGTCGTCCTCGAAAACATCGTCCGCTACATCGAGCGGGGAGAAACCCCGATGCAGGCCGCGCTCAAGGGCGGGCGCGAGATCGGGTTCACGATTTTGTCCATGACGCTCTCGCTGGCGGCGGTGTTCATCCCCGTGCTGTTCATGGGGGGGATTCTCGGGCGGCTGCTCAAGGAGTTCGCGCTGACGATCGCCATCGCGATCCTCATCTCCGGAGCGGTTTCCCTTTCCCTCACGCCCATGCTGTGCAGCCGGTTCCTCAAGCAGGCGCACAGCACGTCCGCGAATTTCGTTTTCCGGTGGTCGGAGAATATTTTTGCCGCCGTGCTCTCCGGCTACGAGAGATCCCTGCGCGTCGCGATGCGCCACCATCTCTTCGTCAGCGCCGTCGCGCTCGCGCTGGCCGCCGCCACCGTGTGGCTCTTCCTCGCCGTGCCGAAAGGGTTTCTGCCGAACGAGGATGCGAACCGGATCATGATCAGCACCGAAGCCGAGCAGGGAGTCTCGTTCGACAAGCTGGTCGCGCTCCAGCAGCAGGCCGCAGCGATCGTGGCGAAGAACCCGGCCGTCGAGGCCTTCATGTCGCGCATCGGCGGCAGCACGAGCACGAACACGGGAAACACCGGCCGCCTGATGCTTACCCTCAAACCCCGCAGCCAGCGGCCGCCGGTCGATGAGATCGTCCGCCAGCTCCGCAAGGATCTCTCCGGGATTCCCGGGCTCAAGGTCTTCCCGCAAAATCCCCCGACGATCCGCATCGGGGGCATGCAGACCAAGAGCCTCTACCAGTTCACGCTCTTCGGCCCCGACCTCGCCCAGCTCTACGCCGCCGCCGCAAAAATGGAGAAGCGGATGCGCACGGTGCCGGGCGTCGTCGATGTCACGACCGACCTCCAGATCACGAGCCCGCAGGTCCTCGTGGACATCAACCGGGACAAGGCCTCGACGCTCGGCGTGAGCGCGGCGCAGATCGAGCGCGCCCTCGGCAGCGCCTACGGCACGCGCCAGATCTCGACGATCTACATTCCGAACAACCAATACCACGTCATCCTCGAGGCCGCGGACGATTTCAAGCGCGAGGCGGCCGACCTTTCCCGCCTCTACGTCCGCTCGAGCAGCGGAAAGCTCGTCGCCCTCGATGCCGTCGCCAAATACAAGTCACAGGTCGGACCGCTGACCGTCCAGCACCTCGGGCAGCTGCCCGCCGTGACCCTTTCCTTCGATCTCGCCAAGGGAACCTCGCTCAGCGAGGTCGTCCCGGTGATCCAGCGCATCGCGCACGACGATCTCGACGAGCGGATCGGCAGCCAGTTCCAGGGCACCGCGCAGGCGTTCCAATCCTCGCTCGGCAATCTCGGCCTCCTGCTCGTCATGGCCGTGCTCGTCATCTACATTATCCTGGGCATCCTCTACGAAAGCTTCATCCACCCACTCACGATCCTCTCCGGGCTCCCGTCCGCCGGCTTCGGCGCCCTGCTGACGCTCTACCTCTTCGGCATGGAGCTGAACGTCTATGGGTTCGTCGGTCTCCTCATGCTCATCGGCATCGTGAAAAAGAACGCGATCATGATGATCGACTTCGCGCTCGACGCGCAGCGCCGCGACAGCAAGCCGCCGGCCGACGCCATCTTCGAGGCCTGCCTCGTCCGCTTCCGCCCGATCATGATGACCACGATGGCAGCGATGATGGGAACCCTGCCGATCGCCCTCGGGCTGGGTGCCGGCGGCAACGTGCGCCAACCGCTCGGGCTCTCGGTCGTCGGCGGGCTCATCATCTCCCAGCTCGTCACGCTCTACATTACCCCGATCGTTTACCTCTACATGGAGAGGTTGCAAAAATGGGCCGGCAAAACGCGCGCGGCATCGCCTCTGCCCGCGCCGGCCGCCTCCTGCTGAAGCTTCAGGCCCGCGGGAACCAGCGGTAGAGCATGAAGTAAACCAGGACGCCGGTCACCGAGACGTAGAGCCAGAGCGGAAACGTCCACCGGGCCCAGGCGCGGTGCTTTTCATAGCGAGCCTTGATGGCGTGGATCATCGTGACGAGGATCAGCGGGACGATGACCATCGCCAGGATCACGTGCGAGGCCAGCAGGACGTAGTAAAAGATTTTCCATCCCCCCTCCCCGCCGAACGGCGTGTGGACCCCGTGCACCAGAACTTTGTGGAGCACGTAGGTCGAGAGAAACACGCACGAGACAACGAAGGCCGCAGCCATGCAGTTCCTGTGAGCCAGCTTGCGTTCGGACTTGATGAATGCAAACCCCGCCAGCAGGAGGACGGTTGCCGTGGCATTAAGCCCGGCATTCAGCGCCGGGAGATCGGCGACGCTCATGGGTGCAACAATTCCATTTCGTGCGGATTTTTGCGCAGGAATCCGCCGATGTCCATGAGAAGGTTGGAAAAGATATGGCGCGGATCGCCTGCCCGAAAGCTGCGCGGTTCTCTCGAGGGATAGGCCGGGCCGTCCCGGTGTCAGGCACGCAGGCGCTCGCCGGCCTGACGCCGAATACGCTCTACCACTATCGTGTGGCGGCCGGGAGCGACACCGGCACAGCCTACGGCAGCGACAGCACCTTTTTCACCGGGCCCGACCTCACGATTTCAAAAACCCACAGCGGAAGCTTCACCCGGAGCGGGACCGGCCAGTTTACGATCACCGTGACAAACGCAGGGGGCGTCGCGACATCCGGCAATGTCACCGTCACCGAGCAGCCGCCCGCCGGCATGACCGTCACCGGCATGTCGGGGACCGGCTGGACCTACAACAGCGCGAACAAGACATGCTGGCGCTCCAATGCCCTCGCCGCCGGAGCGGCTTATCCGCCGATCACGGCCTCCGTCGTTCTTGATGCCACCGCGGCCGCGAGCCTCACCAACAGCGCGGCCGTGGCAGGCGGATCGGATGCCAACGCCGCCAACAATTCTTCGGCGGATCCGTTCACCGTCGCCCCGGTGTCGGAGCTCTCTCCGATCGAAGCCTGGCGGCAGCAGTATTTCGGATCGCCGCAGAACTCCGGCTCCGGCGCAGATGTCTTCGACGCCTCGGGCGACGGCCTGCCCAACCTCGTCAAATACGCGCTTGGCCTCGATCCCACGCAGCCGAACCTCGCGGACCGCCCGGCCCTCTCTTCGGCCAACGGGATTCTCAGCCTCGCCTTCACGCGGCGCCGCGATGCGGCCGACATCACCTACGCCGTGGAAGGGACAAGCGACCTCGCCGGCGCGTGGAGCGGAATCTATT
>Ga0247840_10007275_pt1 | contig 15471 bp, 16 predicted proteins | sample LaCruzMarch2015__FD_192404 | JGI IMG/M metagenome (GOLD analysis project Ga0247840, IMG submission 192404) | Freshwater microbial communities from meromictic Lake La Cruz, Castile-La Mancha, Spain - LaCruzMarch2015_17m | ecosystem: Environmental > Aquatic > Freshwater > Lake | place: Spain...
ATGGACCACAAGGTGATACTGGAGTAAAAGGTGATACCGGTGCACAAGGTGATACTGGCGTTGGTTCAAATGGACCACAAGGTGATACTGGAGTAAAAGGTGATACCGGTGCACAAGGTGATACTGGCGTTGGTTCAAATGGACCACAAGGTGATACTGGAGTAAAAGGTGATACCGGTGCACAAGGTGATACTGGCGTTGGTTCAAATGGACCACAAGGTGATACTGGAGTAAAAGGTGATACCGGTGCACAAGGTGATACTGGACCAGCCGGATCAGGAGGTGGTGACGTAAAAACAGATAGTAATAATATATTCTTACAAGATTTTACTAATACTTTTCAAGGAAATGTCATTATTGATGGAATAAATCGTAATATTAATGGTAATGGTATATTATCATTTGATAATAATGGGTATATTGCATTAAATACTACTACAGATGCTATCATTGATTTTCCAGATTCTTTACCGATTTCTAATACTGGTACTAAAGCTGGATTAGGTATATTGTGGAATGGAACAACTAGTACCGGCGAGGTTGATTTTATATGCTATGGACAATCAAATAACTCTGGTGGATTCTATTTTTATATATCAAACTCTAATACAGTTCTTGAATATATAATGAAAATTATGTTAAATGAGATTATATGTTCAAAACCCATTACTATACCATCACAATCAACTTACTCTTTTCCCAAATCAGGTTATGATGATAAGTGTGCTTCAATTGGATATGTTAATTCGATTTTAACGAGTAGTAATTCAAGCTATATATATAACACTAATATAATAATTTCGAATGGTAATTCTTATTATTATTTTCAAACTGATAATACTAGCTCACATCCTACAACTTTAGTCGGAAACCACGCAACATTTTATCAATATAATAGTAATCCTTGGTATGCTGTTAGCGGCGGCGGCACCGAGCAAGTTGTTAAAACCTATCAATTAGCAACAATAGATTATGTAGATGCCAAACTATCAAATTATGCTCCTCTTGCTTCTCCAACATTTACCGGAATAGTAACTGCACCGTTATTTTCAGCCACATCTGATTATCGTATCAAAGAAGATATCAAACCATTAACAGAATCTCATACAATAGACAATTTGAAACCGAAAATATATTATAATAAAATAGCGAAAAAAACAGATATAGGTTTTATTGCCCATGAAATTGAGGAAGTGTATCCATTTTTAGTAAATGGAGAGAAAGATGGAAAGGAAAATCAATCGCTAAATTATCAAGGTATAATAGGAATACTAGTAAAAGAAATGCAAGAGTTAAAGAAGCGTGTTGCGGAATTAGAATATAAAATTGAACTTAAAGAACAATATTTATAAATAAATAAACAAAACAAATCAATTGAAATATTATGATGATACAACAACAACAACAACAACAACAATTGAGACCTATACTATCGACAAAGAATGCTCATGAACGTGATAGAAATCTTGTATTTGATGAACCTACACATAAATATACTATTATAACAGATTCAGAATCAAAATATACTAGTGTTACTACATGGAATCATAGTCATTTTCCCCATTTTGATGCCGATAAAATAATAAAAAAGATGATGTTAGGTGCGAATTGGAATCCGAAAAATAAATATTGGGGTAAAACCGCAGAACAAATTAAAGAAGGTTGGTCACAAAATGGTGCGGATGTTTCGCAATTGGGAACGGCATTACATTATAGAATAGAATGTTTCATGAATGAAGATTTAGAATATGAAGATGGTGAATCGTGTGATTATACACATAATGAATTATTAGAAGTATATGAAGATTCAGAATCGGAATCAGTTTTGAAATCGGATATAAAGGTTGTCGAATGGGAATATTTCATTCAATTTGTCAAAGAACATTTACATTTGAAACCATATAGGACAGAATGGATGATATACGATGAAGATTTGAAATTAGCTGGTTCAATAGATATGGTATATGAGAATACAGATGGTTCTCTCTCGATTTATGATTGGAAGAGGGCAAAGGATATTACAAAGTTCAATTATTATAAGGAGACTGCGACAACGGAATGTATTCAATGGATACCAAATACGAATTATTGGCATTATAGTTTACAATTGAATACATATAAAGCGATATTGGAGAGAAAATATGGTAAAATTGTGAAATCGTTATTCTTAGTAAGACTTCATCCAAATGCGAAGAAGTATGAGTTAATAGAATGTGCTAATTTGTCGAATGATGTGGAACTATTATTTGAAGAAAGAGCTGTAGAAATAGGGTTACTCGTTTAATATTGTAGGTAGTATTTTGTACTTTGTAAAATATTATAAAAAATAAGATAATTTTATGTAAATATAAAGATAATATATAAGTAAAGGTATATTTGTATGAATCATACGTTAATAGATATAAATGATGAAATTACACAGCAAATATCAAATGTTTTTTATATAATGTATGGAACTATTTTTTTACAATTTGGTATATTATGTTATAAGACATTTTTTATCAATAAAGTAGATATAATAGATTCAGAGTCGGATTTTGACACAGATTCGGATTCGGATGATGATGATGATATAAAAAAGGATGAAGATAACGAGACTAAAATAGTTGTGAAATATGAAGATAAATATATGGAACAATTCAATAATTTGTCGACAAGAATATTAGACAATAAAGAACTCGACTTATTAAAGAATAGTTATCTTATGGAGATGACACCATTAGGAAATGTTATCATGTTTTGGAATAATGATAGAGGTACGTTTACATTTTACGCTGATTCGACAATTCCGTATCGTTTTTTAGAGGTTGTTTCGCGTAAATATGTAGTTCAAAATAAATGTAAACAATTATATATTATACCTGAATTGATATTGGTGAATGAGATGGTTAAGCCAGAGGCAACGACAAATGACAAACCGAGTGTATTTGCGAAATTGAAAAAATATAATAATAATTCGATACAAAGTGTCAAAGTATTACAGACAAATACTGTATCAGCATCAGCAGCATCAGCTGTACCATCATCTGTAAAAAATAATTCAATTGGTAGAGGTGTAAAGACGAGAGAAACGAATAATATGTATATGAAAGATAATGCAAATAGGTATTCATGTGAAGGGAAGATTGTTAATTTTTCATTTTTAAAGAAAGAGAAGAAGATTGGTAAAAATATATCATTTGCAGAATACAAGAAACAATTTGTATAATAGTAATAGTGTATAATAATATGGGGGTTAATAATAATGTCGAAGATACTAATATTGTAGGGGGTTCTCAAAACTTAATAGCGTCAATAAGTGATTTATTATATGTTGGAATTGGACAAACAACTGATGTTGTAAAAAAACAAATACAAGCTGCTGTAAATGAATTAGTACAAACTTTTTTTGATATATTGGTACCAACTGAACAAATCAATGAAAAAATTACAGCAGTATTTAATCCGATTAATTTTCCGAGTAGCAAATATAATATAGCTGCGTTAGAAGGAATACGTTCTGAATTATTAAACTTTATCACTCCATCAAAATTGATAGATATGATTTCAAGAATTATTGTAAAAATAAAAAACTATATAGTAAACATTAACAAAACACCGTTTAAAATAAATATGGTTCAAAATATAGTATTCGAATTAGTGAAAGATGAGACGAATGTATTTTTAAAATCATTACAAAATAAAATAGGAAAACAAAACTTTCCATTTTCTGATGAAACCGCATTTATAAATAAACTTGAAGAAAAATTAAAATCGTTATTTATGACGGAAGGTCCAAAAATGTTAAAACAAAACGCATTAAAAGTGTTTACTTCTTTAGTATTAGGTGAAACTTATGCTATTCCAGGTGTTTCTGGTGTAACAAAAGCACTAGAATCAGCTGCAGCAAATATAGCAGAACTAGAATTACAAACTATAGGAAAAACAGCAATGGTGTTGGGTGAATTATTAGCAAAAAAATCGGTGGATACGACAACGAGTGTAAAAGAAGAACCAATAAAGGGTGGATATAAACAGAAAAAGATAGAATACAAAACAATAATTCGTCGTATTCAATCATCAATTCATGCTTTTCGAAATACAAAGTCAAATAATACGAAAAGAAGACGACGACAACGAATATAAGAATAAAATATAAATAATATATTGTTATTTAATTATTTATTTATTTAATTATTTATTTATTTATCATGTTGATTTCGTTGTTGTAGCCATTGAATATATCCGTTACTTTTTTGAATATGAAAAGATGTTCCGAGATGTTCTTGTGCGATAAGGAATACTTTTTTATGAGTAGAAGATAACTGAGATATATAAAGAGATACAAGGTCAATGTCAACAACAACTATATTTGATACATCATCTTCTTCTTTGACAGTTTCCATTATATTAAATATTGAAGTATATATTTTCAATATTTAATTCAATTTAATAATAATAATAATAAATAAAAATACTTACTTACTTTCAAAATGATTAAAATATTAATCGACAAATAATAATAATTATTATACAAAATAAAAAAATTGAAATACTATTATAATAATATGATATAGTTATTAAAAAAAGTAATAAGTGAAAATGACACAACCCCAACCAATTTATAGATTCAAGTTCAATCCAGATTTTACACAAAGTTTATCTGTATTTTCAAAGATTCATCAATATGATGATCGTAAAACGTTTAAAGAAGAATGGGAAAAATGGATAGATGATAATGAAGAATATATAATGGAGATTCGTAGATTGTCGTCTTTGGGATATGAAGGCGATATTGAAGACAAAATATTCAATAGTGCCCGATATTATTACAGAAAAAAATCATTAGTTCGTCCAGAAGTAAAGGACCGTCGTCAGTATATTACAATTAATAAATCTTTCATTCAATTGATTGATAAACATATTACAGACCATATTTCTGAAAATTATATCAAACCGTCAGATTGTTTTGACAATTTCTGTCAAGAATATAAAACAGAAATTATGAATGAAACGATGGATATTATTACGAAGAATCAAGGTACAAGTGATGATATTATAGAGAATAAATTAAAAAAAACATATAAGAATAGATATTTCTTGGTTGTGAGAGCGGCTGCTTCTGATGCGGCTGTTGTCACAATGACTATAACAGAAAAATAATTCGTGTTCAATTCAATCAAATATAATATCATCTGAAAATAATGATATTATATAGAATACCAAAGAAGACGCAAATAGAAAATATGAATATGAATACAACAAACACGAAGAAGACAATATATAAACTAAAGGTTATAGATTCTGAAACAGAGAGAGAAATAGAATTGAGTCGTTATATATGTAATATTATACCCTATTGGTCAAATTATTTTTTATCTATATGCGAGGTAAAGATGGCAACCGTACGCGATATTTATCGACAAAGTACGGATGATTTTTTGTCATATAAAAAGACAAATCATGTATTATTGCGATATAATTTGAAACAAGGAAATAAATATCATGATTTTTCTGTTTTTTTCTCGAAATTGTTGTCATTATCAAAGAAGGGTATTTGTGATTTGATATATACGTATCAAAACATGTTGGAAATATTATATTTGTTGAATAAATATGGAATTATATTTGTTGGATTTAATAATGAGAATATTCTAATCAATGAAGATAGAAATTGTTTATTGACACAGATGACGAATGGAATTATATTTCGAGAAATAGTAGAAGATGATGGAGAAACAATAAAACAGTATTTGTCTTGCTCGATTTTATCAATTTTGTCGATAAAATATGAATCAGAAAAGGCAATATATTATCCGATAGACTATTATTTTTTACGATATATAGAAGAGAATGATATTTATGCACCATCATCTCATACAATAGAAACGGTATGGAATGAATGGTCTAACATGGTTAGACAATCTCAGATAAGACAGTTTTTTACAGAAGATATTATGCGGCGATATAAGAGACAATATTGGGGACGATTTTCGGTATTTATCAATCAAAAGAGAGAAGATATATATACTTCATCTGTTTTGGATTCATATCATATTTTGTCGAAATGTAATTTTCTTCAATGGAATATATATGGATTGAATATTGTATATTTACATTTATTACAGAAAAATAAACAATTAGTTATTTTCGACAAAATGGGATTTGTGGATTTATTTATGAGTTGTTATTGTCAGAGTCATAATGACAATCAGAACCATAACCTGAATCAAACATTAAAAGAAATAGAATGTATATTTTATGATATTGTCGAAAAATATACGGAAACTGAATGGTCGGATATATTTGCTTTAAGTATTAATGTATAATGTATAATGTATAATGTATAATATAATATTTAATATTTTAATGTTTATTTCGTCGTCTTGTTCGCCGTTTTGATTTGTTATGACATCGACTTCTTTTCTTGGATTTTCGGCATGGTTTTGAATGCGATTTTGAATGTGATTTCGATTTTGAACTGGTTGTTGTAATTTTAGGTTCTTCTTCATTGTCACTATCATCGTCTGATGATGACGACGACGATGATTCAGATGACGACGATTCAGATTTATTCTTTTTATTACCATCATTACCTTGTTTTTTATATGTTTTTTTAGCGTCACGCATAGCATCTCTCAATTTATAGTTGCTATTCTTTTTTTTATTTTCTCTGAATACTTTCATTAGATGTTCTTGCCATTTTGACATTATATAAATATGTTAATATTTAAATATTTTAGATTTTAAAATTGGCGAAGTTAAGTTAAGTTTAATAATAAGTAATTTAACAAATGAAAATGTAAAAGAATAAATATATTAATATATGATTGTTATTGAAACATAAAATATTTTATCTTATCAATAAGACAAGACTCCTAAATATTTCTTTCTCTATTTTTAACTTATAATAAAATAGGAAATAAATACACAACACAAAAGCAACGCAAATAATTCAGAATAATATTATTATATTTATATGATTATATCATTTTTATCATAATATTATGTCTCGAAATCTTACCATAATACGTGATATGCCAAGTAAGCGGCAGAATATTTGGGTGCTTTTTTCCATCGTCGATTGCGAGTCAAAAAACGCTGTCGGCGTTGAGTATCATGATGTTTCAGCCAATCTTCATAACCAATTTGACCAAAATGTATTTGTTTTTTTGTATGTGGGTCTATAACCATAAACTTTTTATCTTTTCTGTCACTTATATACAATTTTGCATTGTTTCCGAGAATCTTGCGGGTTTGACGTTGTGCTTTTCGAAAATTGGAATATTTGTTTATTTTATTTATTTTTGCGAGAGAAGAAGGCATATATATTATAAGAATATAAATCATAAAAATAATAAAAATCATAAAAATAATAAAAATCATAAAAATAATAAAAATTTGAAATAATAAAAATAATAAAAAAATTGAAATAGAAAAATATGAATTATAAATGATTTAATTAAGTACAACAAAGAAAAGATGGTGAAAAACGTTAAAGGTGGTAGTGGTCATAAAAGTCAAGCAAGAAAATTCGTTGCGCCAAAGGCGATATCAAAAACCCGTTTAGCAATTGAAGATGGGGAACAATATGCATATGTAACTAATAAAAGTGGTGGAGAGAACTTAATAGTAATTTGTCAAGATAATATATCAAGAAGATGTGTAATACGAGGCAAGTTTCGTAGTAGTCGTGGAAAGCGTGATAATTTTATTTCAAAAGGAACTTGGATACTTGTTGGGCTCCGAGATTGGTCTGGAACGAATAGCGATGTTTGTGACTTATTAGAAGTATATAATGATTCTGATAAATCAAGATTGACTACTGTTTCAGGAGTAAACTGGTCCAAGTTTATTTCGCATGATATGGAATGTTCGAACTCAACCGCAAAGTCAGGAACAGGTTATGAAGATGATGCGTTTGAGTTTAGTAATACAGCAACTGCTACAGCAGAAGATGAGTTTGCAGAATTGATTGCGACAAGTAAAGCGACAATAACATTACGCTCAATAGAGGAAGATGGTAGTAATATTATTACAGAAGATGATGAAATTGATTTGGATGATATTTAATTTTGAATAATTATACGATATTGACATAATATAATTGATATTGATAAATAAATAAGTAAATAAGTAAGTAATAATATTAGACTATATATTTATATTATTATTCATTACAGTATTATATAATAAAATATCATCATGGAATAATGTAACTAGTCTATTTATATTTTTATTATTTAATGTGCCTCTTATTTTATTTGATACATTTTTTACTTGAAATAAGTTTTCATCATATGTATAACCAAAATATCCTAATAATTTTGGTAAGTTCTCTAATGTAATAATTATATCCACATTTTTTGTCCAATAAGTGAGTGATTTATATGGAGAAAACCCCAATATTTGTTTATCTGTCATTTTTGAAACAATTTTATTTAATGTAATATTTTTATTATCATACACATATTTTAATGTTTGAGGCCAGTCCAAATCATTTCTATGTTTATTTGTTGTTTCATCTAATCTATAATTCAACAAACTTTCAAATCTAGCAATTGGGTTTCTAATAACAGTAAAAGTAATTCCTTCATTAGGTTTAGCTTGTATATGATGTTTATTTTGTATATTTAAATAATTTAAAATAGAACTTACGTATGTACCAGCACATTTTGGAGTATGAATAAAAATTAGGTTTTTATTAAAATTATTTTTTTGGTCTAATAAATCCTCTAATTTTTTATTGAAATACATATATATAAATTAAAAGACAATTAACAAAAAAATATTAATTATATAGAATAATTAGGATACATACTTTGTTGATTATTGTTTCGGTCATGTTGCAATTCATTTAAAAAATCTAAAATGTTATAGAATCTATATAATGATGAACTATGTTCATTATTTGTAATTTCAATTGCGTTATCAACAGACAAAGAATATTCATCGTTATTATTATTATAATTATTATTATTATTATTATAATTATTATTATTATTATTATTATTATTGTCTGTATTATGTATTTTAATATCATCATATTTAAATCGACAAACTGGACAGATTGAACTTTCATTTTTTAACCAATGTGTAATAGCATCCTTATTAAATACATGACTACAATGTAATTGGAGAACATCATCATCATCATTAAAATCTTCTAGTGATATACAACATACAGTATTTAATAATTTATCTTCTTGAGTCAAATTGCGATAAATCGTTGGAATAATTGTTTGAAATGCTTCATCAGTTATCACCATTTTATATTTATTGACATCATCATATAAACTGTTTGACATTGTTTGTTGAAGTAATTGTGAATCATTATTATTAATATTATAATTATAATTAAGATTATCTATGTTGAATAATCTTTCATAATTGTGATAAAGCATAATATTATTAAAATCATAATCTTCTGGTTCGGTTGTTGTTAAAATACGATAAATATCGTTCTCATATAAGCGAGTAAGATTGCTGTTAGTGTTAGGTATATTGTTTGACATAATATATTGTGATATATTATATTAAATATTTTTATTATTCTATTTATAATTATATTTATTATTGAAACAAATATAAAATGAAGCCATTTATTTATATTTAACAATAATAATGCAAATGCAAAAGCAAAAGCAAAAGCAAAAGCAAAAGCAAATACAAATACAAATACAAAATGATAATAAAAGAAATATATTTCAAAGAGAAAAACAAACATACAGAGATAATAAATCATACAAAGAGAATCATACGATAAAAAATAATAATCATTTTCGACAACCAAAAATAAATATTGTTAATCCGATTTTAACGATGAGTTTTCCGGAATTAATTCAGGATAGTAGTAATAGTATTCCAAAACCGAAAGAACAAGAAAAACAAGCATACAAAGATACAGTCAATTTTGAATGTAAAAAGAGTGTAAAAGAAGAACGATATGGTTGGATAACATTGAAAGAAGGTCAAAGAAATGTATTACCAAATGTTGTCGAAAATATAGAATATGGTTATGAAGATAATAATGATTTTATTGAAAATGTGATAAAGGTACAAGAAATGCTTGATATAAATCATGAAAATTATAAAACACATTATATTGAATTATATGGAGAAAGTGAATATAATAAAATATATATGATGACAGATAGTCATAAATATTATTCAGAAGATGATAACGATGATGATATGAATGAAGATGATGAATCAGAATAAGTAAGTTATATGAAGCTTTATATTGTATTATCTGTTAATAATGGATAATACAATAACAAATAGATATGTGATGGAAGATGTTACAGAAGTGAATATATTATTTATTTATATTAATTCATCAAATGAGGTTGAATCAGTAATGAAGAATAAATGGATATTTTCTCAACCGAATATGATATTGAAATCAGAAGTGATTGATATATTAAAAAAATATATTTCAACTCAAGATATAAATATGAATACTTATACCATATCTTCGATACTTCAATATAATGTGGATTTACCTGCGATAAAAGAAGCAAATTGCGAATGTGGATATGGATATGAGTCAGATGATTATGTATTTGAAGGTTGGAATAATGAATTGATTAAAGAGTATATAAATTATAATTATGTCGATTATTTAAATATACCGTTTTTTAATATAATTAAAAATATACGAGATATTTATTGGAAGCCCACATTGTCGGTACTAAAAGAGTTGAATGAATTAATCATTATTTTTTATGCAAATCGAGATATATCATTGTTATCGACAAATAAAAATAAAACAAGGCGGATTCATATTCAAAGAAAAAAAAATACAATAACAAAAAAATATGCAACGACGAAAATATAGAGAATGAAAATGAAAATTGAAATGTTATGAATATGATATTATTATTTTTAGTTTATTGACAATAATTATCTTCCAGTAAATACTTTTACAACGGGAAACTTTACATAACCTTTTTTGCGTAAATTAATATATTCATCAAATGTTGTTCCAAATTGTTTATTTATATTACCTAATATAGATGTATTAATTTTTAATTCAATATATAAAATGACAGCAAATATACGTTCTAATGAACAACGGTCTTCTCGGACACGGACTACTTTTAATAGATTATTAAGATTGTATTTATTCATTAAATGAATAAGAAAAGAATGTTTGATGAAAGTTTGAACACCGAAACATCCAATCCAATGATTAGATTTATTTTTTAAATAAGATTTGATAACATTTGCATTATTGAGAGAGTTTGATATTCGAATATTATTATTAAGATGGTCTTGATTGTTTATTTTTTGAAAATGCCATAATGGTATACAAGGTGACTTAATATATTCAAAAGGTAATTTTTTATGAAAAAATACGCCATCATGAATAATTACGGCACGGTCAAACCATTTATATTTTGCAAAATAAATATAAGGTAATAATTCTGCTCTGCCAGGATATTCAGATTTGATAATAATAACATTTTTGTATTTTTTATATGGTTTTAAATATTGTTGTATGCTATTATCATCGATAATAACGATTAATTTTGTTGGGTATAATTTACGTAGTTGTTTTACATTAATATTCCAATAATGATTTGTTTTTATTGAATGAACATAACGAGATATAATAAATCCGTAATTTTTATCATATTGTCTCGATTTATTGATTTTGATTATATTCGAGAAAGTTTTATTATCATATATTGATGGTATTATAGTATTTGTATTTTTGTTCAATTCATCATCATCATCATTATCATTATCATTATGATTATCATTATCATTATGATTATCATTATCATGTTCATCAAATATTGATAATATTATAGTATTCTCAATTTTATTCAAATCAAAATCAAAATCATAATGTATCATATAATATACATTTATAGATTTATAGATTTATATATAAAATATAATAATCAATCAATAAAATGAAATAATTAAAATGAAATAATTAAAATGAAATAATTAAATTGATTTCGATTTATTTACGGTAATACTTATTAATGATTTATTGATTAATTGAAGGAAAATGCTTAAAAATCCTATATTGACTTCTCGTTTTAATAACGATACATTTAAAGAGAATACATTATTTCGAGAAAGAAGAAAAGATATAGGTTGTATATATGGTTCTCCATCAATGTTAAATGATACATATGAACTCAATTCTCTGTATTTTGTTATGGAAATGAATAATCAACTCAACCGAATAGAAGGTATTGGATTGATTACGAATTATGCAATATTATCAGAATCACAATATGATATATATAAAGACCAAAATTATAATCGATATATTTATAAAGGTAGATATCGTTTGAATCGTGATATAATAGAGAGACATAATCCAATATTATTGGAGATGTTTGATTATATATTATTTAAAGAAAAAACGCATTTAAAGAGGAGTCCTGGTTTTTCTAAGATTACGAAGAAATTATACAATAAAGATATATGTAAATTAGCGGTCATGACTGATTTTGGGTTTGAACGAGATGACAATGATGGCGAAGAATGTTCCCTAATAGGGGATTTAGATGTATCTCTTGTGGAGGAGACAATCAAGAAAGAAATTGCTCGGTTATTCAAAACATATTTGAGATAATTATAATTATAAAATACAAAGAATTAAAAATTAAAATTAAAATAACAAACATGTTAATAGTAGTATGAATAATGATTCTGCATTTAAACAAACTTTTTCTATTGATACGAATATAGATAATTATACGTTATCAGAGATGTTTACGATTTTGGGGTTAGGTGACCAACCAACAAAACAAGAAATTATAGATTCTACAGAACATTATATTACTCAATCTAATCAATCGAATAATGTTGAGCTTGCACAATTTTTTCAAGATGCACAAACATCATTATTACATTATTTAGAGACAAATCCAGAAACGCTTGATAATACATATTTACCAAATGAAAAACAAACGTTGGATTGGTGGAATAATGAAGTGTTAAAACAACCTAATCCAAATCAGAATAAAAAAATTACGAGACGTAAGCAAGAGATTCAAGTATATGCGAATGACCATGTTCCAATGAATAGAAATCAATTAGGAGTGAATAATAGTTTCAGTTTACCTGTTTCACAGGATACCATGAATCCTAATTTGACAAATATTACAGTTCGATTTATTAATTTGGATAGTTTATTTCGACAAACTACTTCTGGGGTAGAAAGTTCATCTTCTGATTATACTTTGACATTATCAGAACCATTAAATAATGTGTTATCCATGTGGTTATATTCAGTACAAATACCTCATTCTTGGTATACATATGATGAAGTATATGGTAATACTTGTTTTTGGATTTTATTTGAACCATTAGATACGAGTATTTATTTTAGGTTGTCGATTCCATCTGGTAATTATACTGGTCCTGAAATTGTTGACGTATTAAATCGTGGTGTGAATGGTCTTGTAGAAAATAGTTTTTCTGCGCCATGTTTTGATTGGACAGGTATCTCTGCACCATCTGAGAGTTTTCCGATGAGTTTCAATAATAATAATGGAAAAATTACAATGAAATTATATGGTGGTTTATATACAGACCCAATTACTGGTGTTCAATATAAGATGGATGAGACTACAACTGTATTATTTTTTGATATAGATAATTCATTTCGGTGTAATTCGATTGGTAAGTTAGGTTGTTCTCAAACATTACTTAATACAATAAATCAGACGTTCGGTTGGTATTTGGGGTTTCGTTTACCAAATATAAATGTCAGTAAAGAAGGTAATACGGCAAATACGATTGTTAATACATTTGGACCTAAGTATTTGATAATAGTGATTGATGATTATAATCAGAATCATATTAATAATGGTTTGGTGACAATTACGGATGAGTCGAGTGTGATAAAATTGCCAACATATTATGACCCGACAATGCCCGTGAATTGTTCTCTACCATCATATCAACCAAAAACGCCAAATAGTATTTTATTATTAGAAAAGTCGAATATTGCATATAAATCGATACCACAAGTTGTTCCAACTGCGCCGCGTATTTTGACACAAGCACAAATATATTCTATTAATGAGATACAGAAGAATAATGAGACGAATACGTTATTTCGTGGTAAAGCGCCGACGAACTCAAATATATTTGCGTTAATTCCAGTAAAGTTGAATCAATCCGAAGTCACAAAAAGTGGTACAGTATTTATAGAATTCGCTGGTTCATTGAAAGATAATAAGAGGGTATATTTTGGTCCAGTCAATCTCGAGAGAATGAGAATCAAATTGTTAGATGATAATGGTAATTTATTGAATATGAATGGTGCGGATTGGTCTATAACATTAGGATGTGATATTTTGTATCAATACTAATAAATTGTTATAATACAGTATGATATAGTATGATATAGTAATACTATATCATACATGATATATGTTGTGTATAATACAACATATATCATGTAATACTCAAATACTTAATATGTATATAAAAGGCAGAAATGAGTGACAAAAGCAGAAATGAGTGACAAAAGCAGAAATGAGTGACATCAAAATTATATGGATTTCATAATAATATCGATAAAAATATATATCTATCCAAGTAAATAAATATCTCGATTATTTGAAGTAAATTGTACAATACAATCAACAAAATAAACATATGTAAAAAATATGTAAAAAAAATGTTAGTATATTGAAATCAGTTTGGAAATAATATTGATTGACACTTACTTGTTTGTTTTCGTAGATTTTTGTCTTCATACATCTTTATCTGTTATCTTGGTCTTCTTGGTCTTCTTGGTCTTCTTGGTCTTGTCAGATGTTCATTTATTTGTCATCAGGGTCTTCTTGGTCTTGTCAGATGTTCATTTATTTGTCATCAGGGTCTTCTTCATCACTATCAGCTTCTTCTTCTTCCTCTTCTTCTTCTTCTTCTTCTTCTTCTGCTTCCTGTTCCTCATCATCTTCCTCTTCCTCTTCCTCTTCTTCATCTTCTTCAATATTGATTGTGTTATTCTCACGGTCATATTGTCCGACAAATTCTCGTGTTACTGCATTATATGCCGCATCATCCTTTATTGTGACAATATATTCAATACCATTAATGGTTATTCGTTCAGTATCCTTTTTTTTTGCAATTTTGACATTTTCTTGTGCTGCTACTGGTTCTGAAACTTGTTCTGTAACTGGTTCTTTTACTGGTTCTGGTTCTGGTTCTGAAACTTGTTCTGTAACTGGTTCTGTAACTGGTTTTGAAACTTGTTCTGTAACTGGTTCTTTTACTGGTTCTGGTTCTGGTTCTGTAACTGGTTCTTTTACTGGTTCTGGTTCTGGTTCTGAAACTGGTTTTGAAACTTGTTCTGTAACTGGTTCTTTTACTGGTTCTGGTTCTGGTTCTGAAACTGGTTCTTTTACTGGTTCTGTAACTGGTTTTGAAACTGGTTCTGTAACTGGTTCTGAAATAACATCATCAAAATCTTCGGGGTTAAGTTCATGTTCTACAATATTTGTAGAA
>Ga0247840_10007276_pt1 | contig 15471 bp, 12 predicted proteins | sample LaCruzMarch2015__FD_192404 | JGI IMG/M metagenome (GOLD analysis project Ga0247840, IMG submission 192404) | Freshwater microbial communities from meromictic Lake La Cruz, Castile-La Mancha, Spain - LaCruzMarch2015_17m | ecosystem: Environmental > Aquatic > Freshwater > Lake | place: Spain...
CCATGTTGAGAATGAACAGTGTGACCATGACAGGTAAGATGCCAGGGATGTCAATGTGCCACATCCGCTGCAAACGATTGGCGCCGTCCACTACGGCCGCCTCGTGCAACGCCGGGTCCACCGTCGTCAGCGCGGCCAGGTAGATGATGGTGGAGAAGCCGGTATACTGCCACACCCCCGACCAGACGTAGATCGAGGGGAAAAGCTCCGCGCTGCCCATGAAGAGCACCGACGTCCCCCCTAGCGCCTGGATGATCAGGTTCACCGGGCCGCGGCGCAGATCCAGGAATTGCAGCAACATGCCGACCATCACGACCGTCGAGATGAAGTAGGGCGCGTAGCTGACCATCTGCACAGTGCGCTTGAAAAGCCCGGTCTGGAGCTGGTTGAGGCTGAGCGCCAAGATGATCGGGATCGGGAAGCCGACCGTCAGGGAGTAGATGGAGAGGACGATCGTATTTCGCATCAACCGCTCGAACATGGGTGAAGCGAAGAAGCGCGTGAAGTTCTCCAGCCCGATCCACTCGCTCTGCAGGATCGGCTTGCCGGGCAGGAAATCCCGGAACGCGATCTGCGCGCCATACATCGGGTAATACGCGAAGACCAACAGCCAGGCGAAGGGCAGCGCCAGCAGCAGGTATAGCTGCCAGCCGTGCCGGATCTGTTTCCAGATCTGCGCTGCCCGACGACCAATCTCACTTTGGGTCTGAGGTCGGACTTTAACCATGCCAGTTGCCGTCGCCATGTTCACTCCTGGGGGAAGTCACCAAATCACCATGTCACCGTGTCACCCTGTCACCGTGCCAACCGCCGCCCCACCTCGCGCAGCGTCGCCACATCCTCCGCGTGGATCGCGCCGTCGGGCAGCGGGCCGGTGTTGAGCAGCAGATTGCAGTTCTGGCCGGCCGCGGCGTCCAACATCGCGATCACCTCGTCGGGCGTGTGATGCTTGGCGTCATCGTCGCGGCGATAGCCCCACGCGCCGGGCTGGAGCGTGTCGCAAATCTCGTTGTGCTTGGCCTTGTTGCCGTCCCACGCCCGCTGCGCCACCTCGGCCGCGGCCTCACCGATCATTTCCCGGCAGCGCTGCGCCAGCGAGTAGCCGGTGCGTTCCGGCGCGGCGAAATCTTCGGTGCCCGTCGCGCCTTGCTTGAAGCAGATCAATGCCTGCGGCTGGAGCTGCCGAATCATAGCATAAGTTTCGTGGATTGGGAAAAGGTCGGGGCGGGCGTAGTAGCCCATGATCGGGTCGAACCAGATGCCCGCGACCGGACCGTAGTTCGTCAGCAGCTCGCGGAGCTGGGCATGCATGAAGGTGACATAATGCTGGAAGTCGGCGTCGGCCTGGAACTTGTAGCTCGGCTCCGGGGTCGCGTAATCCGGTCGGGCCATCCGGAAATCGCTGCGCGGATAGAAGTACGGGTGGCGCCAATCCAGCGAGTAGGAGTAGTAGAGGAAGAGGCCCAGACCCTTGCGGGCGCATTGCTGCGCCAACTCGCCGATCAGATCGCGATGGGCGGGGGACTTGACGCTGTTGTAATCGGAAGCCTGCGTATCGAAGAGGCAAAAGCTGTCGTGGTGGCGGGTGGTGATCGTGATATACTTCATCCCGGCATCGAGCGCCAGATCGCTGATGAAGTCAGCGTCGAAGCGGTCGGGGTGGAACTGGTCGAACAACCGCTCGTATTCAGCGACCGGGATTGCCTCCTGGAACATGGCCCATTCCCCGCGGCCCAGGATGCTGTAAAGGCCGTAGTGCATGAAGAGGCCGAAGCGGGCGTCGGCAAACCAGGCCAGGGCCGCAGCGCGCGGATCGCGGCGGTATAAGTCGCTGTAAGCGGCGAGGTAGCTCGGCACGGCGGTGAGTTGAGCGGGCATGATCTTCTCGCAATGGTTGGATTGGATCGTGACGACGGGTGATACCATAGGATAACAGAAAGTTGCGGCCGTGCGGGCAATTTTTGGCCGAGTTTTGGCCGAAAAGTGGCCGTGTTGCGCGCTTGGCGTCCCGCGCAAGGGCGGCTATAATGGCAGGACATCACCCGGGAGGATCATTGGAGAGTTTGACCTTCGACCAGTTTGTCGGCTGCCTGCGCAGCGCATTGCATCACCTGTACGACCCCGACCAATTGCGCCGCAGCCCGCTGGCGGCCCTGTTCGGCGTCGGCGGATTCGACGCGTCCGCCGCGCTGCAACGCATCCTGACCGAGGCGATCGAGGCGTTGCAGCCCAGCCCGACGGAGCCGCCGCAGTCACGCGCCTGGCGCATCTATGACGCGCTGGCCTATCGTTATGTGCGCGGATTCGATCGCGATGTGGTGGCCGATCAGTTGGGCATCAGTGGCCGGCAGCTCCGCCGCGAGCAGCGCGCCGCGCTGGAGGTGCTTGCCGGTCATCTCTGGCGGCAATTCGGCCTGGCCGCCGCGCCTGCGGCGCCGGCCGACCCGCCCGGGGCCGCTGCGCTTGCCGCGGGCCGTGCAACAGGCGTCGCAAACGTCATTGCGAGGAGTGTTTTTTACGATGAAGCAATCTCCTCGGGCGGCGGGATTGCTTCGGCCCCAACGGCGGGCCTCGCAATGACGACGCCGGGCGGCGGGATTGCTTCGGCCCCAGCGGCGGGCCTCGCAATGACGACGCCGGGCGGCGGGATTGCTGCGGCCCAAACGGCGGGCCTCGCAATGACGACGCCGGGCGGCGGGATTGCTGCGGCCCCAGCGGCGGGCCTCGCAATGACGACGCCGGGCGGCAAACCCAAATCCGAGGCGCCGGCGTGGCTGCGCGACCTGCCGCCGGAGAAGCCCGCCGAACTGGGCCAACTTCTCCCGGCGACCCTCGATCTGGCGCGGTCGTTGGCGCGGCAGTGGGGCGTGGAGCTGAAGAGCGACCTGGCCGACGCCGCGCGCGGGATGGCTGCGCCGCAAGGCGCCCTCCGCCACGCGCTGCTGAACCTCCTGGGGATCGCCATCCCGCGCAGCCGCGGCGGCACGGTCACGGTGTCGGTCACGCTGGCCGGCGCGATGATGCAACTGGCGATCACGGCCGGGGGCGCGTCTGTCGCGGCCGCAGCGCTGGCCGAGCGCGAGCTGAGCAGCCTGGAGGTGGCGCGGCGCCTGGCCGAGGTGGCCGGCGGCGATTTGACATTGGGCGCCGATCCCGGCGGCGGGCCGTTCGTCGCCTATCTGAACCTGCCCGCGCTGGAGCGTATCTCCGTGCTGGCCGTGGATGACAACGCGGACATCCTGCAACTGCTCGAGCGATACACCGCCGGCTCGCGTTTCTCCCTGATCGGCACGCGGGAGCCGGGGCAATGCCTGCGGCTGGCGCAGGAACTCGACCCGGACATCATCGTCCTGGATGTGATGATGCCGGAGATTGACGGTTGGGATCTGCTGGCGCAACTGCGCAGCGATCCCGCCACCACGGGTGTGCCAATTATCATTTGCACCGTCCTGCCGCAAGAGGCGCTGGCGCTGGCCCTGGGCGCCGACGCCTTCCTGCAGAAGCCGGTCAGCCAGGCGGACTTCCTGGCCGCGCTCGACCGGCTGGCGCTGGCGTAGGGCGAGCGGGACAGTCATCCCGTGTCGTGCTTCAGGCAATAGGAGGGTAGAGTGTTCGTCGGATCTATCTTACGCAAGGGTTTCATCTTCACCGCACTGCTGGCAGTCATTACTCTGAGCGCTTTCTCGGGCGGGACAGCCGCGACGCAGCCGCAGGCCCACACGGCCGTGCGCCTGTGGACGTTCAGCGGCCCGCCCGCCGGGCCGGTCAACGTGTTCGCCTCGCAGAACGCAGTGGGCACGGTGACCTACGCGGGCGGGCAGGGCGGCGTCTGGAAGACGCTCGACGGCGGCGAGCATTGGCAGTCTTTGCCGGGCAGCCCCGGACAGGTACGCTTCATGGTGGTGGACCCGACTACGTCTGCGGTCGTTTACGCTGCGACCGAGACCCGCATCTATAAAAGCGCCAACGGCGGGGCCGCCTGGAGCATGATTTTCCACGTGCCGCACGAAGATCCCTCGTTTTACCGGGTGCATGACGTGACCGGTCTGGTGATCAATCCGCACGAGCGGCGCAACCTGTACGTCTCGACCGCGGCATCGGGCCTGTTCCGCAGCGACAACGCGGGCGAGACCTGGGCCCACGTGCCCTCTGTGTTCAGCGGCACGACGGACCCGGTGACGCTCCTGCGCAGCCTGAGCATTGACCCGTTCATCCCCTCCACCCTCTACGCCGGCTCTTACCGCAGCCTGGATGCGGGCCTGACTTTTGAAGACCGGGGTGGTGAGACGGGCGGCCCTTCCTACGCCGCCTACCCCGAGCCGGATGCGCAGAACATCGTCTACGGCACGTCACAACACTGGGGGTTCGTTGGGGTGGGCGGGTTTTGCCTGGGTACCTGGTCCCGGTTCATCAAGTCAACCACCGGCGGCTCGCTCTATTTCGATATCGGCCCGACTTACGATTTTTGGAACGGCTGCAATGCCAACGTCATCTGGCCGCCGCCCAATTACTACAGCATCTATTCCATCGTTGCGCATAGCTGCATCGGCTACAACGTGCTGATCTCGGCCGGCGGCGAAATGTATTCAGGCACCAGCATCTACCCATACAGAGACGGCGGGGTCTACCGCGTGCCCCTCTGGGAGAAGGTAAACACCGGCCTGGGGAATGGCCTGCACCGCCTGGTCGGCGGGCCGCTGGGCCTGGTCTGCGCCTCGAGCGGGGCTTTCGTGGGCATGGCCAGCGGCGTGTACCGTTCGGATAACGCAGGCTCGGTGCCCGTCACCTGGCAGGCCAAGAACGCGGGCCTGACCAACTCCGTCGTCACCAGCCTGGCGGTGGCCGATGACGCCTCGCGCACGGTTTATGCCGGGACGGCGGGGTCCGGGATCTACAGGAGCCTCGACCGCGGGGTGAACTGGTTCGCGGCCAACAGTGGCATCAGCACCCGCGACCAGCAGCCGATCGTGGGGGGCGACGTGCATAAGGTCTTCGCCCTGGCAGTGGACCGCTTCGGCCACGTCTACGCCGCCACCAATAACGGCATGTACTACAGCCATGATTCCGGCGCCCACTGGTCGCTCACCGGCATGGCGGCGGCGACCAGCGTGATCCTCGTTCCGGGCCAGATCAACACGGCCTACGCCTACGGGCTGGAGTGCAGCTCGAGCACCAGTTGCACCGGCAAGATCTACGTCACCACCGACGCGGGCCAGACCTGGATCGGGGTAGTCTCGCCGGCCACCGGCTCACCGCTCAATCTGCTGGCCACCGGCGCAGCGAACACGCCTCTCTACGCCCTGGTCTCGACCGACGGGCTGTATAAGGGTATGGGAGGGTCCGGTTGGGTTAAGATGAGCGATGTGGATTTCTGCAGCACCGCGAACCCCTGCATGGCGCTGGCAGCCGATGCGCACACTGCGGGGCGGGTGTATATCGGCGCGAAGGACGGGCTGTACGCCAGCACCAACTCAGGCGACACCTTTTCCCCCCTCGCTTTCGGCGGTATGCCGGTCAACGGGGTGACGGTGGATCCGACCAATTCCACGGTGTACGTCGTGCTGGGCAACGGGACGACTTTTGTCAGCTCGGATGGCGGCCTCACCGCCGATTACTCCAGTGGCGGGCTTTACCAGAGCACTGACGGCGGCGTGACCTGGTCGAACTTCAACCTGCCGGTGGATCGCTCGATCAACGCCGTGGCCCTCGACCCGGCGAATGGGAACCTGTTCGTGGGCACGCAGGGGATGGGGGCTGGCGCGGGCAAGATGCCGGCCCACAGCCTGTACCTGCCCGACCTCGTGCGGTAGGCCGGGGCGATGTCCGTTCTTTAGTAACCGCCACCCGGAGCCAAAGGGGGTGGCGGTAAACATGCGAGGTGAAAATGCCCACGCTGGATCAACTCTTTGAAATAGTAGATGCGCACGCCGAAGAGGTCGTCGGGCTGCTGGTGGACCTGATCCGCTTCGAGACGGTCAACACCGGCGTCATGCCGACCGGGAACGAGCTGCCCCTGTGCCGCTATGTGCAGGAGCGGCTGGCTGGAGAAGGGATCGGGGCCGAGATCCTCTGCTCGGCGGAGCGCCGCGGCAATCTGGTGGCGCGGCTGCCGGGGCAGGGCGGCGGCCCGCGCCTGCTGCTGATGGGGCACACCGATGTGGTGCCGGTGGAAAACCCCGCGGAGTGGCGCTACCCGCCCTTCGCCGGCACGGTGGCCGGGGGCCGCGTCTGGGGCCGCGGCGCGGCCGACATGAAGGACATGGTCGCGGCTGAGATCATGGCGCTGATCTTCCTCCGCCGCGCGGGCGTGACCTTGGCTGGCGACCTGATCCTGGCGGCCGGGGCCGACGAGGAGACGGGCGGCGCTTACGGCTTCGGCTGGCTGGCCGAGCACGCGCCGGAGACGATCCGCGCCGAATACGCCATCAACGAGAGCGGCGGCGGGCCGATCCCCGTGCCGGGCGGGCTGGCCTACACGATCCAGGTCGGCGAGAAGGGGCGGCTGGAGGCGCGCATCACCCTGGCTGGCCGGCCGGCGCACGCGGCCTCCGCGTGGCTGGGCGACAACGCGGCGTTCAAGCTCGGCGAGCTGCTGCGCCGCCTGCAAGCCTGGCAGCCGGGGTTGGACGTTTCCACCGAGATCTTCGCCCATCTGCCCGCGCTCCTGGGCCGGGCCGAACCGATCACGCCTGCCAACGTGGACGCGTTGGCCGATGAATTGTCGCAGGTGAGCCGGCAGCTCAGCTCGGCCGTGCGCGGCATGTCGCGCATGACCCTCGTGCCCACCATGATCTCGGCCGGGGTGAAGTCGAACAGCGTGCCCGCGGCCTGCACGCTCGTGTGCGACGTGCGCACCCTGCCCCATCAGGACGAAGCCTACGTGCGGCGGCAGATCGCGCAACTGCTGGATGGCATCGAAGGCGCCAGCTACGAGCTGGTCTGGACCGCGGTCGCCAACGCCTCACCCTATGACACCGCGCTGACGGCCGCGCTCCGCCGGGCCACCGCGGCCGCGGCCGGCCGGGATGACCTCGCGTGGCTGCCGGGTCTCACCATCGGCTTCACCGATTCGCGGCTGGTGCGGCCCCTGGGCAACATCACCTACGGCTTCAGCCCCGGCCACCCCGCCGCCGACCTGAATCACCCGGCCGGCGTGCATGGGACCGACGAATCGTGCGAGATCGCGACGCTGCTCTTCCGCACGAAGCTGCTGATGGCGTTGGCGGTGGATTTGCTTGGGTGAGGGTTTGTCAGTAAGATAGGTTTTCGATTCGCTGCCGGAGGCTCTTAATCGTGCCAACACCACCCAAACGCATCCCAACCCGCGAGCAGGCACACGCGCTGCTCGACGACGCGGCCGGCCGCAACCCCGGCCCGTGGGTCGCGCATTCGCGTCTGGTGGCGCAGGCCGCGCACCTGATCGCCGAACGGCATCCTGACCTCGACGGGGAGGCCGCCTATATCGTCGGGCTGCTGCACGACATCGGCCGCCGCGAGGGGGTGACGGGGATGCGCCACGTGCTGGACGGCTACCGCTATCTCGCGGGGCTGGGGTTCGCGGATGCCGGCCGCGTCTGCCTGACGCATTCCTTTGCGATCAAGCGGCTCGAAGCGATCTTCGGCGCGTGGGATTGCTCGCCGGAGGAGTTGCGCTTCATCAAAGAGACGTTGGCGCAGCTTGAATTCGACGACTACGACCGGCTGATCTTGCTATGCGACTCGTTGGCGATGGCTGAGGGGTTCGTGCTGATGGAAAAGCGGATGTTGGACGTGGCGCTGCGCTACGGCGGGGTCAACGAGCATGTCCTCGACAAGTGGCGCGCGACCTTCCGCATCAAGGCGGACTTCGAGCGCGCCATCGGCTGCCCGGTGTACGCGCTGCTGCCGGGTGTGGTGGAAAACACATTTGGAATGAGGTGAGTCATGCGTGTGTTCATCGGCGGGGTCATGCAGGCGTCGAATCCCGGCAAGGGGATCGTGGATCAGGGCTACCGGCAGCAGATCGCGGCGGCGATCACCGCGCGCTGGCCGGAGATCGAGGTGATTGACCCGTTCTGTCTCCACCCGAACAGCGTCGAATACGACGATGCGTCGGCACGCGAGACCCTCTTCGCGATGGTGAATCTCGCCGCGACCAGCGACCTGGTGATCGCCTACGTGCCGACCGCCAGCATGGGCACCGCGATGGAGATGCACGCCGCCTACCTGCACGGTGTCCCGGTGATCGCCATCTCGCCGCTGCGGACGAACTGGGTCATCATCGCCCTGTCGCAGCGCATCTTCCCCGATCTGCCCAGCTTCTTCGCCGCGCTCGCCGCGGCCGAGTCGCCCCTGGCGCTGGTTTGACAAGCCGCCACGCCTGGACTAAAATCAGGTCAGATACGCCCCTGTAGCTCAGTGGTCAGAGCAAATGCCTTCTAAGCATAAGGCCGCAGGTTCGAATCCTGCCAGGGGTATGCCTCTGTCAGACGCAGGTGACTTCACTCTCGTATCTTCCATGAGCGAATCCCATTTCGGCGACGCTACCCGCGCTCCGTCACTTTCCCGCGCGTGGTGCGTCCCTATCTTTCAGGAGGTGAATCCATGAAACGTATCCATTTTGTGTTTGCCGCGCTGTTGCTGTTCGCGGTCGTGCTCGCCGGCTGCGGCGGGAGCAAAGGCCCTTCGGTGGCCGAGAAGGCCGCGGCGACGGCTGAGAAGGCGGCCGCGACCGCGCAGAAGGCCGCTGGGCAGGCAGTTCAGCAGGCGGTCGCCACGAAGGCTGCGGCGGCCGCCGAGAAACCGGCGGTGGCCGAGAAGCCGGCCGCCGTAGCGACCAAATCCGCGCCGGCCGCCGCCGGCGCCGACGAGACCTTCTCGGTGGAAAGCCGGGACGCCGGTCTCGACAAGCTCAAGACCTACCGGTCGCGCTGGCGCAGTGAGTGGAAGGCCACCGAAGGCGGCGTTACGGAAAGCGTCACCTGGGAGTGGTTCGAGGAGGTCGCCCGCGAAAGCAAAGCCCACCATTGGGGCAGCAAGATGACCGATGTGAAGACCAAGAAGCTTCTCGTGTTTGAATTCTGGCAGATCGCCGACGAGTCATACATCATGACCACGGATGATGACGGGACGCAGGAGTGCATGATGATGTCCGGCGAGGCCCAGGGCAATGCGTTCGCCAGTGGCCTGCTGTCGCCGAATACGTTCGGTGGGGTCAGCGACGCGAAATACGTCGGCAGGGAAACCGTCAACGGCATCAAGACCAAGCACTACAAGTACGACGAAAAAGCGGCCACGCTGGCCGGGTTCGGCCGCGTCAGTGGCGAGATTTGGGTGGCCGAGGACGGCGGCTATGTGGTCAAAGACACCATGAGCTGGCAGGGCGCGGCGGGTATGTTCGGCGCGAGTTCTAAGTCGTCGGGCGCGGGCGCGTGGACCTTCGAGGTGCTGGATGTCAACAAGCCGCTGACGATCAAAGTGCCGGAACTGTGCGAGAAGAACAAGGTGGATGTGCCGGTGATGCCCAACGCGTTGGAGAAAGCGCAGATCGGGCCGATGATCACCTTCAAGACCGCAGCCAAATCGGCCGAAGTGGTCGAATTCTACAAGAAGGAAATGACGAAGGCCGGTTGGCAGCCCGAAGGCGAACCGGAGATTTCGGATGAGATCAGCATGTTGAGCTTCACCAAGGATGGCGCAACCGCGCAGATTACGATCCTGATCGCGGACGACAAGACGCAAGTGATGATCAACACGTCGAAAGAGTGAGTGATCCGTTCGTAGTCGCGACTTCAGTCGCCTCGTGGCTGACCGAACGACTGAAGTCGTCACTACGAACGCGCCGCCATCACTACGAACGCACTGGTCAGAAAAGCCGCAGGATCAACTCGGTCTGCATTTGCCACAGCCGCTGGACTTGCTGCGTCCAGGGGGACGACATCACGAGCAGGCCGAGCGGCGAGTGCAGCAGCGTGTTGATCAGGCTGGTCGCGAGGGTGTTCAGCGCCGGGCCAACCACCCGCACGCTGAGCGCCAGCGCAGCCCCGATCTCCACCGGCTTGTGGAATGGCGCTTGCGTGGTCACGAAGGTGCCGCGGCCGCGACGCTGGCGCCGCACGGGCCGCACGAGCAGTAGCGCCGCTACCCCCGCCGATAGCCCCACCACCCACAGCGGGACTAACTGCACGAAGAAGAGCGACGCAACCGCCGCAAAAAGCCCAAACAGCGCAAAGGCCGTCGCCAGTTGCCGCGCGATATCCGCACCCAGCCGGCTGGCCGTGTGCGTCACCCCCGCCTTCAGATCCCCATCCAGGTCGCGCAATTCGTTGTACAACTCGCCATACGCGCTGATCGCTAACACCATCGCCAACGGCCAGTAGAAACGCGGGCCGAGCACCGTGGCGAAGGTGACATAACTCGCAATCATCTGTAGCCCGGCGAGCATGAACGCGTGCGAGACCAGATCCACGAAGGGGATCGCTTTTAGCCGCACGGGACGCCATGAATAGAGGAAGGCGATCACCAGGCAGGTCATGCCCACGATGAAGGGCCAGCGGCCGAGCGTGGCGAACAGGGCCGCCGAGAGCGCCGCCACGACGAAGGATGCGATGTAGGCGGCGCGCGGGGCGAGGATGCCGGCCGACACCGGATTCCGGTTCACTTTGGCCGGGTCGAGCGCGTCATCGGCGGCGTCTTCCACATCGTTGATCATGAACGCAAAGCCGACCGCCAGTTCGTTCGCCAGCAGCACGACCGCCAACCGCCAGTCCACCGTCCCATACGCGGCGATGGCGCCCAGGCACGTGGTCACAACGACAAACCACATGAATTCCCGATAACGGGTCAGCCGTAAGATACCCTCAAGCTGATTACGCAATTGAAGCCCCCTTCCATGATATTGACATTTTCACGCCGCGTGCGGGCCGAAGAGCTGTTCCAGCCCGCGCCACACAGCGTTGCGCCAGGCCGGGACATTGTGCCCGGCGTTATACTCGCGATAGATCACATCGTAGCCGCGCGCGGTGAGCGCCGCGTGCATCTCGCGATTGGGTTCGAGCAGCGATTCGTAGCGGCCACAATCGAGCCAGAGCTTGAGCGGCCGCACCGGGCCATGCCGCACCAACGAAAAGATCACCGATGCGCGGTCGCCCATCCCGAATGCGCCCGACTGGCTGAGCACATGGCCGAAGATTTCGGGGCACATCAGGCCGGTGAAGAGCGCCATGCGGCCGCCGGCCGATGCGCCGAGCACGCCGAACGCGCCGGGCGTCTCCCGGATGTCCACGAGGTTGAGCTGCGCCTGCGCCAGCGGCACGACCAGGTCCACCACGAAGCGCAACGTCGCCTCGCTGCACAGATACTCGACCCCGCGGGCCGGCCCGCCGTGGTCGGCGAACGCGAGCGCGATGGGTGCGATCCGCCCCTGGGCGATCAGGTTGTCGGCGATCTCGGCCAACAGCCCGCGCTGCAGGTAATCCCAGCCGTCGAACACCACCACCAGCGGGGCCGGCTGCGTCACCGGCGGCTGATAGAGCCAGACCGCGCGCCGGCCGTTCGCCAGCAGCCAGCCCGATTCCAGCGTGTGGTGGCTGAGCGCCCCGCGGGCCACGCCCGCTTGTCGCTCGACCAGCGGCGTCGGCGCCGCGTCTGGCATGTAGAAGAAGTTGTTGTCCGCGCCCATCCCGTTGGAAGTCGCGCGCGGGTTCAGCGGGTCGGGCAGCCGCGCGCCGCCGTCGGTGCTTGCGAAGAAGGCGTATTCGATGTAGGCGTCGCGCGGCAGTTCGACCTGGTAGGCCCACAAGCCCGGCGCGACCCGGCGCCACGCTGACACGGCGGGCGCATGGCGGGTGTCCCAGCCGTTCAAATCTCCCGCCACCACCGGCGGCCACGGGCCTTGCCAGAGGAATGTCGCGGTCGTGTCGTCAATGATCGGCGCGCCGCCGGCCAGGGCGCGCGCCAGGAGCGGATGAACCATCGAATCTCCGAGTCGTGGGTTGGGGCATCGTGCAACTTTACGCCAGTGTACATGTTGGAGGCGATTTGTGCAAACTTGGCCGCCGTCGGAGCGAATGATCGCGGGTGCGTTTCAGTTTGGGCGCGCGCGTCATTGCGAGCGGCGTCCGGCAGGGTTTTCGCTGGACGGCGCGAAGCAATCCCCTATCCATTCGCCGACCCCGCCCCGCGCCGCATGACGGCATGCAGAATTTTGCATTCTTCGCCCCGTGTTTCGAAGGGCGCCGATAGTGTAATGCGGGACGCGCTTCACCGACCCTTTTGCGGTATACGCCGCGTTTGGCGCTTGCCGGCCGCGGCGTCACGGGGTATACTACGGCAAGAACGGACATTGGGAAGGTCGAATGGGGGGAGAATGGTACAAATGACTGAGATGGATTTGATGAAGCGCATCACCGTGTCGGCAACCTGGCGCGGGCCGGCGCCAAGGTGCGCCAGCTCATCAACGAACACCTGGTCAGCCAGGGCATTGATCCGAAGATCCCGCCCCTCGACCTGCTCGCCCCGGACTTCATGGCGAAGGTGCAAGCGCACGAGCGGCCCCGCGCGGCGGCCAGCGAGATGGAGCACGCCATCCGCCGGCACTGCAAGATCAAGTTCAACGGGGACCCGGTCTTCTACGGCAAGCTGATCGAGAAGCTGGAGGCGCTGATCCGGCGCTACGAGGAGGACTGGGACGCGCTCTACCGGGCCATGCTCGACCTCCAGGCTGAGGCCGCGACCGGCCGCCGCGCCGAAACAGCCCCCGGCGTGCCCGTCGAGCAGCAGCCGTACCACGACCTCCTGGCCCGGCTCGCGTTCGGCAACGGCGAGATTCTTCGGGCTGCGGCCCTCAGAATGACAGATGTTCCCGACGACGCGCGGGGCAAGCTCGTGGCGCTGACCGCCGAGATCTGTCGCATCATCGGCGGTTATACCGGCATCGTCAGCTTCTGGGATAACCGCTTCCAGGTGGGCCGGCTGCGCGGCGACCTCTCGCAGGCGGTGCTCTACAGCAGCATCGAGGCCATGTATGCCAGGTACGAGAAGATCGTGGCAGAGTTGGTGACGTTGGCGCGGAATCGGCGATAGCTGGCGGACAGCAGCGGCCCACTGATTGCCTTTCGGATGCCGTTGGGTTATAATCCACTCAAGTTGATGTGGAGGCAGCAAGTATGTCTACCTGGACAATGTCAAGCGTTTCGGCCGCCGGGCGGCTCACCATCCCTTTGAAGCTGCGCGATCGCTTGAAGCTGCGTCAGGGCGCCCAAGTGCTGATGCAGGAGGTCGCTGATGGCGTGGTGATCATGACCACGCGGCCGCTTACGCGCCCTCAAGTCGCCGAATATCTGCTGGATAGCCTGGTGACGGGGATCGGGCCGGAAGCGGAGAAACTCAAGCTCCACGACGAAGAGGGGTTGGACGTCGTCATCCGGGCCATTCGAGAGCACACATTTGCAGAGCGTTATGGAACCGCCGAAGCGGCTTAGGGTTTTCGTAGACGCCAACGTGCTGATCCAAAGTATTACTACCTTTCCACGCTATCCCTACGAAGTCCTCCGCAGAAACCCATTCCTACCTCAAGACCTATGCCGATCTACAAAGACATCGCGTACACCCTGATCCGCAGCCACCGCCGCAAGACCGCCAGCATCTATATCGAACGGGACGGCTCGGTCACCGTGCGCGTGCCGGACAACCTGGCCGAGGCTGAGATCGCGGCGCTGATCGAGGGCAAGCGCTACTGGATCCATAAACACCTGACTGAATGGCGCGAGTTGAACGCGGCCCAGGTCGCCCGCGAGTACGTCAACGGCGAGGGGTTCCTCTACCCCCGATCACAGCCCGGCCTTCTGGAGCGAACTGGACAAGGTGCTGCCCGACTACCCCGAACGTCAGCGGTGGCTGCGTGAGCACGGCGCGGGGATGGCCCTGTAACGGCCTCACCGAGCGATCACCCCAACGACCAGACGCCGAGTTTTGCCGCGCCACGCTGCCGTCCGCGAGACGGTCGTCGCTTTTGTCTTTGATCCGCTGCAAAAAACCCTTGACAGTCGCGCGACGTTGTCCTATAATGTCAAACAGTTATTTGTGAATTTCAGCATAACCCTTATTTTCTCACCCAGCAAAGGAGCAAGGACCATGAACAAGCGTTGCGGGGGCTTCATCCTGTGGGGAACGATGTTGGTGGTGATGATCATCTCACCCCTTCTGCTGCCAACTGCGGCGCTGGCCGCCACCTGCACGTGGAATGGAACCAGCGGCAATTGGAGCGAGACAGCCAGGTGGAGTTGCGGGCACGCGCCGGGCGCAAGCGACACAGCCATCATCAACAGCGGCACGGTGACGTTGGACACGGCGGTCACGGTCCAGAATTTGACTCTGACCGGCGGGGCATTGCAGGGCAGCAACGACGTTACGATTACCGGCGCGATGACCTGGACCGGCGGCTACCAAAGCGGCACCGGTGCAACGAACATCGCGGCCGGCGCGACGTTGACGCTGAACGACAGCACCGACTACCTGCGGCAACACGGTCGCACGCTTAACAACGCCGGCACGGCCACCTGGACCTCCAGCAGCGGCTACTATTGGTATCTGGAAGGCGGCGCGGTCTTCAATAACCAGGCCGGCGCCACCTTCAATGCCCAAGCCAACGACCAACTCGGCGTCTCGGGCAGCGGCACGTTCAACAACCTGGGCACCTTCACCCGCTCCGGCGCGGGCACCAGCACGATCCAAGTCCCCTTCAACAACAGCAGCCCCACCCAGGTCGCCGAAGGCGTCCTGCTGCTGAACGGCGGCGGAACCAGCGGCGGCGCGTTCCAGGTCAGCGCGGGAGCCACCCTCCAATTCAACGGTGGGACGTACAACCTCAACCCCGGCGCAACCCTGAGCGGCGCGGGCCTCTATCGTCTGTCCAGCGGCACCGTGAGCGTCAGCGGCACGGTATCCGTCGCCAACTTCGAGCAGACCGGCGGAACCCTCACCGGCGCGGGCACGTTCTCGATCACCAGCACGATGACCTGGATCGGCGGTTACCAAAGTGGAACCGGCGCAACGAACATCGCGGCCGGCGCCACGTTGACGCTGAACGACAGCACCGACTACCTGCGGCAACACGGTCGCACGCTCAACAACGCCGGCACGGCCACCTGGACCTCCAGCAGCGGCTACTACTGGTATCTGGAAGGCGGCGCGGTCTTCAACAACCAGGTTGGCGCCACCTTCAACGCCCAGGCCAACGACCAACTCGGCGTCTCGGGCAGCGGTACGTTCAACAACCTGGGCACCTTCACCCGCTCCGGCGCCGGCACCAGCACGATCCAAGTCCCCTTCAACAACAGCAGCCCCACCCAAGTGGTCAGCGGGACGCTTAATCTGAACGCGGGTGGAACCAGCGGCGGCGCGTTCCAGGTCAGCGCGGGGGCTACACTTCAATTCAACGGCGGGACGTACAACCTCAACCCCGGCGCGACCCTCAGCGGCGCGGGCCTCTAC
>Ga0247840_10007277_pt1 | contig 15468 bp, 18 predicted proteins | sample LaCruzMarch2015__FD_192404 | JGI IMG/M metagenome (GOLD analysis project Ga0247840, IMG submission 192404) | Freshwater microbial communities from meromictic Lake La Cruz, Castile-La Mancha, Spain - LaCruzMarch2015_17m | ecosystem: Environmental > Aquatic > Freshwater > Lake | place: Spain...
AGGTGGACCGCGCGGTGAAGGCGGACCTCGCGGTGAAGGCGGACCTCGCGGTGAAGGCGGACCTCGCGGTGAAGGCGGACCTCGCGGTGAAGGCGGACCTCGCGGTGAAGGGCGCGGAGGACCTGGCGGACAACGCGGTGAAGGCGGACGGCCTGCCGAAACCCCGGAACGACCACGTCGTCCCATGTAGCCGACGCATCCAGCACCATTCGTGTAACGCGCTCGAAGCGGTTCCTCGTCTTTCGCCCCGAATGGGGCAGCGATATCATAGCCCAGGGCAGAGCGCAGCGCCGCCCTGGGTAATGGGTAATAAGGAACGACGCTGCCCTGAAGGGGCCGAACGATTTGCGTCTTACACGATTGCTTGGTCCGTTTGGCCCTCGGCTCGCAACGCTAGAAACGTGAGCGACCAACGACAAAGGGCCATCACCGAGCAGCCTGCTCGCCTATTTCACAACGTTGCGACGCCGCATGGCTTCGGTCACTTCGTCGAGCAACGTGAGTCGGCCACCATAGGTTCTTCGCAAATTTTCTGGTGTGAATGTCGACTGCATAGGTCCCCAAGCGACAGCCCGCACATTGAGCAAAATCAGATGGTCAAAGTACTCGGGAACGGTGTGCAAATCGTGATGGACCACCAGGATTGTTTTGCCTTGGGCTTGCTGTTCACGCAAGACTTGAATAATCGACTGTTCCGTGGCTGCGTCAACCGCCGCGAACGGTTCGTCCATCAAAAAGATATTGGCCGATTGCACAAGTGCTCGAGCAAGAAACGTTCGTTGTTGTTGACCGCCTGAGAGCTGGCTAATTTGTCGGTCGGCTAACTCGGGGATTCCCACGAGAGCCAATGCATCCATCGCACGCTTGCGGTGCTGTTTGCGAACAGGCAGAAACCAACCGATTTCGCGATACAACCCCATGGTTACCACGTCGAGAACCGTCGCAGGGAAATCCCAGTCGACCGACTCGCGTTGCGGTACATAAGCGATATTGTGACGCTGCTTGGACAATGCATCGCCATGAATCTCGATGGACCCTGAGATGCGAGGCACCATGTCCATTATCGATTTGATGAGCGTGCTTTTGCCCGCTCCATTTGGGCCGACCAAGCCGACGAGCGATCCTTGAGGAATCGACAGATTGATCTCCCAAAGGACTGGCTTGCGTTGATACGCAACGGTTAGGTCAGCGATCCGTATTGAGGGTATTGTGGAGTTCACCAAGGTCACTCCTTGCGTTCTTTCGTCGGAGAGGCCTCTCCCAAAGCAACTGGCATTGCAGCATTGCCTCCCAAAGCCGTCACGATTGTTTTGAAGTTATGCATCATCATCCCTTCGTAGTTGTCGGCATCGCTTCCTTTCGGCCCCATGGCATCAGAGTAGAGCTCGCCACCAATGGAAACAGTTGCTCCTTTTTGTCCAGCACCTTCGATCAACGATCTCACAGACTTTTCTGGAACGCTGGACTCCACGAATGCAGACGGAACTTTCTTTTGAACGAGTAGATCAACAAGTTCATTAATCCGTCTCAAACCTGCTTCCGAGGAAGTGGAAACGCCTTGGATCCCTTCGACTTGTAGTCCATAGCGTTTTCCGAAATAGCGAAACGCATCGTGCGATGTGATCAAGATACGCTGCTCTCGAGGGATCGAGTCGATCCACGCTTGCCCCAACGCATCCAGATTTGCAAGTCGCGTTCTCAATTGGTTTGCCTGTTCGGCAAAGGTTGCAGCATGCTCAGGTAGCCGCAGCTTTAGTTCTCGCTCAATGATCCTTGTCGTCGATGCCCACAATGCAACATCCATCCATACATGCGGGTCGACGGTGTCGTGCTGAGGATCGCCCAAGGCGGATTCGTTTGGAATGGATTCGGCGATGGCAATGTGTTTTTTGATTCCGTCGGTGTGTTTGCCTAGCAAGTCACCCATTCGGCCTTCGAGCTTGAAACCATTATAAAAAACCATATCCGCCGATCGAATCGCTCGCACGTCGTCGGTGTTGGCCTTGTACAAGTGTGGGTCGACTCCGCTGCTGAGCAGTTGCTCAACTTCGATGTTTTCGCCGCCGATTTGCCGCACTAAATCGGCGACCATGCCGGTCGTTGCTACCACCTTAAGACGCTGCGACGAAGCTGGCGGCGTTTTCGGATTCTGGCAACCGACGTGCAAGCTGAGTAAAAAGAGAAACGAAAAGGGGAGCCAAGGGTTTCGAACGGAATTCATGTTTAGACCAACGACTCGAAGTTTTTCATACCAATAGGTTCTTTGGAAGCGAACGGTTCCCCATAACGAACGCCAATCGTCTTGCCCCAAAACGAGGCTTCCTCCCGGAGTTTTTCCACGAAGCTGGGTGGCTCGGTGGATCGCCCCGCAACGAACTGACTCTGATACGCTTCGACCGAGGCCGCTTTGGCGTGCCAGTGGTCCGTGATATCGAGAACAAACGCCGGCTGCGGAACCATCTTGAGATGGATACAGTAGTAGTAGTAAATGCGTTCGGGATGGTAGGGATGACCAGCCAAATCGCTTTTCGACAACTTGCTCCAAAATCGGGCAGCTTCGATTAGCTCGGTGGCCGCAACGTGGTCTGGATGTGCATCTGACCAATAGGGTGCAAAGATCCAGCGTGGACGCGTCAAACGAAACAAGCCTGCGAGTCGGTGGCGGTTTTCCAGCGTCGCTTCCAAAAATCGATTCTTCATGCCAAGGTTGTAGCGCCATTCGAGACCGAGTGCCCTTGTTGCAATTGCCGTCTCGGCGGCGCGAATCTCAAGGCTGCCATGAGGAGTCGGTTCGCCGCTCGTCAAATCGACAACGCCCACACGTTTTCCTTGCTGAATCATCTTGCAAATTGCTCCCCCCATCCCGAGTTCGGCGTCATCGGGATGCGGCGCAACGACCAGTACGTCCAATGCACACGATACATCAGGTAGGTTTTGGAATTCCAACTGGCCTGTACTCATCGCGCTCGTTCGATCAATTGCTTTTGAATGTGCGAAAGGATACCGTTTGCCACCGATGGCTTCGTTCCAGTGATTTGTTCTAGAATGGTTCCGTCTCGCAAGATTACTTCGACGGAGTTGTCTTCGGAATTCATAGCAGATGCACTATTGGACACAATCATATCGCAACATTTGCGAGACATCTTGACAATGGCTCGAAAGCGAATGTCTTCGGTCTCCAAAGCAAAGCCGACTACCCATTGATCTCGTCTCTTGGCGGTACCTAGGCTAGCAATAATGTCTGGGGTTTCGATCAAGGCGAGATGCAGCACATCGCCCGTTTTACTAAGTTTGTGCGTTTCAACTTGTTTTGGCATGTAATCGCACGGGGCTGCGGCACCGACCAAACCATCGGCGTTCTCGAATGCCAATTTGGTTGCATCAAGCATTTCCTGGGTCGTCACGACATCGACCACTTGGGCTGCGGACGGATAACCTATCGAGACTGGACCGCTAATCACGATTACTTCATGACCTAGATCGAGGGCCGCTTGGGCGAGCGCGGCACCCATGCGACCGCTGGATGCGTTGGTCAAGTACCGAACCGGGTCAAGATATTGGCGAGTTGGACCAGAAGTGATAACAATTCGAGCCATCAAGAGTCGACTAAGTTATTGGAGGAATGGTTCGCAAGCCGTAATGATATCATCTGGCTCCGACATGCGTCCATCGCCTGTGCGTCGGCAGGAAAGCCAACCGGAATCGGGCCCAACAAAATGTGCACCATCGGACTTGAGCTGACTAACGTTTCGAACCACAGCCGGCTTTTCCCACATGGGAGTGCTCATGGCTGGCGCGAATACAACTGGACAGTCCACGTTGAGATAAAGTGTCGACAGAATGCAATCGGCCGTTCCGAGTGCGCAACTCGCAAGCATGTGAGCCGTTGCGGGTGCTATGATAAAAAGCTTGCACTCGGTTGCTAACTCGATGTGAGGTCCCAGTGGATAACGATTGTCAAACGCACTGGTCACGGGAGCACGATTGCAGAGTGCTGCAAAGGTCGCTACACCAACAAACTGTTGGGCTGCTTCGGTCAGCACAACAGTTACGTCAAAACCGCGTTGCGCTAAGCGGCTAACGAGAGCCGCTGATTTGAATGCGGCGATGCCGCCTGAAATTCCGACAACAACGCGATCGTTCATCAGTGAAAGGCTTTAATCCTTACAGATCGCTTGTATCCAAATCGAGCAAATCGCCAAGATCTGCCGTTTCACTAAGGACTTTGAGTTCGCCCGAAGTGGTCAAGAAGATCTTGTCTTGCAAAATTTCTTGGATGACAACCTCCATGCGATCGTCCGTATTCATTTCTACCAAAGGTCGGCTGCCGCGATTGAGTTGCACCAATCGCTTCTGAATCAACGTGGATAGCTTGAATCGACCACCCACCTTGTTGACGATGGCTTCTTCTTTTAGTTCTTCGAGCATGGAATCGTTTCTCCGTGGTACTGCGTAAGCAGTTGGCACAAGTGCTGGACAGTTGTATTGATCTCTTGATTGATTACTTCATGGGTATAATGATGTCTGAGTGCCAATTCCTCGGCGGCAACATTTAACCGCCTTTGAATGGCTTCCTCGCTCTCAGTACCACGATTCCTTAGCCGTTTTTCGAGTTCGGCCATCGAACCTGGGTGAACAAAGATGGTGATCGCTTCGGACTGATCTCGAAGGACTGCAAGTGCCCCTTGGACATCGATCTCCAAGATTACCCATTTTCCGTCATTTAAGCCAGTCGAAACTGGGTCACGAAGAGTTCCGTACCAGTATCCACGACCAAAAACCTCCTTGCACTCTAAAAATTCACCCGCATTTCGGCGACGCTGGAATTCTTCATCGCTCAGAAAATAATAGTCGCGACCTTCTTTTTCGCCTGGTCGAGGGGGACGTGTGGTAGCGGAAACGCTCAGCATCAGAGGTATTTCCGAATTTTGGAAGAGCTTTTGAAGGACCGTTGATTTGCCCGATCCCGATGGGCCCGAAATGATCACTAGTCTACCTTTTTGGGTCATAAAACTAGTTTACTCCACATTTTGGACGAGCTCGCGCATTTGCTCAATTGTCGTTTTAATTGAGACGACTAGCTGTGAGATTTGAGAGTCATTGGCTTTTGAGCCAATCGTGTTAACTTCGCGAAAAAGTTCTTGGATCAGGAAATCAAGTCGACGGCCTTGGCTGTCCGATTGATCGATGGCGCCTCGAAACTGAACGAGATGGCTGGCCAATCGAGTGATTTCTTCAGACACATCGCAGCGGTCGGCAAAAACCAGAACCTCTCGCAGCAAGTCCAATTCGTCCGATTGATGCCCGAGGGTAGCGAGCGTAGTGCGTATGCGTTGCTCCAATTTCGAGCGGTATTCTGCAATCACGGCAGGTGCACGCAATTCAATTTGTTCCTTCCAAGATTGAATTTGGTCAAGTGAAACGAAGAACTGGCGAGCCATCGCTTCCCCCTCTCGAAGTCGCATAGACTGCAGATCTTGAAGAGCCGTTTTGAGCGTTTCGCGAACGATTTCGTTGAGTTGCTCGTCATCTTGCTGTCTCGCAAATGCCAAGACGCCAGGCAACGAAAGAAGTTGTCCGAGGTCGTAATTGAACACAATTCCCAAACGGTCCGCGATCGTTTTTGACTGGTGGATGTAGTTTTCTAGCGTGCTTTGATTTACCGTCGCTGCATTGTTCTGACCGGCTTGACTAACACGAATCGAAACGCTGATGCTGCCACGTTTCAAGTATTCCCGCACGATCCCTTCGATCTGGGGCTCGACGGCGGACGCCACGTCCGAGATTTTGGAAGTAACCTTGAGAAAACGGTTATTGACCGTTCGAATCTCGATATCAATTGCAACGTCGCCGAGCCGGGAAGCTGCTTGGCCATGCCCTGTCATACTGAGTAACAACGAATGACTACCTAACGGTTAAACGAAACGCGACAACCGGGGGCTAACGCCCTGCGGCTGATCAAGAAAAGTGGTGTCGGGGAGTCTTGAAATCTCCCATTGGGGAAAAAAGTTGAGACTACTTTGGTTCAGGCACAACCGGATCGGGGATCGCCGCATTGGGGGCGACCGGTTCGTTTGCTGGGGGCAAAACTGACTCCTTGAGCGCTTCGGGAAGGCTGAATGCCGGAGATGGCGTAGTACTTCCGGAGGCTGGTGGGGCTGCCCCTGGATCCGAATTTGGGGAACTTGGAGTAATCGGGATTACGGAATCAGGCCCACCAGGCGGCAATTCGGAGCCGGGCAAACCCGAATCTGGCGCACCTGAGCCGCCGGCACCCATCCCACGCGGAGGAGAAATCGAGCCCGGATCGCTTTGGATGTCAAGCTTTGGCGGGAGATACCACCAAGTAGTCAAGGCGCACAAGATGATCCAAAGTAGCACCGAAATCGCAGTGATTCTTGTGAAAATATCGCCGGCCTTCACGCCGAACGCGCTTGCGCCACCCGCTCCTCCCAACGCTCCAGTCAATCCACCACCACGCCCACGTTGGAGCAAAATGATCAAGACAATGAAAAGCGAAAGCAGAAACAAAGCTGGGCCAAAGACGTATTGGGAAAGCATCGCCAACGGAAAAAACACGACTTCAATCTCCTAGCCAGCGTTAAAAAAAACCAAAATCTCACGGTGGCTTCGAAAAGCCAAACGGGAATGTATCAAATCGCAAGTTCTTTGTTGAGAGGCATTTTCGTTTTTTCGGTAGGGACTTTTCTAATGCGACCTTGGAACAGTTTTGCCGGTCGGTCTTGGAAACAGTTGTTGACATCGAAATGGAGTCTGGTACCCTTCCAGCTTACCAATTTTACGCAAAGCCCCTAACCAGCACTGTCTACCACTAGTTCGGATAACCAGGGAAGACGGTGCGGCACGGAGCGTCAGAGAGTTTCTGACAGATTAGGTCCATCATTCAGGAAGTACATCGTGGCATTGCGTGGATCATGTTTAGTTCTCTCGGGAGGAAGTTTTGATGATTAAGGTACGATTGGCATCGTTCGCATTGGCAGCATTCGCTCTTAGCTGTGTTGGATCGGTTGCGATGGCTGACTGCGGCGGAAATAGCTGCGGCGGTCGACAAGGAATTTTCGCAAAGTTGCATGCAGCTAAGGTTGCGGGATGCAATGGCGGTAAAGTGGGTTGCAATGGTGGTGGTTTGTTCGCTCGGCTTCATGCCAAGAAGGCTGCTAGCTCTTGCAGTGCACCAGCTCCAACATGCGCTCCAGCTCCAGCACCTTCCTGCGGTTGCGACGCTCCAGCAGCACCAGCTTGCGGTTGTGCAGCACCAGCAGCAGCACCAGCTTGCGGTTGTGGCGCTGCGATGACCGAAACAATGAGCTCCTACATTGCCGCCCCGGCTTCGTCAGGTTGCAGCTCGTGCGGAACAACTATGGATACTGGCGCTGTCAGCACCAGCTCCGTTGTTCCACCAGCACCAGCGCCAGCAGTAGCAGTACCAGCTGCCGTTAGCGACAAAATCTAGTAGCGAAACGCTGTTCAGATGATAAAATGATGGCTGCTGTTTGGCCTTGGTAACCCTCGACGAACATGCACGAAACCTCGAACCGAGTTGAAGCACCTCCAGGGGCAGCAACTCGGTTTTTTGTTATACTTTTTTGATTGCAAAAAGGCGTAAGCTGCCAGTTTGCGATGAACCACGGATAGCAAGCTGGACGCATCCCCCACTTATGGGTTGCCGGCAATTCGTGTTTCCCCTGACCGCCCTAGCCTCTTCGTTTTGTTGGATCGTTACTTCGTGAGCAAAAAGCCAATCCCGCCAACGATCTCCTCGATTCCTGTTCAATCTCGTTGGCGATGGGCAATCAGTTGCTTGATCCTATTTCATTTTGCTGCGATTGGATTGACGTACGCCGCGAATTGGCGTCGCTCCGTCATCCAGGATAATGTCCTCGTGTGGTTGCAACCGTATCTCATCGGCGGCTGTTGGTACCAGGAAATGCTTCCAATCGAATGGGTATCTGGCCAAAACAAATCTCTCCCGACCAAGGTATCAATCCAAACGAAAAAAAAACCTGACGAATGGTACCCTGTTCTGGACAGTCGGTCCGAAGGCTATGCATCGAATGGCATGAATCCTGCAAAATCCAGGCGGTTGCTACGGGCGATGATTGAATTGTCGGCCAATGAAGAAACCGAGGGCATCCTTCGCATTTTCAAATCGATCGTCGTTCACGTCGAATCAACAGGTCCGAACGAGTCTCCGATTCTCGTCGAGCGTATTCGGTTGGAACAGCCCATCGAAGAAAAAGGGGAAGACAGCGATCCACAATCCGACACGCGAGAATTCGCACTTGTGGAAGCTTCGGTTGCTCGGTTTGAAAATGGAGAAATTGGTCTTGTACCAAAAATCGAGAGCCATCGATCCGTTCGAGCCAAGAATGCTGGGCGAGGCAATCCATGAGTTCGAAATGGAAGGAAACCTTGTTTGAATGGAATGGGTTTTGGTTTACGGCTCGTGCGCCGATTCAAATCTCAATCGTTCGCATTGCTATTGGCATTTTAACTTGGATCGTTTTTTGGCAGTACCTCATGTCAGGATCGGATCTGGTTGGTTCCAGCGGATGGTTTAATCCAGATGCGGGACGATACTTGATTGGCGATGGAGTTGAAGGGACGGGGAGTTTGTTTCGATGGAGTCCTTTGTATGGCATGTCCAGTTTGTCCCCTTGGGTTGCGGTTTTCGGACTTTTGGCCAGCCTGGCGATGACGCTTGGACTGGGAGCAAGGCTCGCTCCATTGATAGCTTGGCTTGCACTTGGAGTGTTTCACCATCGAGCACCTGTTTTAACGGTATTGGCTGAACCTCTTTTGCTTTCCTCGCTTGCTTACTTGATCATTGAACCCGGACGTCTCGAATGGACCATAAAGCCCGGTCTTTCAAGTGGCGAGGATCGGGTCAGCGCGAACCTATCCATTCAACTGATTCGATGCCATCTTTGGATTTGGATCGCGTTTAGTCTTGCAAGCATGCTTGCCCAACCCGAGTGGTGGAATGGCGAGGCGGGATGGCTATTGATCGAAGCCCGGCACGGATGGCTCAGACTGCCCGAGGGGTGGCAACCGGTGGGTCAATTTATGACGCATTGCGTCGTCGCAGTACAAGCGGCCTTACTCGCGATCATGCTCGGCTCAAACTGTCTTTGGATGGGGCGATGGCTGTTGTATCTTTTCGCTTTAAGTATTCTTTTGCTTCTCGGAGACTGGATGTATGCTTCTACGTTGCTTGCAATGAGTCTCGCAGTATGGCCCATCAACCTTTCCCTTCCAAAAGAGAAAAAATGAAACGCACCGTGAACCCTCAATCATCACGACGCCAGTTCAATACAACGGTCGCCATCGCTTCTGCGGCGATTCTTGGGCAAGTCGCTTCCGCTGCTGCGGTTCATTCCGCAGCGAACACACCTAAATCAATCGCGAGGGAAAACAAAGTGAAGTACAGTCTAAATACAAGCACCATCCATGGCGAAGTGATTCCGATTGTCGAACAAATCGCGATTGCCCAGAAGGCTGGCTACGATGCCATGGAACCGTGGTTGCGCGATATCAACAAGTACACCGAACAAGGTGGCACATTGTCAGATCTTAAGAAACGGATCAAGGATGCAGGGCTCACGATCGAAAGCTCGATTGCATTCGCGAATTGGATTGTCGACGACGATACGGCTCGAAGCAAGGGACTCGAGCAAGCTCGCAAGGACATGGACATCGTAACCGCCATTGGCGGGATTCGAATTGCAGCACCGCCAGCAGGCGCAACCGATATTGCACCACTGAATCTAGATCGAGTTGCAGAGCGTTATCGAGCACTCTTGGAAGTTGGCAAGGTGGCGGGTTGCACACCTCAGCTTGAAGTCTGGGGGTTTTCCAAAAATCTCTCCAAGCTCTCCGAGGTTCTCTATGTGACGGCAGCTGCACAGCATCCAGACGCGTGTGTTCTGCCGGATATTTATCATTTGTATAAAGGCGGCTCGGAATTTTTCGATCTGGCGTTGCTATCGGGAAAACGGATTCATGTATTCCATATCAATGATTATCCCGACATCCCGCGCGACAAGATCACCGATGCAGATCGTGTCTACCCCGGCGACGGGATATCGCCCGTCTCCAAAATTCTCGCAACGGTCTTCGAAAGTGGTTTCGACGGAGTTCTGTCACTGGAACTCTTTAATCGAACCTATTGGAAACAAGACCCGAACCTCGTCGCTGCCACGGGGCTTGAACGAATGAAAAAAGCCGTGGCGGATGCCTCGATCCAATAGTGTCGCCTTTCCTACTTTCGTGTCGATGTCGCTGACTGCAACAGAGCAGCAGCGAACCCAACGAGGTCCCCACGCTCTTTCGCTTGTTGCAACATCGGAGCATAATCCTTCGAGAGTTCCGCCAACTCAATCAACGAAGGTGCAATTCCAAACGGACGCATTCCGCGGGGCATTTTTTTGATTAGGAATTGCATGGCTTCCGCAGGCCGACCAACGCGAGTCAACAAATCGGCATAGTTTTCGATCGCCACTGTGCCGTGTTCTTGCGGATCAAGTGATTCTGCTTTTTGGAGGAACATTTTCAACGCAGCCTCGACATGTTCGCCGAGCAAGGCTCGAAACATTGCCAACGACATCGGATAGAGCTCAGCAAACGGCTCCTCGCTTGCATACTGATATTGAGTGTGAAGTTGCCGTCCGTATTGAGCCAGATCGACCGCCATCCTCAATTGTTCTTCGTTGTCCAAAATTCGCGCAAATCGAACCGTCGACGCCAAGTGCGTTGTATCCAGATGATAGGTGCCGTCTCGCAACAGACTAGGTCGCGTGGCAAGCAGCGGTTCGATCGATTTCGCAAGTTGAACTTCGCTCGTCTCATCGAGTTTTTCTCGTCGAAGGATATCCGCCTTTAAACTTGATAGCAACTCTGCATGAACGTGCTCGACAAGGGCACCAACGGCAGCCTGCTGATCCGTTCGTCCCCTCATCGAGACAACGGAATCAAGCATGGTAATTGTGTTGCAGGTTCCTCGCATCTCAAGCGACAATTTGGTGCCCCGAGCGACATCGATCGCTTCGTGCACCAAAAGGCCTAGAAAGGTATCCAAATTCTCATGAGTGACCTCCAGATCGCGCATCGCATCTGCGGTTGCTTGGCGGTCACCGACAGCTCGCATGTACATCCAGCCTTCCTGGAGCTTTCCTTGTCGCATAAGGGCTGTACCTACTTCACTGCATGCGGCAATAAGTTTCTTGTCCAGTTGGTCCTGAATGTCCGGGGGAATGGATCCGACCGATGTTGGTTCGGACGGGTCTGTTTGAACGGCGGACAATCCCAGTTCAACTCGATGCATCATTTTGAGCGCCTCGAACAACTCGGTGTAGCGTTGCTCTCGTCGCATCTGATCGACTAAAAGCGACGCTGCCTGAAGCGGGCCTTGCTCGTCCACGATGGTTGGGAGTTTGTCGAAAAGATCGATAGCGTTCAATTTGGTTTTGGTTGGTTTGGGGTACGAACGTAACATCAGGAAATTTTTCTACACTAGTATCGCACATAACGCCACCTCATGGAATGACCTCGTGCTCAATGAAATGACGCTAAAACCCGTAGTCGAAGAATCGAACAGAGCGATTCCCAGCACCGCGAATGGCTGAGGAAAAAACTTTCTCGTTTTCGCGCCTTGGTATGGAGCAGATTTAGCCTACAGTTGATATAAACACGAATGTACTCGAGAAAAATGGAGGAGAGGAATTAACGATGCAATGGCTCCAGTTGTTTACACACATGCAAGGCCCAGAGTTTCTCGCTGCATATGCCACCGTTTGGGTGGCTTTTTTTGTAATTTGCTTGATTGTCCGTCACCAAACAGATCAAGTAAGTTCGCACACCCCAGTCATTCCAGAAACAGATCCGGACCCGTACAAGATCGCCTATTTGAGAGGTGGGGCAAACGAAGTACTGCGGCTAGCCACACTTGAACTCTATTCTCAGGGCCTGTTGCAAAAAGAAGTGGGAAAAACTCTCGGGATAGTCCAATGGCAACGGAAACTTGACGTAGAACTTCCGAAAACATTGAGCCCCTTTGCAAAACAAGCCGCAGAATTTTTTTCTGTAGTTCGCAAACCCAACGATATTTTCGGTTCCAATGTGGCTAGTCAATTTGTTAGCGAGTTCGGGCGTTGGGATGAATGGATCGAGCAAGAAGGATTCCGCATCGCTCCATCGCAGCAGTCTATCTTGAACCTGTTTTCCATTGGTTCGGCTTTACTCTTCTTCTTGGCTGGACTGACTAAAATTGTGAGCGCCACCCTTAGGCACTTAGACAACATCTGGTTCGCAGTTCTGATGATGGTCATTGGATCGGTGGGTTTACTTTTCACGCGATCGCACCGTCGGTTCAATGCGAGGGGGCGTCAATATCTGTCCGGCGTACAACTAATCAATGCACAGTATCGCCATGCCGTCCGAGACTTATCCGGGGAAAGCAATACGAATGCAATCGCCGTAGGACGAGACCAACAGGCTAGCATGATTCCACTGATGGCAGTTGGTATCTTCGGAGTCGCGGCTTTGAATGGCAGCCCCTTTCAAGACTTTCGAAAGACGTATCTCCGTGCAGAAACAACAGGTGGCGGATGTGGCTCGGGTTGCGCCGGAGCGTCCGTAGCAAGTTGTGGCGGCGGTGAAAGTTCTGGCGGCGGTACGAGCTGCGGCGGCGGTGCAAGCTGTGGTGGGGGCGGCGGTTGTGGAGGAGGCGGTTGTGGTGGTTGTGGCAGCTAAACCGTGCAAAGTCACCCTCGGCGAGAGTGAGCTGCCTCGACTCGGCGTGGGATTGGGATATCGCGATGCGTTTCGAACCGATGTCTTTCGCAACGCGAACCAAATTGATTTTCTTGAGATTATCGCGGATCACTTCTTTGATCCGAAACCGGAATCCAATGAACTTTTGAAGTTGCTCGCGAGTCGCTTCCCTCTCATACCGCACGGGCTAGGGCTCTCGCTTGGGAGCGCCGATGGACTAGATCGAGGCTATCTCAACATGCTCAAACGTGTGGTTGAAACAGTTCAGCCAGCCTGGTGGAGCGAACATATCTCATTCTGCCGAGTGGGTGGGATCGATATTGGACATCTCACCGCATTACCGAAAACGAAGGCGACACTAAAGTGCCTGAAAGAAAACATTCGCGTGTCGACGTCGGAGATTGGTGCGCCGTTGATCCTCGAAAACATTACCCAATCGATTGAGTACGAAAATGACACTTACGACGAAGCGTCGTTTCTTGGCGAAGTGTTGGACGAAAACAATTGCGGCTTACTTCTGGACGTCACCAACCTCTATATCAATTCGATAAACTATCGATTTGATGCGGTTCAAGTTCTACATCGGTTACCGCGCGATCGAATTGTACAATTGCACTTCGTCGGATTCGATCGTGAAGGGGATCTGCTCATCGATGGGCATAGCCATTCGACCAACTTAGAAATCTGGCAGTTACTGGAGGAAGTCGTTCGCTATGCACCGGTTTGCGGTGCGATCCTGGAGCGTGATGAGCAGCTTCCTCCGTTTTCGGATATCCTTACCGAATTGGCTAACATGCGGGAAATCATGAATCGCGATTTTGTCGAAACCTAACGCAATGGACCCTAAGGCAAAGGACTCCGACAAGGACCAACTACTGCGCTTACAAATCTATGTAGCGAAACGCTTGACCGATTCCACCGACAGCTCAATCCTGGAAGATACCAATCCAGTTCTGCCGGGAAATGCAACATTGCCGGTGAATTCTCCGCGCGATGAGGACTTGGCAAGGAGTCGCGAAACCTTGATTCGAAAGAGGATCTCACAAACCAGGCATCTCATGCCGCTGACGGCGGAAACACTGGGACCGCGTTTCGGACCATTGTTCCGCCAATACGCTGAGCGAAATCATGTCAACGGAAAGAATGCGATCGTCAGGGATGCTCTGTTGTTCGCCGAATGGTTAAAACGGAGGGAGGTCGCAGACACAGCCGCACAAGACGAATGCGTCCAGATGGCGATTCAGCTTGCAACTTGGGAGACAATGGGATTCGCGTGCAAGTCCCGCTCCCTTTGCATTCGGTTTGTTCGACTCGGTTGGGACTTTGGTAGCTGGAGCGATCGAACGAAGCTACCGAAAAAAAGGCGCACTTGGTGGTGCGTCCTAAGAGTACTTGAATTCCGCAGGATGGTTCGGTTGTACTGAGACCGAGAATGCTGGTATCGTATCACTTAAGCCCGGAGAGCTGACTTACCCTCTCTGCCGCTGGTGAAAACCGGCTGCCGCTGATGAAAACCGGCTGCCGCTGGTGAAAACCGGTGATAACCACCTACTGCCGTGCGGCGGTCCTTCGAAGAATTTTTAAAAAAACCTTGGTGCCGAACAATGCGTGATGATTCATCGAATAGGTCCATCGTCTCGATTGGCGAAGCGCTTTGGGATCTCTTTCCAGGTGGCGCTCGATTCGGAGGCGCACCTGCTAATTTCGCGTGCCACGCTGCATTGTTGGGGTGTCATGTAACCATGCTCAGCGCGGTTGGAAAAGATGCTTTCGGAGATGAGGCGTTGGGGATTTTGCGAGGTATGGGAGTGGATATTTCGCTGGTACAACGGCATGAATCCGTTTCCACGGGAACAGTAGGAGTGGATGTCGACAAATCGGGCAAGCCAAGCTTCGTGATTCACGCGGACGCAGCTTGGGATCGGTTGCGTTGGACGCCGGAGTTTGAAGCGGTCGTTGCCGAAGCCGACGCAATCTACTTTGGTACGCTTGGTCAACGCAGTCCCGAATCGCGAAAAGCGATCACTCAAACGCTGCAGATCGCTGAGAGAAATGGAGTCCGACGAGTCTTGGATGTGAATTTACGAGCCCCCTTTTTTGACAATGCGCTGATTCGAGAATCTGTCGCGATGGCAACCATTGTCAAGTTGAGTGACGATGAGTTTCAAAAGGTATCGGAAGCATGCGAATTGGGAGAGCATTCCGATCCAATGGAAACACTTGTTGCTTTGCGACAGAAATTCGATTTAGAACTTGTGGCGATGACGCGCGGCGCCGAGGGTGCGGTCGTAGTGACACGCAGTGAAACCATCGACCAACCAGGCATTCCTGTCAACGTCTGCGATACCGTCGGTGCAGGTGACGCATTTACGGCTGCGATGGTCGTAGGGTTATGCTCCGGTGCATCCGTGCGCTCGTTCGTTGCAAACGCTTGTCGCGTCGCTTCCGTCGTATGCGGTTACGCGGGCGCGATTCCCGGTCCCTCAATCCCACCCCTATGATGAATGGTAAGCACAACGGTATGAGTCTTCGAGTGAAACAAACGGATAGCCGAAGGGCGATAGCCCCGGTTCTCGACGAATGTCGAGCAATTGGAAAACCGGGGCTATCGCCCAACGGCTAATTGGGTTGAAAAACAGTTGCGGATGTGCTTAGCTCAGAAAAGGTTCGTTACCC
>Ga0247840_10007288_pt1 | contig 15454 bp, 6 predicted proteins | sample LaCruzMarch2015__FD_192404 | JGI IMG/M metagenome (GOLD analysis project Ga0247840, IMG submission 192404) | Freshwater microbial communities from meromictic Lake La Cruz, Castile-La Mancha, Spain - LaCruzMarch2015_17m | ecosystem: Environmental > Aquatic > Freshwater > Lake | place: Spain...
ATTTGACCAAGATAAATTCTGTGTTCAGGCAGATTTATTTTCGTAATCTATTGTAATACAAGCGAATAAATTTTTAAAATCATTTTTTATAAAAACTTTCGTACGGCAGTGTTTTGTTGTATTTTAATAATACTGTAGATGAATTTTTTCAATTGCATTTTTGTATCTTTGTAGCTTGCAAAAAAGTCATGATTCTTAATTCTTGACTCTTTAAAAATGGTAAATTGTAAATTATAAAATTGTAAATGTCTCCATGTCCGACAAAGGAAGTATTCAAATAAAAGGTGCCCGCGTGCACAATCTCAAAAATATTGATGTAGAAATTCCACGCAATAAATTGGTAGTTATTACCGGTTTATCAGGTTCCGGAAAATCATCACTGGCTTTCGACACGCTATATGCCGAAGGGCAACGCCGCTATGTGGAAAGTTTGTCGTCGTACGCCCGACAGTTTTTGGGGCGTATGAGCAAGCCCGAAGTGGATTTTATAAAAGGCATTCCGCCCGCTATTGCCATTGAGCAAAAGGTAAATACCCGCAATCCACGTTCCACAGTGGGCACTTCTACCGAAATTTACGAATATATCAAGTTGCTTTATGCCCGAATTGGCAAAACTTATTCGCCCATAAGCGGCAATGTGGTTAAAAAACACGAAGCCGATGATGTAGTAGAAGCTGCTATGCAATTTCCGGACGATACACGTATTTTGGTAATGGCTCCTGTCGTTCCTGCCGAAAATCGTACACTCAAAGGCGAGTTGCAAAGTTTGATGATGCAGGGATTTAGTCGCGTGGAAGTGGATGGCGAAATCGTGCGCATTCAGGAGGCTATTGACAATGACGCTGTTCTCGACAAAAATCCAACCATTGCGTTGGTTATCGACCGCCTCACGGTCGACCGCACCCAAACGGGTATTAGCCGCTTGACTGATTCGGTTGAAACGGCATTTTTCGAAGGAAGAGGAAATTGTGACCTCTCCCTAATCCCGATAGCTATCGGGACCTCTCCAAGGGGAGAGGGACTTGAAGAGCCGCAGTCGGTGCGATTATCTTTCTCCAAAAGCTTCGAAGCGGATGGTATGCAGTTCGAAACGCCTTCGGTACATACATTTAGCTTTAACAGTCCGCTCGGAGCGTGCCCTATCTGCGAGGGTTTTGGACGCGTAATTGGAGTTGACGAAGATTTGGTAATTCCGAATAAAACACTTTCGATTTACGAAGATGCCGTGATGTGTTGGCGTGGCGAGGTGATGGGCGAGTTCAAAAAACAACTCATCTACAATGCCGATAAATTCGATTTTCCCATTCACAAACCGTTTTACGAACTTACCGATGCACAGCGGGAATTGCTTTGGACTGGAAATAAATATTTTGAAGGACTGAATGCTTTCTTCAAAATGCTTGAAGAGAACCAGTATAAAATTCAGTACCGTGTGATGTTGGCACGCTACCGAGGCAAAACAACCTGTCCCGTTTGTAAAGGAAGTCGACTGAAAAAAGAAGCGGGCTATGTAAAAATTAGTGAAACATCTATTTCGGAATTGGTGCTATTGCCGGTATCTAAATTGAAAGATTTTTTTGACAATTTACAACTCGATGAACAGGATGCGGCTGTTGCCAAACGGTTGTTGATAGAAATAAACAGCCGTATTCAGTTTTTGCTCGATGTGGGTTTGGGTTATCTTACGCTAAATCGTTTGTCGAACTCGCTTTCGGGTGGCGAAAGTCAGCGCATTAACCTCGCAACTTCACTTGGAAGCAGCTTGGTGGGCTCCTTGTATATTTTGGACGAACCAAGTATCGGTTTGCACTCTCGCGATACACATTTATTAATAAAAGTACTGAAACAACTTCGCGACTTAGGCAATACTGTGGTGGTTGTGGAGCACGATGAGGAAATAATGCACGCTGCCGATTATCTGATTGATATTGGACCTTTTGCCGGACGAAAAGGTGGCGAAGTGGTGTATGAGGGAACTCCTCCAATGCTCGGCACTTCTCCCCTCTCCTCAAGGAGAGGGGCTGGGGGTGAGGTTTTTGATACTTCAAAGTCATTCACGTTAAAATATTTACTCGGCGAAGAAACCATTGAAGTACCCGAACACAGGCGTAAATGGAATAATTATATTGAAGTGCTGGGTGCGCGCGAAAACAATCTGAAAGGAATTGACGTAAAGTTTCCACTCAATGTAATGACCGTGGTTACGGGTGTGAGTGGTTCGGGTAAATCGTCGCTCGTGCGAAATGTATTTTATGCGGCACTCAAAAAGCATTATGGCGGTGTGGCCGACCGAACCGGTCAGTTTGGTGCCTTGCGTGGTTCTATGCAATTGGCTAAAGATGTGGAATTTGTAGACCAAAATCCAATTGGTAGGTCGTCGCGGTCGAACCCGGTAACGTATATAAAAGCCTACGACGAAATTCGCAAACTATTTGCCGACCAACAATTATCCAAACAAATGGGCTACTCAGCTTCGCATTTTTCGTTCAACACCGAAGGCGGACGATGCGAGGAATGTCAGGGCGAAGGCACGGTAACGGTAGAAATGCAGTTTATGGCCGACTTGGTGCTCGAATGCGAACATTGCCACGGCAAACGCTTCAAGCAGGATATTTTGGACGTACAATACCGTGCAGTTAATATTTTCGATGTATTGGAAATGACCGTGAATCAGGCTATTGAGTTCTTTAGCGAGAATGCCGGCACTTCCACTGAAAAGAAAATTGTAAAACGACTGAAACCCCTTCAGGACGTAGGAATTGGCTACGTTAAACTTGGACAATCGAGTAATACACTGTCGGGTGGCGAAAGTCAGCGCGTAAAATTAGCTTCGTTTTTGGCCAACGAAAAACCCGAACCAACGATTTTTATTTTCGATGAGCCAACTACCGGACTTCATTTTCACGATATAAAAACGCTACTCAAAGCATTGGATGCATTAATTGCTAAAGGTCACACGGTAATTATTATCGAGCACAATCCGGAAGTTATTAAATGCGCCGACCACATTATTGATATTGGTCCCGAAGGAGGCGACAAAGGTGGAACGCTGGTTTACGAAGGCACTCCCGAAGGTATTGTAGCCTGCGAATGTTCGTACACAGGGAAGTTTTTGAAAGAGAAACTGTAGGTTTTTTTATCAAAAATAGTTTTATTTTCGACACAATAAAAAAAAATAAAATATTCAGTACAACACAAGTAATCTAAAACGAAAATAATCACTATTTTTGGAAAGGCTTTGATATATTCAACAAATTATCGGTAGCTGTAATATAGATAAAAATTAATTTTATGAAAACAAAAAAAGTTTTACTTTTAAGCTTATTATTACTATCAGTGAGCCTGTTTTCTGATAATCTTAAAGTTGACTCTTTATTGAATGTATTGGATTCGGTAATAAACAATAAGGCTGTTTATACACGTGCAAAAGAAACGAGAATAGATTCTTTGAATTATTACATAAAGGTTGCAAAAAACAACGATGAAAAATATCAAATCTATCGTGCTTTATTCGGAGAATATATCACTTACAATCTTGACTCTGCAATTTCGATAGCAGAGAGAAGGCTGGATGTATCAAAAAAATTAGAAAACAAAAGAAGAATTAATACTTCCAAAATGAACATTGCCGAGGTATGGGCTTATGGAGGTATGTACAAAGATGCTTTAAATATTTTAGATAGTATTCAGCGCACTTCACTTGAAAAAAATCAATATACTTATTATTACCACTTATATTTTACGGTATACGATTTTCTTAGCAACTATACCTTCAAACAAATTGAAAAAATAAAATATAGCAATTTAATGCGTCAATATAAAGATTCTTTGTTGTCGACGATTGAACCCAAGTCAATTGGTTATTTTTTCTTACGTTCAGAGGTATTTATTCAACAAGAGAACTTTAAGGATGCACTTATACAAGTTGATAGTGCATACACCTTATTTGGTCATAAATCTGTGGAACAAAATCCGATTTTTAACTATTCAATCGCTACATTATATAAGCATACAGGCAATGTTGAATTAGAAAAGAAATACTTGGCAATGGCAGCCATTCAAGACATAAGATCAGCTACACGAGAACATATTGCTCTGCAGAAATTAGCAATGATATTACTTATGGAAGATGACTTAAAAAGAGCCAATAGATATATAAAAAGTGCTTTGGAAGATGCAATTGCTTGTAAAACAAATTTCCGAACTTTAGAAACAGCTAAAGTATTCCCTGAAATTATTTCAGCCTACGATCAAAAAATAGAAAATGAATATCGTCAGTTATACATTTCATTATTGGCAATAACAATTCTTACTCTGTTACTTATTTTATCAATATTCTTTATTTACAAGCAACTAATAAAAATCAAAAGTAAAGAAAAATCAATTCAAGAAATTAATGTAGAATTAAAAACCATCAACGAAAATCTGAACGCGTTGAATAGAGAACTTACCGAATCTAATTATGTAAAAGAAGAATATATCGGTTATGTTTTTAATTTATGTTCCATTTATATTTCTAAGCTCGATATGTTTCGAAAAGAGATTAATATTAAAATCAAATTAAACCAAACTGACAAGGTTTTTAAAATGATTAACCACAATGATGTAATAATCAATGAACTGAATGAGTTTTTTTATAATTTCGATACTGTGTTTATGAAATTATACCCCGGTTTTATCAACGAATTTAACGGTTTATTAGTTAAGGAAGAGCAGATAATTCCGAGAAACGATGAAATACTTACACCAGAATTAAGAATTTTTGCCCTTATAAGATTAGGAATTACTGATAGTTCAAAAATTGCAAAGTTTCTGAATTTTGCGCCACAAACTGTTTACAATTATAGGGTCAAAATGCGTAATAAATCTGTTTTGCCCAAGGAGGATTTCATGCAAGCAATACAAAAAATTGGATTAAATCATTAAATATCATCTACTTTATTTTTTTGCAACAGATACTCTTCACTTAATTTGTTTAGCATACAAACATCACATTATCTGCACTTTATATAATTCTACATATTAAAGTACCTACTTTCCAAACTACTTCAAGAAAATTTTACTACAAAGAAAGTCTATATTTGTATTGATTTTTTTTTCAACTTCAATAATGGAAATCTATTATTGGAATTGTTATTTTCGCATTTTAGAGTTAACACAATTTTTCAGATGCTAAGCGAGTGTTGAGTAGAATTGGAAAAAAACGATAGAAGCATTTTTATCATAAATAATTAATACATTAAATACTAATCAATTCAAAAATTAATCACATCATGAAAAAACTAATTTCATTTTGCATTCTTGGTTTGTTGTCTGTTATTTTATTTTCAACAAGCGCCTCATCCTTAATCGTTTTAGAGGATGCTAACAATTTAACATCAACAGATGTGAGCTATCAGTTTATGAGCCATTTGGCTACGGCCCCAAATGTTCAATGTTCGGGCACGGAGCCTTTAACGGCAGCACAGTATTTTCCTTCAGGAAACGATGCTTCTCTTCTCAATGTAATGACTTATATAAAAACGGTTCCGGTTGAGTTTAAATCAACATATTATTGGAATGTCAATGTTGGTACCGACTGTTTAGGGGCAAATCTATCAGCCGCTAATAAAAGCGTTTCATTTTCGTCCTCTAAAGCGTATGAATCTTGGATTAGAGCCATTGTAAAAGAAGATTTAACTATTTTGGGAGATGCGGCATCTTCAGCTTTTTTTCGTGTTAAAAAAGCAGATGCAACTTTAGTTGTATTAGCGCGCACAAAATCGGATGGTACAGCTGGATTGGATGATACATATACCGTATCAGCAGAAGTTACATTTGCAGGCACCGACAAAAGATTTGAAATTAGACTTGGAAGTGTAAATAGTGGGTCTACTCAATCATCATTAGTGGGAGCCAACGATTCTTATCCTCTGTCTGTTTCCTCGCTCTGTACAAAAGCTCAAATTATGTACAGTTTTAAAACCAACAAAGTGTCAATTCGTGAAATTGATACTACAACCGAAATTCAACAAGTAAAAGGAAATGAATTGAGCATCTGCACTTTCCCAAATCCTGCAATCGATCAGGTGAGTGTCAAAGCATCTCAAAAAATGGATGAAATACAACTCATCAGTCTCATGGGACAAACCATAAAAATGGTTCATGTAGAATCACTTACAACACATAGTTTGAATTTACAACACATAGTAAATGGCATTTACGTACTAAGAGTAAAATCGGGAAATTTGGTTCAAAATAAAATGATTGTTATCAAAAAATAAACAGATTTTTATCTGCAAAAATACAGATTGTACTATCATGAAAAAATCACTTTTTTTTTACTTGTTTATCTTGCTATTTGCAAATCAAATAACAGCTGTAACCTTTCATGTAACTGTTCCGGAGGGTACGGTAAAATGCTTTGTTGCAGGCGCATTTAACAGCTGGAGTACTACTACCAGCTTAGAATTAACGAAAGTAGATCCTACTCATTATTACTTAGACGCTCCGGCTGTGGCCTCGGTATCGGGTGGTTTCAAATATTTGTGTGGTCCTGGTCCGGGCTGGACTTATGTCGAAAAAAATGCAGATGGGTCTGAAAGAAACAATAGAACTGAAGCTACTGCCAATGACATTGTGGCACTTTGGGCTGCAGTATATTCCCCCGATTTAGTGCCCGGTCCGGTAACTCTTATAGTTACAGTTCCTGAAAACACACCCGAGAACAAAGTTTATATTTATGGAAGTTTTCAGGGATGGATTATCGAAGAGGCTTTGCAACTTACAAAAATAAGTTCAACTCAGTATACAATTACGATTCTGGATGTAACCCAATTTAATTATAAAATTTTATGCGGCAAAAACACAACTTATGTTGAAGTAGATGCATCAGGTGCTGATATTCCCGATCGAAATGCGGCATCATCCACTCCTACGATAAATATTACTGTTTCAAAATGGAAAAATGTTTCGGGTGCAACTGTTAACGGGGTTACCTATTTGGAAGAGAATATTTCCTTTGCACCATTAAATGGAATTCGCAATATTTGGGTTTATCTTCCGCCTGATTATGCTACAAATACCGAAAAAAGATATCCTGTATTATATATGCAGGATGGGCAAAACGTGTTTTCGGAAGAAAAATATAGTAGCTCGGTGGATTTTCCGGTTGGCTCGTGGGATGCTGCCACAACTTTGAATAAAATGCATGCCGATGGCAAAAATGTTGGTATTGTAATAGCTATTGATAAAGCACCCGAATATAAAAGTGAGTATTCTCCTTGGAAAAATAATGATTTTTCGCAATCCGGAACAGGAAATGAATACCTTCAGGCTGTAATTAACAATATTATTCCGTACGTAAACAGTCATTACCGAACCTTGACCGGACCCGAGAACACTGCTATTGCTGGTAGCGACATGGGAGGTCTAATAAGTTATTATGCAGCACTTAAACATCAGTCTGTTTTTGGTAAAGCGGGTGTATTTTCTCCAACTTTCTGGTTTAATAAAACGGAATTGAACGCCTATTTAGCAGCATGGATAAAAAACGAAAGTTCTAAAATATATTTTATTACGGGCGATAAGGAAGGGGCAACTATGAATGCCGATGCTCAATCATTTTTTGATGCAACCAAAGCAAAGGGATTTACTGATGAAAACATAAAACGTGAAATTTTTAAAGGAGGCGTACATCATAACACATCTTGGGCTACACAATTTCGTCGTGTTTATGCCTATTTGTTTAATATTGATGATATTATTCCACCTATCGAACCTACAGCAGGCTACCAATTTATGAGCCATTCGGCTACAGAAGGCGTTGTATGCAGCGGCAGCGAGGCTTTTGTTGCTTCTACATATTATCCCACCGGCTTTGATGCAACACCAAATGCTGTATTGTCGTATATAAAAACTGTTCCGGCTCAATTTACAACCCCTTACAACTGGAACATCAATAATAGTGGAAATTGTGAAGGTGAAAATTTGTTTTCTACAAATAAAACGATTGATTTTAATAGTACAAAAAGCTCTGAAACATGGATTCGTGCTATTATATCAGAGGATAAGTCTGTATTAGAATTAGCAGTATCTTCAAGCTCTTTTAAAGTTAAAAAGGCCGATGGAACATTTGTAAATATGACCAGAACAGCTGCTTCAGGGGCTGTAGGTGCGGATGATTCCTATACGCTATCGGCAGAAGTTGATTTTATTGGTACAAACAAAAACTTTGAAATACGCTCGGGGAATGTAAATAATGGTTCAGATCAGGGTTCAATTTGTGGAATAAACGACACTTATCCTTTGTTTGCAGCAGAATCTTGTGTTAAAACTCAAATTATTTACTCTTTCAAAACGAATAAAGTAACTGTAAAATGTTTGGATGAAGCCACACAACTTGCTAATTATCAGTTTATGAGTCATTCAGCCACGAGCCCTAATGTTCAATGTTCGGGCTCAGAACCATTTGTAGTTACAGTTTACTATCCTACTGGAATTGATGCCACACCTTTAAACGTGATGACCTATATAAAAACTATTCCGGTAGAGTTTAAATCAACCTATTATTGGAATATAAATGAAGGCACTAATTGTGCAGGAGCAAATCTTTATGCATCAAATAAATCTGTTGGGTTTTCTAGTTCAAAAGCTTATGAATCATGGACAAGAGCAATTGTAAAAGAAGATAAAACGATACTTGATTTAAATGCTTCGTCGGCATTTTTTAGGGTAAAAAAAGCTGATGCAACATTGGTTGTAATGACCCGTACAAAAGCAGATGGCACTGTGGGAGAAGATGATACCTATACTGTATCGGCCGAAGTAGCATTTAACGGAGCAAATAAGAAATTTGAAATTCGCTTTGGTAGTGTAAATTCAGGCTCTGTTCAACCATCGCTTGTAGGTGCTAATGATTCATATCCTTTATCTGTGTCGACCGAATGTACTAAAGCTCAAATTATATATAGTTTTAAAACCAACAAAGTAAAAATTGTTGAAATCACCGATCAGGTTGTTTTACCTTCAATGGCATATTTAAAAGCTGTTCCTTCGGTTTGTCAGGCAGGCACGTCAGTTTCTGTTTCGGCTTTAATAAATGAGGCTTCAGGGTATGATTTGTCCTATTCGGTATCCCAAAATTATGGAACTTATAATAATCAAGCTTTTACAATAAATGCACAAAATGAATTAGTTTTTAATTTTACTACAGCTTCCGGGATCTATTTTATACAGCTAAAAGCTAAAAAAGGAGTAGATTCAGAAATACTATTTCCTCAAATTTGTGTTAAAGTTCTTTCGGAAACTATTGCCGAAAAAACAATATCAGGAAATCCCTATCAAAATGTAAACTGGTCAACTGTAGGTAAATACAAAGGCACATTTCACGTACATACCGATTGGTCGTCAGATGCAACTTTAACTGCAGATGCGGTTGTAGATTTGTACCATTCGAAAAATTATAAAATACTTCCGCTTACCAATCACGATTTTAATTCGTATCCTTGGACAGTATTTAGCATGTTTAAATCCACTTGGCAAGACAGAGATCCTCAAGCATTAGGCATGTTAACTTTTCCTGCTATTGAATTAAGTGGAAATAACCATCACAACGATTTTTTTACAGGACGAAATGATGATGGAGCCAACCTGGAAGAATCGTTTGTAAAAACGGAAGAGATGGGAGGTATGCAACTTATTAATCATCCTGGACAATACTGGAAAATTGGAAACACCTATACTGGCTTAGAAAAAAACTCGGCTGCCTGGCATGCCGATAATTTTAAAAGACATGAAAGTTTGATAGGGTTAGAGGTGTATAATCAAGGAAACAAACACCTTAGCGACCGAATATTATGGGATGAAATTCTGACTTTGAATATGCCACAACGCCCTGTTTGGGGTTATTCTAATGATGATTTTCACAACTTAAACATGGCTTTTTTCAATTACGAATATATGCTAATGGATGATTTTTCAATACAAGCATTAAAAGATGCCATGAAAACAGGTAGATTTGTTTTCTCGTACGAATACGGTGGGTCGGGAGATGCTTTGGCACCTGCAATTAGCAATGTTTCTGTTAATAACGAGAATAAATCAATTACGATTGAAACGCCACACAATGATGTAAGTTGGATTTGCGGGGTTGAAGGTTCGGGTAGCAGCCGAAAAAGTGCTGTTGTTGGTTACGGAAAAACTTTCTTCTTCGATGGATTTAAAGGAAACTACGTTCGAGCATTAGTTAAAAACGAATATGGCGAAACTTGCACACAGCCAATTGGATTTGATTTTAAAGCGCCAAATGATTTAGGGCAAGTTTCAATGGAAAGTATTCAAAACGATATAAATATTTATCCAAATCCAACATCTAATAAGGTTTATATTAATGCGTTGGATGCAATAAATGAAATACAGCTCGTGAATCTTATGGGGCAAACAATCAGCGCATTTGATACAAACGCACAAAAAACTCATGAATTAAACATTCAAAATATTAAAGACGGAGTTTATGTTTTAAAAATAAAATGCGGAACGTTGATTCAAAACAAAATGATTATTGTGAAAAAATAATATTAAGAGTCCTATTTAGTTCTAAAAAAAATCCTGCTCGTGAAAATTGGGCGGGTTTTTTTATACTAATTCGTTCGTTCATTAATTTAATTTGGCCTATTTTTGTCTCTCTGATAAACATTATTAAAAAACCATTGAATATGCGCTGGATTTTATCTTTATTTTTTTTTAGTTTAGTATCTGCAACCCTTTTTGCGCAGTCGACAATAATTGTGTTTAATGTAAATATGAAGCAACAAATTTTTCTTAAAAATTTTGATCCTTCATCCGATTTTGTCGATATATCGGGTTCTTTCAACAACTGGGGCTCAAATAAATTTACTGACACCAATGGCGACAGCATTTACACCGTTTCTATTGCGCTTAATGTAGGCGATAATATTGAGTTTAAATCAAGAATCAATGGATTGTGGAATGGCATGGAAGAATTTCCGGGCGGTGGAGCAAACCGAACTTACACCATCGTGCTTAATGGTATTGTCGATTTCTGGTACAGTGATGTTATTTCACCTTCAGTATTGGCAGTTGCAGTACAGGCTTCAAGTAGGACGGTTATTCCCGGACAGGTTGTACAATTTACCGATATATCGAACGGAACACCGGTTTTGTGGGAATGGACATTTACTGGTGGTATACCAGCTATTTCAAACTTACAAAACCCAATTGTTAGTTATCCCGCAGAAGGAAAATATACAGTAACGCTGAAGATTAAAAATTTAAAGGCAGATTCGGTTTCGCTTACTTTGGAGGATTATATCAATGTATCCACAGTTAGTACCTATTGGTGGAACGATGCCGTGTTTTATGAAGTATTCGTTCGTAGTTTTTATGACCAAAACGGTGATGGGATTGGAGATCTGAAAGGATTAACGGCCAAACTCGATTATTTGAACGATGGTGATTCAACAACACATTCCGATTTGGGTATTACGGGTATTTGGTTAATGCCAATTATGCAATCTCCAAGTTATCATGGCTATGATGTAAGTGATTACCGTACCGTCGAAAATGATTACGGAACTAATGCCGATTTTGATACTTTTATTCAGGCTGCTCATAAGCGTGGAATTAAAGTTGTAATCGATTTGGTTATGAATCACACATCCAACCAACATCCATGGTTTACACAATCAGCAAGTAGCACCAATTCAGGATATAGAGACTGGTATAGATGGAATGAAACAAGTCTGAGTGCTCAATGGTTTCTTAAAAATGGAGCCTATTATTATGGCGTTTTTGGCAGTGGGATGCCAGATTTGAACTACGCCAAAGCGGAAGTAAAAACTGAAATGTTTGACATTGCCCGTTACTGGCTACAGGATATGCATGTAGATGGTTTTAGACTGGATGCCGTAAAATATATTTTCGAAACAGCCACGCAAATAGAAGACATTCCAGCCACTTTTCAGTTTTGGCAAGATTTTCGTGCATCATATAAATCGGTTAATGCCGATGCCTTTGCTGTGGGCGAAGCTTGGACATCTACCAACATAGCAAAAAAATATGTCGAGAATAAAGGGTTGGATTATTGTTTTGAGTTTAATATGGCAAGTGCTTTGGTATACGCAGCAAACACAGGAAATGCAGCTGCTCTGAAAATAGCTGTTGAAAATTCGATGGCAAGTTATCCGTACCTCCAGTTTGGTACTTTTCTGACAAACCACGACCAACAACGAATTATGACATCGCTTAGTAACGATGCGGCCAAAGCCAAACTTGCCTCCCAGTTATTGTTGAGCCTTCCAGGCATACCGTTTTTATATTACGGCGAAGAGATTGGAACAGTAGGCCCAAAACCCGACGAAAACATTCGAACCCCATTGCAATGGAATGCCACCAGAAATGCCGGTTTCAGTAGTGGAACTGCTTGGCGCGCACCTCAATCAGACTATACAACCAAAAATATTGTAGCTCAGCAAGCTGACAATAATTCATTGTGGTGGATGTATAATAAAATGATTCAACTTCGAAACTCTGAAACTGCCTTACGACGAGGAAACTATACCACCCTCATAAGCAACCATTCCTCTGCTTTCACTTTTCTGCGTCAATATAAAGATGAAACCATTCTTGTGGTATCCAATGTGAGTAACGCACCGCTTATAAATGTTGAAGTTAGCCTTTATGCAGGCACATTACCTGAGGGAACTTATCAGTTAAAAGAGTTACTCACCGGCTCGCTTCAGCAACTAATAGTAGCCGCCAATGGAGGAGCTACGGCTCAAAAAATTGGCAATCTGAATGCCCGAAATACTGCTATATACAAAGTGATTGGTTCCAATTCAAATCTTTCGAATTTAGATTCAAATTCATTTCTCATTTTTCCGATTCCTGCCAATGATAACATTTTTATTCAGCTGGATAATAAGATGGGAAAAAATGTAGGTGTAACTATTTCCCACATTTCAGGAAAGCTTTCAAAACAAGTAAAAATAATAGGTTCAACAAACTTATCAGTGAAAGATTTGATGCCCGGCATTTATATAATAAAAGTAACTGATGGAGTCAATACCCGTTCCGAAAAAATAGTAATTATCCGATAGCTTACTTTCCTTCGCCACTTAGTGTAATCACTTTTGCAGTATTAAGTCCACCTCCCGAAATAGTAAGTGTAGCCGAATGCTGCCCAATAGCTGTAGGTTTATATGTAATTGTAATATTTATGCCCGAAAGTGCGTTTGTTGTTTCTTTGGTAACAGTTGCCACCGAGGTTTCAAACATAGCGGCATCAGTGCCGGTAACAGCAAGGGTTAAGTTTCCAATCAGATCGGTTGTTTTTATATTTAGAATTTTCGCTTTATTGCTGTTCACTGATGTGGCAGAAAAAGTTAACGAACTCTCTATTATGCCGGTTTTAATCTGTGGTGCATTGGGGTCAATAATAACTCCACCCATAAGCTTAAAAGTAACGTTATTGGCCGTTTTTGTGATTGATGTTATTTCGCGCCCAATGTTTGTTCCACTCCAAGTTGTAGGAATAAACGAACCTGTAGTAAATGCAGCTCCGGGAGTAGATGTGCTTCCACTTAGAGGTTGCAAATAAAACCGCATGTGACTTGAGGCTGTTTGTGAACTGCCGGAATAATTATTTGGATTGTTTTCGTTCCAAGCTGTAGCATCATAATCAATATGCCAAATAAGCATTCCTTCGCCAGGCAAGTAAGTATCCCAACCTGTTTTTTTACGATATTCAACCATAAAAAACTCTTCTGGAGTTGGATTAGCACCATTCAAATTGTGTGTAGTGGCCGATAACAAATACGCTTGTTGATTTGTAGTTGAAGGTGCATTAACTCCTTGATATAGTGGCAGAAGCGTAAAATTTCCGGCCGTATTTACCTGTTCGGGTGTAAACCACCCAAGGAAAAATCGATCGTAGGCAGTATAAGTAGGCGGTGTACGTCCTTCGTTGTTGTAGGCACCACTATCCATTATATGCCATTCGTTAAGGGCGTTTTTATCAGCTTCGGTATGATAATAATCGGGCAAGCCAAGCACATGTCCAAATTCGTGGCAAAACGTTCCGATACCACACATATTTGAACCCGAACCACCGTTTAATTCTGATGTACAAGCATAGTCGAAAATGATTTTACCATCAAATTTTGTTGTGTAATCGGCTAAAGACCATCGATGAGGCCATACGGTATTATCTGCTCCACCTTCCGCTTCGTTGTAACCGGCATAATAAACAAAAATATTATCAACCATACCATCATTATCGGTATCATATTGCGCAAAATCTACTCCATTATTATTTGCCACTGTACAGGCATCAATTATCATCTGCTGTGGGTTTATATCATAACCGTCGGTATCGTTTTTGCCATAATAATCCAAGGTATTAGGCAAGGTGAAAGGGCCAACAACATCAAATTGTGGTGCAAATTTACCAAAAGATGATGCCATAAAATAATCGCGAGCTGATCCTGTGCCACCGTTTGCACTATAGTTGCTCTGATTTAAAAGGTTTGTGTAAGCTGCTTGTGGCGTGGAAACAATATAGTTTTTGTTCGAAAAATTTACCAAAATTACCAGCGATTTTGGAGTTCCGATAAGCGGAAATGCTTTTTGTACTTTCATAGTGCGCCGCACACCAGTAGCTTTCGAGCGTTGCATTGTGGCGGCATCGGCAACTCCAATTGTTTGCAAAACAGCATTTTCGCTTGTGGTGCGTTTTGATGCATTACGCGCAATTATTTCAACAGTTTTATTGGTTGCAGTACTACCCGAAAGGTCGTAAATATAAAACCCTTTTTCGTTTTGCTTAATTTTATAACCATCATCTGTTGTGCGAAAATGTCCAAATTCATCCCCATGCAGTCGAATGGTTAAGGTAGTTCCGTCGGGCTGTGATACAACTATTGGATTTGGATTTGCTTTAATGGCATATACAACTTGAAAAATTGTGGCTAAAGCTATTAATACTGATACTAATTTTCTTCTCATATACTTATTTTATTTTTTTAAAAACGGGTAGCAAATGTACTGAATATTTATTCATAAACAAGATACTAAGCAATAAGTTTAATCCTTTTGAAATATCTATCTACTTTTTTTGATGTGTAGTTTTCTTTCTGCCAAAATTTCAGTGTTTTGTTTCGACACAAATAAATCTATCAATTTGATTTTCAATAATTAATTGTAATAACAAGGAATTACAAACACATAAAGACTGAAATAATGACAGGCTAAAGCTCTTATAATCAGACATTATGCCCGAAATATTACATTGGTATTTATTTTGCAATTTCAGGTACAAAACAAAAAAATAAATGTTTAACTAAAAAAAATGGAGGATACAACTATGTTACTCGTACGTAATTCAAACCAAACACCATCTTTATTCAATCGCTTTTTTGATGGCGAAATGTTCGACTGGAACAATCGCAATTTTTCG
>Ga0247840_10007289_pt1 | contig 15450 bp, 13 predicted proteins | sample LaCruzMarch2015__FD_192404 | JGI IMG/M metagenome (GOLD analysis project Ga0247840, IMG submission 192404) | Freshwater microbial communities from meromictic Lake La Cruz, Castile-La Mancha, Spain - LaCruzMarch2015_17m | ecosystem: Environmental > Aquatic > Freshwater > Lake | place: Spain...
CTAGGACCTTTTTGAGCCCAAGCCAAAATACCGTAAGCATCTCGACCAATTATTCCAGCTACAAAAAGACTAGAAAATTTATCTTTGGCGACAGAAATAAAAGAATTTAATTGATAAGGAATGCCATATCTAAAAAGTGATTTGATTGAATCTTTATGGACGGCAAATCCAATTGGCCAAAAACTAAATCGATAAATAATAGTAACTCCAACCAAACTGCGAACAAAAGTGGCAATAGCATAGGAATAGGCCCCAAAACCTAAAAAGGCAAAAATAACAGCAATGGTATAAAAAAGAGCGTTTTCGATAATGTCGATGGTGGAAATTAATTTAAAATTAAGTTTTCTTTCTAATAAAACAGAAGGAACTGTTTTTAATGAAGCACAGACAAAAGAAAAACAAAGTGAAAGAAAAATCAAAAATTCTCTTGAACCATAGCTTTTAGTGATACTTATTTTGGAATAAACAAAAGCAATTACTATCAGGGAGATAAAAACTAATATTTGTTGGATTGTAAAAGTAGTTTGTAACTCTTCTTTTTTCACATCGTCTTTTTTTTGAATTAGGGCAGCAGCTAAACCAATGTCAGAAAAATAACCTAAAATACCGACGGATTCAGCAACTATGGCAAATAAACCAACATCGCCGACACCTAATAAAATACTTAGAAGAAAAAAACCAATAATGGAAATTCCTTGAATTCCAATATTTCTTAGAGAAAGAAATAAAACGTTTTTAGTAGTTTTGTGTTTTATTTCTTGAAAGTCAATTTCTTCCATAAAGGTTTTAATAAATAAAAGATTAATCCTAGCCAGGCAAATAATGAAATATAATTAGCAATTGTTCTAATTGGAGTGTTTTTTAATTTAACATAAATTTGGTGATCTCCGGCTTTTAAATTTATGACCATACGTCCCAATTCTGGCTCGATTTGGTATTTTATTTTTTGACCTTTATCAGTAATCTCAAAATTAGGAAAGGCTAATTGGGAAATTGTTATTTTAGCCTCTTGATTTAAAAACAAATTAAAGTAAAGCCAATCTGTCCCTTTATTTTGGCCTGACATATTAATTAAAGCTTCTGATGGTTCGATTTTATCAATATAAGGTATAGCAACTGATTTAGCCGCAGTACTGGCAGTTTTAGGAAGATAGTCATAAATACCAGAAGTTGTTTGATTAGACCAAGCTTTGCCAGAAAATTTCTCCTGATCGGTTAATGGCCCGCTAGTAATTGGATGAAAATAATTTAAATTGAGAGTTATTAAAAGAACGATAATTAAAGAAATAATGATGATAATCCATTTTTTATTATTTTTATTATTGAAAATATAGGTTCTTAAAATAAATGGTAAAACACCGACAGAAAGAGAAAGTAGGAAAGCGGTATGATTTAAGAATCGCCAAGGAAATTGAATTTTTTGGAGGAAAGGAAAAATTTGCCAAATTAAAGTTGATTTATTATGAACCATAAAAATGCTGAGTAGACCTAAAACAGAAATAAAAACAGAAAGAATTATTTTTTGATCTATTTTTTTCTTACGAATTAAAAGAAAAACTGAAAATAAGACTATTAATAGTGGAATAATCCAATGAAGATAGCCAACCATAAAAGACATGCCATCGTTTGGCCCCCAAACTGAAGGGCCGTCACTCCAAAAATTACTAAAAAATAATTGATTAATTGAAGCAAAATGGACAGACCAAGTGTAATAACCTTCAAACATTGATTCAACTTGAGTATATTTGGTCTCAAAAAGAACAGGTAAGGTGAAGAAAGCAGTTAAAGATAAAGCGAATAGTCCAGAAAATAGAAATTTAAAAAATAAAGAAATTTGTTTAAATATTTTTTTTGAAAAAACAATTTTTTTATCAACTACAAGCCAGAATAGACACCAAACTAAGAAAAATGGAGTGAAAGTTAAAACCATTGGATTGTGGGACAGCAATAAACCGGCAAAACCTATGGCAATGCCAATAATATTTTTAAATTTTCCATTTTTAATAAGTTGATAAGAAAAATAAAAAATTAAAGGAAAAAAGACAGCCGCCCAGGCTTCGTTGTAGGCGCCACGAACATAAATATTGAGAGCATGATAGGGCACGTAAGTGTAAAAAAGAGCGGAAACAATTCCTCCAATTGGGCCGAAAATAGCCTTGGCCAGAAGATACATAAAAACAGTAGTTAAAATAATTTGGGTGACAGCAATCATTTTAGCTGAGGTAACAAAAGAAAGACCTAAGGCTCGGTAAACTTGACCAATGATATATGGCATAGGCGGGTAAAAATTAAAAAGTGGATAACCATATTCATAACCTAAATCTGGAGACCAGCGACAAGGTATTTGGCCATCTTTAATGCATTTTTCCATTTGTAATTGACGAATCATTTGCATGTCGTCATGCATGTTGTAATAGCCTGGCTTAAGTAAAGAAAAGAAGGCAGGGATAGTTAGAATAAAAAGAATGATGGGTAGTAAAATTTTTTTGTTTATTTTAAATTTCATATAGAAGAAGTTTGTCGCCGTCTGGTTTATCAAATGATTTAATTAATCTAAATTGGTTTAATTGATTAGAATTTATTTTGAGACGGGATTTATTAATGAGAAGATATACTTCATCTCCATAGTTTTTAGCATTAACTAAATTGTCTGGTAATTTAGTGAAACCTAACCCTACTCCAATAATAGTAAGTTGAGGAATTTTGTTGCCATAGATTTGAAGACCGTCAGGAAGAGTGCCAAAAGCTCCTTCGGTGCCGACAATTATATTGGCAACCAAAGATCGTTGTTTTAAAAAATCAGCCGACTCTTTAATTCCCCACCCCGAAGTCCAATCAACCAAATAACCTTGTTCAGATGATGGTAATTTTTTAGTAAAAGGGTTGACTGAAAGATTGAACATAAAAATAATATTTGGAATAAAAATAGCAATCAATATGATTATTTTTAATGGAATTGATGATATTTTTTTAAAAAAGTTAAAAATAAAAATGGAAATTAAAACTAATAATGGTGGCAAAGTAAAAAGAATATAACGGGCAGTAAAAACTTTGGCAAAAATACAATTGGCGATTAAAGGTAATATCCACCAGGCAATCAGAATAATGTAATTTTTAATTTTTAATTTGAAATTTTTAAAATAAACTATTGAACCGATAATGCTAAAAATGATTAAGGGAATAGAAAGATAATAACGATAAATTTCAAAAACATTAATCAAATGAGGTTTAAGTGGATCTAGAGGGTGTTTTAGAATATCTGCAATTGACCAAATATAATCTTTGTTACGGAGAGCTATCATTTGAAATTGAGGACCAAGTCGAAGAATGTTGTAAATTAAAAAGCCAATAAAAATAGAAATTAAAGGAAGATGGATGGTAGATATTAGATCGTAGATTATAGATTTTTTCTTTAAAATTAGAAAAGTTAAAAAAGACAAAACAACAAAATAGATAGCTGGAGATTTGGTTAACCAAGCTAAACCAAGGACAAAACCAAGAATTAAGGATAAATCTAGGCGAGGAAATTTTGATAAGAGTAAAACTAAAAACAGACATAATACCCCAAAAAAAGATAAAAGTGTGTCGGCTAAAGCCATTCGGTCAAAGAAAAAAGTAAAAGGAATTAAAATATAAATGAAAGAGGTAAAAAGAGATGGATAAAAATTATCAATAATAGATTGTCGAAGAAAGCGAAAAATATCTTTTTCTTTACTGTCGTAAGACAAAATGACGGCAGTTAGTAAAAATAAAACAATCATGAGACCAAAACCAGCAAGAACAGAAATAATACGACCACTAATAAGAGGATCAAAAAAGAATTTAAGGCTGACAGCATTAACCCACATAAAAAGCGGTTGTTTGCCGTCAGTTTGAGGAACAAAACGAAGAGTTTCTTCTGATTTAATAACTTGAGCCCAACGAATATAAATAGCTTCGTCACCAAAAACAGGAATTGAAGTTAAGTTTTGAAGACGAGATGAGAAATAAAAAGCACAAACTAGAAAAATAATAAAAAAACGAAAAAACTTATTTTTGGTCATAAACACCTTGAATATTATTTTTAACAACTCTAAAAATTTCTTGAAGCATTTGTTTTGATTCTTTTTTAAAACGAGTGCCATCATCACCTTTGGTGGTGCTTAAGTCTTCATTTTTCCATTTAACTTCAACTTCTTTGATTTTATATCCCCATTTTTGGGCCATAAATAAAAGTTCAACATCAAAAGCGGAAACTCGCCAACCTTTTTTATTTGATTCGTCTTTGAAAAATTGAAGATTAGGAAATATTTTTTTAGCCAAATCAGTTTTGATTGCCTTAAATCCGCATTGGGTATCAATTATATTAGGAAGTAAAACTAAACGACGACCCATGAGAAAGCCTCTGGCCATAATTTTTCTAATTAAAGAGTTACCTTCACGAGAAACACCTCGGGAACCGATAACAACATCATATCCATCATCAAAATAGGGTAGAAGTTTAGTTAATTCTTTTAATGGAGTTGATTGATCCATGTCAGTAAAAAGAACGACTGGGTATTTGGCTTCTTTAATTCCACCCCAAACAGCGGATGGTTTACCGCCATGAGGCAAATTTAAAATCTTAAATCTTTCATTTTTTGAGACAAAATCTTTGACTAGTTTAAGACTATTATCAGTTGATTCATCGTTACAGATAATGACTTCCCATTCAAATTTTTGATCTTTAAGGAAATCAAAAACTTCATTTAAAACGCCTTTTTTAAGGTTATTTTCTTCATTGTAACAAGGAATAATAATAGAAATTGATTTCATGGTTTAATTATACAAGTTTTTTACTGATTAAATGGAAAGGGAAACTCAATACTAATATTACCAAAAGATTTGTATTCTTTTTTAGAAGGAATGATTATTTGAATTAATGGATCTTTAAAATCACCACTGGGTTTTATTTTATAAAAATCTAAAAGATAAGAGAATCCGCTGTTTTGACCAATTGGGACAGTGTAAGAAAGGTTAAATTTACTATTACCAACAGTTTTACTAATGTGTTTAATAACAGCGATTTTGTTGGCTAAAGAATAAGAATCTATATTGGTTTCTTGAATTTTAAAACAAATTGATAGAAAGATGACTAAAAATAAAATAATAAAAATTATTTTTGATTTTATTTTAATAATTAATTGAGAAAAAACTAAAACCATGATTGGTAAACAAAAATTGAAGTAATATTCAGATGGTCTTTTACCATAAAAAATAAAGATAAGTGGGAAAAACAACCAAGTAAAAAATAAAACTTTATTTAAATTATTTTTCTTTGAAAGAAAGAATAAAATTAAGGCTAAAATTAGCCAAAATAGAATTGATAAAAATTGTGACTTTATTAAAAAAAGAGAAGAGAAATAATTTGTCCAAACTGGGATGAAGGCTAGAAAATTTTTAGCGGATGAACCACTTTTAAAAAAATTTAAAAAGAGATTTAAATTTAAAAAATTATGTCTTAAATCAAAAATTAATAAAGGTAAAAAACTGGTTATAAAACCAATAAATAAGAAAATAATATTTTTAAAAAAATCTTTTTTAAGAATTTTAATTAAAAGAAAAACAAAAGCAGTAAAACTTAAAATGATTAATTGGACATGAATATTGAAAGAAAAACCTAAATAAAAGCCTAATAATAGCCAATTTTTTATTTTATTAAAATCAAGAGTATTTAAAAGATAGAGTAAAAAAATAAATAAAAAAGGAACTAAAAGTGGGTTCCAAGAAATGGTATCGATAGAAATTGCTAATGGCAAAACTGACCAAATAAAAATAAAAATATAAGCAATATTTTGGGAAAATATTTTTTTTAAGATAAAAAAAGAAGAGATTAAAAAAATAAAACTATAAGTGGCGACAAAGAAAATAATGGCGGAAGGATTAAGATTGGTAATTAAATAAAAAGGAAGCAGAATATAGAAAAAATAAGGGCCGAGCATAAAGCCGTTATCATTAACAACTCTGGGGCCGATTAAAGTGAGTTTTTTGTCAACAATGATTTGTTTAATGGTAAAAGCATCCCTTTCTTGATCCCAAGCAAAACTAATTGAATTTGGCAAATTATATAAACGGAGAAAAAGACCGAGACTAATGATTAAAATAAGAATTTTATTTTTCCAAAGAAAACTACTTATTTTTTTAATTTGTTTTTTTACCATCTGAATTATGAACAAGTTTGAAAACTTTAATACCATTAACATCCCATTGTTGATCTATTTTAGCCCAACCAAAGGCAGCAATGTTGTATTCCGGATTACCAATAGGGTTACATTCAATTTGAAAAGGCTCACAAACAACAAATAATTGTTCAGCTAGGTTGGTTGGAAGATTAACCATTTTTGTCTGTTTTGTATTTAGAAAATAACGGTATGGTGGGTCATAATTTTGCTTAGCAAGCAAAGCAAAATTGAAACTTTGATTATTGGAATTAGAAATAATTAAATTAGTAATTTGATTGACGGTTTGGAGTTGATTGTTTGGTTGATAACGAAAAGGATTTTCTAAAAAGGAAAAAATCGTGATTAAAATTAAAAAAGAAATACCTATATATTTAAATTTGTGAATTAGAAAGCCGGCAAGAAGAAAAACGGCTGGAAAAAGAAAGGCAAAATAATGATCATAAATATGTTGTTTGTAGAGAGCTAGGGCAACTAGACCAGATAAATACCAGAAGAAAATAATCCAAAAGGTAGGTTTTTGTTTTTTAGATTTTAGAAGTAGTGGTAAAAGACCAACTATAATGGCAAGACTGATAATTACGCCAATATTTTCATTTTTACCGGATAGAAGACGAGTATTAATTTGATTAAAAAGTGATGGAACAATTGGAATGGCTTTATATGGTTTGATATTGACAGTAGTTTCGCGTTGAGTAAAGAAAGTCGTTAAAGCTTTGATATTTTGACCATTGTGTTTAATATCAAAAAGAATTTGAGGAGTTAGAGATAAAATAAAAATTAAGGCAGCAAAGAGAGTGAATTTAATAAAGGGTTTTAATTCTGGAGATTTAGATCTAATAAACTTAATGAAATTATAAAGCCAGAAGAGACCAGTAAGTGGCAAAAGAGCCAGTCCAAGATAATGACTGTTCATAACCATTACAAAAGCTAAAGAGGCATAAAGAAAGTAGTGATATTTTTTTAGACGGAAAGCTTCAAAAAAGAAAAAAATAAATAGCAAACTAAAAAAGGGCATAATGTTTGGATTCCAAATAAAATTGGAATATTTAATGACTACAGGAGAGATAGCAAAAAGAAAAGCAGAAATTAAACCAACAGATCGGCTGAACCAGCGATTGCCGATGTAGTAAAGTAAAAAAACAGTGGCGATACTGAGAAGAGCAATGAAGATGGCTGGGCCAACAGGACTGTAGTTGGCTAAAAATAGAGATGGAGCAATTAGATAATAAAACCAAGGGCCAAGATACATATTGCCAATACTGGTTTGAGGGCCGATAAAAAACAAATTACCATTTTGAAGAAAATCTTTGATAATAACAACATCACGACCTTGATCTCCTAAAAATTCCATATAATTAGAAATTCGATAGAGACGAAGAAAAGAGGCTAAAATTAAAATGAGAATTAGAAGCCAATGTTTTTTGAGAATTTTTTTAATCACGGTGAAAATTAATTTTAACCCAAAGTTTAAACAAATCGGAAAAACTTTTAATAATAACTTTAAAATTTCGACCAGTAGCTTTACCTTCGAGGCGAGGATAATGATGAACACCAATTTCAACGAACTTAAAACCAGCTTTTTTAGCTTTGATTAAAAATTCACTACTAATAAAGGCTCCTTTTTCAGCTTCTAATTTAGGAATAGTATCGATGACTTTTTTACTGATTAATTTAAAGGCACAATCAATATCAGTGACACGAAGGCCGAAAAGAAGAAAAACTAGCAGCTCCCACATTTTTGAGGTGATAATGGTAGTTTTAGAAACTTGACGAACTAGATAATAACCAATGACCATATCGGCCTTAGTTTTTTTTTGTTTTTCAATTAGTTTAGTAACTTCAGAAAAATCAAATTGACCATCAGCATCAGTGAAAACAATCCATTTATATTGGGCATTATAGACACCACTTTTAAAAGCACCCCCATAACCACGATTGGGATTGTGAGTGATAATTTTAATATTTTCAGGGTATTCTTTTTTAATCTCTTCTAAAATTTTACCAGTATTGTCTTTTGAGCCGTCGTTAATTAAAATTATTTCCCACTTTCCGGTTATTTTTTTAATAATAGGAATAGCTTTATTAACAGTATTTTTAACATTTTTTTCTTCGTTATAGCAGGGAAAAAAGACGGAAAGCTCATCAATCAAAAAATTGGTCATAGGTAATTATAGAGTAAAAAAGGCTTAAAAAACAGGTTATGGCTTTTTTTCTTGACAAATAGACCATATGGTAATATAATGACCTATAATTAAATATTAACAACGCAGGTGGAACACAAAATATTAAATATTAGCTTAGCTTTAGGCGCGATAGTGATTCTTTTTTTATCACTATTCAACCCTGCTAGAGTTTTTGGTTATTACGATAGTACTAATAGTACCCAAATTTTTTCAATTAATAAGAATGTCAGATCTATTGGTGATACTCAGTATTATGACAATATCGAGGCTTCCAAAAAAACATTTTACGAAAAAGATGTGATTGAATTTCAAATTAGGGTTGAAAACATTAGAGCTGAAGTTATTTACAATATTAATGTTAAGGATATGTTGCCTAAATATTTGTCTTTGGTTTTTTATCCTGGTACTTTTGACAATGATCAATATATTGTTGAATGGAATATTGATAGATTAGAAGCTGGTGAAAGTAAAACATACTTAATTAGAGCTAAAATTAATGACAGTATTAAATTGAATACTCTCACAAAACAAACCAACAAAGCTGAGGCTTGTGGTGGTGGTAAATGTGAAGTAGATAATGCTAGTTATTTTATTGGAAAAGCTAGTATTCCGGCTACTGGTGCTTCAGATATTATATTTAAGACTGGTGTAATTGCTTCAATCGCTGGATTAGGATTGTGGTTTAGAAAGAAAGCTAGAGGATACTAAAATCTAATTTAAATTTAACAAAATCCCCTGCTGAATGCGGGGGATTTTTATTTAGTTATTAAACGAAGACTTATAATTCCACTAGTGGAATATCTATCGGAGAAATTTAAATCTGCACCAAACCAAGGATCGTGTATTTTGTAATTGCCATTACTTCCACTAATAATAACAATAAAATGCATACCGGCAATATTTTTCATTTTCATTTGAGCAATAACATAACGACCAGCTTTTAATTCATTGTCGATAGTGTCTGAGCTGTAATTAACTTGTTTGTATGTGTATCCAGATGGAGGCGTAGGAATGGTCATATAGGCAGTATTACCCCAGAAATGGCTTGAGTCGGCGGCATAAGATAAAGGAGTAACACTAGAACTGGAATTAATTTTTTTATAAACTATAGAGATAGTGCTAATGAAACAACCAACTTCACCAACAGTATCATTAGAAAGACCGATATATTTTTTACACCAACGAGGATCTCTTTGAGAATAAAAATTACCATCACTACCAACGCCAGGAATGGCATCTAAACAGGAACTACCCCCAGCTGAAAGAGAAAATCTTTTTAAATCTGCAAGTTGTTGTTGAACTTTTTCGTATTCAGTTTCAGTAGATTTAAGCAGTTGGTTTTGGGCAATTTTCTGACCATCAAGATTCTTTTTTTGATTAGACAAAGTGGTTTGGAGGGTTTCCATCTCTTGTTGTTTTTTAGCTTTTTGGGTTTTTTGAGTATCGTAATTAGTCCTGACAGTTTCCATATTAATTAAACTATTTTGACTGGCTTTTTGGATATTAGAAACATATTTATATTGATTTAAATAGTTATTTAAATTATCAGAAAAGAAAAAAGCAAAAGGTGGGACATTCTTTTGAAGTTTATAATTTTGAATTATTTGAAGTACATAAAGCGATGAAAGTTCATCTAATTGATTGTCGAGATTATTGATCTTAATAGACAGATCGTTGATTTCTTTTTCAAGATTTTTTATTGAATTTTCAGTTTGAGTAATTTTTAAAAGAGTTAATTCGTATTGAGAATTTAAAATTTTTATTTGGTTAGATAGGGTATTTTTAGCTTTACCTAATTCATTTAATTTATTTTCAAGATCAGATTGTTCATCTGCATACAGCACAATTGGGGCAAGAAAAAAAAAGACTAAAGCTAAAAATAAAAATAAATATTTTTTAAACATCAAATTTAATATTTAATATATCTTTTGACACCAATCCAACTGGCAATGAAACCCAAGAAAGCGCCAACAAAAATTTCAATAGCGAGAAGAATTAGATAAAAAGTTACATTAAGATCAATAAAAATAACTGGTTGGAAAAAATCATTGATTGGTTTTTGAGAAATTAAAGCAAGTAAAAAAGCAAAAACAAAACCAAAAATACTACCGAAAAGACCATAAATAATTCCTTCTAACAGAAAAGGTTTTTTAACATAGAAGTTAGAAGCACCTAAAAGTCGACTAATCTTAATCTCATCTTTACGATTAGTAATTTTCATTCCAATAATGGTGACCATGGTAATAAAGGAAATTGAAGTAATTATTATTATAATAATAAAACCAATTTTTCGAGTGACATTTGTCCAATTTAACAAAGCATCAATGACATCTTTTTGATAAATAATTTCGTCAATAATATCAGTTTTAGTGGAGTAATTTTGATAAATTTGTTCCAATACCTCAGGATCAGAAACAGTAATTTCAAAAGAAGCTGGCAGAATACTGGCGGTAACCATTTCGGTTAAAAGAGGATTACTTTTATTTTGTTCTTTGTAAATTTCTAAAGCTTTATTTTTGGAAACATAAGAAACTTCTTTAATTCCGTTATAAGTTTGCAGATCTTTTTGAATATTTCCAATAGCAGTGTCGTCGAGACCGTCTTTTAAAAACAAAGTAACTTCTGGTTTAGTCTCAAAATATTTTAAAACAGTGGAAAGACCAGAGTTAACTATGGCAAAAATAGAAATAAAGAAGAAACTTAAAAGGATAGTAATGGCCGCAATTAAACTTTGAAAAGGAGAACGTCTAATGTGGTGCCAAGTTGTTTTTAATTGACTCATTATTTTTTTGAATGTTTATAATCTTTAATAATTTCACCTTCATCAAGTTTGATAACTCTTTTACCCATAGATTCGACAATTTCGTTATTGTGAGTGGTCATTATAACGGTGGTGTTGTTTTCTTTATTAATATCTTTTAAAAGATTAATAATATTCCAAGAATTTTCTGGATCTAGGTTACCAGTTGGTTCATCGGCTAAAATAACTTCTGGTTCAATGGCGAGAGCTCTGGCCAGAGAGGCTCGTTGAAGTTCCCCACCGGCAAGCTGAGAGGGGAATAAAAATCTACGACTGCCAAGATTTACTTCCTTAATTACCTTATCAATGCGTGATTGAATTTTTTCTGGCGGATAGCTAACAATGTCTAAAATTAAGGCAATATTTTCCTCAACAGTTTTATCGGAGATGAGTTGATAGTCTTGAAAAACTACTCCAATTTTTTGGCGTGTGTTGTTGACATCATTTTTATTTTTTTGAGAAAGTTCGACATCGCCTAGTAAAACTTTTCCAGAACTAGGTTTAAGTTGATTTAAAATAAGTTTTAAAATAGTTGATTTACCGGCTCCAGAATTACCAGTAATAAAAACAAATTCTCCTTGATCAATTTCAAAACTGACATTTTTAATGGCGTAAACAATGCCAAATTTTTTATCGACTTGATCAAAGACAATTTTCATCTTTTTATTCTAGAATTTTAATAACACCGACATCGAGAAACCATCCGGCTTTAGTGGAAGAATTAGTTTCTCCTTTAATTTCAACTTTTTTATCAATAAAAAGATCAAGGTCAACAGTAGATGAGGTTAGGGCTGCATTTTGAGTTTTACCGCCTTCTCTTTGAAGAGTATGTGTACCTTCACCGTTAATACCACCTTTTACAAGGGTACCGCTGGCGGTATCGGTGAAACTTTTACCAGTGTCACCATAAGATTGACCGACAATTAAATCAGCGGCATTAGAAATATTTTCAGTTGAGGCAATATTTTTCTGGGCATCAGGTGTTGAAATATTATTATCACCAGAATCGTTAAGTGGCCAAAAACGAGAAAGCCAAAACCCAGAAGTTATGGCTAAAACAATAATTATAAAAAATAATATTTTATTATTTTTTGACTTCTTAGGAGGGCTAACAGGATCAAGGGTTAAAGTTGGAATAATTTGAGGATTTTGAGATAAATTTGGTATATCCATATTAATATTTAAAAACTAATAATTCAGTATAACAAAAATTATGGTTTTTCCTAAATTAAATTATTACTTTTTATTGTCAAAAATAAAATTTTAGGACGTAAAGCTTTTTTTATAGTATAATGTGGGATATTCTAATACACTGTAACTAGTGTAAAAGATATTAGAATATCTTATGAAAACAAGAAAGCCAGTTAATGTCATCTATATTTCTACTTATATTCCTCAAAAATGTGGCATCGCAACTTTTACAAAAGACGTAACAACTGCTATAAATTTATTAAACCCCCATGCTTTAGCGGAAATAATATCAGTAGTTAAAGAAAACGAAAACCCGGTTTTTCCATGGGAAGTTAAACATAAAATTAGTCGATGTAATTTGAATTCTTATATAGATGCAGCTAATTATATAAATGACTCTAGTTGTGATTTGGTTTTAATTGAACATGAATTTGGTATTTTTGGTGGTAAATGTGGAGATTATCTAAATACATTATTGGAAATGGTAAAAAAACCAAAAATAATGACCTGTCATACGATTATTGATGATCCAGAAAATGAATGGGGGCAAACTTTTAAAAAACTAATTAAAAATGTTGATGGTTTAACAGTAATGGCTCAAACCAGTGCCAAGGATTTGGTTAGATTATATGGATTTGATAAAAATAAAATTGCCGTGATTCCCCATGGAACTCCAGATTTAACTTATAACGCGGCCATAAAAATAAAGAAAAGAAAAAAAATGGAAAATAGGATTGTTTTGGGTAATATTAATTTACTGTCTGAAAATAAAGGAATTGATTATGCGGTTGAAGCTGTGGCTGAAATTGCAAAAATATATCCTCAAGTTTTGTATTTAATAATTGGGCAAACTCACCCTAATCTTTTGGAAAAAGAAGGCGAAAAATACAGAGATTCTTTAAAAGAAAAAATAAAAAAATTAGGAATTAAAAAAAATATTAGATTTGTTAATAATTATGTTTCTTTGGCACAATTAGTAGATTGGTTAAAAGTAATTGATATTTATATAACTCCTTATCTTGATCCTCAACAATCTTCTTCTGGAGCTTTGGCTTATGCTGTTGGGGCTGGGAAATCTTGTGTTTCTACTGAATACTTATATGCAAAGGAAGTATTGGCTAATGGAAGGGGTATATTGGTCCCATTTAGGGATTCAAAAGCAATTGCTCAAGCTGTTATTAACCTATGGAAAAATCAACCAAAGAGAAAAGAAATGGAAAAAATGGCCTATAAATACGGAAGATTTATGACTTGGACAAGTGTGGCACTTCAGTATCTTGATTTTTTCGCTGAAATTCTCAAAAATGAAGCAAAATGCCGATAAGCAAATTGATTATTTAATAAGTAAAACCGATAAAATAGGTGTTATTGAACATTGTGTTGTGGATGTTCCAAATTATAAAGAAGGATATTGTGTTGACGATAATGCTAGAGCCTTACAGGTTTGTTTACGACTAAAAAATCAATACCCCGAGTTGGAAAAAGTTTTACCTGTTTATTTAAATTTTTTAAAATCAGCCTTGAAAAAAGACGGATTAAATAATGATTTAAATTCAGATTTAAGTTGGCAAGAAAATAAAAATTTAGATGAACATTATGGTCGAGCCTTGGCGGCTTTGGGAGAATTAACTAAAACAGAAAATAAGGCAATTGATCTTTTTGACAAGATATATGCTTTTTTTACTAAAAAATATTCCCTATTCCCGAGAGTATCGGCTCAAATAATTTTAGGACTTCAATATTACCAAGCAGAAGATATAAAAATTTGGGCTGATTTATTAGTTAATCAATATTTAAAAGAAAAAACTGAATCTTGGAAATGGTTTGAGCCAATAATTTCTTATGATAGTGGGCGTTTACCGATGGCATTGTTAACTGCTTATAAAATTACTAATGAAGAAAAATATCTCCAAATTGGTTTAGAATCATTAGACTTTTTAACTAAAAATATTTTTGATGAGAGAGGAGATTATTTTAATTTTCCTGGAAATGATGGCTGGATATCGGCGAACAACAAAGCAATATTTGATCAACAACCAATCGAGGCAGGATCGATGACTGAGGTTTATGTTTTGGCTTATAAAATTACAAATAATTTGAAATACAAAGAATTGGCGGTAAAGGCTTTCGGTTGGTATGACGGAAAAAATATTTCGAAAATTAGTTTAATAAACTTTAAAAGTGGCGGAATTTACGATGGATTAACAAAAGAAGGTGTAAATTTTAATTGTGGGGCTGAATCTGTTTTGGCCTATCTTTTGGCTTATGAAGCGATTCGATCTATTTGATTTGGTCGGAGATAAATTGCTGTAAGCTTTGATATTTTTCATCATTAGTTATAAAAACCCATTGTTTGGTGGCTTTAGTTACTTCTGGATGGTAAATTACCCCGTTAGTTTTGTTGGTTCCAATTGGTATTTCGATTTTATTAAGAGAAATATTTAATAAATTTTCATTTAAAGTTAAAGCAATTTGTAAAACATCAGTATCTGAAAGAGTTTTAGGAATATTTTGCCAAAAGAAATAAAGATTTTTCAATTGAGTAAAATCATTAACCAAGTCCCCTTTTTTAACTTTAGCCAAAAGAGCTTCAATTAATAATTGTTGACGCTCGATACGACCGATATCGGTACCTCCATCGACGGCGGTTTCAGCACTTTTTCTCGAACGGACAAATTCATTAATATTAGTGGAATCTAAATGGTTCCAACCATCAGAAAAGGAAATAGTTTTATAAATAGGAATTTTGGGCGAAGGGTTATCAATGTAGGCTTGATTTGGATATTGATCGTCAGTGAACCCTTTTTCTAGATAAATATCAACACCACCAATAATGTTGACAAAATTAATCAAATTTTGAGTGTTGATAATCACGACATGATCAATGTTTTGACCACAAAGAGTGGCAAAATTTGATTTTAAAAAGTCAAATTTATTTTCGTTAGATTCGAGAGCTAACGGATAAAGACCGTTTATTTTGACGTTTTTTTCATAAAACCAAAGATCACGAGGAATGGAAATTAAATTAAATTTAAAAGTTTTTAAATTTAGTGAGGCAAAAATAATAGTATCAGTG
>Ga0247840_10007290_pt1 | contig 15446 bp, 17 predicted proteins | sample LaCruzMarch2015__FD_192404 | JGI IMG/M metagenome (GOLD analysis project Ga0247840, IMG submission 192404) | Freshwater microbial communities from meromictic Lake La Cruz, Castile-La Mancha, Spain - LaCruzMarch2015_17m | ecosystem: Environmental > Aquatic > Freshwater > Lake | place: Spain...
AAAATGCGATCGGTGTGATTATAATTTGGCTTATTCAGATGAAGGATTTCTAACTTGCACCAATCAAAAATGTGGTATTATTTATAAAGATATATTAGATCAATCCCCAGAATGGAGATATTATGGAGCAGATGATAATCAAGCAAATGATCCTACGCGGTGTGGTATGCCAATCAATCCGTTATTAGAAGAATCTTCTTATGGATGTAAAGTCCTTTGTATTGGTAAATCGTCTTATGAAATGAGAAAAATAAGACGATATACTGAATGGCAATCGATGCCTTACAAAGAAAAATCACAATATGATGAGTTCCAGCGTATTACGATCATGGCTCAAAATGCAGGAATACCAAAATTAATTATTGATTCAGCCATCAGATACCACAAAAAAATATGTGAATATGAACAAACCTTTCGTGGAGATAATAAAGACGGATTAATCGCGGCTTCTATTTATATATCATGTCGAATTAATAATTACCCTCGCACAGCAAAAGAGTTGGCTACCATATTTCATTTAGATGTTACCAGTGCAACCCATGGTTGTAAAAATGCACAATTAATTATTAATCAATTAGAAAAAGATGTAGATAATGAAGATAAAACAAATTTTGGTAAAACAAAACCTGAAGCTTTTATCGAAAGATATTGTAGTCGGTTAAATATTAATAATGAATTAACGAGTTTATGTAAATTCATTTCTATAAAAATAGAAAAACTAAACTTAATGCCAGAAAATACACCTCATTCAATTGCAGCTGGAATTGTCTATTTTATAGCTAATATTTGTAAACTTAATATTTGTAAACGAGATGTGAAAGTAATTAGTGAAATTAGTGAAGTAACCATCAATAAATGTTTTAAGAAACTTGAAAAACTAGCAGAACAATTGATACCAGCAGTAATTCTTAAAAAATATTCTGCTTGAATTTTACCATCAAGTTAAAAACTTGAAAAAAGAATCTTTATTTATAAAAAATAATATGGTGCCAAAAATTGTATTTATTGTTCCTTATCGAAATCGCATTTCTCACAAATTTTTTTTCTCTCAATATATGAGCTATTTGGTCGAAGGGACTAATTATGAAATCTATTTTTCTCATCAATTTGATGAGCGCCCTTTTAATCGAGGAGCTATTAAAAATATTGGATTTTTAGGAGTAAAAAGCAAATATCCAAATGATTATAAAGATATTACTTTTGTTTTTAATGATATTGATACCATTCCTTTTGATAAAATATTTAATTATGAAACCGAAAAAGGAACTGTGAAACATTTTTATGGTTTTGAGTATGCCTTAGGAGGTATTGTAGCCATTCAAGGAGAAGATTTTGAAAAAATTAATGGATTCCCTAATTTTTGGGGTTGGGGAATGGAAGATACGGTTTTACAAAAGAGATGTGAAAAAAACAATCTAGTGATTGATCGATCCCAATTTTTTAAAATTGGCAGTCAAGAAGTTCTTCATTTATTTGACGGTGTGTCAAGAATCATTAATAAAAAAGAAACGATCCATGGAAAAAATATATCTCCTTTAGATGGAATCAAAACAATTCATAAATTAAAATATAGTATTGACCATGAATCTGGTTCTGACTTAGATAATATTCATGTATTTCCAAATGATAAAATTTTTGTGATAAATATTGAACATTTTTTATGTAGCGCCTCCTTTGAAAACGAACAATTTCATGAATATGATTTAAGAGAACCTCATAAAAAATTATTACAGACAACACGTTTAAAAACAAACAATAATTTTTATGCAAACCATTGGACAAACATACCCTTTTATCCTAATTCAGAACAAAAAAAAGAAATGATTCATAAATATGGGCGTGAAAATACAGAAAAAATAATTCAAGAAAATTTAATCAATCATAATTTGAATCATAATCCGAATAATGTTAGAAAATATAAACCATATCCAGCTACTTGTTCAGTAAATATTGGTTTAGGTGGAGTAAAATAATAAAAATAAATAAAAGAAAAAATATAAAAAATAATAAAAAATATAAATAAAAGAATAAAGAATAAAAAATATAAATATAAATAGTTATGAAATCGATTTCGGATATAAAACATGCATTTTATATTAATCTAGAATCTCGTATGGATCGAAAAGAGCACGTAGAAAAACAATTACATGCAATTGGAATTCATGCGACTCGATTTAATGCAATCAAAATGGAAAATGGTGCTATTGGATGTTCTATGAGTCATTTAAAATGTTTACAAATTGCTTTGGAAAATCAATGGGATCATCTTTTAATATGTGAAGATGATATTACCTTTTTAAATCCTGAATTATTTAAAAATCAATTAAATGCATTTTTACAAACCCGAGAAAAAGATCAGTGGGATGTTATATTATTAGGTGGAAATAATATCCCTCCTTATAAACAAATTGATGATACATGCATTCAAGTTTTCACATGTCAAACTACCACAGGGTATATTGTAAATGGTCATTATATTAAACGCTTGTTAGAAAATATTAAAATGGGACTTACCTATCTTTTAAAAAATCCATTATACAATCAACTATATGCCATTGATCGTTTTTGGTTTCATCTTCAAAAAATGGATCAATGGTTTCTTATTATTCCTCTAAGTGTGGTTCAAGAGCCTGGATACAGCGATATTGAAAAAAAAAATATTAATTACAATAAAATGATGACCGATCTAGACAAACCTTATCTTTTCTTTAAGAATTGAAATTTGTAAAATCAACTATATATTTATCAATCGATCCTGATAGATCTAACATATTTTCTTTTAAAAAAGATGATAAATTTAACCCGATTGCATAATCTTCTAAAAATTCACTTTCAATCTTTTCTTTTTTATGAATAATATTGAAAATCGATTCGCACGATAACGCATAAAAACGACCACTGCAATAACTAGTTGGGCGAACAATCAAATCTTTAGGTAACTCTGGATGAATTCGATAATATTCACTTTTATACGCAAAAGGGACTTGTAGAATAGAACCAGCATAATGAATTTTCGGAAGTTTTTTTAAAAGGATATTTTTAATAATTTCAACTATTTTTGGATCAACTATGTTTTGGTCATCATCTGTTTTGAAAATATATTGATAATCATAACAAGAATCAACTGCTTGAAAAGCTCGGATTACCTTTTTAGGTAATGAATTATAATCATCTTCGCATTTTATATGTAAAATATGATTATTTAAATCAAATAAAAATGGTTCTTCTAATTGAGGATCTCCTAAAACATGAAAATAAAGAATATTTTCAGGCAAAAAAGGAATCCATGTTTTACGTTGTTTTTGTGCCTTGTATGTATATTTATGACAATTCATAATAAGTAAAATAATATCTTGGTTTGGTTTTTTACTCATTTTATTCTAAATAGTATAATAAATTAAATAGTATATTTACTATTTAATTCATTTTTTATATATGTATGTATTTAAGCGGCGGAAGCGGCGTTTTGGGCAGCTCTACCTGCACTGGCAGCAGCTTGAGCGGCTTTGGATGCAGCAGCTTGGGCTGATTTAGCAGCAGAAGCAGCTCTGGAAGCAGAAGCAGACTTAGCAGCAGAGGCGGCTTTTGAGGCAGCCTTAGAAGCGGACCTAGCAGCGGATTTTGCTACATTTGCAGCAGCAGATGCTCTACGAGCAGCAGCTTTCTTCATTGTGCGACTTTTCATCATGGAGCGTTTTGCAGCACGGGATTTACTCATTCTACGAGAGGCAGATCTTCTTCTAGTGGCCATTTATATATATACGCTACAAAAAAATATTTTTTTTTTGGAAAAACGAAAAATAAAAATAATTAAAATGTTCGAAAATACTACTAAATACTAAAATAGAAAAATGAAAATACGAAAAATTAAAACAACAAAAATGAATTAAAATTAAAAATAACTAAACATTCATTTTTCCTAAACTACCAAATAGTATCGGTGGAACTCCAATACATTTTATCTCCTTTTTGAATATTATATATACTTTGAAATAATTTTAAACGTGCTAAAGGGCAATTGGTTCGATATTTATCCATCGGATGAGGGTTGATTTTTAATTGCGCCTTAATCGCCTTTTCATAAATTTTTTGGCGAGCTTGAATAGCAATATATACAAAGAATGCTTGAAAAGATAAAGAGCAAATAGGAGTAATATCCTTATTTTTCACTTGAAAATCTTGTAAATATTCTTCACAAATGGCAAGTCCTGATATATCTGCTAAATTTTCTCCTGTGCTTATGGATGCATCCATTTTTATGCCATCGTATGCTGCGAATGTCTCATATTGTTTAATTACATTTTTAATCTTGTGATCAAATTTGATTCGATCTTCTTTCGTCCACCAATTTTTTAAATTTCCTTGATAATCAAATTTACTACCCATATCATCTAAAGAATGACTCATTTCATGACCTAAGGTATAACCAATATGTGCTAAATTATATTCAATTCCTCTTTCATCTAAATCGATAAATGGTTTTTGTAAATATGCTAAAGGAACATAAATCGTATTTAAACTAGGTGTATAATATGCGTTAACTACATAAGCTTGACTACCAGTCAATTTAAAATCATTCCAAGATACAGTAGGAATATCAATAATTTTTTGTCCATCTAATTTTAAAAACTGTTCAAATCTCCAATTTGATAATTTACATAAATTTTCCCATGGATCATCTGGTAAATAATTTAATAAAGGATCTTCTCGAAGAATCTTAGGAGATCCAATGACTAATTTTAAATGTTCTAATTTTAATAATGCATATTTTTTTGTTTTTGGAGATAACCATGTATTTCTTTTAATAATGCGTTTGAAAACGGTAACTAAATCTTTTGCCATATTTTCTACATAATCAATATGTTCTTGTTTTTTATTACGCTCCACATATTCATTGGTTAAAAATGTGTTAAAACAAAACGATAATCCAAAAATTGGATAAATATCTTGTGGAAAAATAACTGGTTGACCTTTTATAAATTTACCAAAAAAATCAAAATAAATAGGTCTCCATTTATTATGAAATCTCATGATTTGTCGCAAATAAATATAAATAAAATAGGTTTTCCATTTTTTGGTTGTCCAATTTTCTTCAAGCCTTTTCATAATACATTTCAAATAATTCAAACTACCACAAATGTAAAAAGAAGGTGATTTATTATACCCTAAATAACGACAAAACGTTTTCCAATCAAAATCATATTTTTGTAAAGAATCCGAGGATTTGACAACATTATAATAATCTTCCGAATCATTTTTAATCGAATTGCAACCCATATCTATTAACATATCATATTCTACATCCCATACATCATGTGGATTTAAATCATTATTCGGACCAATACAAACTTTGAACATGGATTTTATAAAATCTAAATATCTATGTTTAAATGTTTGTTTAAATCGTTTTGTATTTTGATCATCTTCATTATCTTCAATGTAAATGGTATAGTCATACAAGGTTAACTCAGGAGCATTTATATAGTTACGATAAATTTTTGAATTTTTTAAATCCGATTCTACACTCCAAACTAAAGGACATCCCCAAGATACAACTTCATTTTTATTAATGTATGCTAAAAATTCAATGAGATTATTCTTTTCAATATAAGAGTCGATTGCATTCAATGTTTTCTCAACATGTTTTTCAGTGGACTTTTCATTTAATGTTAGAAAAGATTGATAAACATTTTTAATTTCTAATGATTTTTTACTATGATTTGTTTTTGTATATTCTTTTACAATATTAATTAATTCATAATAAACTTTTTCTTGAACCACTCGAAAACTATCTAGCTGCGGATAAAATTTTTGTTTTTTCTTAAGAGCTTCTGTTTGTTCAGAAATCCAGGAATAGTTAATATAATCATAAAAATCATTTCTAGCGTTTATTTTAGAAGGAGCAAAAGGGGTATGAAATGCTTTAATTAAACGTTTTTCAAAATCTTCGTCTGAATTTTTATTTTTTTTTATTACTAAAGAATTTTCGAATTGATTATAAGTATTTGGGGATTTTTTATAATTTAATGATTTTTTAGTTTTATTTACATGATTATTTTTTATATTTTTTCTACTCCGCATTATATATAACATTATAAAAATAAAAAATAATTAATAAAAATAAATCAACCATTCATTCAAGAAAATAAATTACCAGTTGGTTTGTAGGATTCAATCGGAGTATATTTTTTTATTGGTTTGGAAGGTCTATCTTTGTCTTTATCTTTATTCAAAATTAAAGTATTTATATTTTTATTATTGTTATTATTGGATTGAAATGGATGATTATCATCGTCTTCGTCATCTTCTACTTTTTCACCATATTCATTGATAATAATTCCAGTTTTCTTTTTTATTTCATTTCGGACATAACTAGGCACCCAATGATGCCAAGAAATCAGTAATGTATTTGGATGAAAATATCGCGTTTTAAACCCGTTTTCTTGTAGTTTATCCATTAAATAAGCAATGCATTCTGCTTGATCGTATTTTGGTATTCCGATCATTACTTCGGGAACTATGTACCAACAAAATGATTCATTTAACTTTTGTTTTGAAGTTAGACGAATACGAACATGCACACGATTTAATATTTTTTGAAATAGTGCTAATTTATTCAAATCTTTTTGTTTTTTAGGTTCATAGAGATCATCAATATTGATTTTTTCTGAAAAATCATCTATTTTGTCAAGAGTAAAAATATTAGTCATTTAAACAATAGTTAGAAAAAATAATGAATGAAAATCATGGTATATTTATTTTGATGTCTTTAAAATGTTCTAGCAAATGTTCTTTTCTAAAAAATTCTATAATATTTTCTATAATATTTTCTCCCGAGTCTAACATTTCAATAATATTTATGTCTGTAGATCTATTAATTGTGTTCTTTTTTTCAAATAATAATAATAAAATACTAGGAATATCATTATAAGTTCTAAAATTGTATAGTTCTTTTAAATGATTATCGTCTGATTTGATAGCTAATTTATTAATCGTATAAACAATCGATTTTTCGCATGAAAAATGAGATACTAATGTGCCTCCTAAAGAATGTCCCAAAGAAATTTGTTTTTGAATAGGATATTTTATTTTTATTTTATCATATACTTCTTTTGTAGTTTCATAACGGTTTTTTAAATATTTTAAAATTTGTTTTACATTTTTTATCTTGAAAGAAGGAATCATCATATCAATAACATGTTTACTTGTGCCATAAATTACAATAATAATAGTTTCACATGATTTTTTGTAATAAATAAATATATCTTCATTGGATAACTCATTGTCAAATATATATTCTAAATCTTCTAAAATGGTTGACTTTAAAATCTGACAATTATCATTTATTTTATAAATATCTAAAAATTTTATTTCGACCATTTATATTTATAATTATTTCGAGTATTATTATTATTACAAAAATTTTTATTTAAATAGAATTACTTTATTTATATTTAGCTAAGCTATGACAATTAAACATCTTGTAATAAGTGGAGGTGGGTCGATCGGATTACAATTTTTAGGTATTTTGCAACATTTAAATGAACATGAATTTTGGAAAATAGAAGAAATCGAAAATATATATGCAACATCGGTTGGAGTCATGATTGCTATATTACTAGTATTAAAATATGACTGGGAAACAGTGATTCAATACGTAGTAGAAAGACCATGGCATGATATTTTTAAACTATCTGGAAAACAAATTGTAGAAGCATTTTATAATAAAGGTCTTTATGATAAAAAAATATTTGATGTTGCATTTAAACCGTTATTAGAAGCCAAAGATTTATCGTTGCAAATTACATTGAAGGAATTCTATGAATATTCACATGTTTTTTTACATTTTTACACTTTTGAATTAAACACCTTTAAAGAAGTTGAGATTAATCATCTTTTAAATCCAGATTTATCTCTTTTAACTGCACTATCTATGTCTTGTGCGATTCCAGGTGTATTTATGCCCATTTGTATTGAAAAGGCTTGCTACATTGATGGTGGAGTAAGAGCAAATTATCCATTGTCTTATTGTTTAGAAAATCATAATGATAAAAATGAAATATTAGGAATCAATTATATTCTTTCAAAAAATGTAATGTGTGAAATTAATGAAGATTCATCTATTTTGGATTTTATTTTAGGAATTTCTATGAATGCAATGAATTTTATTACAAATAATACAAAGTCTGAATCCCTTCTTTATGAAATTATTTGTGAAATGGACGAGTCTCCATTATCTTTATCTTATGTAAAAAAAACGTTGAATTCATCGTCAGAAAGACAGTTGCTTATTCAAGAAGGATATAAGGTTGCAACGAATTTTTTAGAAAAAGTAGAAAATGTAAAAGAAAAAATGAAGAATGAAGAATAAATAATAAATTAGTAAAAATATTTAAACATAGTTCTCTATTATTTCCTATGACTACCGCAATAGGAATCGACTTGGGGACAACTTACTCTTGTGTGGGTGTATGGCAAAATGATCATGTAGAAATTATTGCAAATGATCAGGGAAATCGAACCACTCCTTCGTATGTTTCTTTTACAAAAGAAGAACGATTGATTGGAGAAGCTGCTAAATCTTCGGCTGCTCAAAATCCGTCCAATACGGTTTTTGATGCCAAACGATTAATTGGTCATAATTTTCATGATTCAACGGTTCAATCTGATTTAAAACACTTCAGTTACGATGTCATTAATAAAGATGGTAAACCTTACATTCAAGTAGAATATAAAGAAGAGACAAAAGTATTTGCACCTGAAGAAATTAGCTCCATGATTCTAGTAAAAATGAAAGAAATTGCCGAATCTTATCTTGGAACACAAGTAACCGATGCGGTGATTACTGTTCCTGCTTATTTTAATGATTCGCAAAGACAGGCAACCAAAGATGCTGGAGCCATCGCAGGCCTCAATGTTCTACGTATCATTAACGAACCAACCGCAGCTGCAATTGCTTACGGTTTAGATAAGAAATATAAAGATGAAAAAAATGTTTTAATCTTTGATTGCGGAGGTAAAAAAGTTCTGCTTCCTGTGGTATAAGCCCACTTTAAAATGATTTGATTTTAAAAATTTGGTTAATTGCTGGAAACTCCTTAAGCTTTTCCTACCACAACATAATATGAAAATATAAGTGTGACGGTTTAAAAAAGGTAAAGATTGGACAATCAGCAGCCAAGCGTCTAACTTGAATGATAATTTTATTGTTTAATATGATGAAGGTTCAACGACTAGGCTTATACCTTTGCTTATTGCATGGTAAAGCCCACGAATGCCAAAGTTTAATTACAATTCTATTTTTTACTTAAAAACATAGTAACATTTAAACTAATTAACATGAGAGAAGAAATATTAAACACCATTATTGAAATAAAAGAGAAAAAAACGCAATCCAATATTCCCATTCTAAAAAAAGAATTATTATTTGAATCAAGTAAATATTCGTCAATAAAGAATAATATATGGCATGTTTTAATTAATGATATAAAAATGAAAAAAACATCCGACTATTTAATTCTTTATTCTTGTTTATCTTGTAAACAAATGAATACTGTATCCACGACCCAATTTTTAAGAAAAATTAGACAATGTAAGCCCAATTGTTTTCAGTGCCAACTAACAAATCATAACCAGTGTATAAATCATAATCAAAAAAATTCGAATAAAGAAAAAACAAAAGATAAATTGTCTTATCAAGAACTTTATCAAGAGTCTCTAAAAGAATTTGAATTATATCCAGAAGATTATAAAAATTCTTATCGATTATCGCATTTATTAACAGAAGATTATCAACGAATCAAACCAAATATTATTAGTTTTGAAAATGGAAAGTATATTAATATTCAAGACTATGAATATTGGTCGATTTACAAAGTAAATAATCAAATGAAGTTCAGTTCGGTATTATATGATCCGAAAGATAATCGATTATTTAAAGATAATCAACCGATTATGAAATGTGATCATTGTGAAAAACATTGGCGTTGTAAATCATTGAAAGTTTTTAAAAATTGTTATAAGATTTTATGCACGGATTGTAAATTATGCAATAAAACGTTTAAAATAAGAACCATTCGAAATCTGAATCATGAACTCATTATGTATCAATCAAAATTAGAATTGAAATTTATTCAATGGTGTGAAAATGAAGGGATCATTGTTAACAATGGTCCAAACATTGAATACACATTTCTAAATAAAAAACATAAATATCGAGTTGATTTTCAGATTATGAATACTATTTTAATTGAAATTAAAGATTTTCACATTTGGCATAAAAATCAAGTAGCAAGTGGATTGTGGGAAACAAAAGTAGATGCAACACAAAAATATATAAAAAATAATGGATTAAAAAAATATTTCTTTATCACTCCAAATAATTGGAATCAAATGTTAACCGAGTTATCAAATGAAATAAAAAGAAGTTAAAATAGAAAAGATAAGTAATTAAATAAGATATAGTCTGACCTCCTATGAAAGTAGGAGAAATAATGGATTAAATACCATTATACAAACAAATGTTTGGGAACATTCGACGTCTCAATTTTATCGATTGAAGACGCTATTTTCGAGGTAAAAGCAACCGCAGGAGATACACATTTAGGCGGGGAAGATTTTGATACAAAAATGGTAGAATATTTTGTAGATGAATTTAAACGTAAACATAAAAAAGATATTTCAGATAATAAACGTTCATTGCGTAGACTAAGAACGGCATGCGAGAGTGCAAAGCGAACATTATCAACCGCAACGACTGCGAATATTGAATTAGATAGTTTATATGAAGGAATTGATTTTGCATCCACCCTTACAAGAGCTAAATTTGAAAATTTATGCGATTATTTATTCCGTTTAACAATGCTTCCTGTAGAACAAGTTTTACGTGACTCCAAATTATCCAAAAGCGAGATTCATGACATTGTTTTAGTGGGAGGTAGCACACGTATTCCTAAAATTCAGCAATTATTAAGCGAGTTTTTCGGAGGAAAGGAATTATGCAAAACCATTAATCCAGATGAATGTGTTGCTTATGGTGCAGCAGTTCAAGCTGCCGTTTTAACGGGTTCCCAGTCTTCCAAAATTTCAGATCTGCTTCTTTTAGACGTTTGTCCGCTTAGTCTTGGTTTAGAGACCTCTGGTGGTGTGATGACAAAATTAATTAATCGTAATACAACAATTCCTGTAAAAAAGACACAAACTTTTTCAACTTATGCAGATAACCAGCCTGGAGTATTGATTCAAGTATTTGAAGGAGAAAGACCTTTGACAAAGAACAATACGTTATTAGGTAAATTTCAATTGGATGAAATTCCACCGATGCCGAGAGGTGTTCCACAAATTGAAGTTGCTTTTGAATTAGATCAAAATGGAATTTTAAATGTATCCGCATTAGAAAAATCGAGTGGAAAAAGTAATCAAATTGTCATTACCAATGATAAAGGAAGGTTGAGTAAAGAAGAAATTGAACGCATGGTGGAAGAAGCGGAGCAATATAAAAAAGAAGATGAAGAAGTGCAGCAACGTATTGAATCAAAAAATAGTTTAGAATCTATTTTATATCAACTGCGAACAAGTTTAAATGGAGATAGTAATCAATCAATGGATAAAACTAGTAAAGAGAAATTAGTAAAGAAACTCGACGAATTAGATGAATGGAATAATAATGGATTACATAGCAAAGAAGAATACGAAGAAAAAACAAAAGAAATACAAGAGCTCTTTAAAGAAGAAACTTCGAGTGATACAACAGTAAATGATCATGGCGACGATGATGATGAAGGTCCAAAGATTGAAGAAATCGATTAAAAAAATAAAAATAAAAGTTAATAAATAATGATAATAAAATTTCTATTATTATTATTATTATTATTTTATATATATGTATATTTTATGAAGTTTAAATCTAAATCGACTTGTTTAACGGAAGTAGTTTTAGACAATTTTCAAAGCGTGTCTTCCGCAACAGCAACAGCATCTTCTACATCAACTGGAGATATTGCAACAAATACAATTATTCATAGTGATAATTTATCTTTTATAAGCGCGTATAATTTAGCTTATTCGACTGCAGCGGAATTGTTTCCTAATAAAGAAGACATTATTATTAAAGATACCAAAAGTTCGATTGAAAATGACTGCATTGAATATATTTATACTTTTCCTCAAAAAATTCAACTAGAGGAACCTTTTACTCTTTATTATATTTCTACCAACATAAATATAAATCATATATATCAATTAATTTATAAAGATAATGCATTATCCACGTTTGAACCCAATATAAAATTAGCTGAAATTAATAATGATAATATAGAAAATACATATTTATCGAATGTTACTATAGATTCAAAGGTAAATCCAAACGAATGTTTTGTTTCATCAAATATTCTTCCAAATTCAGTATATACAATAGATATTAATAATGGTATTTATAACGTATATTTAGATAATTTATCAAGTGGTTTACAAGAACCCGTTGGAATAGAATTTGATGAATTTAATAACACATATATAGCAAATTTTTTTGTAAGTAATATACAAGTTTTTAATCCAAAGAAAGAGTTAATAGATAGCATTACTAATCCATTATTTAAAAATTTAGGTGGACTAGGATTTTACAAAGGAAATTTATATGCCTTAAATGGATTTCCTATTGATGATATTTTAAGTCCATATTACGGGTTATTTATTATGTTTAAAATTGTTTTAATTGTAGATGATAATAACAATATTATTTATGATGTGCAAGTATTTTGCACAAATACGTTAAATGCTCCTTTATTTATATGTTTTGATAAAAACGATTTTGGTTATGTTACCAATTTTAATAATAATACAATTTCTAAAATTAATATGACAACTGGAGAAGCAGAAGTTTACATTGATGCAACACAAGGATTAATCGGACCGAGAGGAATTGTTATTGATCAAAAGTCAAATTTATATGTCTCTTCTGGTGACGTTTCAACACAAATATTTGTTATATCAAAAATAGATATAAATAAAACAGTTACTATTTATACAACAAAAAATTTAAATAGTCCAAGAGGATTAGCTCTAGATGATGATGAAAATTTATATATATGCAACATAGGATCTCTTCTTATAAAAATAATACGTAACAAATGTATATTTCATGTTAGTAATAATATTTTAGAAAAAGGAGATAATTTATTAACCATAAAAGATATTACAGATAATGTAATTGTAGAAAGTTTTATATTAACGTTATAAAGAGTCTTATTTACTAGTATTATTCTTAGAATCTTCAAAACTGATATAAACACAATATTCTTGCATACATTCACACATTAATTTACAATTACATTTATTTTCAGGCTCCATAATATTATTTACTAATAAAATAATATTATACAAATAGATTTTATAAAACCGTATTTAAAAATTGTTCCATCGTGCTTTTGGTAGGTTTCGCATCATATTCAATGACTTGATTGTCTTTTAATAATTTAATGGTAGGATATCCTTCGATTTTATATTTATTCATAAGTTCTTCCACTTCCGCGCTTTCATTTGTGCAATTATATTCCGTAAAAATAATATTGTAACCATTTACAGTTTTTGTCGCATATTCCGATTTCAAACTTTCCCATTCTGGTTTGGCTGTTTTGCAATGAGGACACCAATCTACATAAAATAAAATCATTTCAGCTTCGTTATTTTGTTTTGATCCTGCAGGCATGTTTTCACGATTTGCTTTATAAGCAGTTGATTCGGAGGAACTAGTATAACTTTTATACATATAGTAACCAAAAAGAATCAAAAAGATGGCAAGAATAATATAGATAATCGTAGTCCAGCTTATATTTTTATAAATAGATGTAGCACCTCCAAAATATGAACTAGAAGGTGTTAGATTTATACTTTTATTATTATTTCTAAACATGCGTATATATATTACAAAAGAATAAATTAGTCATTCTTTTTAACGAATAAAAAGAGACATAAAGACATTTATTCATATAAATATTATTAGAATGTTAGTAAGAAGTGTAAACGGCGATCTTATCATGATAAAGCGATCTGATTTTTCATGCGATATTTCTTATCATAAAAAAGTATATGAAACTATGTATCCTTTTATAAAACAATATCCTGCTTCTTTTTTATTGTTAGAAAAAAAGAGTTCGAATCACGGAAAGAAATAAGACAAATAAAAAGAATGAAAACAGATAACTACATGTAATATTCGTTTTAACTGGATTCCATGTTCCATCTAATAAATAGATATTTAATTGATTTGAAAACTTATTTGTTAAAGTTGTATTGTAGTATAAAGTATATCCTAAAAGAGAAAGAATAATCGTTTTTCCAAACAAAGAAGTTAGAAAAAATTTATTGATCGGACTAACAATAAATAATAAAATAAGAACCATAGATAATGTAGAATACATACAAATGGATTCACTAGATTTTATATATTCATCCACATTATTTGAATTACTCATATTATAATATATATTATAATATTAGATATATTTTTTTTCTAATCAATTAATATGATGATAAAAACTCGTAAAAAAAATACCATTAAACATTCTACTATTAAAACACAAAAAAGAGTTTTTATGGAATCTGATTATAAAAGTGGTGATGGAATGTTGACTTCAGTATGGGGACCTTCCATGTGGCATTATTTACATGTAATGAGTTTTAATTATCCTTTGAATCCGACCTTGAAAGACAAAAAGCATTATATGGAATTTATAAAATTATTACAATATGTGTTACCATGTAAATACTGTAGAATGAATCTACAAAAGAATTTTAAAAAACATCCAATCACTATGAAAAATATGAAAAGTAGAGAAACCTTTTCTAAATATATGTATGATCTACATGAATTAATCAATAAAATGTTACATAAAACATCCAATTTAACTTATGAAGATGTAAGAGAACGCTATGAACATTTTCGTTCTAGATGCACGATTGATAAACCAAAAAAAATCTTTACCAGAAAGACAAAGACAAAAGAAAAAGGATGCACGGAACCATTGTATGGTAAAAAATCTAAATGTATTATTAAAATTGTTCCACAAGAAGAAAAGATTGCTAGTTTTCAAATTGATAAAAAATGTATAAAAACTAGAAAAATACATGAATAAAAGTAAAAACTTAAAAATAAAAATATTTTTAAATATTATAAATAATGTATGTTTTAATCATTTACGGCCAAATGGCTCATTGGCATAATTTTACGAGTGATGTTTTATTACCATATTTTTATGGCAGAATAAATGCAATAAAAATTTTTACAGAAGTTAATTTATTAAAAAATTACTTAGATAATGAAGGAAAATGGTATAAAAATTATGTTATGCCTCTTACGGAAAGTCATATGTATGAATTACATCATGCAAATATTAAAGGTTTTATGCCTCGACCAGAAGTAATAAATATTTTTTGTGATAAATCACAAT
>Ga0247840_10007291_pt1 | contig 15445 bp, 40 predicted proteins | sample LaCruzMarch2015__FD_192404 | JGI IMG/M metagenome (GOLD analysis project Ga0247840, IMG submission 192404) | Freshwater microbial communities from meromictic Lake La Cruz, Castile-La Mancha, Spain - LaCruzMarch2015_17m | ecosystem: Environmental > Aquatic > Freshwater > Lake | place: Spain...
AATGATTGTGATTTTGAAAAGTTTTATGCTGCATATCCTGGGACGAAATCGAGGGCGAAAAATTCAAAGACTTGGCAAAAGAAAAAGAAAGAACTTGGAACACTATTCCCCTCGATTGATAGAATAATAGAGGCAATCCAAAACCAAATTAAGGCAAAAGACGCAGAACGAAGGTTTTCCGGATGGTGTCCTCAGTGGAAACATGCAGATACCTGGATAAATCAGCAGGCATGGGAAGAAACTACGCAGGTAAACGTAAAACAAAAAGGAAAGGCGGTAAGTGACAATGCAGAATATCCAATCGACGTCGAGTGTAACGAATGAAAAGTATTGGGATGAGGAGGGCTACCGTATATGTAAACACGGAGTGCGTGAAATTTATTATGATTGTCTTGATTGCGCAAAGGAACAGTACATAGAGAGGATGGAGGAAATAAAAAAAAATCCTGAAAGATTTATGCCTTATATACCTTTACGGTTTCGTGGGTGTTCTTTCGATAATTTTATCGGAGGAGATGCAGCTAAGGAACAGTGTAGAGCGTTCGTTGAAAAATATACACGTGAAGTCGGGAGGAAAAATCCATGGGAAGGATGTTATTCTAGGCCGGATATCGATGGTTATCCTGGTAGTATCCTCCTGTCGGGAAATACTGGATGCGGAAAAACACACTTGGCGGCTGCAATTTGTCGAGAATTGGTTTCGCAGGGGAAATCCGGGGATACGTTCTTTATTACGGTTCCAGAACTATTGTTGTCAATACGATCTACATTTGGGGTTAATAAGATTTCTCGGTCGAAATGGATTTCAGAGGAAAGGGGAGGGGAAATCCCGGAGACAGAAGATGAAATAATCGATGCGTATTCGAGTATTGAACTTCTTATCCTCGATGATTTGGGGGCAGAAAAGTCGTCAGATTACACTATATCTACCCTCTACCTGATTATCGACCGTCGTTACAGGAATATGCTCCCTACGATAATCACTTCCAATCTTACGATTGCGGAAATAGGAGACAAGCTCGATGCACGGATAGCGTCAAGGTTGTCAGAGATGACAGTAATTAAAATCAATATGCCCGACAGGAGAAAGCAAAGGTAATCATGGAAGCTGCATACTTAGGAGAAAAAACAGAACTTCATATCGCCTATCTTGTTAAGGCCGGAGCTCCTCCCAAAGAGATAATCGAATATGTGCTTGCTAGTGATGCTGGATTGTCTCGGGTACAGGTTGAGCAGGAAGTAATGGGGTATTGGGAAGCTAACCTGGAAATCGACATAAAACAAGACCTCTTCGATGACATTAGGACTGTCGCTCTTTCTATGACCGGAGTATTTTCCTTCGATGATGTGAGGAAGGTATTGTGCCTAAAAGATAGCAAGTCGTTAAAATTCCTTATGGTTTGTTTGAATAGGCTCGTTAATCAAGGGGCGATAGAGACAGTAGGAGATAAGCACGGCCAGTTTAGAGTTACATGCAAAGAAGAGGACGAGAGGACTGTTTTCCTAGAGAAAATGCCGGATGAATTTCGAGTGTGGCTTCCAATGGGAATAAACTCTCTCGTGGAGTTATACCCTAAGAGCATCGTAATTGTTGCTGGATCAAAGAGCGCCGGGAAGACAACAGTATTGCTAAATATAGCCCTAGCAAACCAATGCGATAATGATGTTGTGTATTTCAACTCGGAAATGGGTGATGCTGAGTGGACAAAACGGTTACATAAATTCGGCATTAACAAGCCTAGTCAGATAAGATTCGATGTTTGGAATAGGTATAGGAACTTCCATGACAAGATAGACGGGTCCAAGAAGATATTTGTCATCGACTTCATGGAGATACACGATAACTTCTATGAAATAGCAAAGTATATCAGGCAGATACATGAAAAATTAAAAGATGGAATCTGTATCATTGCACTTCAAAAAGACGCCAAGTCAGAGCTTTCACGCGGAGGGGCGTTTAGTGCCGAGAAAGCGCGCCTATACTTGACGCTTGATTACGCAAAAGACAAACAGGCGACTAAAGTAACAATATATGACGCTAAGATACCTCGTGATGGCGCATGCGCTCCCGGAGAATCCCCTAAAGGTCTATATAGGCACGTTAAAATAATCGGCGGGAACCTTTTATCGCCAATAGAAGACTGGACAAGGTAACACAAAGACAGGAAAGGAGAATAAATCAAATGGAAACTGTACCAAGAAACCCAAATTCTGAAAGGACTTGACAATGGAACTGAGACTGCATATCGCAACTATCGGCACCAATGGACAGGAGAAAATGATTGCGGCATCCTTGGACCGGTCTAAGCTAATGTCCAGAGTACAGGATTATCAACTTGAGCATCCCGGGGAAATGGTTAGCGTGAAAACCCTGATTGAAGACATTGAGAAACCATAACAGGAAAGGATAAATAACAATGAAAATAGTTAAAAGCATACTCGAAGACTGGCTCAAGGAAAACGGGTACGATGGACTGTGCGATTACTTGGGTCGTTGTAGTTGCTTAATTAAGGACATAGCACCATGCGAACAGGATTGTCGCTACTGCGCCCCAGGGTATAAACACTTGGACGAAAACGGATTGTGGTATATCGCCAACAAGACACCCAAAACGCTTAAAGGAGGAAACATATGAAAACAACTGTAATTAAGTTTATGCCGGAGTTTCACGAGTTAATTAAGAACGGGACAAAAACCGTCACTAGGCGATTAGTGGGAATCAATCCTTACCAGTACGGCGGTCCCGGAGATACTGTGCTCGTGGATGGAACCGATATCGTGCTTACGATAAACAACACGCACATAGAAAGGATCAGAGATATCACAGACGAAGAGGCAAAGCGTGAGGGTATCGTTGATGGCGGCTGCCTAAATTGCGGGAACCCAGAACCTTGCGGGTGCCCAGACCCTACACCTGACTACCGTGACGCATTTGCTTACGTTTGGGGCAGGATTTACGGACTAGACTCATGGCTTAACAATGATTTCGTGCACGTAATAGATTTCGAGAAGCGACCATAACAGGAAAGGAGCAAGAAATGAGCAGCATTACAAGGAGCGAAAAGATGATAGCTATACTCGACCAGAAGGACAAGGAAATTGCTGAGCTCAGAGAACTGCTACAGGTATCTGACTGTATTATTGGCCAGAACACAGTAATGTGGAAAAAAGTCGTAAGTGACATTCTGTATCATGTAAACCAAACACTCCCTGATAAGGCAAGAAGGGCAGATAAGTTGATTGAATGCGTTAAGCGTAACGAGACCACAGACAAGACATAGGCTAATTCTATTCAGGATGGCCCAGGAAGAGACTTTATTACTTACACGACTACTGGGTGGCATAGATCAACCTGGGCCGTTTAAATGAGCCACAAGGCAAAAAGCCGACCTTGGTGAAGGGTCGGCTCGTGAATCAAACGTATTGTTTCTTCCCCTTGATTGTCTCGAGGGCCTCCTTGAGGAGTGCAGATCTGTCGTTTCGGGGGCGCTGGTACGGCTTATTCCACAATGGCGACTTACAAGCCGGGCAAGTTACTGGACGAGCCACCCTCGATACCCAAATGTGACCGCAGCGTAGACATCCCAACTCATCACCGACACGAGGACTTATTTCAGTTTTTTCTATTTTCATTTGTCACCTTCCTGACTGTGCAGCGCACTTTTCTGAATTCATATTCCGGAAATGCGTTACACTCCCCCCGCTGAGTACACTTTCCGACAAACAACGTCGTAATCTCATCGTGCGGTATGCTATGCGGACACTCATCAGATTGACATTCCTCCGCCCTATTGCACACGATCAATACTCTATCCTTTGCTCTCATTTTCCCCCCTTTTGACGAACGGCAGATCCCTGATTACTTTAGCCAGTTTCTTCCTGCTACCCTCAATGTCACACGGGTGGTTTCTTGTCCACTCAGCATAGGGTGACCCGGCTTTCTCGCAAGGAGGAATAACGTCGTAATCCCGAAACGTAGTACCCCAATCAATCGGGCACCGCGAACAATCCCTACCGCAGGCATAACAGGCAAAGCAGTAGTTCCGGACGAGTAGACCCTTGTAATAACCTCTGAACGGATATTCAAGACCTTCAGGTGTAGTACTATCCCACCCATCCCAGCCTTCTTTGCTCTTCCCTGTCCGGGATAAGGACGACCAAAGAGCGTAATGACCTTCCTGGCACTCTTTGAATGTTAATCTTTTTCTCATTTTTTCCCCTCCACTTATTTAATCAGGTCACTAGGTTTGAAGTATCTGATGAAACCATAGTCGTCATTTGGTAAGTACGTGTGCTCACACATAACAACTATGTAATTATTAGTATTCTCGCCCTCTTTAGGTTTAAGAACCTTGATGGCCTTCGCGAATCCGACTTCAGGGTGTGCTTTAAACTTATATATATCACCGACAACAATGTCTTTTGCTCTCATCTCCCCCTCCCCTTACTTGAAGTATGGACCAAAAATCATCAGCAGGATGCCCGATGCCGCAAGGAACGCCCATACCCATTCGGCAATATCGTTTACCAATCCATCGATACGCTCACCACAGGTTAAGTTATGGGGTACTCGTTTAATTGTCATTTAGTCCCTCCTTCCCTTCTGCTTTGAGGATAGCCTTGACCACTACCCAATATGCGTTGTCCATAGCCTTGCCCGGCTTCCTGTTTTCCATCTCGAGCAGGATTTTTACCTCATGGCATGCCGATAGTAACTCGGTAGCATGGTTGAGGATACGCTTATGTTTGCGTGATTTGGGGATTATTGGTTCCATTATTCATCCCTTTCCTTTCTCATATGCTCTTCCTCCTCTTGACGAACGGCAGATCCCTGATTATCGCCGCATATTTTTTCTTTTCTTCGACATTTTGGGAGAATATCCAACGATAACAAGGAGCCCCAAAATGCATGCAATTCATACTTTTTTTTATTCCCCAGTCTATAGGACACCGTTTACAGTCTACATTACACACGTAACAGGCAAAGCAATTGTTGGTAATAAGGACCCCTTGATAATATCGGTCGTAATCGGTTTTGTCCCATTCACTCCATGACCGCGTACTGCCCCCCGTCCTGGAAAGTTCGTCCCAGAGACGATAATGAGCACTTGCGCATTCCTCAAAGGTAAGTTCCCTGTTATCCATTTACTCCTCCTCCACTTCCACAGTTGTCTCTTCGTGCCCGTCGCTTATCGATATCCTCACGACCTTGCCGTCCTTAACGGTAATTATCACTTGGCTCGCCATGATTACACCAGCCTTTCGTGGATGAGCGAGAAATCCTGCGCCTCAACCCAGCGCAGCCCAAATTCCTTGATGGCTTCGCGTCGGGTAAGCTTGCGCTTGTTATTCCAGGCGTTTTCTCCCCTAACAAATTCGTCTTCTGATTTCATCGTCTTTTCCTTTCTGTGTCTTTGTTGGCTATAATCTATGTTATTATGATAATAATGTCAAGTAGAAAAAAGCTTTATAGGGGAATAGTGTTCCAAGTTCTTTCTTTTTCTTTTGCCAAGTCTTTGAATTTTTCGCCCTCGATTTCGTCCCAGGATATGCAGCATAAAACTTTTCAAAATCACAATCATTTTCCTCTGGGGATATAGGGGTATTTATACTAGAAGATGAAGTAGAAGAAGAAGGGGTTGATCTTTGGTTAAGCAAAATATTCTCTTTTTTTGTCAAAACCGGATTACCCCCCATTTTCCCAACACTACGTCTTAATTGAGAAATTTCCTCATCACGCACCATCCGGCGACATTCTATGGTTACATTTTGGTTATCCAAAAATAAAATATTTCCGACTTTTTTTTTCTCAAAATATTTTAAAATTTGAAGAGTTTTTTTGTTATTTTCTCCTAAAATTTTGCTCCATTGCTTCAGACTTTTGGTTGAAATTCCACCCTCCCAGAAGATTGCACAAAGCACTATTGACCATGCCCCAGTAATCGCTAGTGGGTGTTCCTGCATATCCCTCATAAAGTCGTTGGGGTAAAATTGGAATGAAGGTCGTTTACCATGAGGAATATTGTATTTGTTGTCAGAATGATTGATATCTCGTACAAACATCGTTATCCCCTTTCAAGTTCAGTCACAAATTCCGATACTCGTTTGTGTTCAAAAAAGAAAACCCCTCCAAGGTTAAGGTTTGCGAGGGGTAGGATTATCCAGCCAGGAGGCCGGGAGTGGAATAACCCCGCTAAAGATTTCTCTCTTAGCAACCTTTTCCCGAAGGGGTATTTTTCAGTTTTCAGTTTCATTTGCAAGTATCTCAAGTGTAATCCTAAGTTTTCGCACCTTCAACATATCACCATAAACCTCCGATGCAAGAGAAAATATCAATCAGACCGATTATTTTTACCTGTCTTCTGGTCAGACTGCATTTTCTTGATCTTATCGATGAGCTCATCAAGCTCGTCGTCGGTCATTTCTTCGAGAGCGTCCTTGATTTTGTCGGTCATTTCTTAATTTCTTCCGTCAGGAAGTTCTCAAGCGACACGATAATTGAGTGTTCCGCTATTGAAACAGCCCTCTCACTATATGTTGTTTCGGCCATGCTAACCAGGTCGGCTAGGAGGACGTGGAGTACCTCGTGAAACCCTATCATATCGATTACTTTGTCCGGTAACTTGACGTCACGGCTCAATGTGAATGTAGCGTTGCGGTCTTCCCTGCAATAAAACACGCTGCCCTCTGAGTTTACGTCGGACGGGTTCCACTCGAAATTTACCCGCCAGGACGTTAACCCAAACATCTTAAGGTACTTCCTAGTAGCGTTCTCGTATTTTTTTAACCGGCTCATTTGATCCCCTTTCCGTAAACAGTAAACAGCTTTCAGTTTCCTTTTTAGACTCACGCATTGCCGCGCAGGTGCCATCTTTATCGTGCCAGAAACCACGTTGCCAGTGCCGGCAGTTCGAACAGGTGTGCATGTTACCTCCTTTTAAACAACAGCCCCACTTGGGAGTATCCTTCGGTTTGACACTTCGAAGTTGCCGTTTTTCTCAACGTTGATTAATGCAAATCCCCAGTTCCAGGAATTCAGCGGAGCATAATCAGGATTTAGGTCGCACAAACAACCTACACTCCATGTAGTCAAATACTCACCCCTTATGTTAGAAGAAGTATGCTCACTGCTGCGGTGGAAATGACCACACAAGGACCACGACATTGTTTTAAGAAAGAGCCCCCTAGCAGGATTTACCGGAGAAGTCCCCTTAACCTGATGGCCGTGGATAACCGGAAGTTTGCCCGCCATGACAATCTGATTGTACTCAGGCATTTCTATATTTCTGTATTCAAACCCCAGCGCGCTTTCCATCGCCAACAGGGGAAGTCCTATAAGCTCAGGAGCTTTGGCGGCGTAGTATCTCGGCAATCTCCATGAGTGATTACCCGGAACAAAAACTATCTGTTTTCCAGGAAATGATTGCTCAATAAAATCAAGCAAGTCTATGACAACTTCCACTTCCTTGTCGAAGTCCCTTTTGGCTGTGCTAGGCCAAAACGTAATCGCCGCGCAGTCCTGAAAGTCTCCCAGTAGGAGTATCCCGTCAACCCCTTCTGCTTGCCCGTACTTCACTGCCGCTTCGATTGCTTTAGGTGAATGAAATGGCGCGTGTACGTCTGCGAGACACAACCACAATCCCGGCTTAAGATTGTACGGTGTCTTCTTTGGTGTCCAGGTCTTAGGGATCCTTATTTCTCCGGTGCGCTCTATTCTGTCCTTTACTTTTCCCCGGCTTACCTCGCCGACTTTTCCCACCTGATAGCGGATTCTTGATCTTATTCCTTCGATGTTGTTGTCAAATAATGGTCCGTAGTTGTGTAGGATGTATCTCGCAATTGTGCGTAATGGTAAATGTTGAAATCTCAATATGGAGTCTCTTATAATCTCAGTGCGATTCACAATTACCTCCTCAGTGTCATTCATATGTATTTTTGTCACGCGTCTTTCGGGCTGCAATAGCTACCAGGCTATGTATCGACCTGTGGTATTTTTTGCAATACGGGCACAGATAGATTATGGCCCCCTTCTGGAAAGCCTCTTGTTCCGTCTCATACCCGCGCTTACGGGAACACGTCCGCTGATGCCTTATATCCCTCGTCCGTGATTGGTCGGAGTACTTATTCATGTACGCCTCAGCAACTGTTCACGCAGAGACAATATTTCTGCATCCTTAGACTTGATGATGTTTGCCGCTTCTTGCGCGGCCCCTTGGATACACTCTATGGGGGTACGACCTTTAAAGAAAGGACCGGGAGTAGCATCATTCCATTCATATGTTTTGTGATAAGCGGCTCCTGCCTCAGCTACTGCGGACAAAATTTTGTCAATCTCATCGACTTTTGTACGGTCAAAGCTGTAATAATAGGCCTCCATGTTGTATTTCATTTCTCCCCCTTTGCATCCATTAAATTATGGAGTAGTTCCCCATAGCCAATGATATCAACCACGCTATCAGGTGAATACTCAGGACCTTGTAAGCGCGCCAGCTTGAAGAGTATCATAAGGGCTGCGACGTCCTTGCCTTCCAGAGGACCGCGCCGATTGTCAAGGTACGCGTTCCAGAAGCGAGCTATCCTTGCAAAGCTCTCTTTTGCCGGGCCGTATTGTTTCTGTCTTTCCCCGTTTATCAATTCGATTGCTCTCGCTTTAACGCTCATCGTTTTCCTCCCTGTTGATCCAGAGTAACGAGTAAGATATCAACCCGAAGGCCACTATTACCGCGATGAAACATATAACGAGGTCTGTTAACATTTATCCTCCTTTTTAGTCTGTCGGTTGCGGCTGGGGCTGTGATCTACCAAGCCCAGGGCGTTAATGTAATGGTGGAGTGTGTCGAAGTACCACGAGGTCCACATTATCCACGACCACGCGTATCGTTCCATCGGATTATTCATTTGTTTTTGCGCCTCCTGACGCACTCTAGCCCTTCCAGTCCAAGCCAAGTTGCCAAGGTTTCGAAGCACAACAGGCATAGCGCCTTGATGCTTCCATCATTGTAGGTACATTCCGCATAGGTAGGTTCTTTGATTGTCTTCCGGCAAAAATCGCATTTCATATCAGTTTCCCGAAGTCCCTTTCTAAAGTATTGAGATGCTTAGTAAGGTGCTCCTTTGTTTCTTTCAAGTCCTCGACGCTAACCTTACAGGACTTTCCGCCGGCATATCCCAACTCCTGAAGCCTCAAGTACTCCTCTTCTCCGATTACACCAATTATGGTGTTGCGGAATCTCTCAGGGTCTATTTTCTCGAAGAAGTGGACCCCAGCGTTGAGAGTAATTCCGTTTTCGAGCAGCCAGCGGGTCCGGAGGTAGCGACGCGAACAGATATGGTGCGACTGTAGGCTATAGTCTTTTCCGCTGACTTGGCATTTCCGGTCTCGCACTTTCACCGCCAGACTCCAAAGCATATCGCAGTTCTTGATCAGCCTCTGCCGTTCTGTTTTGCACTTACTCATGCTGCTACCGCCTTTCTCGGCTTGCTACAGGGGGCGGCCGGAATTCTACTAACTTCGCGCCCGATTCTGGTCAGGGTTTCCTCGAAGTCCTCTGCCATATCCTCGATATTGATCAGACGGGAGATGCACGTTTGACACAGCAGCCCGAACTTTGACATTGAGAGGACCAAACCGTCTCGCTCGCACAGATCACAGGTCCCCCGGATAGGCCGGTACGCTTTTACCTGCTGCCTCTGCTTTCTCGGCTTGTCGAGATTCTCCACAAATATTCTTTCGTCGCAGGGGCTACAGTTAGGCCCAGGGTTTCCACTTCTCAGTTCGCATCCGCAAGATTTACAAGTTCTCATTTTTTCCTCCTTATTGGATCGTATCCGTGACTGTAGCGTTCATCATAAGTTCGTTCCTAACAATTTCGAGTGCTTCTTCGCTGGCCGCTTGACATTCGGAGCAGCAGATAATGATAACGACATTACCGTTTTCAAGTACGATTGTGCTTATCATCCATGTGTGTTCGTTAGTTTTATTAGGCATTTTCAAACCCTTTCTCGATTCCGAAATCGACTGTTTTCAGGTGATCCCGCACCTTGCACTTAGCGTCCCCGCAATAATGTAAGCAGTGGTTTACTGTGGATACCATGAGACCCCCGCACAGTGATTTGTGACGGGGGCAACGAACGAAGGAAACAACGTCTCCATCGGTGTGAAGTTTAGACGTGATAGGATAATATTCGGCCATAACCACCTCATTCTCTGGACAGATGCAAAGCGTTTATGATCGTTAAAATAACCAGGGCGCGTGACAATGTGATTATTGGAGCAAGTTCAAAAAGGGAAAAGCTACTACTTAAACCAACAACTTTTTGGGGTTAACGTACAGGGCATGCGCGATTTTTTCTATGAACTTCAGGTTTGCTTCATCGGAGTTCCAATGATACCTGAAGAGTTGCCGCGACATTCCCGCCTTCTCTGCCAGGGTTGACATATTCAACCCTTTCTTTTTCATGACTTCCTGAATGAGCTTTTTGTTTGTTTTCACACGTACCTCCTTTCTGGCTAAAACTTTACACGGTCAAAACGATTATGTCAAGTTTTTTTTTGCATTTCTTTAAAAAAACCTTTATCCATAGGCTAATACAAAAAGATTGAAGTGAAAATATTTTTTATATTTTGCTTGACACAGGAAAATATTTGGTGTAGGGTGTACTCAACAAATGGAAGTTCCTTCGAAAGGAGGAAAAATGACCCCCGTGTCTATCCAGAAGGAAGAGCGGGGGCGCAGGGGAAAAGAAACCCAATGTGTTGTGGCCCGGAGGTCTAGCCCACCTTCGGGCATTCAAAAGGAGGACTATGATAAAAGAAATAAACTATATAACTCTGGCTAGACTCGGGGCGTGCCCCGCAGCAATAATAGCCTTTGGGAAATACTGTGGACCTTACGACACGGTATCTGTCGTGAGTGAAGCAAACAGACTGGGCAGACTAGATTGGGCAAACTGGCTGTTGCCCCGATGCATGGATAAAACACAGTATGTATTGAGTTGATAAACGAGTAAAGGGTGACGAGTGATGCCATATAGAAGAGTAGATTGGGAGTATCAACGAGGGCTTGATTACGCAGGCTGGATTGACGACCTTGCGGATAATTACGGACCCTGCGACTGCGGAGCGGACGACTGGCGGGTTGATGAGGGAGTCGGGCTGCACCACGGATCAATGGTGCTTACCTGCGAAAACTGCGGTGAAGTTAATATATTAACAATAGAAAGGAGGTAAAATGCGAATACTTGATGCTAAAAAAGAGTTGGCGGAGTTGGCAAACGGGAAGTATCACTGTATCACGATGGAAATCCACGGGCACAAGCATCGTGATGAAATCAGGACGGTAGCGTACATCGACGGGGAACCGATTTCCTACGCCTCGACATTCCGCGAGGCACTAGACGGACTGCGGGTCAAGTTAGGGATGGAGCCTTTAGAGACTGACGCTGAAGACGTGGAGGAGTAAATGCCTACCCAAATATACCGCACTGCTAACGGAGAGAGGGTCCCAGGGGTTACTACGGTCATTTCAAATCTTGGCTGGAACAAACAAGCCCTCATGTATTGGGCTAACCAGCAAGGGTTAGAAGGAAAGAGCCACAGGGAGACAGTCCAGAAGGCCGCTGACGCAGGGACATTAGCTCACGCTTATATCGAGGCAGACCTGCAAGGGCAGGACTTCCCGGCTGGTGATTACGACCAAGAAATTATCGACAAGGCAGAACAGGCGTTCCTGAATTACGTTGACTGGAAAAACGTCGTCGGGTTCGCGCCTGTCGGGACGGAAATCCCTTTGGTCAGTGAGTCGCTGGGATATGGAGGCTGTCTCGATTGCGTATGTCTTATTAACGGCAAGCACTCATTGTGGGACTGGAAGACCAGTAATGGTGTGTATTCCGAATATCTCATTCAGGTGGCGGCGTACAAGGCGCTCTGGGAAGAGAACAATCCGGACAAGCCACTGTCCGGGGGAATATATCTGCTCAGAATAGATAAGGAGTCGGCGGCCTGGGCCATGCACTTCTGGCAATCTGCTGATCCAGCGTACGAAGCGTTCAAGCACCTGCTGGCAATCCATAAGCTACAAAAAACGATAAAGAGACTGGCTTAGGAGGTACCAATGGAAAAATCTGATAGCATAGGAAAACTTGCAGAAGCACTGGCTAAGGCGCAGAGCGTTATGACGGGGGCAATTAAGGACTCAGATAACCCCTTCTTCAAGTCACGCTACGCCGACCTCTCGTCGGTATGGGACGCCTGTCGGAAGCCGCTTACCGAAAACGGGCTGGCTGTTATCCAAACGACGTGTACGATGCCGGAAACCCCGGAATACGTTGTTGTCGAGACAATCCTGACCCATACCTCTGGGGAATGGATAAAGGGCAGGCTGGCCATGAAACCAGTCAAGCAAGACCCACAGGCAATAGGGAGTTGTATCACCTATGCCCGCCGCTACGCCCTTGCAGCAATGGTAGGTATAGCCCCTGAGGACGACGACGCGAACGCTGCAAGCGGGAAGGGTAAACCTCAGGATAAGAACGAGGTAATGAGAAAGACTGAAGCGGCGGACACTGGAAAGCCCAGGCAGAGCGGATCAGCTATCTACTGCCCCGATAAGGCCAACAAGATTCAGCCCAAAGCACAGTGCGAAGGGTGCGCGAAGAAAAACGAATGCTTAATCTAAAGGAAGGTGCTTATATGCGTGTACTTATAGCTTGCGAGTTCTCCGGTATAGTGCGTAACGAGTTTATTAGACTAGGGCATGATGCTTGGTCCTGTGATTTGTTACCTTCTGAAATTCCCGGCAACCATTTTGAGGGAGATGCTTTGACAGTTGCTTATAACGGGGTATGGGATTTAATGATAGCCCATCCACCGTGTACCCACTTAGCAGTATCAGGAGCGAGGTGGTTTAAGGACAAGAAGACAGAACAAGAACAGGCATTGTTTTTTGTTCAAAACCTAATGGATGCTCCAATTGGACGTATTTGTATCGAAAACCCTATATCTGTTATTTCCAGTAAGATTCGTAAACCTGACCAAATTATTCAGCCTTGGCAATTCGGCCATGGGGAGATAAAAGCAACGTGCTTATGGTTAAAGAACTTACCTAAACTTGTTCCAACAAATATCGTTAACGGAAGGACTCCTAGGGTACATCGAGAGCCACCCGGCCCCGATCGATGGAAGAATAGATCGAGGACATTACAGGGGATAGCAGAAGCAATGTCCAGACAATGGAGCAATCATATAACAACTAAAAAACAGGAGGCAACACATGAACAAGGTTAACATCAGCGGCAGAGCAGGACGCGACGCGGAAGTCAAATTTTTGCCATCAGGCAAGGCTGTAGCAAGCGTGAGGATTGCGGTTTCGAACGACTACAAATCGAAGGAGACTGGCGAATGGCTCAAGAAGCCAGCAACTTGGATTGGCGTCTCTGCCTTCGGTACCACCGCCGAGGCCCTTGGACTTGCCGTTAAGGGAGATATGGTTGAGGTCGAGGGAAAACTCATAGGGCGTAAGTTTACAGACAAGGCAGGAAACGATCACGAGGTGGTCGAGGTCCTTGCCTTCGAAGTCGCAATCAAACGAAAAGACAACGCCGCAGACGCGCCGTTTTAAGGGGGAATATGAACATCAAAGAAATCGTCGAGAAGTACCTGACGGATAACGGATTAGACTGGTTGTGCATGCCGGATATGGACTGCGCATGCCTAGTGAGAGACCTTATGCCATGCGGAGAAATTTATTGCCAATGCCAGGCAGGTAAACTTGTTTGTGGAATAGCGACAAATGATTACCACTGGTGGGATATCGTACCGGAGGAAAAATGACAAAGCGCGAGATTGACGACCTCGAAAAGAATTACCTGAAGTATGCGTATACGTCCTATGGCGCGCGCATATTGAGCCTGATCGCGTACACTAGGGAGCTTGAGAGCAAACTTGAGCTCAACACTAAGAAGCGCAAACAAAACCAAAAATAAAGGACAAGGTATGATTTACAAATCGTGGAAAGAGTATCCCTCAGGAACTAAAGCTTATTCGCTAATGGGCGGGTACTGGATAAAATTAGAAAATGGTATGTGGAAGTGGCATAATGGGGATTCATTTCCCTCACCTGGTGCAGATACAAGACGAATAGAATTACCAAGAATGGATGATGAAATAAAGCATGAATGATGACGAGTACGATTATTTCATCGCAGCCTACAAGACAGACGAATATTGAAAAAGGAGGTAAACTCATGATAAGCGACTTTATCGGAGGGTTCCTGGGGATGTTACGTCCATCGGCTCGTTTTTTAGGAGGATTTGCGGCTGTTGTGTTTGTCCTCCTCTGCGCGTTTCTCACAGTGATAGGTATCCTCTCTTGGTTAATTAGGGTATGACCATGATGCCCTTTGAGTATTGCAAAAAAAGCGGGTTATTGAAACGGATAGGCCGATACATGCGGAATCTGCACCAACACCTCTAAACTTGAGCTCGAGACAGAAAAGGAGTTTGAAAATGAAAAAGGCCTCCATGTTGTTAGTATTAGCACTGATATTAGTAGGATTTGTTTCTTCGGTAAACGCGGGAGTGCTTGATGTAAACGGCCCTACTGCTACAGCCAGCGCGACCTCAGTTTTACAGGCGATAGGAGGGACAAGCAACGTCAAGAACAATAATACCGTCAAAAACACCAACACAAACAATATCAAAAACAGCAATACCAACAATAATACTAACAATAACAGTAATTTGAACAGCAACAACAACACGAATCTGAATGTGATTGCCCCAACCATGAACAACCGGCAATCACAGAATCAAGGTCAGGCTCAGGGGCAGGAACAATTTCAGGCAATCAACAATGGGCAGACCATTGCCCCCGTACAATCTATAACGTATGTGCAGGACAGGGCGCTGCTGGCTGTCCCCTCGGCGTCAGGACCGGCCCTTACCGAGTATCGTGGACCATACGATAAGGATGCTAATACGGCGGCCAAACCGTGGGAAATAATCCCCTCGTGGACTGCTAAGGCTATAGATGCCCTTCCTTCTGATGGTATTCTCTTCAAGGATTGCTCGGTTGAAGCAGTGTTCTTCTCTGGTCCTATCCTCCCGGCAAGTGAGATTGTCCCCGCTGGAGTCAAGGATTTGGCGGTACTCGGATATGTAACTGTTAAGTCCAACAATGGCTCTGGGTCATATTCTAAGGTATTCAAGCGCGGTATGGAAATAGGTATGGAATATGGCGCGCGCTACTATCGAGTACTTGTCATTGGTGCAACATCTGCTAACGTTTCCTCGGGGTTCAGCGTAGGATTGGCCGGGGGAGCTTCGGCAACATCTACCGGCAAGGACAACTATGGAGGAAGTGTTGGCGGGGGGACTGGATATAGTTCAATCGAGACAGGCCCAGTCAGTAAACCGTGGATCCTGATAATATTTTACTAGGA
>Ga0247840_10007298_pt1 | contig 15436 bp, 14 predicted proteins | sample LaCruzMarch2015__FD_192404 | JGI IMG/M metagenome (GOLD analysis project Ga0247840, IMG submission 192404) | Freshwater microbial communities from meromictic Lake La Cruz, Castile-La Mancha, Spain - LaCruzMarch2015_17m | ecosystem: Environmental > Aquatic > Freshwater > Lake | place: Spain...
GTTTTCGATCCGTAAAATGGGCGCTGTCATAAAGTTTAAAGTTCCTGCAATTAATGCGGGGAATACCCCGGAATTCGCGTTTTCTCCTCCAAGAGACGGAGGGCTTTCGTCCCCACCCAGGTGAGAACAAGGAAGATCACACCCGCAGCGAAATAGAGGGGGAGATGCTGATAGGTACGGGTCGCCACAAAATGCGTCCGCGCCATGATCTCGGCCACACCCAGGGCATAAGTCACTGCCGAGTCCTTGAGCAGGATGGAGTACTCGTTTGACCAGCCGGGGATGGAGAGCCGGAGCGCCTGGGGGAAAATAATGAACAATATCGCCTTGAAATCGCTCATCCCCAGTGCCCGCGCAGCCTTGAGCTGTCCCTCCGGGAGCGACAGAATGGCTCCGCGGAAGATCTGGGACTGGTAGGCGGAGCTGATCAGACCGAGGACAATGATCGCGACCGTGAAGGCCGAGAGGTTGATATCGAGGGCCGAGCAGAGACCGAAGTAAAACAAAAACAGGAAAACCAGCAGCGGGATTCCCCGGAAAAACCAGACATAAATGGTGATGAAGCGCCGGAGCGCCGGATGTCCGTACACCTGCCCCACGGCAAGAGGCGCTCCGAGGGCGAACCCAAAAGCCATCGCCCCCACCACAACGACCAGCGTCACCATTGACCCCTGGAGGAGATACGGAAGGGCATCAATAACTGCGATCAGGCTTTCCGGCATCCGTACATGGTCTCCAAAAAGTCGGGAATATGGGGACATGATGCCGCATCGTGTCCCCATATTCCGGTGTCGTCCATCATTTATCGATATACGTCTTCTTCAACTCGGCCCAGTAAGGCGATTTCATCAGTTTCTTCAGGCCTTCGTTGACCTTCTTGAGAAACTCGGCGTCATCCTTGCGGATCGCATAGCCAAATTGTTCATCCGCCATCCCGAAGCCGCCCAGGATCTTCACAGGCTTCTTCTTCGCGGCGTCGAGCGCCGGGGCGTCGTCCATAGCGGCGGCGATAATCCGGCCGTTGACCACATCCTCGATTGCGAGGGGGGCGGAGTCATACTGGATCAGCTCGAACTTCTTTCCCCCTTTTTTGAGCAGGTTCTCATCGATCCATTTCGCCTCGGTCGTCCCCCGCTGAACGCCAATTTTATTTCCGTCGATCATGGCCTGCTCCGGGGTGATCTTCGCATCCTTCTTGCCGACCAGAACCTGCTTGATTTTCCAGTAAGAGGTCGAGAAGTTGACCTCCTTCTTGCGTTCGTCTGTGATGCTCATCCCGGAGGCCACGATGTCGATCTTCTTGGCCTTCAGGCTGGGGATAATCCCGTCCCAGTCCATCGGCTGGTGTTTCACCTTGAACTTCATCTCTTTCGCGATCCAGTCAAGTGACTTTACGTCAAAGCCATCCGGGTTGCCCGATTTGTCCACAAAGGCAAAAGGCGGAAAATTCGCATCGATTCCATTGATATAGACCTTCTCCTCGGCCATGGCGAACGTCGCAGACAAGATCAGCAACGCCGACAGCACCAGAACCACACCCCAAATCCTTTTTCTCCTCATAAATATCAAGCTCCTTTCATTCCGTTCATTATTGTCCATTCCACGCTATAGATCGACTCCCGAAGACAATTCCTGTCTTAACGCAGGAAGCGATCACCATATCTCAAAAGACGCGGGAGCATAAACAAATTCGCGGGGAGTGTCAAGATGAACGGGTCATAAAATAAATGCCGCCTGAGAGGCAGCGGAACCAGTGCGAGGTGGCAGCTTGCAATCGCTGGGGTACGATCGCCGGGGTTGCTATTTTGCGGCGGGATGATTATGATGTCACCATGAAAAAAGGAGATGCATCCAGATTGTCCAGGACGCTGCTGCTTGCGGTGGCGTTCCTTTTTTTCGCGGTATCTGCGCTGGCAGCCGGCGAAACCTTCCCGAAACCCTCCGGAGCGGTCAACGACTTTGCCGGGGTGATTTCCACCCAATACGCCGGTCCAATGGAAAGCCTCGCCCTCGAGGTTCTTGAGAAAACGGGAGCTTCCATTGTCGTGGCCACAGTCAAGACAGTCGGCGAAAATGATCCCAACGACTACGCAAACCGCCTCTACCAGGCGTGGGGAATCGGGAAAAAAGGTGAAGACAAGGGAATTTTGATTTTCTTGGCCGTAAAAGAGAAGAGGATCCGGATCGAAACGGGGTACGGCGTGGAGGGAATCCTTCCCGACGGCCTCGTCGGCGAGATACTCGACCGTTACGCCATTCCCGCGTTCAAGTCCGGCGATTATGGAAAAGGACTTTCCGATACGATGGCGGCCGTCTCTGCCGTCATGGCAAAGGAGGCAGGGGTTTCCATCACAGGCGCGAAAACACCGCCACAGCAGAAGAAGCAGAAGAAGCAGAAGAAGCAAATCGAAACCGAAAGGGGAATCGGCGGCATCGGTCAGATCCTGCTTCTTATTCTGGCCGTATTCTTTCTTCTTGGCACCCGCCAGGGCCGGGCGCTGCTCCCCTGGCTTCTCTTTTTGCTGATGAGCGGAGGCGGGGGCGGCAGACGCGGCGGGGACGGTTTCGGCGGGTTTGGCGGAGGAGGCTTTGGCGGCTTCGGCGGGGGCTCAAGCGGCGGAGGCGGCGCCGATCGCGGATTTTAATCGAGGTGAACTGATGTCCAAAATACCAAGGAAACCGGAAGAGATATTTTCCGAAATCACCGGCGATTACCGGAAGATCTTCGGAGAAGAGCTGATTTCCATCATTCTGTACGGGAGCGCGGTCGGGGAGGATTACATCCCCGGAAAATCAGATATCAATTTTCTGATTACGCTCACGGATCGAGGGATTGAAGGGCTCGATTCTGCCCTGGAAACGGTTCGAAGATGGCGGAAACGGAACGTCGCGATTCCCCTCTTCATGACCCGCTCTTTCCTTGCGGGGTCGCAGGATTCTTATCCGGTCGAGTTTCTAAACATGAAACGACACTACAGGGTTGTTACCGGCGAGGATGTTCTGGCGCCGCTGGCCTTTAGCCCGCAGCACATTCGGCTCCAGCTCGAACGGGAGCTCCGGGGCAAGCTTCTCCATCTCCGGAGCGGTTACCTTGTGACGGAAGGCAAGGCGGGCAAGATCCGTGATCTGATCGGCGCATCACTCACGGCGTTTGTCTCGCTCTTCAGCGCCCTTCTCTCTTTAAAAAAACTGGAAATTCCGCACGGGAAACGTGATATCATAGCAGGTGCAGGCGCCGCCTTCGGTTTCGACGCCGCGGTTTTCCTGAAGTGCGAGGAGATCCGGAGAAAGGCAGACCATTTTTCGTCGGCCGAGGTGCAAACGGTCTTTAAGGACTACCTGAGAGGGGTTGGTCAACTTTGTGAGATGATAGAAAAAATTGATATTAAATCGTAGAAACAGGAGGTAGGGTATGACCAGCGGAAAGAAAATTTTACTCATTGCCGTCATCGTGATTGTGATCTTGGCGGTTTCCTTCTTCTCCTTCTTCAAGGGGAATTACAACCAGTTCGTTGCCCTCGATGAAGGGGTAAAAGCGGCCTGGGCACAGGTGGAAAACCAGCTCCAGCGGCGCTACGACCTGATCCCGAACCTCGTCGAGACGGTCAAGGGCTATGCGAAACAGGAGAAGGACGTCCTCGTGGAGGTGACAAACGCCCGGGCGCGCGTCGGCGGAGCAGCGACGGTTCCGGACAAGATCAACGCCAACAACGAATTGACCGGCGCACTCAGCCGTCTCCTCGTCGTCGTGGAGAAATACCCGGAACTCAAGTCAAACGTGAATTTCCTCCGGCTTCAGGACGAACTGGCGGGGACGGAGAATCGGATCTCCGTCGAGCGGAAGCGGTACAACGACGCCGTTCAGGTCTACAACGTGGCAATCCGGAGCTTCCCGGCAAACCTGCTGGCAGGAATGTTTGGCTTCGCGAAGGCCGCCTTCTTTGAAGCCCCGGCCGTCGCCAAGGCGACGCCTCAAGTCAAGTTTTGAGAACCCTGTGGCAGGGTTAAGATACTAATAAAATTAAAAAAGGAGCAAATAAAATGGACAAGTACGTTTATACATTTGGCGGCGGTTCCGCCGAGGGTGCAGCAAGCGACAAGAACCTGCTGGGGGGCAAAGGCGCCAACCTGGCGGAAATGTGTTCCCTGGGCATTCCGGTGCCGGCGGGCTTCACCGTCAGCACCGAGTGCTGCACCGCCTATTACGCCGCCGGCTGCAAACTCCCCCCTGGCCTCACCGACCAGGTTCTTGCCGCACTCAAGAAGACTGAAACGGTCATGGGGATGAAATACGGCGACGCCGACCATCCGCTGCTGCTCTCCTGCCGCTCCGGCGCACGCTCATCGATGCCCGGAATGATGGACACCGTTCTGAACGTTGGCCTCGCCACCTCAACCATTCCCGGCATCATCGCCAAAACGGACAACCCCCGCTTTGTCTGGGATTCCTACCGCCGCCTGATCATGATGTATGCTGATGTGGTGATGGAGAAGGCGGAAGGCCTCGAACCCGCGCTGGGAAAAGGGATCCGCAAAATCCTCGATGAAAAGCTGGACGAAGTCAAACGTGCGAAGGGCTGCAAATCCGACACCGATCTTGGCGCAGACGACCTCAAAACCCTCGCCGAATCCTTCAAGGCGCTGGTTGAAAAACACCTCGGCAAACCTTTCCCGGACGACCCGATGGCGCAGATGTGGGGTGGTATCGCGGCGGTATTCAAAAGCTGGAACGGCAAGAAGGCGGTCTCCTACCGCCGCATCGAGGGCATCCCGGATGAGTGGGGTACCGCCGTCAACGTCCAGGCGATGGTATTCGGCAACATGGGCGACTCCTCCGCCACCGGCGTGGCCTTCACCCGCGACCCGGCCACCGGCGACAACAAATTCTACGGCGAATGGCTGGTCAACGCCCAGGGCGAGGACGTCGTGGCCGGCATCCGCACCCCGAGCCCGATCAATGACGACACGAAGAACGAGCAAAACAAGCACCTCGTGAGCATGCAGCACGCGATGCCCGAAACCTACAACGAGCTCGACGCCATCCGCATGAACCTGGAAAAGCGCTTCACCGACATGCTCGATATCGAGTTCACCATCCAGGCGGGAAAACTCTGGATGCTGCAGTGCCGTGTCGGCAAGCGCACCGGCACCGCCGCGCTGAACATGGCGCTCGACATGCTGAACGAGGGGCTCATCAACGAAAAGAGCGCCGTGATGCGCGTCGAACCCAAGCAGCTTGATGAACTCCTCTACCCGATCATCGATCCGAAAACCGAGAAGGACGCACACCTGATCGTCAAGGGTCTGCCCGCCGGCCCCGGCGCCGCCTGCGGCGTGCTGGTCTTTACCGCCGAAGCCGCCGTGGCCTCTTTCCGCGCCGGCAAGAAATGTATCCTGCTTCGCGAAGAGACCAACCCGGAAGACGTCGAAGGGATGCGCGCCGCGGCCGGCATCCTCACCGCCCGCGGCGGGATGACCTCCCACGCGGCGCTCGTCGCCCGAGGCTGGGGGAAATGCTGCATCGTCGGCGCAGGCGGCCTCCACGTGGACGAAAAAACCAAAACAGCCCGGATCACCGGCTCTGATATCGTCTTGAAAGAAGGCGATGTCGTCACGCTGAACGGCACCAAGGGCCATGTCTATGTCGGCTCCCTCCCGATGATGGACGCGACCGAAAATCCCCGTTTCCAGCAGTTCATGACCATGGCCGACAAGTTCCGCACGATGGGGGTGCGCACCAACGCCGACACGCCGCAGGATGCAAAAGTAGCCCGCAGCTTCGGCGCCGAGGGGATCGGCCTGGTCCGCACCGAGCACATGTTCTATGGGGAAGGCTCCGACGAGCCCCTCTTCTACCTGCGCAAGATGATCCTCAGCAATACCGCTGCGGAGCGTAAGGCCGCCCTGGCTGAACTTTACCCGTTCGTCAAGGCCACGCTGAAGGGAACCATGGAGGCGATGGAAGGGCTGCCGGTGACCATCCGCCTCCTCGACCCGCCGCTGCATGAGTTCGTGCCGCAAGGCGCCGAGAAGCAGGCTGAGCTTGCAAAAGCGCTGGGTATCGCGCCGGAGGAGATCAAAAAGCGCGGCGAGGCGATGCACGAAACCAACCCGATGATGGGCCACCGCGGCGTCCGCCTCGGCATCACCTATCCCGAAGTAAGCGAAATGCAGATCCGCGCGATCTTCGAGGGCGCAGCCGAGCTGACCCTGGCCGGCAAGAAGTGCATCCCGGAGATCATGGTGCCGGTAACCTGCGATGTATCAGAGATCGTCGTCACCAAAAAGATCGTGGATCAGGTGCACGCTGAAATTCTGAAACAGTTCGGCATGAAGGAGCTGGATTACAAGTACGGAACCATGATCGAGATTCCCCGCGCCGCGCTGCTCGCCGACCAGATGGCGAAGAGCTGCGAATTCTTCTCCTTCGGCACCAACGACCTCACCCAGTTGACTTTCGGCTTCAGCCGCGACGATATTGGCGGGTTTATGAATGAATACCTCGACCAGAAGCTTCTCGCCGCCGATCCTTTCCAGACCATCGACCGGGACGGCGTCGGCATGCTGATCAAGATGTCCGTCGAGAAGGGCCGCGCCACGAAGCCGAACCTCAAGATCGGAATTTGCGGCGAGCAGGGCGGAGATCCGGCCTCCGTCGATTTCTGCTATGAGACGGGTTTGACCTATGTGAGCTGCTCGCCTTTCCGCGTGCCGATCGCGCGTCTCGCGGCGGCCCAGGCGGCAATTCGTGCCGATAAAAGCAAGAAGTAACAGTAGCTTACATGAATAAACGGCCAAAGCGGCGGGATCCTTGTGGACCCGCCGCTTTTTTATTGAGAATAATGCAGGGTGCGTTAGGCGAACGCCGTAACGCACCGAAAATGCTTTAGACCGAGCGGGCCTTCCAGATCCCGCCTTCCATGACGATTCGCGTGCTCCCGCCGGAATGGGGCGGCCGGTTATCGACAGCAAGGGTGTATTCCGAATCGTGGGGAAAGCGGATCCCGAATCCGCCCACTGTCCGGAAGGCCTCGGGGAGAATCGTCCAAATCTGCTGCGACCGGGCCGCCGCAAAGAGCTGCGCGGTGTTGGAGAATGATAGCAACTCTTCGATGGTCTTCAGGGTCGGGGGCATCAGGATGATCCGGCCCGCCTCATGCTCCGCCAGCGCAAAGGCGGGCGTCATCCAGGCGGACTCCGTCAGCTCCATCCCGTCGTGGGCGGGAACCTGCCCCTCCGGGAGGCGCGCCAGAAAGAACCGGGTGTCAAACCGCCGAGATTCGCTCTCCGGGGTGATCCAGTGGGAATAGGGGACGAGAAGATCGGGAGCGAAGCTGAGCCCTTCCCGCCGGACCAGCTCGGCCAGGGTAAGTCGTCCCTCATGGAGTTCCAGACGATAGGCTAAAAAGCGGGCGGCCGTTTCCGGAATTGACAGATCGACAACATTTCCACGCGCATCACGGGCGAGAAGCACACCCGCCTCCTCAAAAGTCTCCCGGATCGCAGCCAGAAAGAGGCCGAGGGCGGCCGCCTCCTGAAGGTCCGGTTCCTGGAGAAGCCGCTTCGCATCAACCTCACAAAAGTCGCCGATGCAGGTCGCAAGTTCCGGGTTAACATCGGCTTTGTCCAGACGGCCTCCGGGAAAGACATAGGCCCCGCCCATGAAAGTCTGATTCCGGTCGCGACGCATGAGAAACACCTCATAGGGTCCCTCGCCCTGATCGCGCAGCAGGATCACCGTTGCAGCATCCCGAGGCGCCTGTTTCACATCTCCGCTGGCCCCTTTTTTCGTAAAAATACCTTCTTGTTCCAATCGTTTCTCCTCTATCGTTTATTCCGGAACTCCTCGATCTCGCCGGCCAGCCAGTCGGTCCACCCGGAGACCCCCTCCCCCGTCCGGCAGGAGAGAAAGAGGATACGGATCCCCGGGTTTAGGCGAAGCACCCTTTCCTTCAGCGCCTCCGGGTCGAAATCCGACCCCTCGAGATAGTCGGTCTTGTTGATCACCAAAAGATCGCAGACGGAAAAGATCAACGGATACTTGAGCGGTTTGTCGTCCCCCTCGGGAACGCTCAAAATCACGGCCCGCCGCGCCGCGCCGGTGTCGAATTCGGCAGGGCAGACGAGGTTGCCGACGTTCTCGATGATGACGCAGTCCAGCGCTGCAAGGTCCAGCTCCTTGAGGCCAGCCGCGACCATCGGCGCATCCAGGTGACATGCGCCGCCCGTCCGGATCTGCACCGCCGGGATCCCCTCCTGGACCATCTTCTCCGCATCGACCATCGCGTCGATGTCCCCTTCGATCACGGCGATCCGGAATTTATCCTTCAGCGCCCGGACGGCCCGCAGGATCAGGCTCGTCTTCCCCGACCCGGGGGAGGACATCAGGTTCAGCATGAAAACGCCATGCCGCCGCAGTTCCGCCCGGATATCGCCCGCCTCCTGCCGGTTTTCGGCCAGGAGCTCTTCCTTCACTTCAATCAACCTCACTTCCGGCATCCTCTCTCTCCTTCCAAAAGGGCCACGCCCTGGATTTTTCTAACCACCTCAAATTGTCAGACTACCTCTATTTGCTCAACAAAACACTCCCGTCCGGTGGCGAGCGTCATCTCCGTGGATGCGCAGAGCGGGCAGAGGATCGCCTCGCGCGTCCGCGGATCGGCCGGGAAAACATGCCCGCATCCATCGCAGCGAAACGTCGTCGGGATGCGTTCGATCTTGATCACCGCCCCCTCGGCGATGGTTCCCTTGCTGAGATGGTCAAAAAAACGCTGCACCCACTCGTTGACAAGATCGCTCAACCCGCCGATCCGCACGCTGATGCTGACGACTTTCCCGGCCCCGCCTGCGTTTGCATGGCGGAGAACCACCTGGAGCAGACTTTCTGTAACAGCAAGCTCATGCATAATCCATATTCCTTTTTAGCGACTTGCCGGTCTCTTTTTCATGAGCCCGGCCTGTTTCAAAATGACTTCACCTACTTTCGACATAATGCTTTTGGGAAAGTATTGTGACACAAACCTCATCGTTTCTCTTTTATCTTTAGTTACATCAAATCCTTTTTCGATGGCCAATTTCCAGACGTTATTTACTGTTTTAATGAATTCAATTCTGATACAGACCTCTCCCCAAATTTTTTGTATCTTGAATGTATTTTTTGTTATAAGGTCTTGTGGATATTCTTCTTTCAATAATTCAATAAAGTTATCAATGGTAGGGTTATCCGAACTTTCAAATACATTCATCCCCGTTGTAAATAGGGAGTTTCTGGGGATAACTCCGTACGTAGTCCAGTGAATCTTTTCAATTTCTTCCGGTTTGCATTTAAACATTCTCCAGGAAGGCTCCCCTGTATGGGCGTACATAACCACCCCTTCTGTCAGCAACTCTTCCGTATTTCTTTTGGATGCTGTTTCTCTGAAGGAATTATAGATATTTGTCAGATCTGTTTCCTGAAAAACTGTATGTCTTGCCGGAATCCTTGCGTTGTCGGGCAAAATTAAGCCGGACGGGGGTCTTATAATGTGATCATGTTGCCTGATTCCAAACAAGATGTTCACATCCAGTGGAAAATCGTACTTGATGGTTATCGGATTTCTCGATCCAAACAGTTCAAAAGACAAATTCCAATCAGGATTGCCGGTTATACATTCATGGATCCAGGGATTTTTCGCTGTATATTCTTCCCACATCGATTTGAAATCCGAATATCCTGAATCTTTTACAACGGCCGTCAGCCTTGTTTTATAAGTTATGTAACGATTTCCCTTATAAATATACCTGTAGGCCAGGATATTTGTGCCATCGAGCTTCTCGTAGAATTCCTGTTGCAAAACATTGGGCCAATGGTAGTTTCCGGCGCGATCAAAGGGGTAATCAAGCTTGGGAGTCGCCCATATCAATTGCCGGGTCTCTTCTTCGTTAATTTTGAAGATTACAAGTGCGCCATACCTGTGGTCAGATTTTCTGCAGATGACCCCTTCCAGCAACTGATCATTGTTGAATGAATCCGTCGTTGAAAATTCATTCAAATCATCTGCTTTAACATCCAGCAATTCCATTACTTTTGATATCATGAAATACCCCCCGTAATATCCCAAATGAACTACCCCGCCGCAAGCAGCGGGGTATCAAACCGGGTTGGTCAATCTTTTCGCCCCAAGGGGCGGGGAATTCACCCGGAGAGATTAAAGAAATTCAGCCTTGTATCCTGAAGCTGCGCTCCCCAAAAACTCCGGAGCGATATGGCGGATTTTCGAAAATTTCATGAAAACTGAACACGCCCTCAATTGCCGATTCTTCTCTCATAATACGGGAAGTGTCCCCGGATTTTCCTTGGGTTTGCCGTTTCTCTTGTCGGTCTGGAAGAAATCAAGAGTCACAAAGCTCCCGTTTATATAGACTGTCAATATCAGGCAGCCGTCACGATAGTATCTATCCTGACATTCAGGGCTTTTTTTATTGTCGCAAAAATTGCCGACAGGTTTTCCATCGTAGGATTGCCGGATGTTGACAGCATTCGGTGGAGGCTTTTGCTCGGTTTGTGGACTTCTTCAGCAAGTCGCTCGAAACCGACAGTTGCGTTTATCAGGTCGCGCAAGATAAGTTTAGTGGTTGAGGAATCGCCATCCAGCATGAGATTGACAGCTTCGTGAAGCAGCGCCCTGGCAAAATCCGGGTCAGCGTCCACTCGTTTTTTTACCGTTTCCTTAAAATCTCTGGTGAGAGCCATACTTCCCTCCTTGTAACTTCCTTGATCTATTTCCTTTTCTGTCTTGCTTTGCGTGCATTGTATTCTGCCCACAGCTCGGTTGCCCGCTCAATATCTTTTTGCTGACCCTTCTTTGTACCGCCGCCAAGAAGGATGATCAACCTTTCACCATCCCGGCCTACGTAAACCCGATAGCCCGGTCCCCAATCCAGACGGTATTCTCCAATTCCCCGAAACCACTTGACATTTTAAAGGTTACCCTGCTCCATTTTAACTTTTACGGTCGTTATTTTAGCTGCCGCAACAGTGCCCAGCTTCATAAACCACTCTTCGTAAGGGCTTGTTCCATCTTCGCGAAGATATTCTTCAACCTTGCAAATCATGATTGAATGGTATCCTATATGTTACTATCTGTCAATAACTTTTTTTCGGTGACAGAAGATGCCGGATATTCCGGGAACATAATATCATTTATAGCTTTGAGCTGCCGGCCATATATGTTTTGTCTTCGATTTTACTCGATTTTCCAAGGAGGGAAGGCTTATTTTAAAACCTCCCAATAACCGCCTTTATCTGCGCCGAGCCTTCGGATACGGCCGGATGCTTTTAATTTTTCCAAGTGGTATTTCACCCCATTTTCTGAAATACCATCCAACTCTTCCGCAATCTCCCGGCGGCTGAACGATGGATTCCGCACGAGCAGGTCGAGAATTTTCTGGGTAGTTTTCTGGGTAGTTTTCTGGGTAGTTTCTTCCTCTGAACCACCAGTTCCCGGAGTCGCAAAGCCCATTTGGATTACAGGATAGGAGAACTCCACCCAGAGCCCGGAAGATTCATAACTCAGCCTCGGTTCAGGAGTATTGGCTGCGCGACAGGCCTCCAGAATGCGTTCGATCCCGCGTCCCCAGGCCTCGATCATACCGGCACGGAAAAATGCGTTGGCAACATCAGGGTTGAAGGGCTGCGATGGATGCTTGCCCTTCAGTTTGGCCACGGTCCAGTCAAGCGGCAGTTCGCCTGGATTCCACAGCATCAGATTGTCTGGATACACACTGATCTGAATGGGGGTTCCCGATGAATAGTCCTTGTGAATGATGGCGTTGAGCACAGCCTCGCGCAAGGCAGCCTCGGGCACGGGAAACTGCTCCAGCCGCTGGATGCCCTGGTAGCTGATCCCCGCCCGGAGATACTTGGTAAGCAGCAGATCCATCGTCTTCTCCACCTGAGTGAAGAGGTCGCCATGGATCTCGTCATGATAGAGCAAATCTGTATTGGTACGGAAGAAGCCGATCTTCACAAAGGCAGCAGTGACGAAACGCTCGGGATCGGGATGGAAGAGAAGCACCGCCGCCCGCTTGAGGTAGGAACCATCGACCAGACGCAGCTTCTCTATGAGCCCGGGTGTGGATTCCCGGAGGATCGCGGAATCCAGCCGCCGGCTCAGTTGCGCCAGTTGCCGGAATCGGTCAATCGCCGCTTTGGACAAATCCTTGACCGCTACATGCGGCACGGGGACGCCGTCCCAGTGCTTGCCCTGTTTGCGCAGGAGGAACTTGTCCAGTGCCGCGCCTTTGAGTTCCTGCTTTGTGCTGCCGCTGCGCAAGTGATACTCCCCTTTGCAGCTCACCGGATAGGGGTAGGGCTCCACAACGATCTCCAGAAATTCCTTCCCGGTTTCTTCCTTTTGGTTCACTTCCACCATGATGCCAAGGATGTCCCGCACCTTGTTCGGGATGTCTTCCATGAGCTTGCCCATATTCGCCACACCAACGACGACGCCCTTGTCATTCCTGCCGATGTGCAGCGTCCCGCCGTCAGCATTGGCAAAGCCGCAGATCCACTTCAGGAATTCATCCCGCCATGTCTCCTTCCATTCGATGTTCTGATTCTCTTTCATAACGCACGCCTCTCCTCCGGCTCGTCGTCGGAGCGTTCGCTGCCGGTTTCCATCATCAGCACCGCTTTGGCGTCTGCGGCTGGCAACTCCTGGACATCCTTCAACTTGCGACCAATGGCCCGTGTTCGTGTCTGCGCCTGTTCGATGGTGTCGGATGCCTCGTGGATCTTTTTCTGCACCTTGGTCAGCACATCCCCATATTTCATCCACTCCGTCTTGACCGCCGAGAGCAGGTTCCAGACTTCACTGGAGCGCTGCTGAATCGCCAGCGTCCGGAAACCCATCTGGAGGCTGTTGAGGAGCGCCCAGAGGGTGGTCGGCCCGGCAATCACCACCCGGCACTCCCGCTGGACAAATTCGACAAGGCCGGTGCGGCGAATTACTTCGGCAAAGAGCCCCTCCGTCGGCAGGAAGAGGATGCCGAAATCGGTCGTTTTCGGCGGGTTCAGGTACTTGCTGCATATATCCCCCGCACATTGCCGGATGCGCGCCTCGAGCTGTTTTGCTGCGCCCTCCGCGGCTTCGGCATCGGCCTTCTCCTGCGCATCCATGAGGCGCTGATAGTCTTCCACAGGGAATTTGGCATCGACGGGAAGCCAGACCACCTCTTTTTCATCCACGCCCCGGCCCGGCAATTTGATAGCAAATTCAACACGCTCGCCGCCCTCTTTCACGGCCACATTGGCGGCATACTGATCCGGCGTCAGCACCTGTTCCAGCATCGCACCCAGTTGAATCTCGCCCCAGGTGCCGCGCGTCTTGACGTTCGTCAGCACCTTCTTCAGATCGCCGACGCCAGCCGCCAGAGATTGCATCTCGCCCAACCCCTTGTACACCTGCTCCAGCCGTTCGCTGACCTGCTTGAAGGACTCACCCAGCCGCTTCTCCAGCGTGCCCTGGAGCTTCTCATCCACGGTCGCCCGCATCTGATCCAGTTGCTTCGCGTTGTCCACCTGAATCGCCTGAAGGCGCTGCTCCACGGCCTCGCGCAGCATGTCGAGCTTCTTGTCGGTGGTCTGCGTGAGAAGCCCGACCTGCCCATAGAGCGTGTCTCCGACCCCTTTCAGTGCGCCGGCAAGCTCTTCGCGGGATTGACGAAGCGCCTGAGCCGTCTCCTCCCGGTTCCTGGCGATCTCCTCCCGGACGGATCGCTCGATTCGCTCGACAGATTGCTCCACCAACCGAAGGGGCTGCTGAAGGGGGTTCAGATCGATGTTAACTTTGCGAATCAGCAGTATAATCTGGATGCCTGCAATCACAACCAGCAGCACGACGACGATGACCGGGAACAGATCATCCATGATGTTATCCTCTCTTCGCTCTTCGCTGCACCAGACGAACAACCCACCATGCGACAAGGGCGAGAATGATCAGCACGACGGCCACGGCCGCGAGGGCGGCCCAGGTGATCCAGCCCGCCCCGCGAAGCAGCTCCACCGGATTCCAGGAAGGCACGGCGACAATGCGGCCATCCGGGTTGCGATAGCTCTCCGGAAGGTCGGGGACGCCGTTCCCGTTCCGGTCGGGAAGGGACTTCAGGTAGAGGGTCAGGGCGGCCCACTCCTTCAGCTCCTGGACCCCCTCGGCGGCGGGATCGGCATCGACCCGGACGGCCTTCCAGTCGGTGACAGGCGCCCCCGTTGCGTCCCTGGGGATAAACTGGATCAAACCATGCGAAACCCGGCGGACGTAGTTAAGCATCCGGGCGGTGTAGTTGTTTACGCAGACGCGGTAGATCTTGTCGGGCTGTATGGGGCGGTAAGCGCCATCTTCATCCTGGAAGGCGACAGAGACGACACGATCAAACGGCACCCGGTGGGGATTGAATGTGAACCGGACGCCGGAAACCTGCATCTGTGCGTCGTGCTTCAGCGGTGCAATCGAGGTCTGGACTTCGAGCACGCTCCGGATCTCCTTCCCGGTCAAGTAGAATGTGAGGAGCGGATGCCCGGCTCGGTCGTCCATCCCCAAACCAAGGGAGAGAACCTTGAAAATGTCCGCCACGGCGATCCCTCCCGAAAGGAAGGTGTCCCGGATCATGCCGTCAAACGTCACGGCGATCTGAACGGGTCGATCATTTTTCCCCTCGGCCTGCCGGACGGCGAACCGGAAGGAGTCGGCCACCAGATCTCCCAGCGCCGTCTCCACCAGTTTGGTCTGGCCGTAGGCCGGGGAGGGCATGTCGAAGGCGGTTTCCGCAATCACCTGATCATGGCGATTTCCGGAGGAAAGCAGATAGCGTTTTTCGACAATTCCCTTGAAAAGCTCGATATCCTTCGCGATCCGGGGATCGTCCGCGACATCGGAAGAGACCTTCTCCAGACGGTAGGAGGCGAGCCGTACGCCGGATTCCCGGGAAATCTCCAGATTCAGGACGCCGAGATATGCGCCGTAAGCCCCCGCTGAAACGATGGTCGTTTTCTCGATCCGGATCGGTTCGGTCAGGACGGTATGGGTGTGGCCGCTGATAATCACATCGATCCCGGGAACTTTTCCGGCCAGGATCTCATCTTCGGAGTGTGATTTTACCGGCTTGGTGCCGACATGGGAGAGGCAAACGACGAGATCGACCTTCTCTTTGTTGCGGAGCAGATCCACAACGGCCTTGCTGCGTTCGACGATGTCGCCGAAGGTGACGGGCGCGGCAAAGGGGGTGTCGTCCGCGGCGTCGCGCCCCATGATTCCGAACAATCCAATCCGGATGCCGTTTCTCTTCAGGATCGCGTAGGGCGTCACCGGGTACTCCGTAAAAGCGGCCTTAAGCTGGGCGTCCCGCGGATCATCCTTGGTAAACACCACGTTGGAGGCGACGAGCAGCGGCAGAGGGC
>Ga0247840_10007301_pt1 | contig 15431 bp, 16 predicted proteins | sample LaCruzMarch2015__FD_192404 | JGI IMG/M metagenome (GOLD analysis project Ga0247840, IMG submission 192404) | Freshwater microbial communities from meromictic Lake La Cruz, Castile-La Mancha, Spain - LaCruzMarch2015_17m | ecosystem: Environmental > Aquatic > Freshwater > Lake | place: Spain...
CCCCCGCCTACCCCCACGCCCACGCCTACCCCCACGCCCACGCCTACCCCCACGCCGACATCCACGGCCCCCCCGATCGGCCAACCCGGCGGCGGCGGCGTAGTCGCATACATTTTTGAGCCCGGCGACCCCGGCTACGTCGCCGGACAAACGCACGGCTTGATCGCCGCCACGGCCGACCAGACAGCGTACGAAGACGGAATCCAGTGGGCGACCGAAACGTACTGGGACATTTCCGTACCGGGCACCGGCACCGCGCTCGGCACCGGCTCAGCCAACACGACCAAGATCATCGCCCAGAACGGCGCCGGCGTCACCTGTGCGGCAGGTTTGGCAAGAGCCTACAACGGCGGCGGCTACACCGACTGGTACCTGCCCAGCAGGGATGAACTGGACAAGCTGTACCTCAACCGAGTCGCAATCGGTGGTTTCGACACTACTACAGACCCGTACTACTGGAGCTCCTCCGAGGAGGAGAGTTACGCGACCGACGCGTGGTTCCAGGCCTTCGGCGGCCAGTACAGCGGCCAGTACTGGGGCTACAAGTGGAACGCGTACAGGGTGCGCGCCGTCCGGGCTTTCTGACCAATTCATCCATGTGCGCCCAGACTGTTGGAGGTGAGGCCCTTGGGGTGAACTGACAACGATAAGCTCGTCGCCGCCTGCCGGCGTGAGTCCGGTCCGGGTAGCTGCCAGGAGGTCCGGTAGCAGGCTGGCGGCTGCGGGGAACGGACCCGGTCGAAGCCCAGCGTCAAAGGCCCTTGCAGGGCCAGCGACTGAGCGGTCCGTAGCACGACCGGGGCCGGCGCGAGCAACGCAGCCCGTTCGCCTGGAAGAAGGAGAAGGTCCACCAGGTGACTCTCAAGCGACGTTATGCTGATTGGTGCAAGTAGATGCTAGACCTGCAGCGACGCATCGAGACTCGAGCAAACGCTGCGGAATGCCGGCATTCTGTCAAGAAAGATGTAAAGTGATGTCATACGGCGGCCGCTAGTTCGTGGGGGTTCAATGAGTACTGGTTTCTTGGATCAGGTTCCGTTCCCGGACATCCCTGTCGTAGTTCTTGAGAACCCACCACTGGTTCTAGCGGTCTGCCAGGTGCGGTTCCCGCTCCTGCTGGGGCTCGTTTCGCCCAATCGCCTCGCGCCGTTCCAGAATGCACTCCGCTCCGACTACCCCATCGCGACGCAGGGGACTCAGGTCGTCTTCGGACCCGGCGTGTCGGGGCAGCCGGCCATGGGTGAGCCGACCGGGCAATGGACATTCGGCAGTCCAGAGGGCGACTGGAGCGTCACCATCGCAAATGATTTCGTGGGCCTGGAAACGAGGGCGTATCCGAACATCGATGAGCTCATCACTCGAATGAAGCGCGTTCTGGACGCCTTCGTGGACGGGTTCGGAGAGCTCGACCCTCAGCGCGTAGGCCTGCGATACATCAATGAGATCAGGCTCGGCGAGAGCGTGGACTACCGGCAAGCTATCCGGCCCGAGTTGCTCGGCCCGCTGCGGTTGCCGGACTTCGATTCGGTGGCCCAGGCAGTCCAGGAGATCATTCTGCGCTTCGAGGGTGGTCACGGGATCACCGTGCGTCATGGCCTGTTCCCCATTGGATCGACCGTCTTGTCGGCCAAGGCCTCCGCAGAGACTGGTCCGTTCTATCTTCTGGACTTTGATGCCTATACGGACCGTTCAGCCTCGCCCGACCCTCCTCCCGATGTCGAGTCCGTGTGCGAGTTGCTTCGGGACTACAACACCGGCGTGCACCGCCTGTTTCGCTGGGCCGTGACCCAAAGGTACGTTGCTTCGTTGAAGGAGGTGGCTCATGCCGGCGCCGACGAGACTACTGCTTTCGACTGACGACTTCCCTTCGACCTCGGCAGTGGCAACCAGCACGACCGATGCTAGCGGCGCCGGTACGAGCGCAGCGAGCTCTCAGACCCTTCCGCCGGCGATCACGGAGCTCTTCTTGACCGCTGCCAGAAGTACCTCGGCCGGGACTGGCTTGCGGCGCCTGTTCTCCAATTTTGTGGCGTCGACGGAGTCCTCGCTTCTCGGGGCTTCAGCGGCAGAGGGGATGAGAGAGCTCGACGCAATCGTGCGCGATCGTCAACAGGCGAAGGTGACCAGCGACGCGATCATACCGCCTCATCTTGAGGCCATTCGTTGGATGGGAGTCAGCACTGGGCTTTCCCAGGCCGACCTTGCTGCTCTTCTGGGTGTCACTCGCCAGACGCTTCATCTTTGGAGAGGCGGTGAGCACATCACGACGGCCAACATGAGGCGCGTACTCGTGACTCGAGACATTCTCGAGAGGGCCGCTGCGCGTTTCACCACTCGAGCAGGGTTGTCAGGTTGGCTCCACACGCCCCGCGGAGCCTCGTCGACAACTCCTGCAGAGTACCTCAGGAGGGGTGATTTCGATCGGGCCAGGCTGCTTGCCGCGTCATCGCCATCGTCACGCATTCGACCGCCGCTCTGGATCCGGGACGCCATTCCGGAGGAGAACCGCGTGAACGAAGAGCGCCGGCAGGTTCCGGAACCCCTGGAGCCGTCGGGCGACCTTGGGTGACGTGGAAGGGAGTCCAGCCTCAGCCGCTGGGCTTGGCCGAGCTCTCTATAAGCTCGGGTGGCGACAGGGCGCCCTGTTCTTGGCGTCCACGATGGGTCCAACGTATTTCGCAGTTCGCGATGGCTCTCTGCGCATGGTCGAGGCGGCGTCTCACTCGGCGTGCTACTTCGTCTTGGTCACCCAAGATCGTGATTTGGTGGCCAAGAAGGAGACGCTCGTCGAAGCTCTCCAATGTCGCGCTGCCGAGGGGTATCGGATCAGGTCGAACAACTGGCGGGAGTTCGTCGTCCAACAGGAGCCTGAGCTGGTCGCCGAAGCTGCTCGCCGAGCTCTCCTGGAGAAGGCTGCGCTCGCCGAGCTGACGCCGCTTGGACGGGTGGCCGACGAGCGCGCCTTCGCAAGATGGCTTGCTCGGCGCTTCGACCGTCCGGCCGTCCCCGATTCGATCGTGGAGTGTTTTCAGTCACCCGCGAATGACGTAATGCGTAGGTTCTTCAAGCGGAACGCTTCTGAGGCTCGCCTTTTCAACGAGGTCGTTCGTGAGATTCGGGTGAACCTCCCGTCATCCATCGATCCGCCATACGCGCTTCACCTGATCTTCCTTCTCGAGGGCAGAATCTCGGCTGACCAGCTGCATGCTGTTGAGGCGGTGCGTGACGAGGTTCTCGAGTGCTTCGAGCCCGATGACCCCAAAGTGGCACTCGACCGCGAGATACGGTTTCTGTCGGATGAAGAGATGACCATCGCCGAGTACTTCGCGTCGGTTCCACTGTGGCTCGACGATCTCACATACCGAGGGGACGAGGTCGCGGGTTCTACGCCCTTCGGAACTGGCTAGTATCTACTTGCAGAAGTCCGACTAACATGCTAACCTTGCCGGGCAAGCTTTCCACCCCCGCAAGGAGGACGCATGGCCTACGCCTCCACAGCGATTCTTCTCACCGCCGAGGAGAGAAGCGCGCTGGAGAAGAACGTCCGCGGCGAAAAGACCGAGCAGCGCCTGGCCTTCCGCAGCCGCATCATCCTCCGGGCCGCTGGCGGCATGGGCACGTGCGCGATCGCCGCGCAGCTGCAGACCTACCCCGCTACGGTCAGCAAGTGGCGCGTGCGCTTCGCGCGGGTGGGCCTCGCCGGCCTCGCCGACGCGCCCCGTAGCGGCGCTCCCGGCAAGTACACGAAAGAGACTGAGCGGCGCATCCTCGCGAGGCTCGACGAGGCGGTCCCCCGAGGGGAGACGGCGTGGACCGTCCGGCTGCTCGCGAAGGAGCTCGGCGACGTCTCCGAGGACCACATCTGGCGGGTCCTGCGGAGGCACGGCATCCACCTGCAGCGGCGCCGCGGCTGACGCCTCAGCAGCGACTCTGTGCTCGCTGCCAAGGCGGCCGACATCGTCGGCCTCTACCTCGCGCCCCCCGAGAACGCGCTCGTCATCAGCGTCGATGCGAAGCCCTCCATTCAGGCGCTGGAACGTGCCCAGGGCTACCTGCACTTCAGCGACGGGCAGACGTATCGAGGCTTCAGCGACCGCTACAAGCGGCACGGCACGACGACCCTCTTCGCCGCCCTCGAGGTGGCCACCGGCCTCGTAACCACTGGCCACTACAAGCGCCGCAGAAGGATCGAGTTCCTCGACTTCATGAACAAGGTCGTGCGCTAGCACCCCGCCGATCAGGAGATCCACGTGATCCTCGACAACCTCAGCACCCACTCGAAGAAGGGCGGCACCTGGCTGGCCCGTCATCCCAACGTGCACTTCCACTTCACGCCTACGGGCGCCAGCTGGCTGAACCAGATCGAGGTCTGGTTCAGCATCCTCACGGTGAGGGTGCCGCGCAACGCCAGCTTCACCTCGACGAAGGAGCTGCGGGGCGCCATCGAGCGCTCCACCGCAGCCTACTGCGAGGACTGCAGCCCCTTCGCCTGGACGAAGGAGAAGGTCCACCAGGTGACCCTCAAGCGATGTCATGCTGATTTGTGCAAGTAGCCATTAGCGCGCGAACACCAGCCCCGCGATCAGCGCCGCCGCTTCTTTCTGCATCGCCGGGATGGCGTGCGAGGAGGCCCAAAGGGGTGACGGCGGGGAAGCATGAAGGCACAATGAGCCTGGGCGCACCGGCGACATGGAGCTGCTCGACTATCTGGTGATGGCCGAAGAGCGCCGGCCTATCGGGCGACGGGAGGCTACATGAACAGACTGTCGAAGCCCCAGCAATCTGCGCGTGGGCATCATCCTCATGGTGACCGGGCGTGAACGGACCGTGGTGACGGCGGAGGTGAGCCTGATGCGACGCGCTCTTGTCGTGACCGTTTTGATCGCCTTTCTGATGCTCGTCGTCAGCGACGCTGCGAGCGCCGCTTTGCGTCCCTGCTCAAGGGCCACCGCCGGCGCCCGGCCGCCCGTCTGGGTGCAGCGCGAGGCGCTGTGGCAGTCGCTGGCCGCGCGCGAACCTCATCCTGCCGCCCTTCAGTGGCGTCTGACCACCGCGGGGCGGGCCGCTCACCTTGCGGGCAGCGCCACGAGCTACCTCTCCTGCTCCGACCCACTGGACAAGGTCTACGTGGTCGTGCTGCGCGGCCACTTCCGGCCGCCGGACGCACCGGGCACCAGGGCGAGGCGGCTCTACCTCGTTCTCGAGGCGAAGGGTCACGCCTACCTCGCGCATGGATGCACCAGCGCACGCCGCCTCGACCTGGCGCCGCTCGGCCACCTCCACGCCCATGTCCCGCGGCTGCCCGTGCGCGACGGCCTGTGGGGTCAGACCATGGTCGTCGGCGGACCCTTCCCCGGTGGTCCAAGGCCGCTCGCGCACACCGCGATCGTGATCTGGCAGGGCGCCGATGCGCCGGCCAGCGATCCACCACTGATGCAGGTCCGCTCCGACGGGGCGGGCTTCTTCTCCCTCAAGCCGGCGCCGGGCGCCTACACCTTGAGGCTGAGCGTCTCCGGTGGTGGCCCGCTTGCGCCGACCACGGTGACGGTCAAGGCCGGCAGACCGGTGGCTGCGGGCGTCTACGAAGACGTGCCCTGACCCCGCCCGGGTGACCGGGGTGGGCGCGGATGAGACTGCGGCGCGGCCTACTTCCCCGCGAACACCAGCCCCGTGATCAGCGCCGCCGCCTCCTCCTTCATCGCTGCGATGTCGTGTGAGTGCCTGTGCTTCCCGCCGAGGTAGACTGCAGGGCGATGCGCCGCCGCCTGCTCCTCATCGTCGCCTTCATGCTGGCCGGCTGGGCCTTCGGCGTCCTCGACTCGCGCATCCCCATGCCGAGCTCGTCCACGGTCTTCTGGGTCGGCAACCTGGGGAGCACCTGGCTCGTGCTGCCCTTCCTCGCGGGCTGGGCTCAGCGCGCGCGACCCTGGGCGCTCGGCAGCGGCCTCCTCACCTCCGTGGCCAGCATGGTCGGCTTCTTCCTGCTCGGTGGCGCCTGGGGGCCGGCGTCGTCTGCCTTCGTCGCGTCCTGGATCCTCGTCGGGGCCTTGGCCGGTGCTGTTTACGGCCTCTTCGGCGAGTCGTGGGGCCGCTCGCGGGCGCTGCTTGACGGCCTTGCCCTGGCGCTGCCTTTCATCCTCGAGCCTTGGGCCTGGTCGCTGGGACTCGGCTATGCGCAGGGACCGCTGCCGATTTGGTGCGTGGAGGCGGCCGTGGGCGTGGCGCTGCTCGTCTGGGTCATCGCTTCGAGCCGGCGGCGGCGCGCGGCGCAGGCTGGGGGAGTCGGCTCCTGAGCCGCTGCAGGCTACATCTGGCCATGACGCCTACGCTGCGCTGAGCACCCGCTCCGCGCCGGCGCCGCGGCCTCACGGCCGACTCCCGCTATACTGGCGCCGCCCTCCGGTGTGCAGAGGAGGCAGCAGGCGAGCGAGGAGGCAGTGGTGGAAGGGTCCATCGATCAGCAGCGCGTCGCTGCAGTCGCGCAGGTCATCAGCGACCGCCGCTCCGTCCGCAGCTTCACCGACGAGGCGCCGGCGCGTGAAGCTCTCGAGCAGATCCTTGCCGCCGGCCTTGCGGCGCCCTACGCGGCAGCCATGGCGTCCGGGAGCACCCTCGACCGCCGCTTCTTCGTGCTGCCGCGAGGGAGCGAGGCGTCGGCGGCCGCCAGGGCGGCGATCAAGGCTCACGCCGTGGCGGCGCTCGCCGACGGCGATCTGCCGGCGCCCCTGCGCGCCCGGCTCGAGCCAGTGTCTGAAGGGCGCCTCCTCGGCGTCGGCACGGCGCCCTACTACGTGGTGATCGCTGAACGTGGCTCGATGATGCCCGTCCAGCAGCAGTCCCTCGCACACGCGCTCGAGAACATGTGGCTGATGGCGACCGCGCTCGGACTGGGCATGCATCTGGTCTCCGCGACGACGACGATGGGCGACGACCCCGCCTTCTGCCGGCTCCTCGGCCTGCCGGTCGGTGAATTCGCGCTCAACGGTTGCGCGATCGGCATTCCAGCGCATGCGTCCGAGGCGCGCCCGGCTCCTGATATCGATGCCGCTACCACCTGGCTGGACTGAGGTAGCAGGCAAGGCGACCTCAGGGACTCACGCCCGTCGCCACCGGACCCCGTTCTCTGGCCCACTTGCCATGTTGGTCCCAGGGCCACGTGCTGTGACGACAAGCGCGGCACGGAGCTGCTGGGCGAGAAGCCCGGCGGGGCTGAGGATCGTGTCAGCACGCAGGCCACCGTCCCGGCGACGACACGTCGTCAAGACCTCCAGCAGGTTGCGGCGTCAGGTGTTCGCCTCGGCCCACGCGGGACCAGGCAGGTACGGTGGTAAGACCGAGGGCTGAGCGCTCCTGATCTCGACGGCTCTACTCGTCGACGGCGAGGAACGCGCGGATCTTCTCGAGCCAGTCGGGGATCGCGAGCTGCTGGGGGCAGAGCTCCTCACAGTCGTGGCACTGCGTACAGGACTCGGCGCGCTGCGGCTCCGGCATCCAGCCGTAGTGGTTGCGCGCCGCCGCCGCATCGCCGCCCTCGTAGATCAGCGCGTCGTTGTAGAGGCCGAACACCTCGGGGATCGCGACGCCGCTGGGGCACGGCAGGCAGTAGCGGCAGTTCGTACAGTCGATCGGGCTGGCGGCGAGATACACGTCGCGCACCCGGCGGTACGTGTCGAGCTCGTCCTCGGTCTGCACGTCGACCGCGACTCGATCGGCGCAGGCAAGATTCTCCTCGAGCTGCTCCAGGCTGCTCATGCCGGAGAGCAGGAACGACACTTCGGCGTGATTCCAGACCCACTGCAGCGCCCACTCGACCGGGGTGCGCGGCGCTTCGCCGGCGGCTGCGCGCCGCGCGTTGGCGGCGGCCCAGAGCGCGGCGACCGCCTCCGGCGGCCGCCGCGACAGCCGGCCGCCGCGCAGCGGCTCCATGACGATCACGCCGAGCCCTTTGCTCGCGGCGTACTCCAGCCCGCGGGCGCCCGCCTGGAACTCCTCGTCCATGTAGTTGTACTGGATCTGGCAGAGCTCCCAGAGGTCGGTGGCGTCGACGATCTCTTCGAAGACCGGATACTGGTCGTGGAACGAGAATCCCAAATGGCCGATGCGGCCGTCGGCCAGGGCCTTCTCGGCCCACTCCAGCACGCTGAGCTCGCGGAGCTTGGCGACGCTCCCGGCGCGGAGGCCGTGCAGCAGGTAGAAGTCGACCGAGCAGAGCTGCAGACGCTCGAGCTGCTCGCTGAAGTAGCGCTCGCAGTCGTCGTGCGACTCGAGCTTCCACATGGGCAGCTTGGTCGCCACTTTGAGGCGGCTGCGCAGCTTGGCAAGACCGGCGTCGCCCGGTCCGAACAGGTCTCGCGCCACCACGCGCAGCGCCTGGCCGAGCCAGCGCTCGCTGGCGCCGTCGTGGTAGGGGTAGGCCGTGTCTACATAGTTGACGCCGGCCTCGACGGCGCGGCGCAGCATGGCGTTGGCGGCCTGCACGTCGACGCGGCCGTAGGGGCTCGGCGGCGCCTCGACACCGTTTGCCATCTGCGGCAACCGCATCGCCCCGAACCCCAACGCCGACGGCCGAAAGTCGATCGCGCCGAAGCTTCGATACTGCATCGTTCTCCTTCCCCACCCTGCCGTGCGGTCCGCTCGCCGCGGACCGCCACCTCATCAGTGGCTCTTCAGCCTCTCCGAGAGGAGCACGCCGCCTTGGGCCATGTTCTCGAAGGCGTTCTCCTTGACGATGACGACGAAGGCGTCTTTGGGGATGTTCGTGATCTCGCTGGCCGCGTCGGTGAGCGCCTTTGCCAGCTTCTCCTTCACGTCGTGCGAGAGTGGAGACGCTTCAACGGTGATGACGGGCATGGTGTACCTCCATCGGGATCCTTGGGACCACTGGGTGGCGGAGCTCGGCAGCGAAACGGCCGGGATCGCCACTGCTGAATGTGCTCATGGGCAAGAGTACTCCGACCGACGCACATTAGCACGGGAGGGGCGCGCGAGCGGCGAGAAAGGGCTTCTGCCAAGACAAGAGGTCAGCTCGGCGGCGTTGGCCCTCACCGCGGCTATTCACGACAGCGCGCCTGCTGTGCGGTGCAGCCAGCCGCAATCACTTTCGGCGCGTCGGCTTGATGCCATGGTTGGGCAGCTGGCTGCGGTGGATCGAGCACATCGCCCCTTGGTCACCGGTCCCTCTGTCCCGGGGGCGCCTGTGATGCTCCAACGCTCACGATCCCGGCGCCTCGGGGGGCGGGTGGACGCGGCAGGCCGCCTCCCCCTCCGCGACGCAAACGACCACATGCCCCTTCTTGTGCCCCTGCTCGACATATCTGTGCGCCTCGACGATCTCGTCCAGCGGATAGCACCTGTCGATGACCGCGCGGATCTTCCCGTGCTCGATCAGATCGGTGAGGAACGCCAGATCGTCGGGACTCCCGCCACCGCCGGATCCCGAGTCCTTGTTGACGTTGAGGTAGACGCCGTTCTTCTTCAGAGCCTTCCTGCCTCGCGAGGACGTGAGCTTGCCCACCGCATCGAAGACGACGTCGTAGGACTCACCTTCGGCGAAGTCCTGCTCCGTGTAGTCGATCACGTGATCGGCGCCGAGCGACCTGACCAGCTCGACGTTGGCGGTGCTGCAGACGCCTGTGACGTCCGCTCCGATGGACTTCGCGAGCTGGGTGGCATAGGTGCCCACGCTTCCCGAGGCTCCATAGACCAGGACCTTCTGGCCGCGCTTGGTGTTCGCCTTCCGAAGGACCCTTAAAGCCGTTACCCCGCCGGTGGCGACCCCGGCGGCGGCCTCCTGCAACGACATGTTGGCCGGACGCAGGGCCAGCATCCCGTCCTTCGAGATCGACTTTCTGGGCTTCTCGCGGATGCACGCGTACTCCGCGTAGGCGCCGAGTCCCCATCCGGTGAACCCGAAGACCTCGTCACCCTTCTTGAACAGCGTCACGTCCTTGCCGACCCGTTCGACCACCCCGGCCAGCTCCATTCCCAGGATCGGGTTCTTGGGCCTGGTGAAGCCAAGCACGAGCCGAGCCATGAGCCGCTGCCCGCGGGGAACGTCGAAGCTGCGGATCCGCACGTCCCCCCGGTGTGCGGTGGTCGCGTACACCTTGATGAGGACCTCGTCGTCCCCGGGAACAGGCTTCTCCACATCACGAAGCTGAAGGACGTCGGGGGGGCCGTAGGCTGTGCAAACCACGGCCCTCATGCGGCGCCTTCTCCGGCCGCTGCGACCGACGCAAGGGCGCGCGCGCTGAATCCTTTGACGATCAGCCATACCGCGAGGACGATCTCCGCCACCGCCAGGGGCAGCATCAGGAGCCCGAAACCGTGGCCGAACAAGGCCAGCAGCGGCCAGGCCAGGTAGAGGACGGCGCCGACGAGACCCCAGACCGACAGCCAGCGGGGGATGAGCCTCGACTGGTAGAAGAGGTAGTAGAACATCAGCGAGCCGAGGCTGAAGACGATGGCGGTGAGGTACCCGGGAGTCGGACCCGCAAGGAGCGCGCTGAGGGCCTGGAAGTGCGGAGCACCAGGGGACGCCGCTTCCGCGTGCTCCCGGCTGAGCTCGACGAGCAGCAGCCACGCGCCTGCAGAGGCCATGTAGGCGACGGCCTCGAGCGCGCCCCGAAAGACGACACAGCCGAGCGCCAGGACTTCGCCGTACTTCTTGAAGATCGGGAACATCACCACGGGGACCATCGCCAGCGCGAGGCCCATGACCAGCACGAAGAGCGCTCCCAGCACGACCTGGTTCTGGCTTGCGGCGATCTTGGTAAGGGCATCCGGGCCGTCCAGCAGGCCTCCTGTCACGACGTAGCTCAATACGCCTGCGATGTCTCCGAGGATGAACAGCACCCCCACGATGATCGCGGACTTTCTGCACGAGAACATGTCACTCTCCTTCGTCTGTCGCTTGTGGTGCCGGGCTGGGCGCAAGGCGATTGACCGAGACCAGCGGCACGCCGAGATCACGCACCCTCTTCAGGAGTCCATGGAGCGCGGCCTGGTCGACGACCGCTCCGGTCAGGAGCGTGTCGCCGTCGTCCTCGAGCGTGATGGACAGCCCTGCAAACCAGCCGGTCCAGGCGGGCCCGAGATGGCCTTCGATCCTTATCTGATAGATCGAGGGCCAAGCCGGGCCTGTTCCCTGGTTTCGTTGCTCTGCCACTGTTCTGTCCGCCCTTCTTCCGCCGTTCGAGACGTCTGCAGTGCGCCTCCTCCATGAGCATGGGGGCGTACGGAGGCGCCGTCATCGGTCCAAAGGACTATTCGGTGGGACTAACTCGTCGCGGGCCGCGGCTGGGTGCGAAAGCTCGAAGGGACGCGAGATCAGTGCCGGGGCAGGACTCCCAGTTCCCTCGCCCTGGCTACAGCCTGCGTCCGGCTGTGGGCGTCGAGCTTGTCGTAGATGCTGCGCGCGTGGGCTTTGACCGTGTACAGCGAGAGATACAACCGGGCGGCGATCTCCCGGTTCGTGAGCCCCGCGGCGATGTGTTGGAGCACCTCGCGTTCGCGTTCGCTCAAGACCTCGGCGCGTGCGGACGAGGCTCCGGAGGGGCCGGTAGAGTGCGGCCTGGCCGACGGGAAAGCCGCCAGCAACCGCCTCGCGCTGTCCGGCGCTACCCCGCGGGAAGCAGCTTCCTGGAGAAGACGGGCCATCGGGAGGCCTTCATCCACGAAGACGCGGACGTAGCCCTCCGGTTCGGCCAGGCACAGGGCGCGCTCCAGCGCCGCGAGGGCCGAGGATGTTTCGCCTTGCGCCTGATGAGCGAGCGCCTGCGACGCCAGGATCTCGATCACGCTCCCTATCCTGCCGCCTTCTTCCGCCGCATGCAGGAGGCGCTCCAGGAGCCTCACGGCATCGTCGACCGCGCCGGCCACCCGCTCGCTCTCATGCCGGGCGATGAGCACCCTCGCAAGCGTGATGTGTTCGAACTCGTGCAAGTAGGCAAGATCGTCGACGGCGGACAGGCCTCGTTCACGTACCCACTCCAGTGCTTCGGTCACCCTGCCCTGCGCGGCCCAGATCCGGGCCTTCAGAGCAGATATGGGGCGCGCGTCCGGCAAGGGCGTCCTGATGAACAGGCGCTGAGCCTCGTCCAGCAAGCGTAGAGCACCCTCCAGGTCGCCCTCTGTCTGGTGGAGCCGAGCCTGGGCGACACACCAGCGCCACCTCCAGACCGGCAGCTCCCCTTGCTCGCCCAGTTCCTTGCTTCTCAGCAGGTGCTCTGCGGCGGCGGCCAGGTCACCCCGTTCAAGGTCCAGCTCACCCAGCCCCCGATACAGGTCGGCCGTGTCCGGAGGCGGAGGCTCGCCCTGGTCTACCACGACCCGCAATAGCAGCACGAGTGCGTCGGATGCCTCACGGAGACGACCCAGCGCCGGCCTGATCTCAGGCAGGACAGTCATGGCGCTGATCGCGTCGGGGATGTTGCCGGCCGCAAGCAGTCTCGCGCTGTAGTCGACGAAGACCCGGTCGGCGGCTTCCAGGTCGCCGCTGGCCCAGTACGTCAAACCTATGAGCCCCGTCGCCTGCTGGCGCCTGACATGGTCTCCTTCGGGCAGGAGCTCGAGCACCCGCTGAGCGTGTTTCACGGCGCCGGGCACGTCCCCGACCGAATGGGCGTTGTAGGCGCGGGCCACCTCTATGGTCGCCAGCAGATCCCGGAGTTGTTCTTCGTCCGCAACGCCATTCGGCTCGCTCGCGCCGGGCTTCAGCCAGCGCTCGGCCTCCCGCAGCCGAGCCTCGGCGGTCTCCAGCTCTCCGCTGCCCATCAATGCCCAGGCGAACCAAACGCCGAGCACAGGCCGGGCGCGGATCAGCTCGTCCGGCAGCGCCCTGGCCCACTTGAGCCATGTGGCGGCCTGGGAGGTGTCCTCCGTCATGGGCGCCGCCAGCTCGATCAGGTCGGCCGCCCACCCGAAGTCCTCGGCGCACAGGGCGTGACGGATCGCGTCGGGTCGCGAACCGTGCTCCTCGTACCACTCGCTCGCCCTCCGGTGCAGAGCGGGCAGCTGATCAGGCTGCTCGTCGAGCAAGCGCGCCTGCAGGACATCGGCGAAGAGGCGGTGATAGCGATACCACCGACGCTGGTCGTCGAGCGGGACGACGAACAGGTTGCCGCGCTCCAGGCGCTCGAGCATCCCTTTGCCGTGCTTCTGCCCGGTGACGGCATCGCACAGCGCACCGCACAACGTGTCGAGGATGGCGGTCTGCAGCAAGAAGCTGCGCGTGCGTTGTGGCTGGCGCTGAAGGACTTCCTCGACCAGGTAGTCCAGCACGAAGCGGTGGCTGCCGGTGAAGGTTCGAATGAAGGCGGCGGCATCTGGCCGCCCCTGTAGGGAGAGCGCCGCCAATTGGAGGCCGGCGATCCAGCCTTCGGTGCGGGTCTCCAGGGCGGTGACGTCCTCTGCCGAGAGGTCGAGGCTCATCACCCGGTTCAGGAGCTCGGCGGCTTCGGAGGGGGTGAAGCGCAGGTCGGCCGCGCGCAGCTCGGTCAGTTGGCCCCGAGCACGCAAGCGGGCCAGGGGAAGGGCTGGATCCTCCCGGGTGGCGATGACCAGGTGCATCTGTGGCGGCAGATGCTCCAGCAGGAACGCGAGAGCCTGGTCCACCGGTTCGGAGTCGACGACATGGTAGTCGTCGAGGACGAGGACGACGCCGTGCGGGAGAGCCGTGATCTCGTTGAGCAGGGCCGTCAGCACCGCTTCGGTCGACGGCGGCTGGGGAGACCGGAGCATGCCGAGCACCCCGCCCCCGACCTCCGCCGCGACCGTCCGCAGAGCGGCGACAAGGTAGGCCAGGAAGCGCGCCGGATCGCTGTCCCCTTCGTCCAGCGAAAGCCAGGCAGGACGAACCTCCGGTTCAAGACGCTTGCAGCCTGCCGCCCACTCGCTGACGGTCGTGGTCTTGCCGAAGCCGGCCGGGGCGGATACGAGGGTCAGCCTGCCCCGCAGACCCTCGTCCAGCCGTTCGCTCAGGCGGGGGCGAAGAACCACGTTGGGCCGAAACGGCGGGACAGAGAGCTTGGTGGCGAGGATCGGCGTGGACATCGTTCGATTGTAGTCCACACATGCGCGGCGGGATGCGGCCGCTCTGTCGGCGGCCCGAGATCTGCGCGAGACCCTGCGCCGTCCGAACGCGGTCTGGTTCCCGGCCCTCCCGAGCGATTCCGGACTGACCGAGCGCTTCTGCGCGTCGGGTCGATGCGCTTGTTGGACCGCACGTGGGTCGCTCATCCCGTCTCAGACGGTGATCACGACCTTGCCCTCGGCGTGCCCCTCGCCAAAGTAGGATATGGCTTCGCCGGCCTTGTCCAGAGGGTACGTCCGGCCAACGACCGGCGTCAGCTTCCCGGACTCGATGAGCTCCTTCAGGACGAGCAGATCGTCCTGCTCTGGGCGCTCCGTACACACGCGGATCTGCTGCGGCACGAACAGCGAGAGTAGCGGCGCCTTGACCAGGAGGACACCGGTGCTCGCGAACCAGCGCTTGTAGAACTGACCGCCGTTGGGCACGAGTGTGCCGCCGCGCTCGAGCGCCCGCAGGAGCTCAGGCAGCGAGTGTCGCAGCACATTGTCGAGAATGAGGTCGTAGCGCTCTTCGCCTTGCGTGAAGTCCTCGCGCGTGTAATCGATGACGTGGTCGGCGCCCAGCGCGCGGACCAGCTCCTGCTTCGACGTGCTGCACACGCCGGTCACGTGCGCGCCAAAGGACTTCGCGATCTGGACGGCGAACGTGCCGATACCGCCACCGGCGCCGACGATGAGCACCTTCTGTCCAGCCCGGATGCGGCCGGCGTCACGCAGCGCCTGGAGCGCGGTCAACGCGGCCATCCCCGTGGCTGCCGCCTGTTCGAAGGTGATGCCCGCCGGCTTCGGCGCGAGGTGCTCTTCCCTGGCGACCGCCTGCTCCGCGAAGGCGCCGACGCCGACGCCGAAGACCTCGTCACCGACGGACAGCCGCGTGACGTTCGCGCCGAGCGCCTCGACTGTGCCCGCCAGGTCCGTGCCGCGGATGCCGAGCTTGGGCCTGCGCAGCCCGAACGCTGCGCGCACGATGTAGGGCACGCCATGCACGCCGGCCCAGTCGGGCGGGTTCACGGAGGCGGCATGGACGCGCACGAGGACTTCGTCGTCGCGGATGGAGGGAGTGTCGATGTCCTCGAGCCGCATGACATCTGGCGTACCGTACTCAGTCTGAACAACTGCCTTCAAGGTCCCTCCCAATGCGTTTCCTGTGATGTCGATCCAACAAGGATTCGGCGGACCGTGCAAGACGGTCATGATGAGTCGCCTTCCCCTTGAGTGCGTTGACGCGAGGATAGCCTACCGCCGCGCCCGCCCCGGGTCGTCTCCCGGCGGGCGGAACCTCGGGTCGACTGTGGGAGGAGCTTCGGCGCCGGCGGCATGCCCCTGCGGGGGGACGCCGC